>Ga0310695_10004206_pt1 | contig 26966 bp, 20 predicted proteins | sample RumenRJG_04DNA_FD_203882 | JGI IMG/M metagenome (GOLD analysis project Ga0310695, IMG submission 203882) | Bovine rumen microbial communities from Lethbridge, Alberta, Canada - RJG_04 (v2) (version 2) | ecosystem: Host-associated > Mammals > Digestive system > Stomach > Rumen | place: Canada... | reverse complement strand
CATATGCCGCTGGCCGCGCCAGGTTTATTTAGCCGGGGGCACGGGCCGGCTAAAGCCGCCCGTTGCCCCCGGCACCCCGGTTTGGGTATCAGGGGAAACACATTTGTTATACTGTCTCGGCCTTCATTGAAACTCACACGCTTTCGTTCAGGTTTCTTTGTCTCTTTTCGTGGCAACCGGAAGGGAGTGCTTCGCACGGCGCGGAATGGTTGTTCGTGTGCTGCCATATGCCCCGGCAGTGCACACTGGGGACTGACCTGCGCAGCGGGTCTGTCCTCGGTTCAATAAACGTTCGGGAAAACCACAGTGCTCCTCAGATTCAGCAACCTTTTCCACCCCAGGCACTTATTCCCAAGAGGTCAGACCCCCGTGGGGGATCTGACCCCGTTTAAAAACAGGCAGCCGGAAGGGAGTGCTTCGCAAGGCGCGGCTTGATTGCTCGTGTGCTGCCATATGCCGCTGGCCGCGCCGGTTTAGTTCAGCCGGGGGCACGGGCCGGCTAAAGCCGCCCGTTGCCCCCGGCACCCCCCCAGTTTGGGTATCAGGGTAAACACATTTGTTATACTGTCTCAGCCTTTATTGGATCTTATACGCTTTCTTTCAGGTTACCTTGTTTCTGCTCATGGCAGCCGGAAGGGTGTGCTTCGCAGGGCGCGGCATGGTTGCTCGTGTGCTGCCATATGCCCCGGCAGTGCACACTGGGGACTGACCTGCGCAGCGGGTCTGTCCTCGGTTCAATAAACGTTCGGGAAAACCACAGAGCTCCTCAGATTCAGCAACCTTTTCCACCCCAGGCACTTATTCCCAAGAGGTCAGACCCCCGTTGGGGATCTGACCCCGTTTAAAAAACAGACAGCCGGAAGGGAGTGCTTCGCAGGGTGCGGCTTGATTGCTCGTGTGCTGCCATATGCCGCTGGCCGCGCCGGGTTTATTTAGCCGGGGGCACGGGCCGGCTAAAGCCGCCCGTTGCCCCCGGCACCCTGGATTTGGGTATCAGGGGAAACACAGTTGTTATACTGTCATGGCTCGTATATATTTTAATGGATAGTTTCCGGAGGCTCTTACTATATCTCCACGAACCGTCCACTGCAATACCGTCAGGTTCATATTGAGTCAATGTAACCTGCTTTTGTTGACTCAAAAAGGTGTCGGCGGGGACGGTTTACGGAAGCACCGCACGGTGCTGCAGAGAGATGTCCCCACAGACACCCACAGACAATGTGACTACACAGGCAATCACTAATAGCGGTGAGAAATATGTACAAACAGTGGGAACACGGAACATCAGGGTTGGTGGGTGATTTGACAGCAGCGTCCGTGCAGGTGAAATGACGGTTCTGTTGACTCGATACCGAGTCAACGAAAACCGTCCTATTGCTTCCAATATATCACTGCCATTCTTCCGGTTGACCCATGATTTCCCGGTCAATGCGGGCGATGGCTTCTTTGGATTCGGGGAGGCCGTAGAGCGGATAGACATGGTTCATGCCTTCCCCGACAAGCAGCTCCACATCGCAGCCTTCCTGCTGCATCTTTTGATAGAATTTACAGATATCCGGATAAAGGATCTCCCGGGTACCGGTGATCAGCAGGGTCTTCGGCAGTCCATGACAATCCCCGAAAGCGGGGCTGATCCTCGGATCGCGTACATCCAGATCACCCGCCCAGGCTTTTCCGATCGCCTGCAGCCCGGGAACATCGAGCATTGGATCCAGCGGACGGTACGGTTCATAATCATTATCTGTCATGCTGACATCCACCCAGGGGGACAATCCAATCAGATGATCCGGCTGCGAAAGTCCAATCGTTTTTAAATATTGACAAAAAGCGATCGCCAGTCCCCCTCCGGCAGAATCTCCCATAATGGTAATACCGTTCCGCTTTTCGGCAAGCATCTCTGTATACAGCTTCACCAGCAGGTCATAGGTTTCGGACCAGATATGGTTCGGCGCCAGCGGATAAATCGGGATCAGCACATATGCCCCGAGCCGTTCAGCAAGATGATCGCAGAAATTAATATGGAAGGGCAGGATCTCCTCTGTATAGGCCCCGCCATGAATATAAAGCACTGTATAACGGCTTTCGGCCTTCTCACCAAAAGTGACAAGATTCATTCCGTGAAAATTGCGAACTTCTCCCTTATCCCGTTTGAGAAGAGACTCAAAAAAAGCAGGGACCGGCACATCTTCCACAGCAGCTCTTTTGCGGAGAAACGCCTCGCTGCCTTCTACCGATGACAAATGTCCGTCATTGACCGCCCGCAGGATTTTTTCAGCCATGATCGCCCTGGCGGAACGTTTTTCGTCACCTGAGTCATCCAAAACAGACGGCAGGTGAATTTCACCGAGCCTGCGAAGTGCGTTTTCGGGGATTTTCGGAAGAAAGATATGTTTTCCTGTCGTCTGTTCTGTCATTCGATCTGCCTCAGTCTCTGCTGATCCGCTTGCTAACGGGTGAAATTGCGTTCGCCGGGCAAACCAACAGGCACAGGTGGCATCCGACACAGCGGCTCCCATTCAGCTTCGGTCTGCGGTTTTCGGACATACGGATCGCCTGATGACCGCCATCATTGCAGGAGATCACACAGCGCCCGCAGCCGATACATTTATCAGCATCAAACTTGGGGAAAATCACCGTATCGCGTTCAAGGACATCGGTGGACTCAAAAATGTTCCCGGCCGCAACTCCGACCGCACTTTTGACCGAATCAAACCCCATCTCAGTCAGATAGCGGTTGAGCCCATCCTTCAAATCATCAATAATGCGATACCCGTACTGCATCACTGCCGTGGTGACCTGAAGGGAGGAGCAGCCCAACAGGATAAATTCCAATCCGTCCCGCCAGGTCTCAATTCCGCCCATCCCGCTGAAGTGAAGATCTTTCAGTTCAGGATTACATTGCATTTCCTCAATGAATCGCAGCGCGATCGGCTTGACCGCATTTCCGCTGTATCCTCCGACAGCACTTACTCCGCGGATCGCCGGTTCCGAAGTGAAGGTGTAGGGATTCACGCCGACAATGCTTTTAATGGTATTGATGGCCGCGATCCCGTCCGCACCGCCGCGTTTCGCAGCTTTGGCAGCCGGAAGCATCGATCCTACATTCGGCGTCAATTTGGCAAGGACCGGAATGCTGCATGATTTCTTTACAATGGCAGTCAGTTTTTCGACGAGTTCCGGGATCTGTCCGATATCCGAACCCAATCCATCATCTGCCATGTTCGGGCAGGAGAAGTTCAGCTCGATCGCATCTGCTCCGTTCTCCTCGCACATCCGGGCAAGATCGCCCCATTCCTGTTCATTCTGTCCCATGATCGAAGCCAGAATAAATTTGGAAGGATAATTTTCCTTGAGACGCTTGAAAATCTCCATATTTTCAGCAACGCTGTGATCGGAGAGCTGTTCAATGTTCTTAAACCCGATAATGGTCCCGTTGTCCCCTTTGATCGCGGAAAAACGCGGGGAAGCCTCATGGATCGGAAAATTGCAGATCGTTTTGAATGCCGCTCCGGCCCACCCGGCTTCAAAAGCCCGGGCACACATGTCATAAGTACTGGCCACTACGGAGGAAGAAAGCAGGAATGGATTTTCCAGGGGAATACCGCACAGGTCGGTCTTCAGCCGTTCCTCATCAGAAACCGTAACCGGTTCGGTGCCGTAAAGAACTTCATCATGAAGGCGGGACATCAGCTTATGGATCGGCACCTGTCCCGGACGGATACAGGCGGACTCACAGGGAGCATAACAATCCAGGCAGGGGAAGGTTTCCATGAAGGACCTTGCCGCACCCTTTTCATTGTCAAACCAAATGCTGCGCAGCTTTCCCGCCGGATCAGCCGCTTTCGGACAGGCGGCAGTGCACGGGGCTTCATGACACAGCGCACAATTGATCATATCCGATCGGCGAATGTACTTCTTATATTCATTAAGCATAGATCCTCCTTCAACAGCCATCAACGGCAATACAATAAAACATCAAAAAAAGGACAACTATACAGATTCCCGATATTCGGATACCGGCAATCGTGAAACATCGGTTATTTCAATAATTACTCAAAAGCTTCCGCGACCTGCGTCAGCAGTTTTCTGATCTCAAGATGCTGCGGACAAACCTTTTCACATTTTCCGCATTTAATACAGTCACTGGCTTTTCCGTGGCCCTGCGTCAGAACATTTCGATAAAAAACGCGCTGGTTCCAGTCATTGAACATCTTCTTGGCATTCAGACAGGCAAACATATCCGGGATCAGAATCTCTCTGGGACAGTGGTTTTCTTCAATGCAGTAATGACAGGAAGTGCAGGGAACCAGATTCATCCCATTAAAGATCGATTTTACCTTTTCGACAGCCTGCTGTTCGACATCGGAAAGAGGTTTGAAATCCTTCATATAAGAGAGATTATCCCGCATTTGTTCCAGGCTGCTCATGCCAGAAAGGATCACCGCCACCTGATCAAATCCGGCCACATAGCGGATCGCATAGGAGGCATAACTCATCCCGCCAAGCTCATCATAGACCTTTTTTGCCGCATCCGGCAGGTTGACCAGACTGCCGCCCTTGACCGGTTCCATGACCACGACCGGTTTTCCGTGTTTTTCGCAGACTTTCAAACAATTGCCGGACTGGATCGCATGGTCATCATAATCCACATAATTGAACTGGATCTGCACAATCTCAACTTCCGGATGATCGGTCAGGATACGGTCCAGAATATCCGGTGTATCGTGGAAGGAAAGACCCACATGACGAACTTTCCCCTCTTTCTTCAATTCAAGAGCGGTTTCGTAGGCATGGCAGCGCTGATACTGCTCATAATTGTTACGGCTCTGCGCGTGCATCAGGTAGAAATCAAAATATTCTACACCGCAGGCTTCCAGCTGTCGTTCAAAAAAGGGACGGATATCCGCTTCTTTTTTGAAATACTCTTCGGAAAGCTTATTGGTCAGCAGATATTCCTCACGGGAATGACGGCTCGTCAGGCATTGTTTCAGCGTCAGTTCCGAAAGCCCGTCATGATAGCCGTGAGCGGTATCAAAATAATTAAATCCATTTTCAATGAACAGGTCAACCATTTGATTCACCTGATCCGTGTCGATCTTCCCGTCTTTCATCGGGAGGCGCATCGCTCCGAAACCGAATCTGTTCTTTATTTCAGGAAATGCCTGTGCCATAAAACCTCTCTTTCCGTCTATGCTGCACAAAATAAAGACGTAATACAGAAGACAGTTCTGTTGTGCCGGTTACCCGGCGGCATCAGAGCTGTCTTCCAGTGCTCATAACATAAATAGCTTATTTACTCTGCTTCTTCAGCAGCAAGTTCATCAAAAGCCTCAGCCAATCCAGCACTGCTGACCCAGGTTTCGCAGCCGGCCTGAATGTGAACCGTCGCAGGACCATTGCCGCTGTTTTCATCACTGTTCGAATTCACCCACTGCGTCCCATTCCAGCTTGCCATCCGGGACGATTCATCATTGTTCTGCATGAACATCAGCGAATAATCACCTTCCGGCAGCGTCATGACGATCATTCCGGTTTCATAATCAGCCCAGATCATCTTCGCGGAATTCAACATGCCCGTAATAAAGATCGTAGACATCATTTCCGGATCCATATCTTCCATATCGCTAAGATCCTGATCACCGCCGAGCAGCATCTTGAGTAAAGCCTCTTCCATGTTGATCACCATCAGCATCCCATTATCCCGGTCGAGATTTTCCGTCTCCGGCAGATACATCACCAGACGGCCGCTGCCTTCCGGAACACGAAGCAGAATATCAGCATCAATGCCAAAACCGATTTCGCTGCAGACTTTTTTGATCAACTCACTGAACTGCCCCAGTCCGCTGATTTTCGCGCTGAATTGCAGCAGTTCGCCCATTTCTTTGTTACCGGTGGCAGGCGTCAGACTGCAGATCACACCGGAGAACAGATTCCGCAGTTCGTCGATCGTCATGCCTTCTTTGTAAAGTCTGTAAGCAACGGTATTGAGCAAACCGGAGTTTGTGTGAACGCCGCCATAGTCCATCATTTGGTTGTATCCGAGAGTTTTCGGCACCCAGTACAGGTCACCGACGAAGGTCGGCTGCCCATAGTCATTCGGCTTGCTCATAGAGCGGACTGCTTTCCCGGAATTTTCACCCAGCAGCCATTCGGTATCGTCCGTGGCACTCAGGCTGTATTCAATGATGTTGCCCATAATGTCGCTCATGGCTTCATTGATGGCACCGTATTCATTGAGGTAAAGGTTCATGGTCATGGCAGTGGAGGTCACCGCATGAGTAAATTCATGTCCGATCACATCCAGAGCTTCACAGTAATCATTCAGTTCACTGGTGGCAAAAAGATGGAAGCCATCATCAAATCCGATATAAACCGCGTTATCCACCTGGTTCAGATTCCTGTCAACATAGTTGTTCATGATCACCATCGGGCTGCCGATGCCATCCGGACCTTTCCAACCCAGTTCATTGTAGAAATCCCAGACTTTGATGTAGTTTTCATAAGCCATGAGGACCTTGTTCGGCCAGCTTTCATTGCGTTCGCTGTTCAACATGGATTCAATAACCGACTTTTCCTGCATCAGGTCCGAACATTCTGCCACAACGATCTTACGTTCCAGATCGCCAAGCCAGGTAACGCCGTTCGCATCTTTCATCACCGGGACTGTGATCTCACGGGTTTTTCCGCTGCGATCCGTTACAGAACCTGTCCAGGTGTCAGCAGTCTTATCAGCGAAGACGCTTTCACTATCTGCTGCGGACAACGCAGTCTTGTCACCGGCATACGTACACGGCTGGGCACCGGCATACACACCGGTCATCGTGACATAATGGGCAATCATCGGCATATCATGTTTCTCATTGGAAGCAGCCGGATTGTTGGAATAGAAAATATAGAAAGCTTTCATTGATGCAGCAGGATTGTTGTCATCAATGCCTTCAATCTGAATTGAGAGGAAGGCCACATCCATGTCTTCCGTAAAGGTATACTCATGATCCGGATCATTTTCCTTCACGGCATCCATGGCGATCTGCAGGGCGGTACCTTCATCGACGGTTTCTTCCAGGTCATATTCTTCCTCTGTGATCGGGGTCACTTTCGCTGTGATCGCGGCAACATGTCCTTCCGGGTCAACGATCAGCTTGGCAACAGAATCAATGATGGAAATGTTGTTATAAAACTGAATATACGTGTAATAGGTATATCCGCTGTCATCTTCCAGAATAATGTCAGGTTTATATTCCGTATTGTCATCCGCACCGATCGCGGGGGCCAGTTCTTCCAGAGCCTGCCAGGCACTGTCGGCATCCTTCACAATGATATCGGTCAAATCACCGGAGATCCAGGTGGGAACCCCGTGGTTCTGAACAACAACCAGATTTTCATCGCGTGCTTTCAAAAGATCCAGAGCAGAAGGATTTTCCTCTCCTGCGCCTGAAAGCAGATCAAGCTGCGCCGCAGCGCTGCCAAAAACAGCAAAAACCATCACCAGAGCAAACAACAAACGGAAAACACGATAATTTTTCATTTTCTCCTCAATTCTTGTCGGTATAAAACATGCAGGGCCGGTCATCTGCTGCCGCCACGAAGCCGGCGCAGGCAACCGGCACCCGCATTGCGTTTCTGCATCCTGATTAATGGGTTCGTTGCCGGAAATAAATTCCGGCACCCGACCTTGAGCTCTATTTAGCGAACTTCAATATCAACACTTTCGATCACAGTACTCTGATCAATGCTCGGCAGCAGTTCAAGAGATTCTTCCGCGACACGGCCAAAAACGGAGTATTTTGCATTCATGGCATCAATACGGGTCTGCACCTTCTGAGCCAGTTCATTTTCAGAAATATCACCGGAAGCGATATATACCTGGCTGAAGTATTCATTCAGATCCTGCGTGATGAAGAACTGAGAAGCATTTGTGTTTGCTCCGGTGTTCGCCATCGCGACCGCGCCTGCAGCATCGAACCCGCCGTTATTCAGATTTTCATCAGCCAGATAGTAACCGGCCATTCCGACACCCGTCGCGCTGGGATCACCGCTCTGTGCGACGAAACCCGGAACGACATTATGGAATTCATTACCGTTGTAGAATCCGTCTTTCGCCAGTTCCATAAAGTTGGAAACCAGATTCGGTGCTTCGGCAGCAAACAGATCGATCACAACATCACCGGCTGTGGTGTGCAGAACAGCACGATATTCTTTGCCTTCCTCAACAGCAACGACAGGGCACGCAGTGCGGTAATTCTTCTGCATCTTGAACAGATCGATATACTGTTCAATAGCAGTGGGATCCATAGAAACCTGGAAGAAATTAGCAAAGAAAGTAGGCGTTCCGTTGATAACACCGGTGGCAGCGACCTTGTCGAAAGCGCCGTCAACCACTTCGCGGATCTCGGCAGATTCGTAATCAGCTGTCCACTGTTCATAATCCAGTTCCGGGATCGCAGTCTGGAACTGCTCACGCAGCCAGGCATCGAATTCATCCAGGGAAGGAAGGTTGGTCCAGTCGCTCTGGGTTTCATAAAGGAAATGTTCCGCTTCAAAGAACTTTCCCTGCTTCCCGGCAGCATCCGCGGCATAAGCGGACATCGGAGCCTTTTCATGGAAGGACAGCGGGAAATGGCGGTACACATAGCGGACCTCATCCGGATGGGCAGCCTGGAATTCCAAAGCAGCCAGACCGGCAGGGGCGCAGTACGGGCACTGGAAATCAGCATATTCGACCAATGTCACAATGGCATCTTCCGGACCGATCGCCCAGTCATTTTCCGTTACTTCACCCAGAACAGCTTTCACGCTCTCATTTTCAGTGACAGCTTCTGCAAAAGTGCATTCAATTTGCGGAGCATCGGTAAGATCCGCGTCCCAGGCAGTCCATTCGCCATCCGCAGCAAAAGCACTGCAGGCAAAAAGCAGGACAAACAACACAGCAAAAATCAATGAATATTTTTTCATGAGTAAAGCCTTTCAAATGATATATGTTAACATTTTATCTTAAGAAATCCGTAACGCCGGATATTTAACAGAATTTAAATAAATCACCCTGGCAGATTTCCGTTTTCTTTCAAGCGTTCTGCAAGGATCGCAGTGATCTCCTCATGGATCTCCTCCTTGGGACGATCTGCGTTGATCACCACCCAGCGGCCGGGATCCTGTGCGGCCATTTCAAGATATCCGCGGCGGACCCGTTCGTGAAACTGCAGCGCGTAATCATCCATCCGGTTCCATTCGTCATGATTGGTCAGCCGTCTGCGCAGCCCCGCTTCCGCCGAAATATCCAGCAGCAGCGTCAGGTCCGGCTTCAGCCCGCCGGTAGCAAACTCCAGCAGATGCCCCAGAACCACACGATCCAGCCCATGCCCATATCCCTGATAAGCCATGGTGGAATCGGCATAGCGGTCGCAGACAATGATCTTCCCGGCAGCCAAAGCCGGACGGATCAATTCCTCCACCAGCTGCGCACGGGAAGCGCAGAACAGCAGGATCTCTGCACGGGGATGCATGGACTTGTTTTTCATATCCATGATCACCGACCGGATCTGGTCGCCGATATCCGTACCGCCCGGTTCCCGGGTGCGGATCACATCCAGCCCGAGCTTTTCCAGTGCCGGAATCAGCAAATTCATCTGGGTAGTTTTCCCCCCGCCATCGGGTCCTTCAATCGTAATAAACATATTCCCTCATGATTTTTGGTACACGAGGAACGGTTCTCGGTGTACCAAATTCTAATAAATAAACAATACGGTCAGCTGCGATAGATGCGCAGACGGCGTTTCGGTTCTTTTCCGAAGGGCTGGCAAACCAGGTTTGCCTGTTCGATCATCTCCTGTTGAATGCGGCGGATCGAGCGGTCTGCCGGGGGAAGGTCGATCCAGCTCACCTCACCGCTCAGCACGGAACGGATCGCGGAGATCGTCTCGTCCTCAACATCTTCCCAATTGACTGCCTGCTCCTGCACTTCGATTTTCAGCACATTCGCCAGGGTATACTCGATTTGTGCGGTCGTATTGGAACGGAGAACATAGATCGGGATACCCCGTTCTTCCGCTTCAACGATCGGTTTCTGACGTTCACGGTAATAAGGGCGGAGCGTCATCAGCAGGTCAGCCTCTTCCAGATTATTGACCACGATCACCGGCACATCCAGCCGTTCCGCGGCATCATTCAGCCGATTGCGGGCGACGCCGTGGCAATAAACGCGGACTGTCTCCTTGCGGAACTCGGGCTCATTCACAGGACCGGCAGGATCCTCACGCTTCAGATCACTGAGGACAGATTTGCTTTTTCCGCTGATCTCCATGATGTTTGTCTGCATTCGGGAAAGCGTCTTTTTTCCCTTCTTTCCTTCACCGGCAGGAGCATTATTCCCGGTAAAACCGGTGCCTTCCAACACCGGAGCGGGTGCCTTTTCACGAAGGATCTGCCCCTTTGAGCTTTTCGTACGCAGTTCCGGCTGCAGTTCGATTCCCCGGACCAGGGCATCGACTGCTTCTGCCACATCCTGATAAACGATCACCTGATTGCGCTGACGGATCTCGACCAGCACATCAAAGGTGGGTGGGGAGCGCCTTTCGAGCACCACCTTCTGTGTTCCCCGCCGCTTGGCTTCCTCATCGGAAAGCGTCACCGATTCGATGCCGCCAATCAGGTCAGAAAGCGTCGGATTCATCAGCAGGTTGCTGATGGTCTGCCCGTGAGCCGTACCGATCAGCTGCACACCGCGTTCGGCAATGGTGCGTGCCGCCTGAGCTTCCAGTTCTCGTCCAATTTCATCAATGATGATCACTTCCGGATTATGGTTTTCGACCGCCTCGATCATTACTTCATGCTGAAGCGTCGGCTGGGCCACCTGCAGACGCCGGGCATCACCCACCGCCGGATGCGGGACATCCCCATCCCCGCCGATTTCATTGGATGTATCCACAATGATGACTCGTTTTTTAGCAGAAAGCACACGGGCCGCCTCACGCAGCATCGTTGTTTTCCCGATTCCCGGTTTTCCCAGGATCAGCAGGCTTTTTCCGGAATCGATATAGTCCGCAATGATGTCCAGTGTGCCGAAAACAGCCCGTCCAACCCGGCAGGTCAGACCGATAATGCGGTTGTGCCTGTTCCGGATGGCGGAAATGCGGTGAAGCGTCCGCTCCATCCCTGCCCGGTTGTCGAGATCAAAGGTGCCGATCTTTTCCACGACCGAGTCAATATCATCATAACTTATCTCATCCGCGGAAAGGGGCAGGTCGCCGTTGGTGTACCGCGCCAGGGGGATCCTGCCGACATCCATCACAACTTCCAGCAGTTTGTCAAGATTGCCATTTTCGTTGATCACCTCCGCAATCTTTGTCGGAAGGACGTTGATCAATGCTTGAATATCATCAAAATTATTTTGGTATTGTTCCATATTCTGTATGTACCGGGTGGGACAATTTGTATCAGGTGCAAACTGTCCCACTTTCGTTATAATTGTTCGTTACGCTTCAGAACGCCGAAAATGAAGAAGATCACCAGGCCGGCAAGGATCAGCCCGCCCCCGATCATCAGCATTATGGGAGAACGATCCACGGTTTCGACCGTAGTTTCGGCTTCTTCCAGCACAGAGGATTTCTGTGCGCCGAAATTGATTTGGGAATTGTCTCCGGCTTTCACTGTGAGCGCATAATTCATATTTGTCGTCGGATTATAATCCGTTGGCGGAGCAACGGAGATGTTGTAATCGCCCTCCGGCACTTCCGGAAAGCACAGCAGGTCATTTCCTGCCGTCAGGCCGGTAAAGTTATCGGAGCCGTTTCGTTTGGTGATACTGACGGCACCGCCCGTGATGCCGTATTCAAATTCACCGACGATCCCGTTGCCGTTTTCATCCTCGAACAGATAAATACACACCTGGCCGTACCCGTTGTACGGGGTCGGTGTCGGTGTGATCGGGGTAGGCGTCGGCGAGGGACCCGGTGTCGGGGTGGGCGTCTCATACCGTCCCAGCAGGAGCCGCGTGCCGACGATCAGTGTACATTGCTCATCAAGATTATTCAGCTGCCGCAGTGTCGGCAGATCGATCCCCATAGTCAGGGAAATGCTCATACAGGAGTCATTATCCTTGATGATGTAAAAGATATTCCCGTCAGGATCCGGTGTTGGGGTCAGGATCGCCTGTCCTGAAACGGAACAGGCCAAAAGCGCGGAAAGGATTCCGGCAAACATCATCAGCAGCATCGTTTTTTTCATTTTCTTTCCCATACAAGCCTCAATTTCTCTGATCTACAGCGCCGGGGCGCTCTTCTGATTATGATTTTTAAATTCTGAACCCTCTTTCAGCATCGCTTCGACCGCCCGGACATTTTCTTCGTTGTCAGCTCCAAGCAGGGATGCCAGTTCGTGCAGGCTCTCTCCCGCGTCAAGGCGGGTAACAACCGTCTGCGTCCGGTTCTCAATGATGCGCTTATAGACATGAAAGTGGCTGTCATAAAGCGCAGCCAGCTGCGGCAGGTGGGTAATGCAGATCACCTGATGGTAACGGCTGAGCTGCCAAAGCTTTTCTCCCACCAGGGCACCGATCCTGCCGCCGATACCCTGATCGATCTCATCAAAAACCATCGTCGGAATGGTATCAGTCTGTGCCAGTGTGTTTTTCAAAGCCAGCATCAGCCGGGAAGTCTCACCGCCGGAAGCCACTTTGGCAAGCGGTTTGAGCCCTTCCCCGGGGTTCGGAGCGATCAGGAATTCGATCCGGTCAAACCCCGTATCCGTAAACGCCAGCTTCCGGCTGTCACGGCTCATCAGACCTTCCTCATCCGGAAGGGTTTCCATCTGAACTTCAAAACGGGCTGCCGGCATCCGCAGATCATCCAGCTCAGTTTCAACACCTTTGGAGATCTTCAGTGCAGCATCCGAACGTCTTGCCGAAAGTTCATCCGCAAGCGCTGAAAGCGACTTCAGCAGTTCTTTTTTTTCTGCTTCCAGTGCTTCGATCTGCTGACCGGCACCGGTGATGAGCGACAGTTTCCGTTCCGCTTCTTTACCAAAGGCCAGAACTGCCGGGACAGTGCCGCCATATTTCCGCTTCAGCGAAAAATACAGTGCCAGTCTCTCCTCGATCTGGTTCCTTCGGCGGGAGCTGAACCCGAGCCCGGCTTTATAGCGCTGCAGCTTGTCCAGCACTTCATTCATCTGGTCCGCGGCGGACACCACCGCATCATAAAGCGGCTGCAGGCTGTCATCATAACTGACCAGGCCGTCCAGGGCACCATCCAGCTCATCCATTTTGTCAAGGATCCCCGGATGCTCCTCAGACCGTCCCTGCAGGGCGATCAATCCCTGATGCAGCAGTTTGGCGATCCGTTCGGAATTTTGCATCCGTTCCCGTTCCCGGTTCAGGCTTTCTTCCTCTTCTTCCGAAAGCTCTGCGGCATTGATCTCATTCACCTGATAAGAGAGGATATCCTGCTGACGTAAGGCTTCCGCCTCTCCATCCCGCAGCGATTTCAGCGTCTTTACCGTTGTAAGATACTGACGGTAAAACCCGCGGTATTGCCGCAGCAATTCCTCATTTCCGGCGAACTGGTCCACCAGACGGATATGAGAGGAGGGCTTGAGCAGGGAAAGGTGTTCGGATTGCCCATGGATATCCACCAGCAGCGAACCGATCTCCTGGAGCACCGAAAGGCTGACCCCGTGCCCGTTCACACGGGCGGTGCTTCTGCCTTCCAAACGCAGCTCACGGGAAAGTGTAACTTCTTCGATCCCGTCATCCGGGGCAAGATCCTCCCGTTCGAGGATCTCAGTGATCTCATCCTGCCGGTTCCCGTAATCAAAAATTGCCTCGATCGATGCCCGTTTAGCGCCTTCGCGGACAAAAGAGCTGTCGGCCTTTTCCCCCAATACAATAGAAAGCGCATCCAGAATAATGGACTTCCCGGCCCCGGTTTCACCTGTGAACACGTTGAACCCTGAAGTAAATTCAAGGTCAAGGGATTCGATGATCGCAAAATTCCGGATACTGATCTCTTTGAGCATACACCTTTACCTTCTGAACACCATACCGTTCATATCAGACAAAATCGTTCCGCACAGGATAACGATAAAGGCAATATCGATGATGACCTGGATCAATCCGCTGGAGATCATTCCGGGTATCCCGAACGACATGATGTTGATGTTGACAATAATATTTTGCAGCAGACCGAGAGCGGCACCGATTCCGGCAGCAGCAGTCACGGTCTTTGTCAGGTTCACAGCCCGGCGTTTTTGGACAGCTGCCCTGACCGCACTGCAGATCAATTTCCCGCACAGCAAACTGATGATCAACGCACTGATGTAAGACGGCAGGAATGGGATCATCTGATAGACAAATGCTCCGGCAAAACCAAGAACCGCCGCTATAACGCCCCCGATCACATAATCTTTTCCTTCGGCCGTATCAAACACCTTCTGCTGGGATTTGACACAATCTTTACATCGGTACCCGGTCGGCGTTTGTACAGCACATTCCAGGCAGATCGGTTTATTGCATTTGTTGCAGCGCAGCAAAGTTTTGCGGTCCGGATGTTTGTAACAGACCTGATATTCATCGTGGAGTTCTTCTGTCATGATCGTTGTACTCCTCCTATTGTTGGATTCCGCTGCATATAGCGTGTGATATTCCGGTAAAACACACCTTTATCTTCAAAACGGACAAATTCGGCTGAATGTTCCGAAGCCCTTGCCCGGACCTGATCACCGAAGGCCAATTCATCCCCTTCGTAACCGTCCGGAGAGATGATCGCTTCCACATTGCCGCCCAGGGTGAAGGTAATGGTATCCGTATCCGGCAGGACCAGCGAACGGTCTACACAGAGATTCGGTGAGATCGGTGTCAGCAGCATGTTGCGCATGTCCGGACGCAGGATCGGTCCCCCTACGGACTGAGAATAGGAGGTCGAGCCGGTGGCCGTCGAAAGGATCAGTCCGTCCGCGACATATTCCGCCAGTTCAATGTCATTGACATGGACAAACAGGTGGACCGGACGCATGGAAAGGGCCCGTGCCAGGACGATATCGTTCAATACCTCCCACGTATGGAGTTTTTTTCCGTCACGATACTGCTCCGCGTGGATCATCATGCGTTTGTCCGTTTCCCAATTGCCGGAAAGCAGATCGCCAATGCGCGAACGCCATTCATTGCGCTGCGTTTCGACCAGAAAACCGAAATGTCCCAGATTGACGCCCATCACAGGTACCTGCACCGGAGCACCCAGTTTTCCCGCCCGCAGCATCGTGCCATCGCCGCCAAGTGCGATCATCAGGTCAAACTGCCCTTTACGCAAAGCGGCCCGGAAATTTTTATCATTCAGGGAATAGGATTCTGCATGGTCAACCGGGTGCTTTTTAAGCTCGGCGACGATCTCCGCAGACATAGATCTCGCTTCCTCCAAACTGGGATGCCAGGTGACCGCAATGCGCTTCGGCGTTTTTACATTCCTTTCCATAATACCATTATAACAAGTCCCGCCCCGTTCGCAAAATATTTGCTGATTTGTCATGGAATATTCAGCGTTATTTTTCAGAACATTGTCAACAGAGTCAAAATGACCTGCTTTGTTTGACTCATCACTCATGAAGATCGGCAAGACCGTGAACTGTAACAATTCGGAAAAAAAGAACAGCCCTTTGTGGACTGTTCCTTTTGCAAATTTTATTTTCTTACAGGATCATTTATTTCCGAAAGACGGGATTGGTTGGGCTGGGACTGTGCCATCAAAGGTATACATATAGATCTCGTCTTCAGAATCTGCATTCGGATATTCCGGATCAGTCAATACTTCTCCATCCTCATCAGGGAGATTACCTTCTTCCAGTTCAACTGCATCAATAGAGACCGTCTCAAAACTATCATCCATGGAATATTCTTCGGTCAAGTTATCAGACCCTTCATACTCATCGTACAGATAATCACCTGGTTCATCCACCCAGCTGTAATCCATCTCATCGAATTCGTAATCCCCATACTCGACGGCATCTTTTGAGATCATATCCTCACCCATGGCGGCAAAGGCCTCTTCGCGCAGCAGATCCTCTTCAGTATAGAAGTCGTCCAGCGCATTGTAGATTTCTTCCATATCAAAGTTCTCATCTGCCAGTGTAAATCCGGTATAGAGCCGTTCGAACTCTCCGTTCTTGCCGCTGGAGAAGTCCCGGGCGATGATGCCATCCGAGTAGACCTTCTTGCCACTGCGGATGCGGTACTGCATGATATAGAAGGTGTAGTTCTTCGATGTGTTCAGTGTAGTGGAGCAGGAATTGCCCGATGCCTCACAAGCCTGGCGGAAGACACCTTCCCCTTCACGGTACAGCACGGAGATGCCCGTCGCGTTGGAAGATTTTTTGATCGTGAAGGTAGTATATCCGGAATTATTCATCGCCACCACCGGATTGCTCTGTGGTGCTGTCAGACCGGAAGCGCTGACCTTGTATGGCACCAGAAGACCCATGGAATAGTATTTCCTGCTGCGGGCGGTCTTGTATTTCATCACATAAAATTCATAGGCTGTGCTGCTGTTCAATCCCTTGATCGTGCACTTTGAACCGGTCGATTCACAGCCGTTCATCAATGCGCCACCGACCGTGCGGTAGAGCACCCGGATCCCGTTCACGCTTGAATCAGATGCAATCGAGACCGTGGCATTTGAGCCGGAGAAGGTAACCTTGCCGTCCGTCGGCTTCACCATCGGGATAAAGTAGATACGGTTCTGGTTCGGGCCCCACAGACGTTGTCCCTTATAGTCGCGGTAAGGCACTGCAACTACGTAATAGAGTTTACCGTTGGTCAGTTTGTCATATTTCCAGGTTGTCTCGTTCCTCGTCCCGACCATGTAGGCAAATTCTTTCTCGGTATTTGCATCAAAAAGCATATAACGGGTACCGCTTGCCGGTTCACGATGCTGATTGTTGATATACATGGTTTTGTTTCCCGCCACAACGGTCGCACCGTAAACATTCGCAATCGGCATACCGTATTTGGTGATGGAATTGCTACGCTTTCCGTTCACTTCAATGCTTAATACAATACGATAAACTTTGCCGTTCACCATTGGGGACCCGGTGAAGGTAAGAATCTGGTTTTTACCGGTCGAATCAGCACGTAATTTTACTGTCGGAGAAACACTACTGCCGGTAGAATCATCATAAATACTATACCAAACGCTTGACCACTTTGTATCACTCCACGGAATGGTGATCTGGATCTCCTTATTCTTTCCGCGGATGTTCGAGTCCTTTAAACTGAATGACGGACCGGTCGGGGGATTAAAGTTGGTGAAATCGAGAATTTTTTGCGTATAACGATTTTTATATCCATTAACAGTTCTTGTTGACATATTCCTCATTTGGCTTTCCAGCTGCGAAGGCGTCATGTTGGGGTAAGCCTGTTTAAGGATTGCAAATGCACCGGTAACCATCGGTGCCGCCATGGATGTACCATCATATTTTTTATAACAATTTATGCTGCCATACATCCCATCATCACAGGTAGCACCGCTTTCCCAAGTATATAATGATGAATAAATTCCACTGCCAGGCGCGAATATATTGACAAGATCTTTATGCTCATTTGAAAAATTCGTTATACTCGGAGTAGAAGAATCATTCAAAGCACCTACTGTGAAAACATTTGAGTAACAACCGGGATATGAGACTGCACCGTATTTCCCATCATTTCCCGCTGATTTTACCGGAACAATTCCCGCGCTGACTAATGCTTTAATCTTGGAAAATACACTGGGCTTTTCAGAGTCGCAAGTGCTGTCGGCAAGCAAATAACTATTACCCTTGAGCATTCCAAAGCTCATATTGAATGCTGCAATTTTGTAAGTCTTATTCAAACGAAGAAGATCGTCAAATGCGCCGATCACATCTGTATCCTGAACAGTATTGCCACTAACACTGCCGGACAATTCAGAAAAAACGTTGATCGCAATAATATTTGCTTCCGGGGCAATACCATTCTTACCTGCCGCAATTCCGGCAACATGAGAACCATGATTATAACTGGACGGGGAATTGGTAAGTGTAGGAGCAGAAGAATTTCCTGAACAAATTCTTGTAAATCTGACATTTCTGTATGTTGTACCATTAATTTTATATGTTCCGTTTTTCGAACTGATACCTCCATTGGAACGGCAGGATTCTGCCACGACTCTTCCACTGAATTGTTCATGCCCTCTTCTGATTCCGGTATCAAGAATAGCAACCGTAATTCCTTTACCCTTAAATCCCTTGTTATGAGCAACACTGATCTTTGTTAAATTTTCGACATTTCCTTCAAGTTTGACTGCTTTTTCAGTCTTCATCTGAAACAGGATCATCAAGGACAAATCTGTTCCCGCCAAAGATAGACAGCAAATCCGGATTGTTGACTGCAAAGGTCAGAATTTGTTGGAAAGTTCCCATGAGCGTCACTGAATTCAGTTCTTCCAATGGTTCGGAAACCAACATACCGAGAGAAAGAGCACGCTGTGACTGCGCCTTTTCTGTACCGGGGGTCACATCGGCAGCGAGGTAGAAGATCCTCTCAGCCGCGCTTTCATAGCTCTGCTCTGTAAATTCAGATTCACGGATGAAGGAAAGATAACTCAGCAGTGGTTCGGAATATAGTTTTGCCTGATCTTCCTTCGGAAGACTGATAAAAGAATCTCCCAATCGTTTTGTTTCAGCAGCCTTGGCCTGATTTCCGTTTACGGTCACGGCACAGGTTGCGAAAGAAAAGCCGTCAAAGGATTCGATGAACAGTTTTACATTTCCCGGTGCAAGCGCGGTTATCTTGTTATCAGCCTCATCGATGCTGATAACGGAATCATCCGAGGAATAATAAAAATATGGATATTCGGATTCGTTCTGAAACTTGTAGGTTTCCCCGACTTCCAGTGTCAAAGATTTTGGCATTGATTCCAAACTGTCCTGCGCGAAAGCAGGCATGACGGCAGCCAGTAAAGCGATCAGCAACATCAAAGCTGCTGCCCACCCCCGGTTAAATAACGACTTGTTACTCATGGTTCTCTCCTTTTGTTCGAGCCTATTGTTTTTCAGTTCATCTGATTAACTAAACAATTAAAACAATTAGGTGCAACAATAATGCCAAAGCAAATAGAAAATGACATTTCACGGATTAGTGGGAGTTTTTACCTGTCAGGAATCCATTTTCCATGAGAATATAAAAGGATCCACGCCGCTGTCAACTGCCATAATGTCTGCATAGCTGCTGTTCATATCATCGTTTCATCCGCGCTGAACTTTCGCTGAATGAAGGTATAATGAAGCAACAGCCTTTCAGGGGAACATGATCCGGCAGTTTGAAATAAGGAGGTACAGACACATGCATTTTCCAAAGCGGAATTTTGATCTGATCACATTGGGGCAGATGCTGCTCCGTCTTTCTCCTCCGGGGAATGAACGGCTCGCCCGCTCCGATGTCTTTGAAAAGAATGTGGGCGGTGCCGAATTGAATGTAGCTGTTGGTGCTTCACTGCTGGGTCTGCATACCGGCGTGATCTCGCGGCTGCCTGCCCATGACATCGGGCAGTACATGAAAGCGACCGTGCGCTCCTACGGGGTTTCGGACGATTACTTCATTTACGACAAATCCCCGGATGCCCGGGTGGGAATGTACTTCTACGAGTACGGCGCTTATCCCAGAAAACCGCAGGTGATCTACGACCGCCTCAATTCCAGCTTTTTCTCACTGGAATTGGACGAGATCGACCCAAAAGTCTATGGCGACACAGCCTGTTTCCATACCTCAGGCATCACGCTCGCACTTTCGGAAAAGCTGCGGGAAACCACTGTCGAAGCCATCCGCCGCTTCAAGGACAGCGGAGCGCTGATTTCCTTCGACGTGAATTACCGCGGCAATCTCTGGTCCGGCGATATGGCACGGGAGACGATCCTGCGCATTCTTCCCTTCGTCGATATCTTTTTCTGCTCCGAATCAACTGCCCGCCTCACCTTCGGAAAGGAAGGCACACCGGAAAAGATGCTCAAAGAATTCACAGAAGAATTCCCCATCAAGGCTGTATTCGCGACCCAGCGGACCGTTCACAGCCCTAAACTGCACTCCTTCGGTTCCCTGGCTTACAGTGCGGAGGAAGACCGCTTCTATTACGAGAAACCGTACGAAAACATTGACGTCGTCGACCGCATCGGTTCCGGGGATTCTTATATCGCAGGAGCGCTTTACGGACTGATCTCTTCTGATGGAGATGTCTCAAAAGCTGTCAAATATGGCAACGCGGTCTCCGCGATGAAAAACACGATCCCCGGCGACCTCCCGCAATCCACACTCGGTGAGATCGAAGCTGTGATCGCGGATCACTACAGCACCGGCTTCCGCAGCGAGATGAACCGGTGATGCATGGTTTTCGAAGCACACGGGGACTGTTATCCTGTGCGTCTCTTTTATAAGAAACCACAAGGTCCAGTCTTCCGCTGACGCAAAATGTCACAGGGAGACTGACCCTTGTGTACCGTTCTGAATTTATCTATTGAGGTATTATTATGAGTGAAAAACAAATCATCGAATGCAAAGTCCTCATCATCGGCTCCGGTCCTGCGGGACTGAGCGCCGCGATCTATACCGGACGGGCAGGATTGAGCCCGGTCATCATCAGCGGTCCGACTTTCGGAGGCCAGGCCTCCCTGACCGCGGATATCGAAAACTATCCCGGTTTTGTTGAATCGGTCAGCGGTTCCGAACTGATGGACAAATTCCGCGAACAGGCGGAAAAATTCGGGGCACAGATCGTCTCCGATGTCGTTGAAAAAGTCGATTTCAGCACGCAGCCGCTCATCGTGGAAACCGGCGTCAGCACCTACCGCTGCGAACGCGTCATCATCACCGCCGGATCCAACCATCTGCCGCTGAGCGTACCGGGTGAAAAGGAATTCACCGGCCGCGGTGTTTCCTACTGCGCCACCTGCGATGGCTTCTTCTACCGCAAGAAGAATGTCGCGGTTGTCGGCGGCGGAAATTCCGCCGTGGAAGAAGCCGAATTCCTGACCAGGTTCGCTTCCTCCGTCACCATCATCCACCGCCGTGACGCACTGCGCGCGGACAAGATCGTACAGGACCGCGCCTTTGAAAACCCGAAGATCCACTTCTGCTGGAATTCGGTCGTAACCGAGATCGTAGGCGAGGAAAAGGTGACCGGACTGAAACTCAAGAACGTCAAAACCGGAGAAGAAAGCCTGATGCCGATCGACGGCGTTTTCATCTTTGTCGGAACAAAGACAGTTACCGATATCTTTGAAGGGCAGCTGGAAATCGAAAACGGGACCATCAAGGTTGGTCCGGACATGCAGACCTCCGTCCCGAACGTATATGCCGCCGGGGAATCCGTCGACAGCCGCTATCGTCAGGTGATCGTTTCCGCCGCCCTGGGTGCCCAGGCTGGTATTTCCGTTTCAAAAACGTACTAAAGTGCGGATTATCTCCGGTTGAGTCAAAGTGACCTGTTTTCGTTGACTCAGACTTGAGCCAATAGAACAGGTTGCTTCGACTCATTTACTACGAGAGAATCATCGTTTACCATAGCTTTATTAATACAGAAACGGTTCCGTGTCACACATGAATGACACGGAACCTTCCATTTTTACACAAGCTTTAATTCTGCCTGTTTTCTTCTGCTCTTCACACTCAGCTTTCGTTTTGTTCCTCTGCTGATTCTTCCGCTGTTTCTTCCGGCAGATTGCTGAAGCTCATCGAGATAGGATTTCCCGGTGTGTTGAACTCAGAATAGGGAATGACCACGATCTCAAAATCCTCGCCTTCCGGGATGGTGTAGAACTGAATGGAGCAGGTGATCCCGTCACACCAGGCATCTGCGCGGGAGAGATCGCTGACAAACAGCCATTCGCCATCCTTATCACGGATCCCGAGACGGAATGCGGCAGTGGATTCACCCGGATCCGTCCAGATGATTTGCTGGTTGTCCGGATCCAGAGAAGTATTGACGTCCGGTCCAACGAACTGAATATCGTTCAGTTCCACCGCAAGCGGCACGATCGAAAATGCACCGGAAGCGGCTCCCCAAAAACTGTTGTTCCACCCATAAGCCGTTACCGACCAGGTATACGACTCGTTTTCTGACAGCGTGAGTTCCGGCTTGTAGGTACATAATTCCGTCTGACAATTTTCAGAAGGCACACTCTCATCCAGGATGATCGCTTCTTTGGAATCTTTGATTTCCAGCTGATAATTCAGCGCCCCGGTGACCGTCTGCCAAACAAAATCAGGTTCTGTGTTTGTGGTGATCCCGTTCGGAAAGATCGTTTTGATTTGTGTATTGAGATAAGTGCCCAATTCACACTCCGTACAGCGTACTTCAAATGGCATCCAGCCTGACCAGCCGGAATGGTTATTTCCATCGATACTCTGAACACGCCAGGCATACGAACCGCTGGGAAGATATTCGCCGGTTTCGAGGTAGCAAATGCCGTTCACATGGTTCATAGCATCGATCCCATACAATACATCCAGACAGATCCGGTCCGTTTCCGCATCGGTTACCTGGATACGATAGGCAGAAACACTGCTGCCGGTATCCGCGAATTCAAAAACGAGCTGTTTTTGATTGCTGAGTGTTGAATTCGGACGATAAGCCTCAGATATGGGTAGCGTGCCCGAAACCGTGAAATTCATCTCTTCCGAAACTGCGGTTCCCCCTTCATTGATCGCTGTCACCGTCCAGGTGTAATTGCCTCCGTAAGGGAGCTCCGCATAAAGGATGCAGCGATTCATCGCGCAGGTCCAGTCGTCAGCTTCCATCTGCCACAGGTCTTCATCACCAAGGCCATTCTTCAACGACAGTTCATAATACGCTGCCCTTTCGGAAGGTTTCCAGTAAAACCCTACCGCACCGGACTTGATTTCGCCATGCGGGTCGTTTAAAACCGGTGCTTCCGGCGGTTCAACCGGTTCCGGAGTTGGTTCTCCTTCCTCAGTTTCAGCACTTTCCTCGGCTTCAGCCTCACCCGTTTCCGCTTCAGTTTCAGTCTCCGGTACAGCTGTCTCCTTGTTGGTTCCTTCCTCATTCGCCTCGGCAGCTTCTTCACTGTCAGTATTCGCGATCGTTATTCCTTCAGTTTCTTCACCCTGCAGCATCGGCATTGCTCCGGCTGCATTTATGCTCAAAACAAAAAGCATCAAAACAATAATGCTGATAGCTGCCATCAATCTTTTTCGTGTCATTGATCTTCCTCCGGTTATTTTCACATCCAACATATCATTCGTTCTTTTCAATGTACTTATCCGGGATCACAGCGTTGATAGCATCATCCCCTGCTACGATCCGAAACGGATACATCTGCAGTTTATTATAAGGGAATTTTCCGGTTCTGCCTTTTTCCAACAGTAAAGTGATAAGTGATTGCAAAAGTGACGACACTCAAAATTTCTATCAGTAGGGACGGTGATCGCCGACGGCGGAACCGTCCCTACGGGGAGTACAGTTATTGTTGGAAACGCGATCTAAGCGGCGCTTTATACAATGTGGGACAGGAAGCACCGGGGGCAAGGAGTCCCTGATCCCGAACAAAAACAGATCCTGATAAAGGGACACCTTCATCCTGTGCTTCCTGTCCATATAAGCTTTAGTAAACCAGTTTGTTTGTAGGGACTGTAATCGCCACAGGCGGAACCGTCCTTCCGGTGAAGTCCGTTGGATGTTGGAAAACGGAGTTGAAGTTTTTTCTGCCCAAATCATATGCCGTAATCCCAAGGGGGGGACGGTTCCTCCTGCGGAGATAACCATCCTCCCTGTTAGTTCCCGGAGCACGACGGGGACGTTCATGCTGTGCGGCGCAGCCCGCACTGCGGGAATGTCACCGGTGTGCGTCTCTCGATATTCCAACTTCCATATGTGGAAACATATATCTCTTCACAGCAGCGAGATATACGTTTCCATGTACCTCAACTCTGTCCAGAGTCAAAGCTGCCTGTTCTGTTGCAAATGGGGACAGTCCCATAAAGGGACAGTCCCCTGGGGGGGAGGTTAAATAAAAAAAGACCGGGAAATCCGGTCTTTTGTGATCCTTCTTGTACAAAGCGTTTCGTTTTCGGAGACAGGCTCCGAAGGAAACGAATTAACGTTTTGTATAGGTAGGAGCCTTACGGGCACGCTTCAAACCTGGCTTCTTGCGTTCCTTGATGCGGGCATCGCGGGAGAGCAAACCTGCATGAGAAAGGCTCGGTTTCAGTTCCTCATCCATCTTGACGAGTGCACGGGCAAGGCCCAATTTGACAGCATCAGTCTGTCCGGTAACGCCGCCGCCATTGACATGGACGGAAATGTCGTAACCGCTCTGATCCTGGTTGATAGCAACGAAAGGCCCAAGAATCGCTTCAACGTCGCCGTAGCGGGTGAAGTATTCAGCAATCTGTTTGTCATTCACAGTGAAGGCACCGGTACCGGTTGAAACACGGACACGGGCAACGCTGTTCTTACGACGACCAACACCTTCATAATATCGTCCGGCCATTATTCACTCCTTAATTAACACGCTTCGGGCACTGGGCTTCATGCGGATGTTCGTTTTCAGCATAGATCTTCAAACGGGTCATCAATGCACGGCCATGGCTGTTATGAGGCAGCATACCCCAGACAGCGCTGCGAATGACACGATCCGGATAAGTGCGCATCATGTCTTTCAGGGATGTCGCGGTCAAACCACCGGGATATCCGGAGTGACGATAGTAAATTTTCGTTGTCATTTTCTTCGGGGGAATCGCCAGATGTGCGGCGTTAACCACGACAACGTAATCACCCATCTTTACGCCGGGTGTAAAATCAGGCTTATGCTTCCCCAATAAATAATTAGCAATTTGTGTAGCCAGTCTTCCAATACCCTGACCATTGGCATCTACCAATAACCATTCGCTGGAAGGTTCACCTTTAATGACGTAGGTCTTTTCCACGGTCATTCTCTCCATTAATAAATTCGTTTTGTTTCACGTTCTTCGCCGGGATCCGGGTAGCGAACCTGCCAGAGCTGAAGACCTCGTGCCGGAGCCAGTCCGGGTTTTGCATCAATACCGTATCTGACTGCGCGGATGATTTCTTCCTCCGTGACACTTCCCTGCCCAAAAGCCGTCTGCAGAAAAACGATGCGCCTGACCATGTGGTATAGAAAGGCGTTCGCTTCAATGACAAAACAGAAAGCGTCTTCGGATTGCTGTTCCCAGCCGTTCCTGATGATTTCCCGTACCGTGCTGTGGTTCTTTCGGGGCGGAGAACCGAAAGCCCGGAAATCATGGATCCCCATGAAGTGTCGGGAAACCGCGTTCAGTTTTTCAATGTCCAGCGCGGGCCAGATCCGCCAGGAAAATTCATCCCTCAGCGGCAGCCTTACGGGTGAGAAGTAGATCTGATAATGATAGGTCCGTGAGAGCGCATCATAGCGGGCATTGAAATCCCTTTTCACTTTCTCAACCTTCAGGACGGCCAGGTCATCGGGAAGGGCTGCGTTCAGCGCATTGCGAAGCTGCTCCTCCCCGTGATGCCATTCCATGCCTGCGGAAACTACCTGTCCGGCTGCATGGACGCCGCTGTCGGTTCGTCCGGCACCTGTTATCGATTCTTCTTTCCAGCCCAGCTTTCGCAGTGCCTCTTCCAGTTCCAGTTGTACGGTCCTGGTTCGGCCCTGCCGTTGAAAACCTGAAAAAGCCGTTCCTTTATAAGAAATCGTAAATTTGTAACGTTCAACCAATACTGATTCTTCAGCTGAAGAATCAATGTTCATTATTCACTGACCAGTTCGATCAGAACCATTTCAGCAGAGTCACCCTTGCGGGGGCCCAGCTTGATCATCCGGGTGTAACCGCCGTTGCGGTTCTTGAAACGGGGAGCGATATCATCAAAAAGTTTCTGGGTGATTTCGCGATCGTTTCCAAGGCGGGAGGAAGCAAGACGAGCAACATTCATCTTCTGAACTTTGTCTCCTTCGTTACCCTTCTTTGCCAGAGTGATCAATTTTTCGGCATCGCCGCGGAAAGCAAGAGCCTTCGCCTGCGTTGTCTGGATCCGTTCGTGCTCAAAGAGCTGGCGGACCAGAGTAGTGCGCAGGGCCTTGCGCTGCGAAGATGTTCGTCCTAATTTCTTTCCTGCAACTCCGTGTCGCATTTTTACTCCGATTCTTTATCTTTCTTCAGGTAACCTTTTTCCTGCAGCTTGGCGCGCAGTTCATCAAGGCTTTTCTCACCGAAATTACGGATCGATTTTACAGCATCATCGCCCTTATCCAACAGATCCAGGACATCACCCACAGAGGTAACGCCTGTGCGTTTCAGAGAATTGAATACACGAACGGACAGATCGAGATTTTCGATCGGGGTATCCAGGATTTCACTGGACACGTGAGCCTGATTTGCTTCCGGTTCCGGCATGATCGGAAGGATCTCTTCATTGATGCCGGAGATGTAGCGTAAGTGCTCGATCAGGATCCGGGAAGCTTCACCCAGTGCGGTTTCCGGTTTCTTGGTACCGTCGGTCCAGATTTCAAGCTCCAGTTTGTCATAGTTCGTGCTTTGGCCATACAAAGCATTGCCAACATTCCAGTTTACGCGTTTGATGGGACTGTAAATCGCATCGACCGGCAGGTCACCGATCGGGAGGTGGCCGCTCCTGTCATTGGCAGGCAGGTAGCCGCGACCCTTTTCGACTGTCAGATCGATTTCCAGTTTGGTCTTCGGATCATCCACCGTGAACAGGTAGAGTTCCGGATTCACAATTTCGATTTCAGCCGGGCATTGGATATCAGCAGCAGTGACTTCTCCATCACCAGATACTTCAAGCTTCATGTGAGAAACTGTCACATCGTGCAGGATCAGGCGGATCTGTTTGATCTGCAGCATGACTTGCAGAACGTCTTCCCGGACACCGGGAATCGCGCTGAATTCATGGCTCACATCCTGAATGTGAATCGAGGTAATCGCCGCTCCGTCCAGT
>Ga0310695_10004205_pt1 | contig 26968 bp, 18 predicted proteins | sample RumenRJG_04DNA_FD_203882 | JGI IMG/M metagenome (GOLD analysis project Ga0310695, IMG submission 203882) | Bovine rumen microbial communities from Lethbridge, Alberta, Canada - RJG_04 (v2) (version 2) | ecosystem: Host-associated > Mammals > Digestive system > Stomach > Rumen | place: Canada... | reverse complement strand
ATCTCTATTTCAGTCTTCTGCTTAATATTAGGAGACTCTCCGACTTTTCCGCCCTCAAGCCAGAACGTGAACTTTGTCTTATTGGGAGTCTTGATGTTCGAAAGATTCTTAAACTCTTTCGTAACATTGAATGTCAACTCACCATCTGCACTGTATTCGTTGTTGAAATCGGGCGTGGTTGAAGGTGTTGCCTTCTGATTTTCAACTACAAGTTTATTACTGCCATCCTTAGGCAGGGATACTTTCACATCAAACTCGATAGTCCTGTTAAGAACTTTGATGTGTTCCTTGCCCTTGAGAACATAATACTCATTATCAGTGCCTTCATTCTTAACTTCAACATTGTCTTCCGTGATTACATAGTGGAATGTAACACTGTCAGAGCCTTTAGGTATATCATCGAATGAATACTTCAGGCCATACTTATTCACATTATCAATGACATTATTCTTGCCGAACTTGAAGGTACGGTCGGCCTCAAGGTGTACACTGGTGTTATCTACACGATCACTCAGATGAGGGTCTTGAACAGCATCGCCCTTGGCTTCGGATGTTAATGTAAAGCTAAAATCCTTCAAATCCGCATCGGGACCATTGTAGTTCTTAAGCCCGTAGATCGGAGTAACCTCGGGATCCGGATTCGGCTTGTCATATCTGTTTGTAAATTCAAACGCTTTCTCGCGATATTTGCCGCAAGCGCCATTTACAATGCTGTATTTAACAATAAGCTTCCAGTCGTTATTTCTACCTGTTTCGTTACTTTCAAGGCCGTTGTTGCCAATAACGCTGTTGGTTACAAATCTGTAGGACCAATCTTTGCTGCCTTCCTCTTTGTAACGGAGAACGTTTACTATGAACTTGAGATAGCGTTCATAATACTGTGCATTATCTCTTGAATTAAGTGTTTCACCGTCAGCGCCGGGGATTACATTATCGGGAAGAGAATCAATCTTCTCCCAGATCCTGTATTTGTACTGAATAGTCCTGATGGTACCGGTTTTAATCTCGACAGGTTTAAGCATGTCAGTAAGAGGGGTTCCACCCACTAAATACTTATCGGTACCGTCCCAATCCGTGGGGTCTTCTCGGGAGCCGTCAAATACCTTTGTCCAGCCTGCAAATCCGGGTAATTCAAGGCGCTTATAAATATCACTTGCTGTGAAATTGATAACGCCAAATGATCTGTTCTCAACCATGGCAGGATCATCGCTGACGTTTTGCTCATAGCTGCTGATCGTAACCTCGGATTTTCCAGGTTTATACAGGTTAAGATCGTCATCGCACCCTTCTCCGGAATTCCCGGCGAAGCGCTCAGCACCAAACTTAAATACCATACCTTCGGGCCACTCAGTTATCGTCTCATTAGTATTCTTGTCCTTAAGAGTTTTCTTAACTGATATCCTGAAAGATGTTGTATCATCAGTAGGCTGCGTTACCGGGGTATTGTTGAATGTGACAGGAGTCTTGTTTTCATTTGTAACATCCTTCTGTCCTACATTAAGGTCTGTAGTGGACGATCTCTTGTATACATGCTTCTCGGTTACGACAAGACTGTTGCCTTGTTTTTCAACGACAACCTTAACCACATATACGGTATCATCAGAATTAAACTTGCTGTCATTTCCAGTAGGCTCTTCCTTGATCGCATAATAGAATGTCTTCTTACCGTTATCCGATTCCTGGATGGTATCCGCCGGGTACTCTATAGTATTGAATTCAATCTTCGAGCCGTCATTCTGAACTCTGTCACGGTAATTATCAAAATTATCAATTACACCTTCCGAATTACTGTCATACAAAGTAAACCAGAACTTCTTATTACCGGGGTTCTTACCACTGATAGTCTTCTTTGCATACAAAGTTATCTCTGTAGGATCAACCACAGGGATCTTGGGTGTGTTGTCAAAAACTATAGGTGTATTGTCACAGGCACTAACTGTTCCTTCAAGCGGAGTATTAAGAGCGCCGTTCTTGAAAACCTTAATCCAGGCGAATTTAAGGCTCTTTCCGGACTTCTCGATCTTTACATTAACCGCATACTCTGTCTTGTCATATTCGAACTCATCCGAATCCGTTGCTCTTTCCTTTACAACATACCAATACTCTCCGGCTCCTGTTTCAGGCTCATAATCCAGAGTCTTGAATGTAACACATCCACCGTCCGAATTCTGTTTGGAATCTATAGCGTCTCCAACGGTTTTAACGGTATTTCCATCTTTCTGACCTTCGTAAAGATCAAACGTAAATACCTGACCGGCATTCTCGTCCGGCTTATTATTGGATACTGTCTTTCTTGCGCGAAGGGTAAGATGTAATCCCGAGGGGGGCATTTCCTGCCATACACCATGCCACTCACCGCCGTTTGTTACCTTGTTTGCGACAAGCCATCCGGTTGCCGTTCCGCCGATATTGAATGTCCCGTTTGGAACAAGTACAATACCGAGGATGGATTTGTTCCCATCTTCCCTGTAGTACTCTCCTTCAGCATATTCGGCACCAACCTCATCAGCCTCATACATATTCCATACGATATGCTGGCAGTATTCGTCAGCGCTGGCATCCTGCATTGCGGATGATTTATAGTCATCACTCTCACCGACCAGACAGATCTGGAACTGAGTCAGACTAACCTTCTTGCCGGGAACGTTAAGAACGATCATCTGGTCTTTTCTCAGCTTGAAGTGAATATCTCCGCCATCGTTCTGATAATATGAGTACGGATGTTTGGTAAATGTGAAGTAATATGTTCCTGCCGGACGATTTGAAATGTCCAGATACCAGGGACCGTTCTTGTATGCAGCGCCTTCAAATTCATAAACCTTGCCGTTATCTTTTTCATTTTTAAGGGCTTCGGACTTAGTTCCTCCAACCAATGCCTTTACTTCTTTTTCAAGATCCGACTTGATATTATTGGAATCAACGGTAACATACCCGTTCGGCTGGCCGACGGTACGGGTTTTGAATTCACCTATCTCCATTAAAACCTTTTCGACTTCTTTGGTTGTCCTTATAGTGAACGGAATGCTCTGCGCTGAATCAGCAAACCACTTTGTTCCCTTGAAGTCGGCAATTATATCATCACCGGGATTGTGTGATCCGGTATACTGACCCTGTGTAGTATTCTTGTTTGCTTTCAATAATCCAGTAGCCATATTTGCATCAATATGGCCCTTAAGATCGATCTCATTGGCGGTAACGCCGTAATAAATTGCATCGCCAAGAATATCCGCTACCGTACGGGAAGTTCCGGGCTCAACCTGTGTAACTGACGTAACAGAAATAACCGAAAAGCTGTCAAGGCTTACCTCAAGCTTTTCGCCTTCTACAGACACATCTGCTTCAACTGTTTCGGGAACGATGTCGTTTCCGGATTCGTCAAAGTGATTGATCTCAATGTTTTCGTCATCAACAGCGGCAACTTCTTCTTCAAGCTGCTTCTTCTTGAACTCGATCGAAACCGTAACGGATCCTTCTTCGGGTTCAATCTCTTCTGTCATGGTCTCATCTGTATAGAACGCTACATCATAGAACAATGTATTCTCGTTCGTATATACAGGTGCATCTTCTTCCTTCTTATCATTAAGGGCATCGAGATATTTACCTGTCTCATCTGCCTTAAGAGGGGTAACACTGAAATAAGCATCATCAGGGATCGCGTCAACCTTCTCAAGAGTAGCTGTAACGCGAACGTCATTATCTTCATAATCATATACACGCTTTGTGTTGACAACGCTGACAGTAAATGCAGCCTCGCCGTCATCAACGTTTGTGATCTTTACTTCCGTACTGATCTTAAGATCGTTGTCGGAAACAACATATGCCGTGAACTGCTCGTTCTCAAGATCCTCGATCGTAACCGACTGAGTATCCTTGGAGAGTCCGTCAATACCACCGCTAACGCTTCTTCCGTCAACCTTTGCATCAGCATCGGTATCAACGAAGAGCTTGAATGCGGCTTTGTCAGTAAGATTCTCGGTATCAAACTCAATCTTAACGCTTTCGTAGCCTTCACCGATAATGCCTTCGACTGCCGAACTGTCTCTGCCGGAGATGGATGCGTTTTCAAGCTTCTTATCAACAGGCTTGCTCTCTACGTAGATCGTAGGATAGCCGTCTTCATTATATTTATAGGAAAGGATTACATTTACAGAGGAGCTGGCACTTATTCTGAAGTCGCCGCCTTCGAGGTTCTCGAAGTCATAACGTCCGTCATTGGTCTTGTCAAGCTCGTCATTGATGACGCCATTGTATGACGCACTTTCGGGGCCTGAGAACTCAATACGGAAAGTGTCCTTCTTGGCAAGCTTTTCCGTGTCAACGTAGACCGAGATCTCGTTATAACCCGAACCGAATATGCCATTATCGGAAAGCTCAAGCTTGCCTTCCTTAAGTTCTTCGGCCTCCTCGAATATTTCTTCCTTTTCAATAGGCTGAGTCTCTTCCTTAACTGCTCCGTCTTCTAAAGCCTCTTCGGAAGGATTGCTTCCCTCAAGAGTCTCTGCAGAAGCATCATTGTCTTCAGCGGGAGCTTCTGACGGCTGCGGATCAGCGAACTCCTCGGAAGATCCGTTGTTGTTATCATTCTCAACGATCTCGCCTTCTTCAGGTTTGCTCTCATCGGGAACAACTTCGATCTTGAGATCTTCGTTATTCTCGGTATTGTCGCTTTCAACAGCCGCTTCCTCAACAGCATCGTTGTTGACAACTATGCCGTCTTCGTTAGTGAACTCAGCTGCCAGCGTAGACACCGACGTAAAGCCGGTCTCAATCACTGTTGCGACGAGAGTTAACATCGCGATAGTGGTCTTAAACCAATTTCTTCTCTTCCTCATAGTGTTCTCCTTTACACCTTTCCTGGTTCTTCTATGTATATAACCAAATGGGCATGGACATAGTATCCCCTTTCCCATTCAAATATAAAGACTTACCTCGTTGCAAAAAAGGTTCATCACAAAGTAATATAATACACATTTTTATATCGAAATAATAGACAAAGTTGCACTGTGATAATTGTGCAACTTTGCCAAACGTTCTAATTTGATTCAATTCAATTATGAAAATGCGGGAGCTTGTCGTATATGTCGTAAGCAAGTTCCCGGGCTTCGTCGTAGTCCATCGGCTTGCCCCAGATATAGCCCTGAACGAAGTCGCAATCCAGCTCTTTCAGACATTCGACCTGATTGTCGTACTCCACGCCCTCGGCAATAACTTCGGCATCCATGAGGTGACCCATGTATATGACCGATTTGACGAAGTCCATGTTCATCTCATTGCGTACGATGTTGTCTATGAGTGATTTGTCTATCTTAACAAGATTAATGGGAAGCTTCATGAGCTGACCGAGCGACGTATAGCCCGTGCCAAAATCATCAAGCGCTATCATAACCTGTTTATCGCGAAGAAGCTTGATATTTTCTATCGTGTGATTACCTTCTTCGGCAAACGAATACTCGGTGATCTCAACTTCAAGACACTCGGGCGGAAACTTAAGCTCATCAACGAGCTTGAGAAGCTTTTCCGCAAAACCGGCTCTTGCGATATCCTTTGCTGATATATTGACCGCAACCGTTATAGTATTGCCGGACGAGTAGCATATCTCACGGAACTCTTCCATAGCGCGGCGAATAACGAACTGATCGATATCGAGAACAAGATCGGACAGCTCGGCTATTGAAATGAACTCTCCCGGTGTGATTTTCTCCCCTTGGGGAGTGTTCATACGGATAAGAGTCTCGAAGCCGCGAAGTCTCTTGTCCGCAATCGTGTACTGGGGCTGGTATACGAGATAGAACCAGCCGTTATGCAGGCAATCCTTGACGAGACGCTCTACATGAACCTGACGCTCCAGAGTCTCTTTCATCTCATCGTTAAACAGGCAATACTTGTTCTTGCCGGACTTCATCGCATAGTTCATCGCTATGTCGGCGCGCTTCATTATTGTATCCGCATCCGTCGCGGAATCAACGAAATCGGCTATACCGGCTACAGCGTTCAGATAGCAGTTTGAAGGCACTCCGTCCTTGTTGAGAGTGATGGTCTCTTCGATCGATCTGATCACGGCATTAACGACATTCTGGTGATCTGCCGATTCAGGCAGTATCATGGCATATTCGGCACCCTCGATCTTGTAGGCCGTGCCCTTGCCGACAAGCTCCGATTTAATTCTCTCCGCTACGATCTCCTGCAGCTGCTCACCATACTTACGCCCCAAATTGGCATTGACAGGCCAGAATCCGTCAATATGGATGAACACGACGAGTCCATGCTCATTAAACCAGATCTTCTTGCGTATATCCCGGTCGAATCCGTACCTGTTAAGAAGTCCGGTGATGGAATCCGTCACGGCCATGTTATTAGTGAACTTGATCTGCTTGGAGATCAGCGAAATCGCTATTATGAAGATCAGCGCGTTGAATGTTCCGGGCACACTCGACAGGCTCTTTGATATGAAAACAGATCTGAGCGAACCGACTACGGAAATGCCAAGGAATACGTATGACCATATAAGGCCGCTCCTGCGCTCCATCAGCACCATGATGATGCACAGAAGGCACAGTATGACCTGTACGCATCCGTTAAGACTGCTTATCGGAAGCTCCATTTTCCCGATCGAAAACTTGGCGTCGCTAAGCCTCATCGAAGAGAAAGCATTAAGCCCGATCAAAAAGAAATTCAGAACGATGCAGAGTCTGAACAGAAATGTTTTATATCTAAAATTAGACAATCCCACCTTGCAGGTGCCTCCTTGAAGTTATTATCATACGAAAAATTCACTCATACAGGTATACATCCCTGAACAGCCCATGCACGAAGAAGCGTTGCTTGTTGGAGCCGCTTCCCGAACAGGTCACAAGCGTGATGATGTTCGTGTCGGGATCGACCTTGGCCGCACACTCGCGAACCGACTTCTTCGTGGCTTCGCGCAGATATGCCCTGTATTCCTTGAATGTCTGGCATGTGTAGTACATCTTGGAATCCGTAGGATCAAGATAGTACGAGAATATCTCGTAACGGTATATGCCCTCGGGTCTGAATACGTAAATATACGGATCCTTGTCGTATACCGCAGGATTGTTGATGTAATTCTTGAGATGACCGAACATCGTGCCGTTCTTCATGTTGTGTCCGTAGAAGAACGTATTCCAGCTTGTTAGCATCGGATCAACCTCGTGATCCATGAATACACAGCCTGCGAAATTGTCCTGCATCTCAAACGTATGATGAAGATAGAACTCGTTGTCCGTCGTCTGAACAACGGGGTGGTTGATCTCAGCGCCGGGAGCATACAGCCAGCACACGTAACTGCTATTGATCTTCTTAAGGCTGTCATGATCTACCGAAATGTCCGGAAAATCATCCCTGTTGTAGTTGCGCGTAAGGGTCTTCTCTTCCTCTTCTTCCTCCTCTTCCTCCTCGGCTTGAGGAGATGATTCGGAAGTTTCCGAAGGCTTCTTATCTCCTCCTCCGACTACGGCATACTGTTCAAGGCCGGCATACTCTTCTTCCGCACGCTTGTATTCAAGCTCGGTCTTAAGAAACATTACGCCGGAGATAATGAGGGTAAGTGACGCTATTACGATTATTATGATCCTGCCCTTGGACATGGTCTGTCTCCTGTATGAAGTAATCCTAGATTATTCTACTCTAACGCGTCATTATTTACAACAATGGTTTGATAATATTATGGAAGCATCTGCAAACATCAAAAAACGACCGCCTGAGGTTTTACAGCCAGGGCGGTCGTTCTTCAGATCTATTGTGTGTGTCTATTAAGCATTAACGAACTTACCAAACTCCATTCGCGAGCTCCGTATTTATAGGCATTTGCACAAGTGACACTATCGTAAGTGATAGTTTTAAGTGATATTCAAGACACTACTAAAACAGTCAAAATGTGCTATTTTCCGCTATATCTTAAGTGCTTGCCCTTTATACGTTTTCAGAAATTCTTTAATATCACTTTCCTCGGCGAAATATCTTTTATTAATCTTATGAGCTTTTCCCTCTTGCTCCATAAGCTTTAATAGCCGTAAAGCCCAATCGGAACCCATAGAAAACTTAACCATTATATCCCGTTTATTGAGAAGAGTGTCACCTTTTCCCAAAGCTCTTTTATATAATGCGTTATTTTCCGCCTCTAACTCCTTGATTTTCGCCTTAAGAGCCTTTACTTCTGCACTGTCATTTTCTTTAAGTTCTTCTATAGCTGAAAGCCTTGCTTCAAGGTACAAATCAAGCTCATAGTAGTCTTCTGCTTGTAAGGCATCTGGTTCTTCAATATATAAAGTTTCATATTTCTCCAGAAGCTCCCTGAGTTCCAACTCAGTAACAGCCCTGCTTTCCAATTCTTCTATTATACTCATAATCGGATTATAGCAGAAATACATATATCTGAGAAGATATCTGCATATCACCACACGAAAAAACCAGAGAATAAATCTCTGGCTTTCTCATCAAACAGATATCAGTAATCCACCAACACCTGTAATATAGGAAGAACTATAGCTAAGCTACAGTCTGAACTCCCTCTTTAAACTTGTACCCTTCATCTGTAAGCGATAGTACAAAATAGCTGTTATCGAGTATATCCTGTTCCTGAACCACCTCAGTGTTTACAGAAGTAATTATCGCATTCAGGGCATCAGCAAGTCCGTTCTGAGCAGTCTCAGCAGACATAAGGATTAGTTCGTGGATAGATGAAGGTATAACCACGATATCACCGTCAAATGTCTCTTGAAGAGCTTTCTGTGTCTCAGGACGCAGTATTGCAAAAGCCCCATAGTGATTGCTTTCGTTAGACAGCACATACATTGGTGATTTACAACCGCTTCCACCAAGCATAGGCATCTCCGTACCACAAAGGGCACTAAGAATATCTTCCATAGGCTGTAACGATACTTTTGAATAAGCACCTTTATTTCTAAGTGCCAGCTCCATAAGCTTTTCAGCATTAAGTCCTTTGGACTCTGCTATTGAATCATTAATAAGTACCGAACCCTTGCTATCCAAAAAATCCAATGCATACCTAAAGACAACTGAAAATCTTCCATCAAACAAAGGAATGCTTGGAACATCTTTTAACAGTTCCTTGTTGCGTTCTGTGTTAATTAGTTCTCCGTAAACATCTTCTGGTCTTAAGGAATCCGCAGTAAATCCAGGGATATCACCAACTCGACTATTGCGATAGGTTTGTGCAATACTCATAAGCGTACTGTTATAATCACCGCTATGGCAGTATTCTTCAAAAAACTGCTCTAAGTATATTGTTGGTGCTACGTTCTCTGATTCGGTCTTGATAGTAAGTCCCTTAAGAACGACTGAATTGTTCTTGATTACATCTTTCACACTTGCAGATAACGGCTCACCTGTATTAAGGCACGAGCAGATATCCTTCTCAACAGCATAAATGAATTCATTGTAATTTAACATAGTTCTTCCTCCTACTCTCGACAATAAATGTCAACTGCACCGTTTAAAAGAAACGGGTTATTTGTTATCCATATATGCTATGTAGGAGTATGTCGCATTTATAACTATTTACTGTTCAATCAAAGGCAATAGATTTAATGCGGATTCGTCTATTATTTCATTCAATTGCATTGCTTCAAAAGGCTCGGGAGTCTTAAGTTCTTCATACATTGCATTAAAGAATATATATCTTTCTTCCAGTTTGCTTCTTCCAGCTATGATGCTATGACTATCTTCGATTATGCTTCCAATAAGTGCTGTCTCTCGGTTCGATTTAAGCTTATCTGTTAGTCTGGAAAGAATTGAATTGATATAATCAATCTGTTCATCTTCATATGCATAAATAGCAACATCGAACTGACAGAGCGGAAACAACCTTCTCGCCACCATAAATCCCATTCCGATTTTTTTGTGTAGTGAGAAAAGGTCTACCTCTTCTTGTTGTTGGATAACCTTTATAGTTATATGGTTCTCCCTGTCCATTTCCAGATATACACCATTAGCAGTAAGCCTCGTGATAGTAATAGGTTTCACTTCCGATTCTGTAGCTCCCTCAAAGTATGCTGTAATTACAGGAAAAGAAAACTCTGTTTCAAGTCTTTCTTTTATTTTCCTTAATTCAGTTATCCTGCTATCAAGAAGAGACAGCTTTGCCATTATCCCTCTGAGCTCTTTTTCATCTGTTTTCTTTTTATACACATTGGTAGCAGTAAGGCTTCTTACTTCGTTTCCGAGTATTGATAAATACTTATTGCATTGTTCAAGCTGTCTCATATAAAGAATTAAATCATTTCCCTTTACTGCTTTCCAAACCTCTTGTAACCCGAACCTAGTTATATTACATTTCCAATCCTTGATTATTTCTAGTTCTTTATAGTCGTAAGTCTCTTGAAAATCTCTAAGTAGATAGAAGGTCTCGTAATCTGGTTCTTTGCAGATACAATGCTTTTTGACATATGCTATATAATCTCTGTACTCCTGCTCTGTTCTAAGATTATCAAAACCAATATGTGCAAACGCTCTCTCTGCGTACTGTTCTGCGTACTTTGAAATATAGGTATCCTTCTCCGAGATTATATCTGCCTCATCAGGAGTAAAGCCTATAAGAACTAAAGCCTTCTTTCTGTCTTCTTTATCCATTTTGAGATAGTCTCTATACCTTATGTTTTTCAGGTATATCTTTGCAAGTTCTATATTTCTCGCCACTTTATCAGTTGAAGCATACTTCCTATATAGTGATACGAGCTGTGTCCTGAACACATAGTATGCCACATTGTATGATATAAGTTTTCTCTTCTGATAGGCTGTTTCTCCGTCAATCTTCATATCCTGAAGATTAACCACTTTCTTATCACCTAGAAAATATCTGGGATTGCACCTTATCAGAGCAATAGCCTCTTTTGTAAGACCGTACAAATTACCATATGGCGTGTCCTGCTTTAGCAAATACCCGTCTTGTTCGAGGTCTTTCAAATTCTTATCTATTGTCTGGCTATCATAGGAAAAAGCAAAAAGGAGCCTGTAATCACTTTTGTAGAATCCCATAGTGATATAGCAAAACTTTATTATCATCTCTTTAATCGGAGTCAGCATTGCTCCGAACCTTTTAATGTCTGGTATATTTCCTTTTTCATATATGACCTTTTCCTCTATAGCTTCAATATCCAGTTTTGTCTTGATTAAATCTGCGATATAGTTCTCGTACATAATAATCTCCTCTCAGCATAGATAGATTACGGGTCTATCCATAATATTTTCATAGTTATAGTGATGCTCTAGCTTAGCTTGTCCGTATGAATCTGTAACAACTTCCAGATAGATTTCTATAGTCTCTGTATTTGTTGTATTTATCATCGTTTGAAGCTTCTCTATATCATCATAAAGAAATCTTTTTTCTCTCCCGTCATCAATCTCATCGTATCTTGCCTGTATGTTATCAAGTAACTCCTGTGCTTCATCTCGTGATGCCTGAATCATTAGGTCTGGAATAAAAACAGGATTACTCGAATTGATAATTTCGTACTGCATATCTAGTCTTTTGGCTTCACTCCGATAATCCATTTTTGCCTGATACTGCTCATAATGCGTTTTACTGCTACTAATTCTATTTTTATATGCTTGACCAAGACTGTTTCTACGGCTATTGATACTCTGTTTTATCGAATTCACTTTCTTTTGATATTTTCCTGTAGTTTTAAAAGAGTCCATTTCCTTTTTTAAAGAATGCCCGCTCTTAAATCGTCCCTGATTCACAATGTCTTTTGAGAAATAATTGGTTGCCTTAGTAATAGCTTTACTGTGCCGATTACTACACCCGTTCCCAAAAGAAATACCTTGTGTCTTGCCGACTAATGTTTTCAATTTTCCAGTAGCCTTAAACACTCCAGAACCTTTAGCTGTTTCTTTAATGAAGCCACCATTTTTTAGCTTGTAAAACACATCTTTATTAGAAATGGCGTATATATCTTCTTTAGACAGTCTTCCTTCTGCTATTCCAAATGTGTTTATCACATCAATAACTTTCTTATTGCGTAGATTCAGGCTTTTGTTTTTTGCTTTCATCACTGCTCCTTTGTGAGTGTGCTGCCGACACTCGAAGGAACATTCTCGGTCATATAAATAAAAAGGTGCTACCTTTTTGTTTATATGAAAATTCTCGAACCTGTGAGAGAATTTAGAGAACTGGCATAGGACGATTGCTTTTTATCGTCCTGCTAATGCCAGCCCGTAGGGTGTTTCCGAGCGACCTTTGCATTAAATCTCTGTTCGCAGGGTGGAACAGAAATTTAATAGCATTGGGAGCGAGTGTCGGCATACTTTATACCACTACTCAACTTTGATTTTTCTTTTTGCTCCTAGTTTTTTAAGCACAGCGGACTAGAAAGAAATACACTTTTTCTTTCTGACCGAAAGGCCTAAAAAAATTTGCCTGCTATAAACAGGCTTTTGAGCTTCTTGTTTTGCTTTATTCTATGCAGTTATCACCAACGCTATAACTCAACAATGCTTACCTCTCGTTAGTAAAGCACTTAAAACAGGAACACTTATACTTAGAGCAGTAGCCCACATCGTAATAGAAGCACTTACGTGCTTTGTATTTCTTGGGATACTTTGTCCCGAACTTGATTTTAAATTTTGTCTTGTCCATACACATAACCTCTTTTCAATTTGCCTTATTCCGAGCAGAGCTTTCAGGCTCTGGGCAGAGTTTCCCCATTGCGAAAAATCTGGAAAACTCTGCCCTGAATTGAGGTAAAAAGTGGTTCTATGACAACGGAAAATTGTTCTATACCATATTCCTCGCTGTCGCCCCCGAGTATCAGTTCAACCGCTTGAGTTCTATTCATAGAGAATAGGAAGATAGGATTAAAGCGTGTCATAGCAACCCAACACTCTATCAGCTTCCACATTTGCCCTTGCCACCGTACCCTGAATATTTTACTTGGAGTTTGAGTACCCTCTCCAATAACGAGAACAACAGAAAGCGGTATCTGACTGCCCCCGAATAGATTTTTCTGCACTGGCTCTATCACACCTATCTACTTTTTTGAACAGGGTGTCAGGCATTCCCCTGTCTCAATATTCACTTTTCATTTTTGTATGTTATCCAGTAAACTGATTAAAAAAAGAAAAAGTATGCTCTACGAACATACTTTTCTGCCTGACACTTTTTTCTTTATATCAACGCTTCCAGAGGTTCTTTATACTCTTTATAAGGTCTGGAAAGAAATACCTTACTCTCATCTTTATGTACTGTCGTTTATACCACTTATCCATTTCTAAATATCTTTCATAGGGGCTCATCTTCTGTACTCCTTTTTGCTTTCCTTTATGATATGCAGTTTTCTTATTCATATTCCTCGAAGTCCTCATCTTCCTGTGCAACGATTGTATATCCATATAGTTCTATAGATTCCTCATCTGAAAGACCATGCACCTCATCTTCTATCTCTCTGCTTATATTTTCCTGATAATCAGCAAACTCACGTTTATACGCTGTTTCATCAAGTATTCGCAAAGCCTCGGAAGCATCAAAAGAATAGCCACATACATCAACTATTCCATAGTTATTATCAAGCCATTCATCAAAATAGGTCTCATCTAAACCTTCAACAATGTACTGTGCAACCTTAGTCACAGAAGTAAAAATGCGTTTATCATCAATTATGTATTTCATATAATCTCCTTTTTTCGTACAAGAAATAGACATAGAGTTCCTCTATGCTTCTTGCGTTATATTTTTTACGGGAGAAAAATAAACCGAACGGTTATCAGAAGGTTGTTTATCTAAGAGATTTATTTTCTCAATAGGTAATGTATCATGTCAGAATAATAATACAAGTCATTTGGGGCGTATCAAACAAAAAGCTCCCTACATATTTTGTAGGGAGCAACTTATACTAAAGTAATCTATTTATATCTGTACCAAATTCTATAAAAGTAAACCAAACATATCTATAAAGAACAGCTACTCTTTGAGAAAGTTTTCCGATAGTATCTTTGTCTAAAGGCCATTTGGTTTCAGCTTTTTTATGTAGTCTACCTAAAATCATATTAGCCATATAGATATAAATATAAAAAGCTGTCCAATCTTCAGTTAAATCATCTTCAAGCTTATTGTCTGATACCCACTTGTCAAAAACTGAATCAGGAATAGACTCAAAATCCTTTATATCTTCTCCAGAAGACTCATAATCATCTAAATCATAATCTACAATAAAGGCTTCAAAAATCTTATAGTATATGTTTGTGATGTAGCTTGTGAATAATTCAAACGTAGATTCGATGATACAATCACTTATATCATCATTTTTTTGTAATGCCTTAACCTGAATATCCCTTTGGTTAATAAGCTTCTTATAACTAAGACCTAAATATCTAAGAGTAAGCTTTACAGATTCTTCTATATCTAAACTGGTACTTGCTTCATATCTTGAAATAAGGTCTTCAAGTTTATCACGAAACCATTTATCACGAGTAGCAATAAGAAAATTAACCAGTTTATCTTCTTTACTATCATCAAGGAAATATTCACCATCAGCGTCTTTGCTCATATACTTGTAATATTCATTCCAAAACGCTTTATCGTCTTCTTCATAATCCTCATACATTTCACTATAAATTTTATAATCTGAAAGACTGTGAATCAATTCTCTAAATGTAAGTTCCATTCCCATGGCATCTCCTTTTCAGTTACTAACTATTTTTAACCACACTGGATTCGTTACGTAAATCCTTATATGCTTGTCTGGATATTGAATCAAGTACAATCTCGTAAAAGACTTTATCTTGGAACAGCTTCGCAAAAGCTTCCATTGAATTTGTGTAGCAGTCCTGAGCTACTTCTTCAAAGACCTCAGGGAATATCGACTGTCTGAATACAGCTTCTTCATTCTTCTTCGCATAAGCCCTAAGTCTTTTTTCTCTCTTCATAACATCATTATAGATAGTCTCAACAATGACCTTATCTCCGTCAGTAAATACTCCGTTGTATCGGTCGTTAATCTTATCAATGATGTAATCGAGAGCAACATGCTCATCTTTGCCCTTACCAGTAGTCTTTAATGTCTTAGGATTTGTTAATGTCTGCGTTTCTTCTGTTGGTGTAAGGCTGATGCTTCCCTTGAACTCCTTTTCAAGCTTGTAGAATTCCAGTTCCAGTTTATCATCAAGGTTTACATCTTTACCATCACTAACCTTAGGAAGAAGCTTCTCAAGGTACTTACAGAAGGTGTACTCCTCATGCAGTTGCATATCAAACATTCTTGATATCTGAGTGATATACTGATACCACTTAACAAAGTTCCTGACAGTCTTTTTATAATCAAACCTCTTATCCTCTGGTAAATCCTCATAAGCTTTTACAATAGGTTTGAAAACGCCTGTCATCTTACCCAAATCCGTATCGGACTGATTCTTCTTTTTGAAGAACTGTATAAATTTCTCAATGTCAGAGTCATTGTATAGCTTAAAGTCCCTGATAAGCTTTCTGGTATCATAAATCAGATTCGGATTGATTTCTTCATCAAGCATTGTCGCTTCATAATATGGCTCAAACGCTTCCTGAATCTCTTCTGCTGTGTTTACAAAGTCCAAAACAAAAGTATCATCTTTTCCTGCACACGTTCTGTTGAGTCTTGATAAGGTCTGTACCGCTTTAACGCCCTTCAGCTTTTTGTCTACAAACATAGTATGAAGAAGCGGTTCATCAAATCCTGTCTGATACTTTTCTGCAACAATAAGGATTGCATAATCATCTCCGTTAAACTCTTCTGGGAGTTGGTTCTCCTTAATTGTTGTACCGTCTTTACGCTTATTCAGCTTCTCTTCTGTATACTCTTCCACCTCGCCAAGTTCGTTAATATCCTTGATTACACCTGAGAAGGCAACAAGAATATCCAAATCATCATAGTGCTTCTTTTCTATATATCTCTTGAACTCATGGTAGTATCGGATAGCATGAAGTCTGGAAGCTGTGACAACCATAGCTTTCGCTTTACCGCCTATCTTGTTCTTGGTTACACTCCTATAAGTTTCAATAATAATTGCAGTCTTCTGCTGAAGGTTATGAGGGTGTAATGACTCATAACGCTGTACTGCCTTTGTTGCCTTGTTCTCTGGCACATCAGGATTGTCTGGTGTTTTCTTGATAATCTTGTAGCAGGTCTTATAGGTCATGTAGTTCTGCAGTACATCAAGGATAAACCCTTCCTCAATCGCCTGTCTCATAGAATAGATATGAAATGCCCTGAAATTCTTACCGTTAGCCATAGGAACACCGAACATTTCCAATGTCTTATTCTTTGGTGTCGCTGTAAAGGCGAAGAAAGAAAGGTTTGAGTGCTTACCATGAGCAAGCATCTCTTCAACAAGAGTATCTTCCTCGTCCTTTAACTCGCTCTCAGCTTTACCTTCAATTTCAGCAAACTCCTTCAGTACTTCCTCTGTATCTGCGAGAGCTGCTTTTAATTTCATAGCACTCTGTCCTGTCTGCGAAGAGTGTGCTTCATCAACGATGAGAGCGAAGTTCTTATCCTTTGTAGAATCAATCTCCTTATAGATATAAGGGAACTTCTGCAAAGTGGTTATGATAATCTTCTTTCCTGCATTGATAGCATCTCTAAGGTCGCTAGAATGCTTCTTCTCATCTATCTTCTCAACAACACCTTCCGTATGGTCGAATGAATAAATCGTATCCTGCAACTGGCTATCGAGTACGGTTCTATCAGTAATAACGATTACCGACTTAAAAATCTTCTCATCATTATAATTGTGAAGCTCAGATAATCCATACGCAAGCCAAGCAATAGAATTAGACTTACCGCTTCCTGCTGAATGCTGAATAAGATAGTTCTTTCCTGCACCGTTAAGCTTTACATCTGCCAGTAACTTAGTAACAGCATCTAATTGATGATATCGAGGGAAGATAATTTTTCTGGATACAGTTTTCTTCCCAGTCTTACGATTTATCTTCTCTTCTTCTGCTCTGTGGATATAACGTTGCAAAATATCCATAAGGATATCTTTCTGTAATACTCGTTCCCAGAGATAGCTTGTCACATATCCATCTGGATTCTCTGGATTTCCTGCACCGCCTACATTTCCTGCACCATTTGAACCCTGATTGAAAGGAAGGAAAAATGTACTTCTGCCCTTCAGCTCTGTGGTCATGCAGACCTCATATAAATCAACCGCAAAGTATACTAAGAAACGAGTATCAAACTGAAAACAAAGCTCCTTAGGGTCCCTGTCGTCCATATACTGCTTCTTTGCATTATCCACACTCTGACCTGTGAGCTGATTCTTTAGTTCCAGTGCCACAAGAGGAAATCCATTCAAAGACAGCACCATATCAATAGAGTTGTTATTATCAGGAGAATACATAAACTGTCTTGTACAGGTCAGTATATTGGCTTTGTACTTCTCAACCACATCAGGATTCAGATTATTAGCCTGACGGAACGAAGCAAACTTAAGCGTTACTCCCCTATCCTTAATCCCATGACGAATTACATGAATCATACCATGCATCTGAACTGACTCTTGAATGCGTTTATAGAGCTTATTTTCTGAATCACTCCCGTAAATGGCATTGTATCTCTTCCACTCATTAGGCTGTGTTGCCTTAATGTAAGCAATAAGCTTCGGCATATCAATAGCCTTTTCCCTGTCGTACGTGGACAAATCACCCTTAGTATATCCCCCAGCAGGAGACAATAAGAACGACTCAATATCCTGTTCAAACCGCTTTTCGCTTTTGTCCATTTATATCTCTCCATTCTTAAGCTTTGCATAAAGCTTAGATATTTGATTAAGCATCAGTAAGAGTTTTATACAGTCATAGCGTGTAACGTCTTCTATATCATACATCCCATGCATAAGCCAATGTCTGTTTATTACAGTAGGCTTATTTTCTGGATAATCCGCCCATTTACTATCAGTGAAGAAATTAAACAAACATATTGATAAAGCTATTATAGATACAACATCATCAATGTTTGGCTTACCATTTTCATTGTACGGAATTTTCCCTTTTATCTTCTCAATAAACTGTTCAAACGTTTCTTCCCGTACTTCGCCAGTAAACTCTTCTCCACCAAAATGAATAGCAAAGTTATTAGCAAACACATGATAGAAAGATTTCCACCCCTGAGAAATATTGGGAGTTGAATCCTTCTTTTTAAACCTATCCTGATAATTGCCATTCTGAACATCATATAGTTCTTGCTTAATGCTCTGAGAATCAATAAGACTTGCAAGCATATTTGCGGATTCCAAATATCTTCTAGCTCTGAAATCAATCATTGCCTTTCTTAATTTCAGAGAATCACTTTCGCTCAATGATAAAACTGTTTCTTCTTCGATATCCTTTAGTATACTTTTTGAAAAACGGCTACCAATATACTTATCAACTTGGTCTATAGTAAAGCTTTCTTCCCGTTCCAGTCGTAGCAACACCCAATCAGAAAATGGAATAACACTACCTTCCTTTAAATCTTTACTATCCATTTTTATCCATGCATCAATGTTGCACCATTCAAGTATTCCCAATGACTGAAGCCTATACAGTAATGCTCCGTCAGCAAAAATCTTAAATGTCTTTCCAAGATTCTCCATTGCTACAGGAAGTGAAAATTCATACAGTGGTCGTATCGCTTCCGTCAGCCTTTTTTCCATGACCTTGAAGCTATTAAATGCTGACTCAGTATCAGTAGCAATATATTCCAACATTTCCGATGCAAGTTCCGTTATCCTCTTTATTCCTGGATAACGAGAGAACAGTTCGTAACTATATCCATCTTCACTCGACATTCTTTTTACCCGTCACATATTCATAGATTAGAGATTTCTTGTATTGTTCCATTTCTTCTATGAATGCCTGTTTCTTTTCAATAAGCTTATCAATCTCAAAACATTTTTCCTCGAGATACTTTGCAATAGCTTCCTGCTCTTCCTTTGGTGGATTCGGAACTTTTATTCTTAAAAGCTCTTCTGGATATGTACGCCAACGCATTAACATTATCCCATGTCCATACTTATAACAATCTCCATTGAAGCAAGTATGCCTGAAATACTCATTGTAATATGTCCTTACTACGTTAGCCCCTTTTTTAGCCCGATAAACATCATAATCAGGGCTTGTTACACCTTCATAATCAGAATACCCAATAGCACCCATCCACGCCAAAAGCTTATTAACAATAATGTCATTCTGCTTTACTTTTTTATAGTTAATTACTGTAACTGCCTTGTTGCCTCTTTCTTCCAATTCATTTCTAGGCTTTACTCCTATAGAAGTGTATAACGATAAAAGGAGAGCATCTTCATCTTCATTTCTTTCATCTATCTCTTCAAAAAGTCGTTGAATACGAACATAGTCCCAATGAGCAGGTATTTCTCCTATCCAATCACTGTCAGTTTTTTTCATAGGTACATTTTCATTCAACCCTTTAGTAACAGCTTTTACCACAATCGATTTTCTTAACTTCTGGTAATCATCAATTGATGCATTTGTTTTATCGATAACATTATCGATTGCAGAACATTTATCATTTAGATAATTTACTATTCTTTGCTGTTCATCAATTTTTGGAATTGCAACTCTTTCCTTTGATAACATTGAAGAAATATCAAGATTTTGAATACCTGTCGTCTGCTTTATATAGTTCCAAGTATACCTATTTTTGTAAAACACCACGAATATGTACTGCATAAACTCAGGTAAAACGATATCTCTCACTGTTAATTTTTCAATAAAGTTGGAGTAAACAGCATCATAATCCTCATTGAAAATAATCGTTCTTCCAACAGGAGTCTTCTCGCCGCCACCAGATTTCTCAATAAGAATATCTCCTTTTTTTAATTGAAGTCGATTAATTACTTCTGAAGAATAATTTCTAACAGTATAGTTATCCGCTTTTTTTACGGTCATTCTGTCATAATCAAAATCAGCAATCCTTATACATATACAATCGCCTTCTTGGTTTTGAGCTTCTTCCCCCCATGCACCAGCAGTTCTACTTGCGATACAGTTTTTCATTCGCTCGATTTTCCAATTTTCAGGTACTTTTCCAATCCACTCCACACCTGAATCAATCATAACTCTGCTCATTCTCACACCTCTTGAAACAGTATTCTAATAGAATCCATTATTTCAGATTCAAAAGCTGTTATTCTTTTTTCTATTTCCTCTGTTTTTTCTGGTGCTTCATACTTATAAAAATACCTTGTGAATGGTATCTCGTATCCAACTTTTGTCTTACTCTTATCAATCCATACCTCACTATTAAACGCCTTAACTTCGTTTTCAAAGTATTCATCTATATCATAAGCTAATGGTACATTTTCAAAGTCTCTTCTAGACACGTCTGGAACAGGACTGTTCTTTTTCCCTTTAGTAACTAGCTTTCCGTCTTCACCATAAAGTGGGCTTTCTATTTGTATTCTGTTAAAACCAAAGTCCTCATTATTAAATATTTTGGATTCGCATATTTTTCCATCGCACTCATACGAAGAGTTTTGGAACTCGCCATAAGCTTTCACTATAATCTCTCTGTCAGAATCAGTTATATCATACCGTTTGCTTCCAATATTTTTCTTTCTCTGAACCACCATTTTAGAGGCGTCTATTAGTTGAACCTTTCCCCTTCTATGGTCTGGCTTATTCTTTGAAATAATCCAAATATATGTCGTAATATTTGTGTTGTAGAAAACATCTGTTGATAACTGCACAATAGCATCCAGCCAATCATTCTCTATCATGTATCTTCTAATCTCTGATTCCCCACTCTCAGCACTTCCAGAAAAGAGGGAAGAGCCATTATGAATAATAGCCATACGGCCATCATCTTTGAGCTTGGCAATACCATTAAGGTCAAAGAGCATTTGTCCGTCAGATATTTTAGGAAGTCCTACAGAAAATCGTCCATTCTCGCCAAGTTTATGCTCGTCTTCAACAGCCTTTTTCTCTACTTTCCAATCAATGCCAAAAGGTGGATTACTGATGATATAGTCAAATTGGAAGTCCTTGAACTTATCGTCAGATAATGTGTTACCTTGTCTCATATTCTCACTATTGCCACCTCTAATAAGCATATCTGCTTTTGCAATAGCGTATGTCTCTGGGTTAAGTTCCTGACCGAACACTTTTACATCAGCTTCCTTATCCAACTGTTGTAAACGTTCTGTCATGCAAGTAAGCATCTGGCTTGTACCCATTGTCATATCATAAACAGTCTTAGCAACGCCCTCTTCAATAAGAATATCCTTATCCTCAGCGATAAGAAGGTCAGTCATAAGATAGATAATATCTCTGCTCGTGAAATGAGCTCCCGCCTGCTCATCATAAGACTCTGAAAATCTTCTGATTAAGTCTTCAAAGATATATCCCATGTCTACGGCTGTAATCTTGTCTGCTCCCATATAGGCAGAGGGCTTATTAAACTCCTGAATAATGAGGAACAGCATACCGTTAGAAGCCAGCTTTCCAATTTCCTTGTCAAATTCAAAGTTTTCCAATATATCAATAACATTATCAGAGAAGCCGTTGAGATACTTTCTGAAGTTATCCTCAATATGTTCTGCATCATTAACAAGCTTCTCAAAATCATACACTGACGTGTTATAGAACTTGTAACCTGAAGCTTTCTCCAAGAATCCACTCTTTACTTCAAAGTTCTTTACTTCTTCATACTTAGCAAGCACCGCCTGTTTTGTAGGTGCCAAAGTATCATTGAAGCGTTTAATAACTGTCATAGGCAGAATAACCTTGCCGTATTCGTGGGGCTTATAATAATCCCTTATCAGGTCTGCTATACTCCAGATAAGGTTTGACTTCTCTTGAATATTAACTGTAGTCTGTGAATGAATATCCATTAGTTTAATTCTCCTTTGATTTTTGGCATACCACGCCACTTTTAATTTTATCAAATTTCGTAGGTGATATAAAGAAAAAAGTGCAAGAAAAAAGCTGTTATCCTCAGTATTCATGCGGATAACAGTTTTTTTCAGAGTGATAGTTCAACCATCTAATTCTTTTATGAGTTCCTTAATTGTGTCTCGAAACTCTTTATCCTTGAGCAATGTTGCAAACTCAAGAGCTTTTGCTTTAACATCTATTTCTTCACTATTCTTTTTATAATCTGCTAGTACTGCCTGCGAAGGAGTTGTAATAGACTTTAATCCTTCATCGGTTGCATGAAGATATGCTCCCTCCGAAGCAAGAGATTTATGCCCCATAGACAGAGCAGTATTAACTATGTTTGCACCCTTCTGACTATTTGCGATACTATCATAAGTGTGCCTCAACGAATGTAAGCAAAGTCCTTTCTTTGCACCAGACTTAGTAAGTCTCACATCTCTGTCAATTCCTAGCTTATTGCATAAGTCCTTGAAACAAGTTTCCATTGATGAATTTGTTCTAGCCTTGCCATTTCTGAAAGTCGGATAAAGGAAACCTTCTGGATTGTTCGGACATTTTATTTTTGTCTGTTCAATCATATAAAGAACACACTCTCTGCAAAGGTCGCTCATAATAATATATCGAGCCTCTTTATTCTTCGGAACTTTCGTATACCGCTCGACGCCATTATGTTTATCTCTCTTTCCGTCCTCGCCTTCCTTAAATCTCCAGCCAATAGACTCTCGGATATAGATTTTGTTTTCATCAAGGTCTACGTTCTTTGTTTTTAAAGCAGCAAACTCCTGTGCTCTCATACCCGTTTCTAGTAGAAACAGAACTATTACAGGATATTCGCCCATATTATTTTTATAGGCATAATAAAACTTCTCTATATCCTCAGTCGTGAAGACTTTTTTCTTATTCCGTTCTCTTTCATCTGCTTCAGCATTGTATTCATCAATGATTTTTCTTTTTATGCCAGTCTGTCCCTGCTCTGCATAGTTTTCCGCCAAAAACGACTGGTCTATAAGCCATTTACAGCATCTTATACATAGCTGCCTCGGTAAAGAACAAGTCTTTTCCGATTTTGTGGCAAGTATAGTATTGTAATAATCCGTAAACACCTTTTTGTTCAGCATGTGTAACTGTAGTTTAGAGATGGGATATGGATAAAAATTGACATTCATATGTCTGATGTAACTTACATATCCTGATTCTGTCATTTTAGGTCTTGCTACAGTATCGATGTACTCTTCCATATATGAACCGAAAGTTCTGGTTTTCTTAATCTTTATATCAGCATTTGAGTTAATCCACCCTTTTTCCCATGCCCTCATAGCAAGCTTAGCCGATTTAACAGCTTCTTCCTCTGTTTTACCCTTACGTTTAAATCGTTTCGGCTTTCCAGATTCATAATTAAGATAAGCACTTTGTATAACACACTCATATTGTCCGTCAGGAAGTTTCCTGACACTGCCTTGCTTATTACCTCTTCTACCTGCCATAATGCCCTCGCTTTCTGCTTTTCAGCGACTATCACTTTCAAAGTATCAAATATCACTTTTTAAAACACCCTATTTTCTAGCAAGCAAAAGTGATAATTAAAAGTGATATTAAACACATCATAATATATGACAAAAACGGATTCAATTGGCAATGATTACCAAATTGAACCCGTTTTATAAGCAGTTTAAAGCATTCAGTTTTGTATATCTTATCTAAAAAATATCACTTCTTAAGCGTTAACGATCTGGCCGAAATCGGGCTTGAGCGAAGCACCACCGATAAGGCCGCCGTCGATGTTGTCCTTGCTAAGGAGCTCAGCGGCATTTGCTGCATTCATTGATCCGCCGTACTGGATGCGTACTGCATCAGCTGTAGCTGCATCATACATATCGGCAATAACCTCACGGATCATCTTGCATACTTCTTCAGCCTGATCAGCCGTAGCTGTCTCACCTGTTCCGATTGCCCAAATAGGCTCGTAAGCGATAACAAGGTTCTTAACCTGATCTGCCGTTACGCCATCGAGATCCCACTTGATCTGGCGTGCGATCCACTCCTTGTAAGTACCTGCCTTACGAAGAGCAAGTGACTCACCGCAGCAGAGAATCGGCTTGAGACCTGATGCGAATGCCTTCTTAACCTTTGCGTTAATGAGGATGTCGTTCTCACCGAAGATGTCTCTTCTCTCGGAATGACCGATGATAATGTATTCAACGCCTGCTTCCTTGAGCATCGGAGCACTGATCTCGCCTGTGAACGCGCCTTTGTCCTCGATGTAGAAGTTCTCAGCTCCAACCTTTACGTTTGTGCCTTTAACTGCTTCTACAACGGGTACGATGTCGATAGCGGGTACGCAGTATACAACATCTACGTTGTCGTTCTTAACAAGATCCTTCAGTGTGTTACACAGTTCTACGGCTTCGCTGGGAGTCTTGTTCATCTTCCAGTTGCCGGCGATAATACGTCTTCTTGCCATGTTAATTCCTCCTAATCCGGTCAGGCCACCGATATCATTCTCTCCGGGGACGCTCCCGCTCATTGTCCTCGGTGCTTACGTTACTAAGCTCGGCAATACCTCGCTAAGTAACGAGCCTGCGGAATGCCCCGGCGAGAATATATCGTGTCCTTCCCTGGTTTATAGTTATATTTTACTTGTCGTCTGCTGCGTATACGCCCGGAAGCTCCTTGCCTTCAAGGAACTCGAGTGATGCGCCACCACCTGTTGAGATGTGGCTCATCTTGTCTGCAAATCCGAGCTGGTTGCATGCTGCTGCAGAATCACCGCCACCGATGATTGTTGTTGCATCTGTCTCTGCAAGAGCCTTAGCTACAGCGATGGTACCTTTTGCAAGCGTGGGATTTTCGAATACGCCCATAGGTCCGTTCCAAACGACTGTCTTAGCTTCCTTAGCTGCATTAGCGAAGAGCTCCTGAGTCTTAGGTCCGATATCAAGACCTTCCATGTCAGCAGGAATCTTGTCGGAATCTACATATTTAACATCAACAGGTCCGTCGATGGGATCCGGGAATGATGATGCAACGCCTGTATCAACAGGAAGAAGAAGCTTCTTGCCAAGCTTGTCGGCCTTAGCCATCATTTCCTTACAGTAGTCGATCTTCTCGTTATCAACGAGAGACTTACCTATCTCATATCCCTTAGCCTTAAGGAATGTGAATGCCATACCACCACCGATGATAAGCGTATCAGCCTTCTCAAGGAGGTTGTCGATAACCTTAAGCTTATCCGCAACCTTTGCACCACCAAGGATAGCTACGAAAGGACGCACGGGATTTTCAACCGCATTTCCGAGGAAATCGATCTCCTTCTGCATAAGGTATCCAACTGCGTTTGTGCCACCCTTCTGTGAGATATACTTTGTTACAACAGCAACAGATGCATGTGCTCTGTGAGCTGATCCGAATGCGTCGCATACATAGTCGTCAGCAAGCTCTGCAAGCTCTTTAGCGAAGCCTTCGCCTGCATCTTCGGGCTTGGTTTCTTCCTTGCCGCGGAAACGTGTATTCTGAAGAAGTACAACGTCGCCGTCCTTCATGTTTGCAACTGCCTCTGTAGCAGCTGCGCCTGTTACGTTATAGTCGGCAACGAATACAACCTCTTTGCCGAGCTTCTCTGAAAGAGCCTTTGCAACGGGTGCAAGACTTTCCTTCTCATTGGGGCCTTCCTTAACCTTACCAAGGTGTGAGCAAAGGATAACTTTTGCTCCATCCTTGATGAGCTTCTCGATAGTGGGAAGTGCTGCCTTGATACGTGTATCATCTGTGATTTTGCCATCCTTTAAGGGCACGTTAAAATCACATCTTACAAGTACTCTCTTACCGTTTGCGTTGAAATCGTCAACGCTCTTCTTATTAAGTGCCATGATTATTCCTCCTCGTAAACAGTTGTCAAAAAGAGGCGTTCCTTTTGACATGTAAAAAATCAGCCCGGCCCTTAACGGACCGGGCCTTTGCATTCTTTAAAATAAGCCGACCGGAATTACTTAAGAAGGCTTCCGAAATGCTTGATGGTACGAACCATCTGGCTTGTGTATGAGTTCTCGTTGTCATACCATGAAACAACCTGTACCTGAGTTGTGCCGTTATCAAGAGGCAGAACCATTGTCTGAGTTGCATCAAAGAGTGAACCGTATGTCATACCAACGATATCGCTTGAAACGATCTCATCTGTGTTGTAACCGAATGACTCGTTAGAAGCAGCCTTCATAGCGTCGTTGATCTGTTCCTTTGTAACGTTACCTTCAACAACAGCTGTAAGGATAGTTGTTGATCCTGTAGGGGTAGGTACACGCTGTGCAGCACCGATGAGCTTGCCGTTAAGCTCAGGGATAACAAGGCCGATAGCCTTAGCAGCACCTGTTGAGTTGGGAACGATATTAACTGCAGCTGCACGTGAACGTCTCTTGTCACCCTTTCTCTGAGGTCCGTCAAGAGTCATCTGATCACCTGTGTAAGCGTGGATTGTGCACATGATACCAGACTTGATAGGTGCGCAATCGTTAAGAGCCTTAGCCATGGGAGCAAGGCAGTTTGTTGTACATGAAGCAGCTGAGATGATCTTGTCATCAGCTGTAAGTGACTGATGGTTAACATTGTATACGATAGTAGGAAGATCGTTGCCTGCGGGAGCAGAGATGATAACGTGCTTAGCGCCTGCATCGATATGAGCCTGAGCCTTATCCTTGCTTGTGTAGAAACCTGTACACTCAAGAACAACGTCAACACCGAGCTTACCCCAAGGAAGGTTCTTAGCATCTGCTTCCTTATAAATAGTGATCTTCTTACCGTCAACAGAAATTGAATCCTCGCCAAATGTAACCTTATCGCAAAGAGCGTAACGACCCTGTGTGCTGTCGTACTTGAGAAGGTGAGCGAGCATCTCGGGAGAAGTAAGATCGTTGATTGCTACGATCTCGAATCCTTCAGCACCGAACATCTGTCTGAATGCAAGACGGCCGATACGGCCAAAACCGTTAATTGCTACTTTTACTGCCATGTTTAAATCCTCCTAAACAATGAAATATTGTGATAAAGTGCAATGCACTCCAATAACCAGCACGTCTATTTTACACACAT
>Ga0310695_10004204_pt1 | contig 26970 bp, 30 predicted proteins | sample RumenRJG_04DNA_FD_203882 | JGI IMG/M metagenome (GOLD analysis project Ga0310695, IMG submission 203882) | Bovine rumen microbial communities from Lethbridge, Alberta, Canada - RJG_04 (v2) (version 2) | ecosystem: Host-associated > Mammals > Digestive system > Stomach > Rumen | place: Canada... | reverse complement strand
GGTGAAGGGCAAAAAGAGGTGGCCTGACTCTGTCAATCGGGCTAATTATAAACCCAAGTGATTTTTTCTAAAATTGTTTTGTACGTAACTTGCTGAAAATCAAGTTTACGTCAAAGTGATGGTTTACCAAATAGAAGTTAAAACTTAGTTAAAAACAAGAAATTCCGAAATCGGGATGCCCTCTGTTTAAAGGGCTTCCGAAGCAATTGAGTGTTTACAAAGAGAGCCGATTTTCCCACCGCTCGACCTCTGGTCGCTCATTCCGAAGGTCTTGAGAACAATTTGCTAGTGGATTTGGAATTCAGACATCAACCATCTTCTCTTGTAAAGAAAACTTCAGCCGTCAGCCATCAAACATCATCCATCTTACCTATGAGCGTCGAGGCGGATTTCATCAAGGAGGCACTGGATGCTGGGCTATATAAGCATACAACAAGAATCACATCATCCATCCTACTTCAGACATCATACATCGTTCATAGGACTATGGCGTTCCTTCATACATAGATATCTAGATAATTAAAAATTCAAACATAACATTAAATATTGATCAATTATGCTAAACGGAAAAGTAGTTTTGATTACTGGCGGCACAGGCTCGTTCGGTAACAAGTTCGTGGAGACCATACTCCGCGATTATCCTAAAGTGAAGAAAATTGTTATCTATTCACGTGGTGAGTTGAAACAATACAACATGAAGCAAAAGTATCCTGAAAAGGATTATCCTATGCTTCGTTATCTGATTGGGGATGTACGTGACGCTGACCGTTTAAAGATGGCATGTGAGGGTGTTGATGTTATTATTCATGCAGCAGCTATTAAACAGGTAGATACTGCAGAGTACAACCCCCGTGAATGTATTAAAACAAATGTAAATGGTGCTATCAATGTAATCAATGCCGCGCTTGAATGCGGTGTAAAGGATGTCGTTGCACTGAGTACCGACAAGGCTTGTGCGCCTATTAATCTCTATGGTGCAACAAAATTGACCAGCGATAAGCTTTTCACAGCAGCTAACAATATCAAGGGCTCCAAGGACATTCGTTTCTCAGTTGTTCGCTATGGTAATGTGATGGGGTCTCGTGGTTCTGTGATTCCTTTCTTTATCAAACTTCGTGATGAAGGTGCAAAGGAACTACCTATTACCGACATGCGTATGACTCGCTTCAATATCTCTTTGCAGGAGGGCGTTGATTTGGTCATGTGGGCTCTCGGTCATCATCTTGGCGGCGAAATCTTCATCCCGAAGATACCTTCATATAAGATTACCGACGTAGCAAAGGCTATTGCTCCAAATCTCCCTATGAAAGAGATTGGTATTCGTCCAGGCGAAAAGCTCCACGAAGAGATGATTACTGCAACAGATTCTTTAAGTACAATTGATATAGGTATGTACTATGCTATTTTACCTTCTGTTTCATTCTGCTGGCAGACAGAAGATTATCTGAAGCATTATAATGCGAAGTTCGTTGAGCAAGGTTTCTATTTCGCTTCTGATAATAACAAGGATTGGGATACTGTAGAAACCCTTCGTGAGAAGTTTGCAAAAGTTATTCCTGGGTTTGAGGTTAAATGATTGAATTTTATGATTGATCATATTATTCCTTACGGCCATCAACACATCAACGATGATGATGTGCAGGCCGTGACAGCTGCCTTGAAGTCCGATTATATGACCCAAGGTCCACTAATTGGTGAATTCGAAAAGAACTTTGCCAAATACCTTGGTTGCAAGTATGCTTGCATGGTGAGCAACGGTACAGCAGCTTTGCACCTTTGTGCCATGGCGCTTGACATTAAGCCTGGAGATAAGATTATTACAACACCGATCACCTTTGTCGCCTCTGCAAACGGTTTCCGTTATCAAGGTGCAGAGGTAGTGTTCTGTGACATTGACCCCAAGACCTTCTTGATGGACTTGGACAAACTGGAGCAGATTCTTAAAGCATCACCTAAAGGCACATACAAAGCCGTTGTTCCTGTTGACTTTGCCGGCTATCCCATTGATGAGGAGAAATTGCGTAAGTTAGCAGACGAATACCAGTTTGCTATTGTGGTGGATGCCTGCCATGCACCTGGCGGTAGCTTCATTGACAGCAAGGGTGAGAAACAGATGATTGGTAACTGCAAGTATGCAGACCTTACTGTTTTCTCTTTCCATCCGGTCAAGCATATTGCAACAGGCGAAGGTGGGGCAGTTACCACTAATCGTAAGGACCTTTATGACAAAGTAGCTCTCTTCCGTACCCACGGTATCACAAAAGACCCAGCTCTTTTGAAGAAGAATGATGGAGGTTGGTATTATGAGATGCAGGAGTTGGGTTACAACTACCGCATAACAGAGATGCAGGCTGCTTTGGGTATCAGTCAGTTGAAACGATTGGATTGGAGCATTGAACGCAGAAACGAGATTGCCAAAAAGTATGATGAGGCTTTCAAGGGTACTGCTGTTAAGACTCCTTTCCGTGCTGAAGGCCTAGTTCACGCTTTCCACCTCTACATTATTCAAGTTGAACCGGCTAAGCGTAAAGGTTTATATGACTACCTGCGTGCTAACAATGTTTATTCTCAGGTACTCTACATTCCTGCTCACACTATGCCTTACTATAAGGGCTTAGGTTGGAAGGATGGCGATATGCCGGTAGCCGAGGATTACTACACAAAGTGTTTGGCGTTACCTATGTTTCCGACTCTGACCGATGAGGAACAGGATTGGATTATTGCTAAGGTTAAAGAATTCATTCATTTATAATTCATTTACATTATGTCAGAAATTAGAACCTGTAAAAAATGTGGTATGATTCTGGGCACTCGCCCAAATCTTAAAGAAGTTGATGGTGTATGCTCTGCTTGTATTAACCACGAGAAAAGAAAGAGCGTTGATTTTGAGAGCCGTCAAAAGTGGCTTACTCAATACATCAAAGAAAACAAGACAAATGAAAAGTATGATGGTCTTGTAGCTGTTAGTGGTGGTAAAGATTCAACTACGATAGTTCGTAAACTTTTTGAAAATCATGGTGTAAAAAAACTGCTCCTTGTTAATGTCACAGAAGAGTTTACAAAGACTCGTGCAGGTAAAGAAAACCTCGATAATATTTTAGAGAAATACAATTGCGACCTTATTACATGGCGCATGAATCCAAATGAACTTGCCGCCACAATGCGCAAGGATTTTGAGGAATATTGTTTCCCACTAAAGACTCTTGAGGAGTATATTTATCAGGTACCTCTTGATATTGCACGCCAGAACAATATCAAACTTGTTTTCTATGGAGAAAATGCTGAATTCGAGTATGGTGGTAATGAAGAACTAGAGATTTTCCACCCTGCTTCTACTGACGATTTAAAGATCATCTTTATGGGGGCTATTTACCCCTATGAGGCTCAGGAGTGGTATAAGTTAGCAACGGAAGTTGGTTTTAAAGATCTCAACTACTATAATGAATGGCAGCGTCATGGTCAGATTGAAATGTACTCCCAGATTGATAGTATAGGTTACAATATGGGTGTATACACAAAGTTCGTCAAATTCGGCTTCCAGCGTGTTACTGACATGGCATGTAGATTTGTTCGCTCTGGCGTTATGACTAAAGAACAGGCGCATCAGCTAATCAAAGATTACGATTGGATGATTGACCCTGCTTCAAAGCGAGATTTCTGTAGAAAAGCAGGTATTACTGAAGAGCATTTCGATGAGATTATTGATAGATTCGCCAATAAGGATATAATGGTTAAAGATATCAATGGTCATTGGAGAAGAAAAGATTTACTATAATAATGGAATCATTAATCATTGAAGGTCAGAGAATCTTCCTCCGTCGTCTAACGGAGGAAGATGCCTCTGAAGAATATGTACGATGGATGAACGACCCGGATATTAATCAGTATCTCGAGAGTCGTTTCTATACTCATACCATTGAAAGTACAAAATCATTTATACGTTCTGTTACGAATGATAATAATTACCAATTTGGTATTTTCGATAAAGAAACAGGCAAGCATATAGGCAACATAAAGATTGGTAGCATCAATCACTATCACAAGTATGCAGATATTGGTTTCTTAATTGGCGAAAAACAATATTGGGGTAGAGGAATAGCGACTGAGGCGATAAAACTTGCAACAGATTTTGCTTTCAACACCCTTAAATTACATAAATTGTGGGGAGGAGCATATTCTCCTAATATTGGTTCAGTTAAGGCTTTCATAAAGAATGGCTATGAGCAAGAGGGCATTAAACGAAGCCAGTATTTGTGCCACGGGGAGTATGTTGATGATATAATGTACGGAAAGGTGAATCCTAATGAGTAAAATAGTTCTTGGAACCGTTCAATTCGGTCTTCAATATGGAGTAAACTCCGCAGGTCGCCCTAGTGAGGATGCCGTCAAAGGGATTCTTGCGGAGGCTGCAAAAGGCGGAATAACCACTTTGGATACCTCCAGTGCCTACGGTAATTCTGAGGAAATTCTTGGAGAGAGCATTACACCAGAGGAAAACTTCAAAATAGTCTCCAAATACCCGAAAGGAGAAACCCCAGTAGGGGAAATGTTCAGTGGCTCATTAAAGCGCCTGAAAGTTGACATGCTTTACGGCTATCTCCTTCATCACTTTGAGGTTTATAAAAACAATCCAAAGGTATGGGACGAGTTCATAGCCTTAAAAGAATCAGGTAAAGTACAGAAGATAGGTTTCTCTCTTTATACACCAGAAGAGCTTCAATTCATCCTTGATCACAAATCTCCGTTTGATTTGATTCAGGTGCCGTTTAACATTTTTGACAAGAAGTTCCTCCCTTTGATGAAGGAAGTTCACGAAAAGGGTGTTGAAATTCATGTAAGAAGTACTTTCTTACAAGGCCTGTTCTTCAAAGACAGAGAGGCATTGCCGGAGAAACTTAAACCCATGAAGAAGTATTTGTTTCAGTTGGACAAATTCTCTAAGAAAAGTGGTCTTAGTATTTCCGAGATTGCACTGAACTACAACCTGCAGAACCCTTATATTGATGGAGTCTTGATAGGTGTTGACAATGTGGATCAGTTGAAGATGAACCTTGCTTCTGTAAAGGATACACCTATTGATATTGAGATTGAAGTGAAAGAACAAGAATTATTAAACCCCGTAAATTGGAATTAGAATGAAAGTATTAGCAATTACGCAGGCTCGTTATGGTTCTACCCGCCTTCCTGCCAAGATATTAAAAGAGGTAAATGGAACGACCCTTCTAGAGATTCATCTCCGTCGTATTCTGCAGGCCAAGACTATTGATAAACTCAAGATTGCCACGACCGACGAAGAAGGCTCAAAGTTTATAGTGGCCGTGGCTGACAAAGTCGGTGTAGAATACTTCAAAGGCTCTGTTGATGATGTTTTAAGTCGTTTTTATGGTACCGCTGCTCCAGAAAAGCCGGACTATGTTGTACGCCTTACATCAGACTGCCCACTGATAGATCCTTCAATAATTGATATGGTGGTTAATTATGCCAAGGAGCATGATTACGACTATGTACGCACAGACCCTGCAAGTTTCCCTGATGGTTTGGATACTGAGGTAATGAAGTTCTCTGCCTTGGAAAAGGCCTATAAGAAGGCTGAAATGACCTCAGAAAGAGAACATGTTACTCCCTATATTTGGAAGAACGGCTCTGCAGAAGGTGGAACTATATTTCGCTCATATAAATTAGCTAACCCTGTAGGTACATTCAATGCGAACGATTATCGCATTACCATTGATGAGCCGGAAGACTTTGAAGTAATCAAAAAACTTATTGAAGAGCTTGGTATTGAAAAGAATTGGAAGGAGTATATTGATTATTTGATAGCTCACAAAGAGGTCTATGCTATCAATAGCAAGTTCTCGTATAACGAGGGTTACGATAAATCGGTCAGAAACGATCATAAGATTAACAAATAATAATAATTATGGGAAAAGGACAAGAGCTTTACAAAAAAGCTAAAACAATGATTCCTGGAGGTACATCCCTCCTTTCTAAGCGTCCTGAGCAATTCTTGCCCGAGAACTGGCCTGCATATTACAGCAAGGCAAAAGGCTGTCGTGTCTGGGATTTGGACGGTAACGAGTATATCGATTGCAGCATCATGGGTATTGGGACCAATATCCTTGGTTATGCGCGTGAAGAGGTTGATGAAGCTGTCATGAAAGTTGTTCGTGATAGTAACTTTTCTACATTTAATTGCCCTGAAGAAGTTTATCTGGCTGAGAAACTCCTCCAGATGGAGCCCTGGGCTGGTGGCGTGCGTTACACCCGTGGTGGTGGTGAAGCCAATTCTATGTGCGTGCGTATTGCACGTGCATTTACTGGTAAGGATAAAGTTGCCATCTGCGGTTATCATGGCTGGCACGACTGGTATGTATCTGTAAACCTTGGCGAGAACGATGCCCTTGCTGGCCACCTGCTGCCTGGTATTCCTACCAATGGTGTGCCTCGTGCATTACGTGGTACTTCAATTCCTTTCCACTACAACGATTTTGAAGAGATTGAGAATATCATCCGCAACACTCCTGACCTTGCTGCCGTAAAGATGGAAACCTGTCGTAACTTTGGTCCTGAAAAAGGTTATCTGGAGCATATCCGTAAGCTTTGTGATGAGTATGGCGTAGTATTAATTTTTGATGAGTGCACCTCTGGCTTCCGTGAGACCTTCGGTGGTTTGTTCAAGAAATATGGCGTAACGCCAGATATGACCATCTACTCTAAGACGATGGGTAATGGCTATGTGATTGCCGCTGTTCTGGGTAAGAAGGAAATCATGGATGCTGCTCAAGGTTCTTGGATTAGCTCCACTTTCTGGACCGACCGTATAGGTCCGACCGCTGCTCTTGCATCCTTGGCTGTTATGGAAAAGACAAAATCATGGGAGAAGATTACTGCCATTGGTTTAGAGAACAAGCGTCGTTGGCAGGAACTTGCTGACAAGTATGGACTTGAGATTGACCAGTGGGGTATTCCTGCTCTTGCAGGCTTTACTTTCAAGAGTCCGAACCATCTTGCTTACAAGACTTTCATTACTCAGGAAATGCTTAAGAAGGGTTATCTGGCCGCTACCAGTATGTACGCTTGTCTAGAACATACTCCTGAAATCATAGATGGTTACTTCTATGAACTGGATAAGGTGTTTGCCCGCATTCGCAACTTCGAGGATGGCGAGGATGTAATGAAGGCCCTTGATGGCCCTGTTTGCCAATCAGGTTTTAAACGTCTTAACTAAACGTATGCCTAAATACATTTGTCTGCAGCAGCAGGAGCAACACTTAGGTGATTACTCCATAGTACCACTTCGTTATGAGGACCGGTTCTCCATTATGAAGTGGCGAAATGAGCAAATATATCACTTGCGTCAGGCTCGTCCTCTAACTGAGGAAGATCAGCAACGCTATTTTGATAATGTTGTTTCCAAGCTGTATGACAACCCTAAGCCCGATCAGATACTCTTCTCCTACTTGGAGAAGGGTGTCTGCATAGGGTATGGCGGTCTTGTCCACATCAATTGGATTGACCGCAATGGAGAGATATCATTTGTAATGAATACTGCTCTTGAGAAAGATCATTTCGCTGAGTATTGGAGTAACTACTTGACGATGCTTAAAGAAGTAGCCTTTAAGGACTTGTCATTGCACAAGATATATACATATGCTTTTGACTTGCGCCCTCATCTTTATACGATGTTAGAGGCAAATGGCTTTCAGCGTGAGGCAACTCTCAAAGAGCATTGTTTTTTCAATGGAGAGTATAAGGACGTAGTGCTCCATTCCATTTGGAACAAATAAGGATATTGTAATGCAGAATAAAGGAATAACAATAAGAGAGGCGCAATCAAGTGATTCCCAACTTTATTACAAGTGGGCAAATGACCCAGTTGTGCGTCAGATGGCATTTCATAGTGAACCTATCCCCTGGGAGGCACATTGCAAATGGTTCGAAGGAAAGCTACACTCTGAAACATCTCATTTAACTGTTTGTTATTCCGGAGAAGTACCTGTAGGACAGGTTCGTTTTGATGAAGTGTCAGAAGGAGAGTATGAAATTGATATCTCTGTTGACAGTAATTTGCGGAGTAAGGGACGAGGTCGTGAGATGTTGAGATCAGCTATAGATTACGTTCACAATAAGTATAGTATAAACTGTTTTCTGGCAGAGGTGAAGGCTGAAAATATACCCTCACAGAAAATGTTTGTGGCAGTAGAATTTGAGTTGCAGAAGGTCGAGAATCAAGTGAACTATTATAAACTTTTAATCAAGCAATGAAAACCTATATTATCCTATCTCAAAAAACTTGGAACAATAATCTTGTGGAACGGTTACAACAACAGTTTCCTAAACACAAGTTTATACATATTTCTACTCGTGAAGACTTCACACAGAAGCATCTACAAGAGTTAAACCCCGATAAGGTGTTTATCCCTCATTGGTCATATATTATTCCCGAAAGCATTTGGGGAAACTTTGAGTGTATTGTGTTCCATATGACAGACCTGCCCTATGGCAGAGGTGGAAGCCCCCTGCAGAACCTGATAGTGAGAGGTCATAAAGAAACAAAGATCTCTGCTCTGCGAGTCGAGAAAGGATTAGATACAGGCGACATTTATTTGAAAAAGCCGCTATCGCTTTATGGCTCTGCAGAGGAGATATATATGCGAGCAAGTGGTATTATTGAGACAATGATAGAGGAGATTATCCAAAACAATCCGAAGCCGAAAAAACAGACTGGTGAACCAGTTGAGTTTAAGCGCCGGAAAGCTGCAGAAAGTGATATTAGTGGCTTGAATGAATTGGATACCATCTACGATTATATACGGATGCTTGATGCAGAGGGGTATCCTAAAGCATGCCTTACCATTGGTGATATAAAATATGAGTTTAGTCGAGTGCAACAAAAAGCAGATGGCTCACTTGTAGCAGATGTAAAAATTTTAAAACAATAGATATATGTTCAAAGGAAAACGAATAATGGTTGTAGCCGCACATCCTGATGATGAATTGTTGGGGCTTGGTGCGACAATGCACAAACTGATAAAGGAACAGGGGGTGAAGGTTCATGTAATCATCCTTGGTGAGGGCATTACATCTCGTTCTGATACCCGCGATACAGAGAAGTGGAAAGATGTTCTTGCTGAACATCATCGAAATATCAATGCGGCAGGAAGTCATGTGGGTTATGAATCTATCCATACCTATGATTTCTCTGATAACCGATTTGATTCGCATGCCCTTCTTGATATTGTAAAGGTTGTTGAGAAAGAGAAAGAAGAATTCAAACCAGATATTATCTTTACTCACAATGCCGGTGATTTGAACATTGACCATCAACGCACATTCCAAGCCGTTATGACGGCTACACGCCCGATGGAGGATGAAGAGGTGGCTACAGTAATTTGCTTTGAAACCCCGTCCGCAACTGATTGGCAGTATAGCAACCATCCGGAGCAGTTTAAGCCAAATCTTTATATTGGAGTTAATGCTGAAGATGTCCAAGCCAAGTGTGATGCTATGAGCGAGTATAAGTTTGAGACTCGCGAATATCCCCATCCTAGGTCTTTTAAGGCACTTAAAGTTATGGCCCAGTATAGAGGCTATACTTCTGGAAATGAAATGGCAGAGGCTTTTGAGATAGTACGAATGATTCAAAGAGTATAACGATGGGAAAGACGTTTATCATTGCTGAGATGTCAGCTAACCATAATCAGCATAAAGAGATTGCTATTGAGACTATCAAAGCAGCCAAGAAAGCCGGTGCTGACGCCATAAAGATTCAGACATATACGTCTGAAACGATGACGATAGATTGTCGTAAACCTGATTTTATTCTTGGCAAGGGTTTATGGGAAGGAGATTCCTATTTTCAATTGTATCGTAAGGCTTATACCCCTTGGGAATGGCATGAGGAAATATTTCATGTCGCAAAGGAAGAAGGGCTGATTTGTTTTTCTACCCCTTTTGATAAGACCGCTGTAGATTTCTTGGAAGAATTGGGGAACCCCATCTATAAGATAGCGTCCTTTGAGATTACGGATATTCCTCTAATGAAATATATTGCCACCAAGAATAAACCTATTATTCTTAGTACAGGCATAGCTACGATGGAGGATATTCAATTAGCATTGGATACGCTTAGAGAAAATGGAGCAAAAGACATTACTCTACTAAAGTGTACATCTGCATATCCTGCACCTATTGAGGATGCAAATCTGCTTACTATTCCCGATATGAAGCAAAGATTCGGGGTTAAAGTGGGCTTGAGCGATCATACTGAAGGAGCAACCGTACCTATGGCTGCTGTTGCGTTAGGTGCAGAAGTTGTTGAAAAGCATTTTATTATTGACCGTTCTATTGGAGGACCTGATTCCGCATTCTCAATGAACACAGAGGAGTTTTCTCAAATGGTTAGGAGTGTTCGCAATATTGAGAAATCTTTAGGTACAATCTATTATCCCACAGACATTACCAAGATAAAGGGACGTGAGCATTCTCGTTCTCTATACGTTGCTGAAGATATAAAAGCGGGAGAGGTTATTACAGAGAAGAATGTACGTTGCATCCGCCCCGGATTTGGTCTTCATCCAAAATATTTAGCCCAATCAATTGGAAAGGTTGCAGTTCGCAACCTTGATAAAGGCGAACGTTTTTCTTTGGATATGGTAAAATAAAACATGATACGGTAGTAGAAATGAAAGAAGATATTAAAAGGGTTTTGCTATTGTTTCTTCACCTTCCCCTTATGTTTCATTTATTAATGTATTCATTTGCAAGAAATAAAAAGGCTATTGATGAAGATGTTGAGGTTATATGCAAAAGAAGAGGAATAGGATACAAAGGCACCTTTGCAATAGTTTACTTACTATATTCAGATAATTATTATCGCAATATTTTTTACAATAGGATTGGGAGCGTCCCTTTCCTGTTTACATGGTATTTGCCAAGGGCAAAGGACTTTTTCCCATGTAATAATATCGGAGGTGGGGTGTACCCTGCACATCCTTACGCGACAATATTAAATGCAAAAAAAATTGGAAAGAACTTTTCTTTTCGGCAATGTACAACATTGGGTAATAAAAGAGATGGGGAAAATACAAATGGACCAATAATTGGCGATAATGTAAATTTAGGTGCAAATGTTTGCATTATTGGAGATATAAAAATAGGCAATAATGTTATCGTTGGTGCTGGTGCTGTTGTTGTAAAGGATGTGCCTGATAATGTTATAATTGCAGGCAATCCGGCCAAAATAATAAAAAAAATAGAAGGATGAAAGTTTTAATATATACTGCATCATCGTTGTGTAATCCACAATTTGGTATAATGATGGAACACGCGATTGATTATGCCAATCGAGGCAATGAAGTTGTATTTTGCCATTGTGATGGCTTAATGAGTGCTTGTTCCTCAAATTTTCAGAAGAACAAAGGTATTTGCAAATTATGTAAATTAACGTTTCGCGCTGGTCTGAAAAATCTGCCTAATAATGTAAAATTAGTTGGGATGAAGCCATGTAAAGAGGAAAGAGATTATGAACGGCATGGTTTCAAATCAATTTCGGATATTAAAGCATATCGTTATAAGGATGTAGAACTAGGATTTGCAGTTATGTCTGTTTATATTACTAAGACACGTAACCCAAAGCCTGCTATTACGAAAGAGTTCTTGACGTGTATAAATATAATGTTGTCAGAAGCATCAAAACTTGTTGACGCAGCAGAATCACTTATTGAGTCTGAGAAGCCTGATATAGTCATGTTTTTTAATGGGAGGTTTTTTGATACAAAACCTTTCCATGACCTTTCGGAAAAGCGCAACATAAAATATATAGTAGCTGAAAATGTGGGTGGAGTAAGGGCTGATGATGAGTATAGGATGGTAACATTTGAGAACAGTATCCCCCATGATAGTAGAGTAATATATGAAAATTGTCTGAAATCGTGGGATTGCTCGGCTCGTTCAGAAGATGATAAAGTTAAAATGGGTATTGATTTCTATGAACGGAGGAGAGGAGGAAAACGAGCTGGAGACTATGCATATACTGCTTCACAAATTCAAGGAAAACTACCGGATTCATTTGACCCCAATAAGAGAAACGTTGTGATCTTTTCAAGTTCTGAGGATGAATATAGTGCTGTTACTTCGGAAATTGATAATTATTTCCTTTTTAATTCTCAATACGAAGGAATAAAATATATATGTGATAATATTGGAGACGAAGACTATCATTTTATCGTAAGGATTCATCCAAATATGCGTGGCTTAGATGTTGAATATCATAGGAATCTTTATAAGTTGCGTGAGCTTAAGAATGTTACCGTTATTGCCCCAGAAGAAACCGTTAGTTCATATGCATTAATGGATGCTGCTTATAATATTGTGGTATTTGGTTCAACAATAGGTGCAGAATCTCTCTTCTGGGGTAAGCCTGTAGTCCTTTTGGGCTTTGCTGAATATTATGATTGGGGCGTGTGCTCAATACCGAAGAGCAAGGCAGAAGTTATAGAGATGATAAAGAATCCTAAATTGTATCCTGGAGCACGTGAAATTGCGATAAAGTATGGATATTTCTTCCTTGATAATAGTTTAGCCCAAAAAGCAAAACACATAGACATTACGCCTAAAAAAGCCGTTTATTTTGGGAAACTAGTATATGTGTTTGACTATTTAAAACTTATGAGCTCAAGAAGGTTGTATAAACTAGTTTCTGGCTTATTCAATAAGGTGTTATGTTTGTTGTATCGAAATGGCATAATGTATCCTGAAAAAATACGAAATTAGTAAGTCTGGCATAATTAATAAGAGATTTAATTGATAACTCGATGACTAAATCAGTTGAAATAAAAGAGCCCATTTTTTTTATCAACGAAAACCGTGAGTGGGGAGGTGGTGAGAAAATGTTTATGTGGCTAAGTAAAAAACTATATGCCGAAGGTTATGATATTCGGTATTGCATGCTTTATAGAAATGATACTATAGATACCGATCCAATACTAACACATTATTTGGATTTTAAATTCTATAACTCATATCTTCTGCGAAATTTATGGTACTTTAGTGTCGGAACAGTTAGACTCGCTAGATTTATAAGAAAAAATAACATTAAAAGAATCGTATGTTTTGGTTTTAATTCGTTCTACACATTAGGCTTTTTGAAATTCTTTATGGGCTTTAAACTACTGGTTTCCGAAAGAGGGGACCCCAAAAAGAAAAGATTGAGTGGTTTAAGAAAGATACTATTTGCCGCAAGTGATGGCGCAGTTTTTCAAACATACGGGGCAAAAGGTTTTTATGATAAGAATAAGGAAGAAAGGTCTTTTGTTATACCTAACCCAGTGCCCCTACCATTAGAGTCATGGAATGACCTTGATGGACAGTTCAATGTGATATCCGTAGGTCGAATTGATTTTGAACAGAAGAGACAGGATTTGTTGGTACGAGCGTTCTCTAAAGTTGTACAAATAATACCATCTGCAAAACTGTATATAGCAGGTTCAGGTGCAGACGCTTCACGGTTAGAGGAAATGATAAAAATGTACAATATTCACGAAAATGTGGAGCTATGGGGCTTCCAAAAGGACGTAATATCCTGCTTAAAGAGAGCAAATGTGTTTGTATTGTCTTCTGACTTTGAGGGGATTCCGAATTCATTATTAGAGGCGATGGCCTTTGGGATGCCTGTGGTCTCAACTGATTGTACACCAGGGGGAGCAGCCATGCTGATAGGAGATAACGAAAACGGAATTTTAGTGCATAGAAATGATGCCGATGAATTGGCTAAGGGAATAATTGCATTATTGGAAGATAAAGAAATGCGACAGTATTATGCAGCGCATGCGCGTAAGGCTATGCAGAAATACGATGAATCAATGATTATTTCTAAGTGGAAAGCTGTTGTTAACAAAACGTTCGATTAGTAATTATGGCGGATACAAGTAATCTGGATTCAGCAAATTATTCCTTTTGGGGTGTTTTCACAAATACGCTATGGTATGGTATTGTCCCCAAACTCCCTTCGCTTATTAACGTCATTCTTCTTCCTTTAATTACTCCTTATCTCTCTGCATGGGACTATGGAATTTGGGGAAAGATAAGCGCATATACATCCTTTGCAACGGCTTTTTGTACGATGGGGTTAAACGTACACTTAACAAACAGCTATTATGAGTATGGAAAAAAATTCCATATAGTTTGGAGTCGCTTAAATCTCCTACTGCACGTCCTGTCAATTATTTGTTCTGCAGTGTTGTTTGTTGTATTATGGTTCTCATTAAACGAGCTTAGTATTTGGTATCGAATCCTCATCTCATTTTTAAGTGTTCTACCGGCTTTGTTTTATCCTAGTCCCCTGTTAGCTCAACATTTGTATCCAGCGAGAGCTAACCCCAAACCATTAGTTCTTCGTAATTTTGTTGCAAGTGTTTTAGGTATCGCCTCTTTGTATATTGCTGTTGTTCCCTTAAAGCTTGGCTATGGTGGTTTTGTGATATCAACTGCTATAACGGCAGCGGTGGCGTATTTCCTTTTCTTACCACAACTAAAAAAGGAAAAAATTACTCTCGTTGTTTCAAACCGGTGGTGGAGAGTGAAGAAATGGTTACTCATTGGATTGCCACTAGTACCACATACATTAGGCTTTGCTTTACTATCTTCATCGACCCGAATTGTAATGGATATTTCTGGTATGTCAACAGATGAGATAGGTTTGTTTACAAATGGTGCAACGATAGGAGGTTTCGTTGTTATACTGACTTCTGCTATTGCTTCAGCCCTCGGTCCTTTGATGCAGCAATATTATAGAAAGGGTGAAATAATAAATTTCAGGAATTTGTTTTTTATGGATTTTGCTATAACATTTGTCTGCGTATTTGTATTTTCCATCTGGATGAATGAAATATATTCAGTACTGGTTCGAAATGAAGAGCTATCTGTGGCTTATTCTATCGCGCAAGTAATATGTTACTCAAATCTAATATATCCTTTTTATCATTTCACTTCAGCAATTATTGGGATACAGAAAAAAACATATCATATGCTATGGCTAGCATTTGTCCCGGGTATAGTGTGCGTAGCTGTAAACTTCATTTTATTGCCGATATATGGATATAAAGTGGCAGCATGGGTATCTGTAATATCATATTGGACACAATTCTTTCTCCCCCTATTTGTACCATACCTAAGGAGAATCACAAGGGAATGGTTGGGCAGTGAATGGACAATGCCTTACTATGCTCTGATAGCGGGATTGTGTGTTATAACTATAGGATTAATTTCCTCATCATCAATATTGGTTAGAATTTTTATTACAGTACTTGTGGCAATTATAACAGGACTGCTCCTGAAATTTCTCAATCTTAAGATAGTTATTTATGGCAAATCAGAGTAGTTTTTATATACCCGCAATAATTAAGTTCTTTGTTGCATTGCTTTTTTTTACGGCAAACTTACCAATATTGAAGGTGGGCCCACTGTCACTCTCGTTCTTCTTTGGATTGATACTGGTAGCTTTGATTTGTGTCAAATATCCCCAATATTTAAAATCTTGTAGGCATATAAGACTTCTCTTATTTTTTGTGGCCTTTTCCATCTTAAGTCTGTTTTTTTCTCCTCTTTCTTTAGATGGTCAGTCACTATTCACTCTTTTACAAATTTGTTATTGGTACATTCTTGCAACAATATTCTCAAACGTTTTCCATGTCATAGAAACAAAGATCGTAATATATGCGATGTTGATGGCATTAATCTTAACAGGAATCGTTTTTTTTATTATCCCAGGTGAAGATGGGCCATTGTCGCAGAACGAGTCATCGTTTATTGCTATCTGTTTGTGGCCTTTTGCTCTGTTGTTGTATACGAAAGGGGTTAAGCGCATTTTATATGTTATGTCCGCTCTTGTTCTCTTATTTCTTATAGGATCAAGAACGGGACTTATTGTTGTGTTATTGCAGATTGGAGGATTATATGTAATAAGAAAAGTTTCGCTAAAAACCATCACGAAATTTGCCGTTTTTATTGCTCTCATAATCGTTGGCATTTCAAATGTATCTGTAAGGACTTCCATTGCAGAGACTTTGTTTCCAGAAGAAGCAGACATGCAGTTGTTGATAGAAAATCCGAATGTCTCCTTTCAAATGGATAAGTCATGGGTGCAGCGAAGAATTCAGCAAGAGAAATGTAAACAGGTTTTTGCACAGAATCCAATACTCGGTATTGGCCCTTTGAATGTAGAGAAATATCGATTTAATATAAATATCTCCAAACTGGGTGACCTCGATAGCAGTATTTTGGGTTTAGAATTAAGAAACTCCGATTTTCGAAGTGCTCATAATTCTTATTATCAATTATTGGCAGAGAATGGAATTGCTGGGGTTGTTTTATTGTCACTTCTACTATTTAGCGTAATAAAGAGAATGTACAACAACAAAGGAATTATAGGTAGCGAAATAGCATTAATATCATTATTGGGGGCTTTAGTTAACTTATTTATGGTATCTGCGCTATGGGGGACAAATACATGGTTGTTACTTGGGATATTTATGGGGTACAGTAAAAACTCTAATAAGAACAATAATAATGTGATTAAATGTTATGACACTAATAGATAGATTATATAAGATTAACGAAGGTATAGATAATGATTATATAACATATTGCTATTGGGGCATATGTAATATTATATTATGGTTTTGGGGGCTTTTCACCAAATGTAAATTAAGTGATAAAAGTGAAAGGGAAGAAAGAATAATTGTTTCATTAACATCGTTCCCTAAAAGAATTAAATACGTTTGGTTGCCTATACGCTCATTGTTATGTAACACGCAGCGACCAGATAGATTGATACTTTGGTTATCTAAAGAGCAGTTCCCCAAAGGGGAAAATTCGCTACCAAGGCTTTTGCTCAATTTGAAAAAATATGGTGCAGAATTTAGGTTTGTAGAAGGTGATATAAAATCGCATAAAAAATACTATTACGCATATCGGGAATTTAAAGACGATTTGGTTTTGTTAGTTGATGATGATTTAATATATCCTTCTTATTTCATTTCAAAGATGTATGAAAAATGGAAGATATCAGACAAACCAAGTATGGTTTTTAATTATGGTCAGAGATTGTATTCTGCACAAGGAGAATTGTTGCCTGCTGATCAAAGGGTGGATGTCTTAGATGAAGATAATGATAGCAGAACAATTATGGCTGGATCTGGAGGGGGGCTTATGTTGAGGCCGTCAACATTATCTCCCTTAATTACGAATAAGGATCTATTCTTATCTTTAACACCATATTCAGATGATTATTGGATTGATACAAATGTTAGGTATTCTGGATTAAAGATGTATAAAACGAGGGGGGGGAAATTGCTTCAGTTATATATATATAAAGATTTTAGATTGTGGACAATTAATAGAGTTGACGGAGAGGACTACCTCAAGAGATTAAATGATTATATGATCAATAATTACAATTTTGAGCCCTATCCTCAAAACAAATAATAGTTTAATTATGAAAGTAGTTATCATAGCCGGGGGGCAAGGTACCCGTATAGCCTCCGTGAACAGTGAAATACCCAAGGCAATGATCCCCGTTTGCGGGAAACCCATTATTGAGCATGAAGTAGAGCTTTGCAAGCGCTATGGCTTCACCGACTTCTTGTTTATTATAGGACATATGGGCGACCAAATCTCCTCTTTCTTTGGAGACGGAAGAAAATGGGATGTTAACATAGAGTATTATCAGGAAACACAGCCTCTTGGTACTGCGGGTGCTTTGGGATATTTGAAAGATAAACTGACGGAAGACTTCTTCGTGTTCTATGGTGATACGATTGTGGACTTTGATATGCCTGCCATGTTGAAGTATCACCAGAAGAAGAACGCAGATGCTACTCTGTTCTTGCACCCCAATGACCACCCATATGATTCAGACATTGTTGAGTTGGATGCAGAGGGAAAGGTGCTGAGGTTTGACAATAAGCCCCATCCTCAAGACTTTGTGAGCAAGAATATTGTCAATGCGGCCCTTTTTATCTTCAGCCCCAAGATTCTAACCCAGATAGAAGTGGGCGTCAAGAGCCACATTGAGAAGCACGTTCTTCCTCGTTGTTTGGAGGCTGGCATGAATCTCTACGGCTATGTGTCGCCAGAGTATATCAAGGATATGGGTACTCCCGACCGCTACGAAGCTGTTTGCCATGATTTTGAGAGTGGAAAGGTGGCACGACTGAACAAGAAGAATCCCAGACCAGCCATTTTCCTTGATAGAGATGGTACCATCAATGAGGAGGTTAACCTGCTGAACAAACCAGAGCAGTTGAAACTGATTGAAGGTGCAGCTGAGGCAATTCGACTTATAAACAAGAGTGATTATTTAGCCATCATAGTCACCAATCAGCCAGTGATTGCACGTAACCTTTGTTCTATTGAGGAGTTGGAGTACATCCATGCTTTGCTGGAAACGATGCTAGGCAAAGAACGTGCATACGTGAATGCCATCTATTATTGTCCACACCATCCCGATAAGGGTTATCCCGAAGAACGTCCTGAATACAAGATAGACTGCGAATGCAGGAAACCAAAGCCAGGAATGTTATTTCAAGCAGCCAAAGATTGGAACATTGACCTGTCAAAGAGTTATATGATAGGTGACTCTGAGAGGGATTTGAAAGTGGGACTAAATGCTGGCTGTAAGGATTCGATAGTCATCAAAACAAATGAGCCAAATGCACTTTTAAACGCTGTTAAAGAAATAATAATAAAAAACTAGCCATATGATTATTTCAAGAACACCATTTCGCGTCTCCTTTGCAGGAGGCGGATCTGACCTCCCGGCTTTTTACCATAGGGAACCAGGTGCAGTTTTAAGTACAGCAATTAACAAATACATGTATATTGCTATACATCCGTATTTCTACAAAGGGAAATCTTTGATAAAGTATTCAAAAACAGAGATCGTCGATTCATTGGATGAAATCCAGCACCCTTTGATACGTCAGGTCCTGATGGATAATAATTTAATGGGAGTGGATCTAAACTCCATTGCTGACATCCCGTCAGGAACAGGACTTGGTTCAAGTAGCTCTTTTACCGTTGGACTTATCAATGCAGTTCGTGCTTACTTAGGAAAGGCTACGAGTGGCGAGAAACTTGGGCGTTTAGCATGTGAAGTGGAAATTGATAAAGTGGGTTCTCCTATAGGTAAACAGGATCAGTATGCTGCCGCCTGTGGCGGACTGAACTTTATCACGTTCTATCGGGACGAGTCGGTAAATGTTGAGAAGATAATAATGAGCCCCGAAAAGAAGAAGGAGTTGGAGAGTAACTTATTCATGTTCTTTGTTGGTGGTGAGCATTCTGCTAACGATATCCTTAAAGAACAGTCTCAAGCCATGTCATCTGAGAAAAAGTTTGAGACTCAAAAAAAGATGGTTGCCCTCGCTTACAAGTTAAGGAGTGCACTAGAAGCTAATAATATCGATGATTTTGGCTATTACCTTAACGAAGGTTGGATGATGAAAAAGTCGCTGGCTTCTGGCATTTCATCCGGATATATCGATGATTTTTATGACAAGGGTATTAAGGCAGGGGCACTTGGAGGTAAGCTCTTGGGAGCTGGTGGTGCTGGTTTTATGCTTTTCTATTGTCCGACAGAAAAGAAAGAAGCCTTCTTGAACCTGATGAAAGAACAGCAGATGCTTGACTTTGGCTTTGATGATTTTGGCTCTAAAATAATATATGTAGGAGATAAATTTTAAGTAATATGGCTATAATACTTACTGGTGGCATAGGCTTCGTAGGGTCAAATATGCTGCGAAAACTGAATGAACATGGCATCAAGGATGTTATCATCATTGATACCTATGGTAGTGATGAGAAGATGGCTAATCTTCATGGCCTTGATTTTCTCGATATAGTTGACTATAAGGATGGAATTCCTGCAGTGAAGAGCTATCTGGAATCTGTTAAAGAACCCACTGCGTTCTTTCATATAGGTGCAAATTCAAATGTGATGGATTATGATGTGAAGGGTATGATGAATCAGAATTACGAATTTTCAAAAATGTATTGCGAATATGCCACGGCTAAAAATATCCCCTTTATTTACGCATCATCTTCTGCGATTTATGGTAACAGTAAAGGCTTTTCTATTGATGAATCTAATTCTTTACCGCATAATACTTATGCATATTCGAAATGGTTATTTGACAAATATGTGACTGCTAATATGCCGCGTTTTAATAATCGGATTGTCGGTTATCGCTTTTTTAATGTTTTTGGATGGAATGAGTTCTATAAAGACGAAACAGCATGCCTACCTTACCGTTTCTATTCATTTATTCGTGATAAGGGCTTTATAGATTTGTTTAAGGACCATATTGAGAGGGATTATGTATGGGTTGACGACTTAACAGAAGTTTTGTATCAGACAGTAGAGAAAAAGGAATTTCAAAGCGGTATTTATAATTTAGGGGGTAACCACCCAGTCTCTACTCGCAGAGTTGCAGAAATTGTGATTGAGTGTTATATGGAGGCTGGCGTTTTAGAAAAGGGCGATGTTAATCAATATATTCAACTTATAGATATCCCGGCAAAATTTAGTGGAAAATTCCAGTTCTATACTCATGCTGACAATCAGTTAGAGTTCATTAGCAACATTACAAAAGGTAATGAGGAAAAAATAAGGAGATATGTAAAATTGTTAATTGCAAAGAAGGTATGAGAAATTATATAGAAGAGATAACTATCTATTTTGAAAAAGAAAAGGTTGTACTTGATTCAATCAATAAGGAAGATCTTAATTCTTTAATGAATCTGCTGATGGATGCTCGTGAAGACGGTAAAAACATATTTATCATGGGTAATGGCGGCTCTGCAGCAACGGCCTCTCATTATGTATGCGACTTCAATAAGGGTATATCATACGGTAAGGAGAAGATGTTTAAGTTTATTTGCCTGAATGACAATATTCCTACAATGATGGCATATGCCAATGATATGTCATACGCAGATGTGTTTGTTGGCCCTCTTAAGAATTTTATGCAGGATGGTGATATCGTTATAGGTATTTCTGGAAGTGGTAATTCAGAGAATGTTGTTCGAGCAATCCAATTTGCAAACGAGAATGGTGGTGTAAGTGTTGGTATAACAGGCTATAACGGTGGTAAAATAAAACAGTTGAGCAAATATAATGTTCATGTACCTGTTAATGATATGCAGATTACAGAAGATCTGCATATGGTGCTCGATCATTGTATGATGAAAATATTGTGTCAATATGAATAAAAGTCCATTGATATCAGTAGTACTAAGAACATATAATCAGCCTCGTCAGATGTTGGCTGATTGTATTAATAGTGTGATAAACCAGACCTACAGTAATTGGGAGCTAATCATTGCAGACGATAGTACCTCTCCGGATACTATAGATTTAATTAAAGAGTTTGTAGAGAAGGATAAAAGAATTATTTTAAATAAGAACGGAGAAAAGAGAGGTTATGTGGGCTCAATGAACGATGCATTAAAGGAATGCAAAGGGGATTTTATAGCCGTTCTTGATTCGGATGATATAGCTAAGCCTGAAAGGTTCCAGTTACAGTTAGATTACCTTGAAAGTCATCCTCAGTGTGATATTTTGGGCGGAGCTATGAATATCATCAATAAGGATTCAGAAATTACTTCTTCAAGATACTATCCAGAAGGGGGATTAAGGCTTCTTTTATGGATGGCATTAAGAGATCCAGTTGGACATCCTACTGTTATGTATAGAAGAAAAATCCTTGATGATGGTTTCCTATATGATATGGACTTTAATGGCGGTTGTGAAGATACTGCTTTTTGGTTTAATCTAAGGAATCATGGTTATAGGATTAGAAATCTCCAAACGCCAATTATTAGCTATCGTATAATGGTTGATATGGCTTCTAAACGAGGCAGAGATAATAATTTAAATTATTTAGCGAGAAAAAAATATTTTTCATGGAAGTATTTTCCTTTGGATATAATCTCGCTTTCTTCCATTAAGCTGCGAATGATGATGCCAAAAAGTATAATGTCATGGCTTTACAGGAAAGAGAATAAACAACTGTATAAATAGTTATAATGAAAACCCCTTCGATAGAGTTATTCTTCGATTTACTTAAAATAGCTGTGGGAAGGAATGTCCACGTATCTTCCCACTATTCTGATAAAGAATGGGAGGATATATATAATTTCGCTAAGAAACAAAGTCTGTTAGCTATTACACTTGATGCTATTGACTCCTCTTGTAAAAACAATCAAAAGCCGCCGATGCCATTACTCTATCACTGGATAGGTGAGGTTGAACAAATTAGACAGATCAATAGAAAAGTAAATTCACAATGTGTTCAATTGACCAAATGGTTTTCGAGTCGGGGCATTGTTAGTTGTATTCTGAAAGGCCAGGGAATTGCACAACTCTATCCTAAACCTGAACTTAGGCAAGCTGGAGATATAGATATTTGGGTTAATGCGAGAAGGGATAGTCTTGTAGAAATAATTCGATCTGAACATATAAAAATAACGAATGTTGACTATGTAGATAGTAAAGTCTCATTCTTTTCAGATACAGAGGTGGAAGCCCATTTTCGACCGACATGGATGTTTTATCCATTCATTAATAGAAAAGTACAAGCATGGATTCAGAGGAATAAGGATGACCAGATGTCAAATTTTGACAAAGAAATGGGGTTTGCTTATCCAACAATAGGATTCAATCTCGTTTTCTCATTTATCCATATATATCGACATGTTTTTTTTGAAGGAATAGGTTTACGTCAGTTGATGGACTATTATTTCATCTTGACTCATAGTACAAAAGATGAGAGAATCGAAGCACTGGCAACTCTGCAATCTTTCGGGCTTGCTAAATTTGCAGGAACAGTGATGTATATCATGCGTAGAGTATTCAATATGGACGAATCACTTTTGCTTTGCGAACCGAATAAGGATGAAGGCGAGTTCCTGTTGAGCGAGATTATGCGCGGCGGTAATTTTGGGCATTATGATGATAGGAATAAATATGTATCGGATGAGAAACGGTTTCTGCGAGGCTTTAATAATGCTAAGCGAAACATGCGCTTTTTGAGGCGGTATCCAAGTGAAGTGATTTGGATGCCGTTTTGGAAGACCTGGCACTGGGGATGGAGAAAGTGGAAAGGGTATTTATAACAGCATAGCTGTACCTTGACGTTAACGATAACAAAAGAACGGAGGGACATGTGACCTGATGTTCCAATATAATAGAGAGGTAGATGAAGGTTAGTATAGTCATTCCATATTACAATGGCGAGCAGTGGATAGGCAAGTGTCTTGACTCGTTATTGATGCAGGATCTGCAAACGGATGAGTATGAGATTATTGTGGTTGATGACGGCTCAACCCATAGCATAGAGACACTGATGAAGTATGTGAATGATTATCCTCATATTCACTATCTTCATCAAAGGAACCAGAAGCATGCTGCGGCGAGGAATTATGGGTTGACAATCGCTAAAGGGGACTATGTGTTCTTCTGTGATTGTGACGACTTTGTGGCAGAGAATGTGTTGGGGCGTTTGTCCGATCTGGCTGCCAGTGAAGCAGCGGATGTCTTGCTGTTTAATTCTCGTTCACTTGAAGAAAATGATATCCCTCCGCAGCCCAAAAAGAATTTCGAAGACATAAAGTCGTTCGAAAGTGGGATGATCTATATGTCGCAACCGCCGTATCAATTTGCCGGAGGAGTATGGCAGTTCCTCATTCGCCGTGGCTTCATGGAAGAGAAGAACGTGAATTTTGCTCCTGAGATGGTTAATTGTGAAGAGTATCTGTTTTTCCTTCAGATGTTGTTGGCTTCTGGCAAGGTTCTGAAAGTGGATGTGGATGTTTATTACTATGTGCAACATCCTACCAGTTGGGTGCATCTTGAGGGTAAGGTTTATCACAGCGAGGCTTTTGTTGGCTGTATGCTGTCTTATCTCAAGTTTCTGACTCGAATTCGGAAGCAGCTTACAGAGGAAGGAAAAGGGTCTGTCGGACTTAGGGGGGCTATGCAGAATTTTGAGGCCATGAATACACTCAGTATTCTGACTAACAAATTCCGCTTTTCTTCTATAAAAGCCAATAAGGAGATGATTAACCAATTGCGGTGCTTAGGGTATTATCCTATCAACCGCAAGATTGACAAATACGTCTGGATTCGAAGGATAACGAATATTTATCCTTTATGGATGACATTATGCTATTGCTATCACCTGATGCCATTTAAACTTAGGAATAGAGTAGGGGGCCTCCTGATGACTATTCTTCGATAACATGATTAAGGAAACACGGGGACTTCACAGTCTGAACCTAAAGGTGCAGAGTGTGGCGGTGCAATCCTGTTTCACAGAAAAAGGAGTCAGCAATAATCAACAGTTGAGAATGCCAAGGCTGGCGAGACAAGCATCAGGAACTGACGATGGCTGATGTTTGAAGGTTGATGGAAGAGATAAAAGCTAAGGAGTAAGATGAAACTCATAGACAAACAATTGATAGATGACGTAAGTATGCAGGCAAAACAGTCTGATAGGTTGAGGATGAATCACAACTTTCATCAGAGTCTGGAGGATAAGTGTCACCGCTTCTTGAATGCAGTAGAGCCTGGAACGAAGGTCGAGATACATCGTCATCCGACGAAAGACGAGTCGTTTGTATTGCTTCGTGGTAGAGTGAGGGTGAATATCTACAATGATGATGGTACAGTATTAGAGAGCGTAGTGCTCTGCCCTGAAGATGGACTTTATGGGGTGGACATCCCCAAGAATGTCTGGCATAATGTGGAAAGCTTGAAGTCTGGGAGCGTCTTCTTTGATGCAAGGAAGGGCCGTTCGTGCCTCACGATGCCGAGGGCATCTGGAAAGGTTATTGGTTATAGGTTATAGAATCTGAAAGGTTATGGGTTATAGAGAGTTTTCGTTTGAGGGGTTAGAAGTTTATAAGGCTGCAAGGGTGCTGGTGAGGGATGTATATCGCTTACAGCAGAAGTCCCCTCAAACCGAAACCTATGCTCTTGGTGACCAGATAAGACGTTCAGCTTCTTCGGTTACATCGAATATCGCAGAGGATAGTGGCCGTAACTCATACAAAGAGAAGATTCACTTTATAGAGATAGCCTACGGCTCCTTAATGGAAGCCTTTAGCCAACTACAAATTGCTCAAGATCTTGGATATCTGACCGCTCAAAATATTGATGATATAAGGCCATCGTTTATTGAGGTGGCAAAGATGCTGTCAGGGCTGAAAAGCTATTTTGAGAGTCAGAAATGAAGTATTTGAAGGTGGTGTGGCAATTTTGCTGCTATGTGTTTGTGCCTCAGAGACGTCCCAAAGATTATTATATCCTTTGAGCTATGACTCAAGATGAACTGAATACTGCGGCTATTGAATATGCTTTGGATGCATTGATGGACTATGATTTGTCATGGCCAATGCTTGATAGATTGTTCAATTTATTTCCAGGAACTACTGTACGACCTCCTTTACGATCCGAGGCTGAAGTCAGAACACAAGGCTTAACACGCCCCTTTGTTGTAGCATCTTGTATTGTGGACGGAAGAGATGTCGTATATTCGGATTTTTCTGGGAGAAAGCAAAGAACAGTCGTAGTTAATGAATTTCCTCATCGTCACCCGGATTTTATTGTATGGTATGGTAGAAATAGTAAACCGTATCAACATAAGGTGTTGTTTGACCATATTGTACATACGCTTGGGACAATAGGAGGTTTTGCTCCTGGTGTGAAACATCCAATAGGCTATTGCGCTGAGCAAAATGTGGCAAATAGACTTATGCTGGATGAGGATGCTAGAATAGGGGATATTGAATTCAGCATTGCAATACGCCCAAAGACAGGCGAGGTTATAGATTATTGTAATAACTGCAGAGCATTATTCCCCAAATTATAAATGGCGAGAAGTAAGGTTTTCCTTAGGACAAGAGATATAGACTGGGCTTTCACTTCAGGAGGGCATTATATCCATGTATCTTCAGCGGGTGGCGATTTGCCTGCGGTTATTGAGGACAGGCTGTTCGAAGTGTGGCATGTGCTTAAGAATGCAGAGATTGTTTGTGAATCTCAAGACGTCATATTTAATGAGCAGTATTTAAGGGAAAAGTTCGCTAAGATGGTGGACAACATGAGTTCTCAAGAACGCAATTTCCGTATGGAATGGTATGTTCATTCATTCAGAGCAATGGCGATGAGGGGTTTTTACTCTTTTGACAGGGATGTTAGTACCACATTTGAAGAAAGTAAATATCATTGGATTGCTAAACCTGGAAGACTGATTAGAGAGTTCCATTATGAGTTGCCAGAGATTACACTTGGTTTTGATCCTGAATGGCTTGAAGGAAGAGATATTGTGGCCATTATCAATAACGTGACTAATGGATGACATTAGAACAGTAAGCGTCCGAACCTTGGGCCTGGCCTAATTTGGTTGAGATAAAATATTTTTCTAATTTTGCGCAAGATTTTATTCATTAAAGTTAAGCGCAATATGGAAATTAAAGATTATGTGAAGCAATTCCGTGACTTGCAGAAGAGTCACAAGAAAGTGAGGGTGGCAGACTTCTGCCGTGAAAACATGTTGGACTATTATGAGATGGTAGAGGCGTTGAAGCAGGAGAAGCTTGAGGTGGAGTCTTATGAAGAGCAGGTCCAGTGTGGTGATCTTGTTATCACCGAGATTCCCGAGTCAAATGAACCGTCACAGCCTAAGCCATCAACAGAAGGTTATATAAAAGAGGTGATGCTGAGTTTCCCTAAAGGCCTGAGATTGACAGTCCGTGAGATAACCCCCAGTGACCTGATAACTATTGTCCAACGTTTAATGCCAATTCGTAGTTATGCTTAGTCTTACGGCAAGTATGCGATACAAGTATTGCGAGTGCAATGTGAGTTTCCGCTATAAGTGGGATGCAATGATAAACTTCATTCGCTAT
>Ga0310695_10004202_pt1 | contig 26972 bp, 20 predicted proteins | sample RumenRJG_04DNA_FD_203882 | JGI IMG/M metagenome (GOLD analysis project Ga0310695, IMG submission 203882) | Bovine rumen microbial communities from Lethbridge, Alberta, Canada - RJG_04 (v2) (version 2) | ecosystem: Host-associated > Mammals > Digestive system > Stomach > Rumen | place: Canada... | reverse complement strand
CTCATCAATCGGTTTGTTTAAGTACGCTATTTTTAGACAATCAGAGTAATCATATCTATTCAATAAAAAAAGAGATATAAAAAGGAGCTGTCGCCAAGATAATTTAATCATCTAAAGCGACAGCCCCCTTTCAAAAAAGCGGATGATCCGCGGTTTTTTGCCGACCCGGCCTCATGGAGGTTTATCAAAGTGCCAGGTCTACGTGCTGGAGTGTGCCCACATTCCCGTTTTCCTTTAAGAAGATTCCCGTCTTTCTTATTACTCCGTTCAGGGCACCGGTAGCAGCATTTTTATCTGAAAATTCCGTATCTGCATTTCCTAGGTAGATGGCGCCGATTCCTGCTTCCTTAAGGGATATGAGCTTTTCTGACTCCTCCCCGTCCTTATACCAGATCTTCAGTCTGCCGAATACTGCGTCACCTTCATCTATCCATCCGTTATGGTCGGAGTCATAATCAGAAAGATCCTTAAAGCCGTCCCCCGACTTCGTTCCGAAAAGCTCCGATCCGTCATTTATCTTTCCGTCATCATTCTTATCAAGTGATAAGAAGCCTGATCCCCGGCCAAGTCCCGATATTTCTTCTTCCTTACCATCACTGTCAAGGTCAAAGAAAAACTTTTTGTCGCTGATATCCGTTACGTCGGAATCCACGTTTATCACCAGCGGATCACAGAGGGCAACTGAATAGTCCTCCTTTGTAAGGGACTGGAAGGTTGCAAAAAAGCTCCTGCTCATCCCGAATTCCACGTTAAAGTTTATGTCCCTTCCGTCAGCTGTGTGTGCCATTCCAACAGTCTTAAAGCTTACAGCCTCACTCTCGTTTATAACATCATAGGAGGCTGTGACCCTGGTCATAAGTCTCCCTGTTCCCTGGGAAACTACCGCAGGGCTTCTTAAATCCACTGCCTCGGCACCGATAAAATGTGAGAAGGCTCCCTCGTTCTGCGATCTGAATAAGCCGACCCTGCTCCCGTCAGACACTCCAAGAGAGTAGTCCGATGAATGGCGATGGCTCTCATACTGCATAAAATCTATGGCTTTATAGGAATAATCTCCCTTCGCCCAGCGCTTCATCATTTCAAGGATCTGCTTTAAGGCTTTGATCTCGGGTGACTCTTCTGCCGAAGGACAGGCAGCCTGATAAGTCCTTCCGGCTCTTTTACTGCCTTCCAAAAGCCCCATTGCCATTTTGGCATTTTTGTTTCTCACGGATTCCCTGTCGACTCTTTCCTGATCGGAAAGCATGGATAGATAGGATCTGCCTTCACTGGAGATATCAAGCCGCGCTGCTTCGTCCCGGCTCATATCACGTACGATATGCAAAGACAATCCCGATGAATTGTAGCTATGGCCTGATTCCATAGCGACACTGCCCGCATTGATCTTCATAGGTATCTCCTCCGTGAGATTTAATTCCCGAAATACGGGAAAACCATCCTTGTAATACCTATATCGGACAATTCCCAAAATACTTTAGGGTATTTTAAAAATTTTTTGATTTTTTGATTTTTTTCAATCACAGCCGTGTAACAGTTACCGGCAGGTATTTTGATACATAGGAAATGATCTCCTCCGAATCCGTATATTCAGGGAACAGGATCCCTTCATCCGGATGGTTTATGGCATAGCGTACCGCAGCATAAAGTGAAGCCGATACAAGAAGGATCGAAGGCGAATCTTCGATCTTATCATCATAGGAAAGAGCCGTCTCGACATGAACCGGGCTGAAATTCCTGCCCTCCACGCATATCCCTACGGCTTCGCCGCCTGAGAGCATTCTGTCTTTTGTGATAAGCTGCTTTTTTAAGTTTGTCCCGTGAGACACCGAATGTAAGGCAAGATCACAGGGACGGTACACAAAGATCACTGTCGGCGCATAGTCGATCTCTCCGTCCTCATTCCTGGAAGTGTAATAATCATGTATGGAAAATACTTCTTCATGGGCATCCACGCATCCCTCAAAGCTTTTGCCAAGCGACCAGGCTGGTGTCCGTATATTCTTACCCTGAACATCAAGTACCAGCGTTCCGTCCATACGGTTATAATAAAAAACCCGGTCTGTTGATAAGCCGACTCTTTCCAATACCTCGGAAAGAGGCGTTTCCGTCCCGACCTTGATAATGGCGCGATCCCTCATCTCCTCATCAAAGTCAGGCACATTCCAGGTGGAGTAAACAGTATCCGGGTCTTCTTTAATATCAGCTTCGGCGTCATCAAAATCCGATTCGATAAAAGAACTCACCTTAAGCTCTTTTGCAAGAAGAGCCCATTTCTTTTCAGTCACAAGCTTTCTAAAGTAATCCCGTTTGCCGGAAACAAATTCCCCCTCATCTTTCTCCACAACAGTACGAAGCGCCGTCTGTGTGAATACGCTCACAAGTCCGGGATTCACACCGAACTGAAGTACCCCTGTTGCTTTGCCCTTACTCTTCCCGGAAAGCTCCCTATAAGCCAGAAAATGATCTCTGTACAATACAGGCTTTTTTTCATATTGATCATCAAACTGGTCATCGGAAGCAGAGAAAAAGTGGATCCCCCTGCTTACGCTCTCCCCCGCGAGGATCAGACTGTCATTTCTCTCTGCAAGGCATACAAGAAAATCACCCTCATTAAGGTGATCAAACACTCTTTTGTAGTTGGTACTGTTCATCTCGTACTTTAGGAAGTTTTCCTTTTTGCCTCCGGCTGAGATAAAGTATTCAAGCGAGTCTTCACTGCAGTCCGTAGCCAGGATATTTCCCACGGGAAAAAGCTTTTCAGCCAAAAGAATGTTCAAAAGAGATCTTCCCACACTTCCGAGTCCTAATATCATTATTTTTGATTTCATATCTGTCCCCCTTCAGTAAGTATTTGCGCGCTTAATAAGCAAATATATCTGCTTCACACCCGTTCGTATAATTCTATTATAGAGTAAATATCCCTGTCAAGGAAGTGTATGATTAAAGCGCCCAAAGTCAAACGGCTTTTTGAACAGGTTCAAACGCCATCTGGACCGTTGGCGTTTGTATCAAGTTGTGTTACAATCATAAAATCAAACGTAAAGGCAGGGGAATATGTATGAATACTGATTGCTTTGATTCGCTAAATGTTTTCGATGAGTTTGAAAAGATCAGGGAAAAGGATCCGGGGAAAGTCATATTAAGTGAAGGACCGGAGGAAACAGATATCACAGTCCTTGAGCTGGATGATCTCTCGGCAAGGGTATACCGTTTTCTTAAGGAGCGTAATATCGGCAAGGAGGATATGGTAAATATTTTCCTTCCTAGAGGGTGTGCAGTTCTCGTAAGTCTTTTCGGAGTATGGAAGGCCGGGGCTGCCGCAACAATTCTGGAAGATGATTACCCAAAAGAAAGAGTTGATTATATCAGAAAGGACTGTAGCTGCAGGCTCGTCATAGACAAGGAGGCCTGGGATACTATCCTGAATACAGAACCTCTTAAGGGTCATGAGCCTCTTGATCTGCACGCTGCCGCATTTGCCGTATACACCTCCGGAACCACCGGAAATCCCAAGGGCGTATTGCATGAATACGGAAAGATCGCCCTTTGTTACAAGACCTCTCATTGGGACGGTGCGTTTTTCCGAAGTGATGATGTGTTCCCTTTGTTTTTCCCCTTGAATTTTGTGCCTGCGATCATGATCGAAACCTATCTTTTGATAAACGGCTTAAAGGTTATGGTGATACCGGATCATATACGAAAGGACCCCAATGCCTTACGGCAGTTTTTCATTGAGTATAAGGTAAGCTCCGCATATTTCCCGCCTTCCCTTTATCGTTCGATGCATGATCTCGGACCGTATCTTAAGACCCTGTATATGTGTTCCGAACCCGCTAACGGGATCTGGGGGGATCCGGAAAAGGTCCTGATCATGAACGGCTATGCCAGTTCCGAGACAGCAGCAACCGTTACGGCAACGATTCTTGATAAGCCATACGATATTGCGCCTATCGGGCATGAACTGCCGGGTATGAAGGTATACATACAGGATGAGGACGGGAAAGAGGCAGAACCCGGCGAGGCCGGTGAGTTCTGCTGCGAAATGCCATATACCAGGGGATATATCAATCTTCCGGAGGAAAATGCAAGGACATTTGCGGACGGGATCTATCACACCGGGGATCTCGCAAGGCTTAAGGCGGACGGAAACTACTATCTGATAGGAAGGATAAAGGATACTGTATCCATAAACGGAAAGCGGGTAGAGCCCTCAGAGGTCGAAGCGGTTATCAGAAAGGTAACCGGTATCGACCAGATAGCGGTGCGCGGCTTTTCCTGGGAAAACGGATCATTTCTCTCAGCATATCACCTTGGTGATAATGATCTGGATATCGACTCTCTTAAGGAAATGCTTAAGGAGCATATTCCCTATTATATGATCCCTTCCTTTTTCGTGAGACTAAAGGCATTTCCCATAAACGCCAACGGGAAGCTTGACAGAAAGGCTCTTCCGAGACCATCCGTAATGGATTATCTAAGTGACTACAAAGCGCCGGCAAATGACATTGAAAAAGCACTGTGCGTTTGTATGCAGAAGATCCTGTTAATCCCCAGGATAGGCATCAATGATGACTTTTTCCTGCTTGGAGGGAATTCTCTTCTTGCGCTTAAGCTTATTGTGGAGCTGGGACTTGAAAGGCTTGGCGTGGAGGACGTTTACGCCGGAAAAACACCCGGCGGTATTGCTGAAATCTATAATAATAAAGAGGACTTAAGCTCCGTCGATATAGATGCGGCAGATAAAAAATGCAGGGAAACACCACTCGCACTTAACAGGCACCAGCAGGACATATTTGATTATCAAAAGCTGTCTCCTAAAAGCTGTATGTATAATATCTCCGCCCTTTTTAGGGTTCCGGGGATCAGCGCGAAAGAGCTTGCCGGGGTGCTCTCACGGGTGATTGAAAATCATCCGGTTCTTTTGACCGTACTTCGTGAGGATGAGTACGGGAATGTCCGGCAGCACTATGCTCCGGATCTTATGAGCGGGATCAGTGTGGAGGAGATCTCCGATGAGAAGCTCCTCGAAATAAAGGATGACCTGACAGAGCCTTTTGAGATACTGGATCACCCTCTATATAGGTGCAGGGTTTTTTCCACCCCAACTTCGGCATATTTTTTCCTTGACTTCCATCATATCATCTGCGACGGCTTTTCCGCGACTATAATAGCTGACGATATAGCAAAGGCACTGTCCGGAGAGGAACTTTCAAAAGACCACTACTACTATGTACTTTCTAAGCGGATGGAGGAAAATATCCATATGTCCCGGGCAAGGGAATATTTTGAGTCGAAATACTCGGGTACGAGCTGGACAAAGCAGCTTCCGTATGACTACGAGCTGCCGGGAAATCCCGCAGAGTACACAGAGGTCCCACTGGATATCAGTAAAATAGAGTATGAAATCCTTAAGGAAAATCTGGGACTTGGAAAGAACAGTCTTTTTATTGCAGCCGGTCTACTGGCACTTGCAGCCGTCACAAAAGCCCCGGATGTGATGGTTTCATGGGTATATAACGCCCGCACCAATCTTGGGGAAATGAATATAGTCGGCGTACTGTTTAATGATCTTCCCGTAGCTCTTCATATAAGTGACGGACTTCTCTTGAAAGATGCCATTGAAGATATCAGGGAACAGATAGATAAAGGGATAGAGTTTTCTCAATATCCGTATTTAAGGATTGAGTTTCCGGAAGTTGTGGTGGATGATTCGATCTGTATCATGTATCAGAGGGATTTTTATGATTTTAAGATCAATTCAAAATACAGTATAGAGCAGATTGAAATCGGGGAAAAAGACAGAACCGCCCAGAATATTCTGGATCTGGAAATAGTCGATGATGAGGATGGTGACTATCTCTTAATGGATTATCCGGTAAGATTCTATAAAAAAGAGACGGTTGAAAAATACGGAAAGCTTGTGAGAAAAATAGCGAAAAGGATTACCCGGGTCACAGATTTCGGGAATATGACGGTGCGGGAGTTTCTAAAAACAGACACCCCCGGATCAGTGTCATTCTGAGACTTCACAGTGTCATTCTGAGACTTCACAGTGTCATTCTGAGCGAAGCGAAGAATCTATCAGATCCTTCGGGCAAGGCTCTCAGGATGACAAGGAGCACCATCGGGATCATCCGCTTTGAACTCAGGCGTGGTTTTGTCAGTATGTTTTAAGGAAAATAATTATGAAAAAGAAAATCAAACCTGTAATTAATCGTATTTTACAGATCATTGCGGTTTCAGCACTGTCTATGGGTATTGATTATCTCATAATACTGTTATCACATGATGATTCAATCTGGCTCGGGAAATCCATCCAGGTCGTGGCCTCCGTTATGTGCGGCCCGATAGTGGGTTTTTGGGGAACACTTTTTAGCAGTATATTAACAGACTTTCTCATTTACAAAAGTTTTGACTATAACTTTGTGGCTATTTTAGAGGCGTCATCAATGGCACTTATCGGGGTGATCTACCGAAGGCTTATTAAGGATGAAGATGTATTCGGTGTCAGGGAGATAGTGGTTTTCAATTTCATCCAGATACTTGTTAATACTACGGTAATATATTTATCAACGCCGCCCACCGCAGTTCTTTTTTTCGGAGCTGTTATCAGTGAATGGACAATGGATCAGCTTTCATCTGAGATGACGGCGCTTGGAAACAATGCATTTTCCGCCTGCGTTTCCGTGACGCTTATAGGCACGGTTTTGCTGGCAGGATGTATTGCCGTCAGAAAGGAATTTAAGGAGCAGGGCCATCTGAAGGATGCTTTCCGATCGCTCCTTAAAATTAATTTCATCAACAAGGAGTACAGAACCCGGGCCTTTGAATACTCAGTGGGCTTTGTTTTTGCCGTTGCACTGACGATGGTTGACGGAGTGGTTTCAGGCCACGTTCTGGGGAATGATGCGCTGGCAGCAACCTCAATCCTCTTTCCTCTTGTTTCCTTAAGTACCTTCATTTCCACTATTATAACCTCAGGATGTTCAAATCTCTGTGCAATAGCTAAGGGAGACAGTGATTATGAGAAGTCGAACCGGCTCTTTTCACTTGGTCTTTTTGCAACGATCTTTCTTGGTCTCTTGCAGACTGTGCTGTTCTATTTCACAGAGGATCTTTATTTCTCATATTATGCAGCTGAAGGGGATATCGGGGTTTTTGCAAGAGAATATTATAAGTTTTATATTCTGGTGCCTCCGTTTATGGCTTTGTCGGTATTTCTGGATGAAATGGTTTCCTCTGAAGGGGACGATATGCTTTCCTACGCCGGATATCTTACCTCCTTTGCAGTTAATGTCGGTGCTTCAATTGTCCTGTCAAATATAATGGGCATGGGAGGTCTTGCACTTGGTACACTGTTTAGTTATATTTTCTATCTTCTTGTTGTTTCTATCCATTTTCTTAAAAAAAGCAATACATACAGGCTTCGCCTATGGTTCTCATTAAAGGATCTTTTGAGTTTTGCGCAGCATTCACTAAAAACCAACACCTCCGGTTTATGCCTGTCAATAGTGTCTGCTGCATTTACAAAAACGATCCTGCTTTTCTGGGGAAGCGGTTATCTCATTGCCAATACGGTACTATGTGCGATGCTTGAAATATATCAGATGATCAAAGGTCCTTCCGAGGCAGCAGAATATCTGATCGCTACCTATGCAGGTGAAAAAAACAGTGAGGGAATAAAGACTCTGTTTGATGAAGCGCTTACAGTCTGTATTTTTATCGGTATGGCTGTATCGGTCTTTTTACTTTTGCTGCCGGATACGGTACTTATACTTTACGGCATCGAAGACTCTCCCTTGAGAGCGGAACTCATCAAATGCATACGCTTTTGCTCCGTGGGGATAATCGCGGCTTCGGTAGGAGGCTTCCTCGGGGATTATTACGGGGACACGGGTAAGCCGTTTTGGTCCTGTATGATGGTCGTATTCCGCACTGCCCTCTTTCCCATCCTGTTCTGTGTAACCTTCAGTCTGGACGGCGGTATTGTGGCCATGGGCCGGGGCATGCTCTTAGCCCAGATCTTTGCCGTTGCGATTTTTTACGGCTTTGTCTTTATCATAAAGGGTGGTGAAAGCATTCCATATATGATAGATGATCCCGACTGTGAAAAGGTAATGATGAATTCCTTTGATTATAATCCCGAAGAATATGAACGGATCAGCGGCTGGATAAATGAAAACCTGAAAAGCCACGGTATAGAAGAAAAAGAGATAGTTGAAGCTTTGGAGATCGTTCGTTCGCTGTTTAAGAAAACAGAGGAAAAAAGCGGTAAAAAAACAGTGCTTGGCGAATGCGTCCTGAGGTTTATAGGAGATACGGAGATCATAATAAAGGACAACGGGGAGCTGTTTAAGCCTGATATTGAGGACGAACGCTACAGATATAACGTGTTTATGTCCTGCAACAGTAACCAGATACGTTTGGCAGAATAAGATAAGCCCTGTAACCGGAGAGCAAGTTTGAAAGTAAACTTTCAAACTTGCTTTTGTGCCGCTTAAAAAGAAGCGTCACCATAGGGTCAACGCCGCAAAAAAAGCGGTAAGTAATGGATTAATGAAAAGAAGCGGCATAGACAAGATATGAAAGCAGACAGGATCATTAGAAATGCAAAAATCTTTACATCAGACCGGAACAGACTGTCAGCAACGGCTCTTGTAGTGAAAGACGGCAAATTTGCCTATGTGGGTGATGAGTCAGGTCTTTCATCCTATGAGGGAGAGGTTACGGATCTTGGATGCAGGTTTATCATGCCTGCTATCATTGACAGCCATGTCCACGTAACCCTTGGTGTCGGATTTGAATATACGGATCTTGGCGCACCGATCCAATGCGGCAAGCCCTGGATTTTATTTTAGAAGCAGTAAGAAGTGATCCGGGGCAGGAGCGTTACCGCTTTATGCTGGACAGGGGGCTTCTATGCGGTGAAGATATTTCAAAGGAGGAGCTTGACAAAATCTGTCCTGACAGTGAGCTCCTGATCCTGGAAGAAGAGGGCCACAGCGTATGGGTGAATTCACGTATCCTTTTACGGCATAATATAACAGACGACACGCCGGATCCTGTTCCCGGACTTGACTTTTATGTCCGGCGGGACGCTCATCTGTCAGGGAATGTATTCGAAGCCGCAATAATGCCTTTCCTTCTTGATGATATAGAAAAGCAGACAGATGAAGAGATTGACGAAGCGATCAGGCGCTGGATAGATTATTCCTTAAAGAACGGTGTATGTGCTGTTTTTGACGCCGGTATCCCTGAGGGAAACAGGTTTCATGAGCGGGTTTATTCGCATTTACGGGATATGGACAGACAGGGGAAGCTGCCGGTCTTTATAGACGAATGCTATGTGGTGACGAGAAAGGAACAGGTTCCGGAGGCTCTTAGAGAGCTTAGGCGTATGAAGAAAGAGTTTAACACAGAGCATCTGAAGGTTCATACCTTAAAGATCTTTATGGATGGCACATTGAGGATCGAAACCGCAGCCCTGGTCACACCCTGCTGGCACGCCGGAAACATAGGCGGGGATCCGGTTTTTTTATGGCGTAAACTGCTTGGCAGGAAACGCTCGGAATCCATGTACCGCTGCAAAACTCTTTGGGACAGCGGCGCCCTCGTGACCTGGTCAAGCGACGAGATAGTTTTCGATGATTTCGCCACCTGGAATCCGTATTTTGGCTTGGAGGTTGGAAAGGATGCGGACTTTCTCATATTTGACAAAGATCTCCTCTCGGCAGAGCATGAGGGATTCAGTTTCAACAGACCAGTGGCTGTATATTTTGGCGGGGTGTCTAAATAAGCTTCCCGTTATTCTGAAAAGCTACGTTTTTCTTACTTTCCGAGGCCTCTTTCGTGGCCGCCACGGCGGTTTGCGGCAGCCTCGTTCCCGGCAAGGATATCATTAACTATCTGCATCCTCATGCCTGCATCGATAAAGTCACAGTGCTTGCAGAAGGGGTAATTCTGTCTTCCCTCAGCGATCTTCCTTCTGGCCTCCATAAGCTCCGGTGCCACCCAGGCTTCCTTTAGGGGAACCTTATTTAAATCCGCGTAATTCGTGACCTCATAATTATCACAGCAGCAAAGCCCCATATGCCCGTTTGGGGTGATCCACATATCGGTAAAGGGAAGAAGGCAGCTCTCCTTCACCACATTTTCCGCCGACTTTTTATTTGGTGCAGATCCTGCCCTGTTCGTAAGTACCTCCTGCAGATATCTCATCTGAATGAGTATATCCACGTCCTCGAATTCCTCGGGATGCATCGTCACATATTCGTATATCCTCTGGATATTTTTATGGAGCTTCATCTCCAGAGAATAATTATTGATGATAAGCTGGTCAATATAGGGCTGAACCGCCTTTACGGTGTCAAGATTAAGTAAAAGCCCGTTTGTGGACATAAAGATATAGCTTTCTTTTAGCTTTTCCCTGGCGTATTTATGACGTTCTATTATCTTCTTATCAAGCAGCGGCTCATTATTCCCGTAAAGTGTGAGATGCCCCCTGTAATTCCAGTCGGCAAGCTGATCGATAATAGATTTATACAGTTCATCCGTCATTTCCATAAACGGACGCTTCTCCGCGTGGATATTGGCTGTGCAGAAGGCACAGGTGGAGTTACAGCGGTTTATGGTTTCGATATTTACCACATTCGGCTTCGGGGTTTCCTCAGCATTTAAGAAGTATTCGCAGTACCTTTTCTGAGCCTTGCCTCTGGTCATAAACTGCAGCTTAAGGTATGCACTGCTGGCAAGATTCGGAAGGTACTTTCTCGCATTCCATCCGAGCCTTCCCAAAAAATTATTTATCTTTATCGGCATTTTTCAATATCTCCCTTGCTTGATTATACTCATCCGGCGTTCCGAAGGACAGAAATTCATCCGTTGGAAATTCTCCTATCCTTTTTCCTTCCTTTATCATCAGATTATAGATACCGCTCATAAAATACTCATTATAGGGGCAGTTATCCATATATTTCTCAGCGTAGCTTAAAAACAGTTCCCTATTACGAAAGCCGTAGGCACCGCAGACAGCCCGGTTACTTATAACTTCCTTTTCCCTGGTCTCAGTGACAAAGCCATTTTCATCGGTCTTTACATAGCTGAAGCGGGGCTCACTGTTCTCAAATGTCACAAGCCAGCCGTCCAGCTCACCGTTTTTGTAGTCTGACCCTCCTGCTGCCCCGTCTGTTTTATAGTCTGACCTTCCTGCTGCCCCGTCTGTTTTATAGTCTGAACCTCCTGCTGTCCCGTCAGCATAGGCGTATAGCTTCTCCGAACGGAACATAAGGTCGCAGTCGCAGAAAATAAGAGGCAGATCATTATTTATGGTTTCAGCACCTCTTTTGCAGGTCAGTACCGCGCCGTTAAGCACATGGCCAAGTACGACTATCCCGGCATCGGGAGCATATTTAAGTACAGCCTTATCTATAGCGAATCTTTCGATATGATCCTTCAATACTACAAAGGTTATGCTTTCCACCTTACAGTGCTTTAATATGGAATCCGCCGCGTATTCAAAAAAATGGCGCCCGTTAAGGTCAATAAGGGGCTTCGGACTCTCATAGCCAAGATTTGCAAAGCGCGTTCCCGCCCCGCCCATAGGCATTACAAGATTGATAGACATTATTTTCCCTCTATGATATAATTTGTCATTGATCACTTCGCAATCTACTTTCGGGTTGTACCCGCATGTATAATCGGCTTCGCCGATGCGGGTGCGTAGGTCGTAGATTGCTTCGCAATCAACTTTCGGGTTGCACCCGCATGTATAATCGGCTTCGCCGATGCGGGTGCGTAGGTCGTAGATTGCTTCGCAATCAACTTTCGGGTTGCACCCGCATGTATAATCGGCTTCGCCGATGCGGGTGCGTAGGTCGTAGATTGCTTCGCAATCAACGACATATGCCGGTGTGTCGGAATGGCAGACGAGGAGGACTCAAAATCCTTTGGTGGCAACACCGTGCGGGTTCAAGTCCCGCCACCGGCAGTTATTTATTATCTATTACAGGCTTCTTTCCGTCCAGTCTCTCTTTTCAGTGATGGAACAGCCTGAGTCCCGTGAAATACATCACCATTCCGTATTTATCCGCAGTTTCGATCACATTATCATCCCTTATGGAACCGCCGGGCTGGGCAATATACTTTACACCGCTCTTTTTCGCCCTTTCCACGTTGTCGCCAAAAGGGAAAAAGGCATCGGAACCAAGTGCCACATCTGTATTCTTATCGATCCAGCTTCTCTTATCCTCTTCAGTGAAAACCTCCGGCCTTGTCTTGAATATCCTCTGCCAGCTGCCGTCACGGAGGACATCTTCGTATTCGTTCCCGATATAGATATCTATTGCATTATCCCTGTCAGCCCGTCTTATCTCATCAAGGAAGGGAAGACCCAGAACCTGAGGGCTCTGACGCAGAAACCAGTTATCTGCCTTCTGCCCCGCAAGGCGTGTGCAGTGGATCCTTGACTGCTGTCCCGCTCCTATTCCTATTGCCTGTCCGCCTTTGGCATAAGCTACGGAATTACTCTGTGTATACTTGAGGACGATAAGGGAGATCAAAAGATCCCGCTTTGCACTGTCGGGGATATCCTTATTTATCGTGACTATATCCCCAAGGAAGCCTTCATCGATAAGCGCGTTATTTCTACCCTGTTCAAAGATCACGCCAAAGACCTGCTTCCTTTCCTTTTCCTCCGGAATAAAATCCGGATCCATCTTCAATACACAGTAGTTTCCCTTTTTCTTTTCCTTTAATATCTCCAGCGCTTCATCCTCATACCCGGGGGCGATGATACCGTCAGACACCTCTCTCTTTATGAGCTTCGCTGTATCCCTGTCGCAGACATCCGATAATGCGATAAAATCACCGTAGGATGACATCCTGTCTGCACCTCTGGCTCTTGCATAGGCAGATGCAAGCGGGCTAAGCTCCCCAAGATCATCAACCCAGTATATCTTTTTTTCCGTATCATTAAGCGGAAGACCCACGGCCGCACCTGCAGGAGACACATGCTTAAAGGATGTAGCTGCAGGAAGTCCGGTCGCATTCCTTAATTCCTTAACAAGCTGCCAGCCGTTAAATGCATCAAGGAGATTGATATATCCCGGTCTTCCGTTCAATACCTCAAAGGGAAGCTCATTCCCATTCTCCATATAAACCCTGGAAGGCTTCTGATTCGGGTTGCAGCCGTATTTCAATTCAAATTCCCGCACAATAAATGACGCTCCTTTCACCTTTTATCAATTGTTCTTATTTATGATCCTTGTCTCGTATTTTCCTGTCTCAATGTCAATGAAACGGGTAAAAAGCGAAACCTTGTTTTCTTCGTTGAGTGAGTTCCAGATACTGTCCGTAAACCCGTCAATATCACCGCTAATATCCACCCTCTCCGGTTCCCCTTCAAAGGATGGAAGGGGATCCCCGTCTCCCATATAGGTGTGAATAAACCTCCCCTCTCCTGCCTTTGGGTTATCATAAGTAAAGGTGAATCTAAGGCACTCGGCCGGATCACCATTGTCGCTCTTTAAGATAGACATGGAAAAACCATATTTCCCGGCTTCAATGTGAATAAGCCCTGATATCCTCGGAGTATAATTCGGACCGTCAGGCTCATATTCACGGCATCTAAGTGACTCCTCAAAGCTCTGCCCCTTTTCCATATTTTCATATACCGTGTCTGTCTGATCGCCGTTTGTCACGATGGTGTCGCCCCCTCTGACCCTTACGGGAGCATAGATTATAAGAGAGGGATCCTTTAGCTTCCCTTCATCAAAGGCTTTTGTCCGTATTCCCTCTCCGTCTTCTATAAAGATACGGTTTCTGCTGTTCTCACTCCGTCCCATTATGAAGTAAGCCGTGACGGCATACCTTCCGTCTCCGCTCCTTCCAATCACTATCCCTCTTCCGGGATATGAGCTGCTTTTCAGCGCTTCCGAAAGCTTTTTAATTTCCATCAGCCTTTCCTTTCTCCCTAATATTCTCTATCTGCCAGTCGATAGGCTCCACTGAGTTCTTTATTAGATAATCGTTGCACTTTGAAAAATGCCTGCATCCGAAAAATCCACGGCTTGCCGAGAGCGGACTTGGATGCGGTGCCTTTAGTATGAGGTGGTGCCCATTATCAAGCATAGCAGCCTTCTCTCCCGCAGGTCTCCCCCATAGAAGAAATACAAGAGGCCTGTCTACTCTGTTAAGGGAGCGTATCACCGCATCGGTAAAGATTTCCCAGCCATGGTTTCTGTGGGAATTCGCGGCTCCCTCCCTGACTGTCAGAACAGTATTCAGAAGAAGCACTCCCTGATCTGCCCATTTCTTCAGGTATCCGTTATCGGGAATATAGCAATTAAGGTCGTCGTGGAGCTCCTTATAAATGTTTTTTAAAGATGGCGGGATATCCTTTGGCCTTACCTCCGGCAGCACTGAAAATGCCAGTCCATGAGCCTGATTGACATTATGATAGGGATCCTGCCCAAGGATCACTACCCTGACAGAAGAATACGGCGTATAATGAAATGCATTGAACACATCAGCGGAGGGAGGAAAGATCCTGTGTTTCCCATATTCCTCCTTCACAAACCTATATAGCTCAGCGTAATAAGGCTTCCCGAATTCTTCTTTTAATACGGGAAGCCAGTCGTTACTTATACCCGGCATCTTACCATCACTCCGTTTGATTTCAGATAATCCTTGACCTCGAATATAGACAGCTCCTTATAGTGAAAGAGGGATGCTGCCAGGGCTGCCTCCGCATGCCCTTCGGTAAAAGCGGTTAAAAAATGCTCCTTTGTTCCGGCACCTCCGGAGGCTATGACCGGTATCGACACAGAGTCCGCAATGGCTCTCGTAAGCTCAAGATCATATCCGGCTTTTGTGCCATCCGCATCCATACTTGTAAGCAGTATCTCACCTGCTCCCAGGCTCTCCGCTTTTTTTGCCCACAAAACAGCGTCCAGTCCGACATCGGTTCTTCCGCCGTGCTTATAAACAGTCCATCGCCCATCCTCTTTTCTTTTGGCATCCATGGCAAGGACCACACACTGGCTTCCGAATTTTCCGGCAGCCTCGCTGATAAGCTCCGGATTCTCTATGGCTGCGGAATTCACGGCAACCTTATCGGCGCCTTCCCTCAAAACCTCCCGAAAATCATCCACGGTTCTGATCCCTCCGCCAACGGTAAAGGGTATAAAAAGCTGCTCCGCAACCTTCCTTACCAGCTCCACCACAGTCTTCCGGTGATCGCTTGATGCCGTGATATCCAGGAAGACCACCTCGTCCGCCCCTTCCTTATCGTAGGCCTTTGCAACCTCCACCGGATCTCCGGCATCTCTTAAATTTACAAAATTCACTCCCTTTACGACCCGTCCGTCATTTATGTCCAGGCAGGGGATTATACGTTTTGTGTACATAGTTTCAAAAAATTATTAAGCAGCCTTAAGCCCATATCGGAACTCTTTTCCGGATGAAACTGGGTTGCATAAATATTACCTTTTTCAACAGCTGCATCTGCTATGACTCCATACTCGATGGTGGCAGAAGCTATGCTCCTGTCCTCAGCATGAACATAGTAGGAATGGACAAAGTAAAAGAACTCTCCGTCATCAATATCCTTAAAAATAGGGCTGTTCTTATGGATCTCAACCGAATTCCACCCGATATTCGGTACCTTCAGTCCCTTATCCGACGGAAGCTTTTTTACCTCGCCCTTTAATATCCCCAATCCCTGAACCCCCGGAGATTCCTCACTTTTTTCAAAAATAAGCTGCTCTCCGAGACAGATACCGAGGAATGGCTTTCCACTGTCTGCGCTTTCTTTTATAACCGGGACCAGACCGAAACGGTGGAGCTTATCCATGGCATCCCCGAAGGCTCCAACCCCCGGAAGGATAACATGGCTTGCTTTTTTAATTTCGTCACTGTTCCTCGTGGTCAGGGGATCAAACCCCAGCTTCTTTACAGCTTTTTCAACGCTCCTGATATTACCCGCGTCGTAATCTATTATTGCGATCATTTATTTCTCCCTGACCATCTACCTTGATGAATAAGTACCGTCATCCTGTCTGGAAACGTTGAACTCATAAAGAAGATCGCCTTCCTCTCCGCCTGACGGTTCATCCCGGTCTTCAGAGGCTTCGCTGTTTCCTTCCCCGCCTTCCTCTCCGGCGTTTTCTTCCGGAGCCTCATTGGCTTCATTACCTTCTGCCGGTGTTTCCGCTGTGTCTCCGGTATCCGCAGCTATGCTTCCCTCGGGATTGTCTGAAGGAGGAGCTGCTTCTTCAACCGGAATGGCATTAGGATCATAGGCCTCCACGGATGTGGAAACGACTCTTTTCTTATTCTTCTCTGCGTTACTTCTGGTATCAATGTCAAGCCCTGCAAGTTCGTCCGCTATTATTTCCTGCTTAACCCTTTCCCTCCACTCAGGATCTGCTATGTCCATAAGAGCGATGGTGTAGGTAGTCCGGTCTGCTATAAATGCAAGCTCATTGGCACGGTTTTCTCCCACTCCGAATCTCTCCTTTAGAACAGAGATTATCTCGTCATAAACCTTTGTGAGGGGACCGTCTATACCCTTGGTCTTTGCCTCTTCTATATGCTCTCTGTAATATGCCACGCCCTCTATCAGCGCATTCAGAGCTTCCAGGTTCTTGCCCTGTTTATTGTAATCGTCATAGGACTCCAGCTTTCGCTGCTCGGTCATTATTGTCACCGTATTGTCAAAGATAAGCTGGCTTTCCTCATCCAGATTTCTGACTCCTGCCATTGACCTGAATGCATTATCATATTCACCACGTTCGTATTCTGCAGTGCCCTGCTTGATAAAGCCTGCCTTCGGAAATACAGACAGACAGAATATTATCATTGCGGTAAGAGATGCAAAGAAAATAACTACTGCGATAAGCTTCTTTCTCGGTATCTTCTTTTCAGGCGGTCCATCATCAACAGGCTTCGGCGGCTTCGGCTTCTTTGGAGGCTTTGGCTTCTTTTCCTTTTTTGGCTTTGGCTTCTTTTCCTTCTTCTTCTTTTTCTTCTTGTTGGCCTCTTCCTCTTCTGCCTCCTTTATAACCTGCATGTTCTCAAGAGTGGCCTCGGTATGGTCTCCCTCGATCTCGTCATCATCATCCGAAGAATCAAAGAGCGCACTCAGGATCCTCTTTAATAATCCGACCTTCTTCTCCTTGCCTTCGCTCTTTTTTTCTTCTTCATCCTCCTTCTTTTCGGGAGCCTTCTTTTCACGCGGAGGCTCTTCCCTGATATCGATATCCAGCTCTCCGCCAACATTCTCTATGCCGTCAAAAGACATGGCGTCAACAATTACGCCGTCTTCCTCAAGAGGAATACTTGCCTTCTGTTTTTCTGTACTCTCCTCTCCCTCTCCGGAGTCGTCCTCGTCTTTATCTTTTCTTCCGAAGAGACGTGCGAACAGCCCCTTCCCTTTTTTCTTCTTTTTCTTCTTTCCCTTTTTCCCTGTTTCTTCTGACGCTTCTTCTCCGGCGGATCCGCCTTCCTCACTCACTCCCAGCATACTCATGAGCTCGTCGTCGACCATCTCATTACTGTCGTTCTTCTTTAAGAGGTCGCTTATTTCAGAGAGTTCATCGTCCTGGGGTATCTCATCTATTATATCCGTTACATCTTTTTCTTCCGTGCCGGTTATTTCGGAAAGAAGATCCTCTTCCGGGGAAGGTTCCGGCGCAGGCTCTCCTGCAGCTGATTCTCCCCCATCATCTCCCAGCTCCGGGATTGCCCCCAGAAGGTCTGCTATCTCATCGGCAGACATATCGTCGGCGGAAGCCTCTGCTCCGCCTGCTGCCTCAGCTTCTAGTGCTGCCTCGTCTACTGCTTCCGGAGATTCCCCGGTGTCGGACCCACCATCGCCGGTGGGCAAAGTGCCGCCGTTAAGCAGTGCTTCTATCTCCTCCGGAGTCATCATATGGTTCGGATCGGAGGATTCCGCATCCGTGGGCTCCGGTGCTGCTTCTGTTTCAGGCGCAGGTTCAGGCTCCGGCACTTCTTCAGGTGCCGCCTCCTCTGTAGGCGCATCTCCTCCGGCTGCCGCCACCATCGCCGCTATTTCTTCCGGAGTCATGACATGATTCGGATCATCTGAAACCGGTTCTATTTCAGGGGCAGTTTCAGGTTCAGGTGCTGCTTCTTCCGCAGGTGCATCGCCTCCGGCAGAGGCTACCATTGCTGCGATTTCTTCCGGAGTCATAATGTGATTCGGATCATCTGAAACCGGTTCTATTTCAGGGGCAGTTTCAGGTTCAGGTGCTGCCTCTTCTGCAGGCGCAGGTTCTGACTCTTCCGCAGGTACATCACCTCCGGCAGAGGCTACCATCGCTGCGATTTCTTCCGGAGTCATAATGTGATTCGGATCATCTGAAACTGGCTCTATCTCAGGCGCTGCTTCCGGTTCCGGTTCTGCTTCTATCTCAGGCGCAGGTTCTTCTTCAGGTTCCGGGGCTGGCTCTTCCGCAGGCGCATCGCCCCCGGCAGATGCTACCATTGCTGCGATTTCTTCCGGAGTCATGACATGATTAGGATCGTCTGAAACTGGCTCTATGTCAGGGGCGGTCTCAGGTTCAGGCTCCGGCGCTATCTCAGGTTCTGGCGCAGGCTCTTCTGCAGGAGCGGCTCCTCCTGCGGCTGCTACCATTGCCGCTATTTCCTCCGGAGTCATAATGTGATTCGGATCATCTGAAACTGGCTCTATGTCAGGGGCGGTCTCAGGTTCAGGCTCCGGCGCTGCTTCAGGTTCTGCCTCTTCTGCAGGCGCAGGTGCCGGCTCTTCCGTAGGTGTATCACCTCCGGCCGCCGCCACCATCGCCGCTATTTCTTCCGGAGTCATGACGTGGTTAGGATCGTCTGACACCGGCTCTATTTCAGGGGCAGTTTCAGGTTTAGGCGCTGCTTCAGATTCTGGCGCAGGCTCTTCTGCAGGAGCGTCTCCTCCTGCGGCTGCTACCATTGCCGCAATCTCTTCCGGGGTCATGATATGATTCGGATCGGAGGATTCCGCATCAGCGGAATCCGGAGAGACCTGGCTCGTTTCCGCAGGAAACGAGTCCTGCGAAGCAGGATTGCCCGAGGAATTCAGATCCGAGGGCAACCCATCGTCTGACACCGGTTCTATCTCTGGTACGGATGCCGCCTCAGGCTCCGGCGCTGCTTCAGGTTCTGGCGCAGGCTCTTCTGCAGGTGCGTCTCCTCCTGCGGCTGCTACCATTGCCGCTATTTCCTCCGGAGTCATGACATGATTAGGATCATCTGATACCGGTTCTATTTCAGGGACAGTCTCAGGTTCAGGTGCTGCCTCTTCTGCAGGCGCAGGTGCTGGCTCTTCCGCGGGTGCATCACCTCCGGCCGCCGCCACCATCGCCGCTATTTCTTCCGGAGTCATCACATGATTCGGATCGGAGGATACCGGCTCTATCTCTGGTATGGGTTCTGGCTCCGGCGCTGCTTCGATTTCCGGCTCCGGTACAGGCTCTTCCGCGGGTGCAGGTGATGCCTCTTCCGCAGGTGTATCACCTCCGGCAGATGCTACCATCGCCGCTATTTCTTCCGGAGTCATGACATGATTAGGATCGAAGGATACCGCATCAGCGGAATCCGGAGAGACCTGGCTCGTTTCCGCAGGAAACGAGTCCTGCGAAGCAGGATTGCCCGAGGAATTCAGATCCGAGGGCAACCCATCGTCTGACACCGGCTCTATTTCAGGGGCAGTTTCAGGTTTAGGCGCTACTTCAGATTCTGGCGCAGGCTCTTCTGCAGGAGCGTCTCCTCCTGCGGCTGCTACCATTGCCGCTATTTCCTCCGGAGTCATCACATGGTTCGGATCGGAGGATACCGGCTCTATCTCTGGTACGGGTTCTGGCTCCGGCGCTGCTTCGATTTCCGGTTCAGGTGCTGGCTCTTCCGCAGGTGTATCATCTCCTGCAGATGCTACCATTGCCGCTATTTCTTCCGGAGTCATAATGTGATTTGGATCGGAGGATTCCGCAGCAGTGGGTATGGGTGCTGCTTCAGGCTCCGGCGCTGCTTCTGGCTCCGACACTGCTTCTATTTCCGGCTCTATCTCAGGCACTGGTACTGCTTCAGGCTCCGGCGCTGCTTCTGGTTCCGGCACTGCTTCTATTTCCGGTTCAATCTCAGGTACCGGTGCTTCCTCAGGTTCCGGCACTGCTTCTATTTCCGGTTCAATCTCAGGTACCGATGCTTCCTCAGGTTCCGGCACTGCTTCTATTTCCGGCTCTATCTCAGGTACCGGCGCAGCTTCAAGTTCCGATACTGCTTCGATTTCCGGTTCAATCTCAGGTACCGGTGCTGTCTCAGGCTCCGGCACTGCTTCTATTTCCGGCTCTATCTCAGGTACCGGTGCTTCCTCAGGTTCCAGCGCTGTCTCAGGCTCCGGCACTGCTTCCGGCTCCGGCATTGCTTCGATTTCCGGTTCAATCTCAGGCTCCGGTGCTGCCTCAGGTACCGGCGCCGCCTCAGGCTCCGGCTCCGCTTCAATTTCCGGTTCTGCTTTAATCTCTTCACCGGGTGCAGGCGCACTCTTACCACCTGCAGCAATTAGCATAGCCTCGATCTCCTCTGTAGACATCATACGGCTGTGATTACTTACTACCGGTTCCGAAACACTTTCTGTCCCGATTACAGACTCTGAAACCGGCGTCATCTCCGGCTCAGACACTGTTTCAGTTTTGCTTGCAGGCATAGCAGAAGGACCGAACACCTCTTCCAACGAAGGCAGTCCGGCTTCAACATCTATATTTAGTTTCTTTTCAGATTCCTCTACCGATCTCAGCAGGGCGTCAAGATAACTCTCTTCTGTGCTACTCATATCTGATTAGTTTATCACATATTTTCTTTATCTTCCACAACGGGAATACTAGTACACCGAATAATAATTAACTGGCACATTCACTTGTCTAATTGCTCATACGCTGCGTTATCGTCGGTCGTCGATGCTTAGCATCACCCATTGAGGGCGTACTTGTCAGGTCATCCTTCAGCCTTTTAACTGCTCTTCCAGTTCCCTTACCCTTGACTCCAGATCTGCCATAAACTTTTTTGCCTCATTCAGATCAGCCTCAGCAGCATCTGCCCTGTTCTCAGCAGCATCCGCCCTGTTCTCAGCAGCATCTGCACGCTGGCGCTCCCGCTCAGTATTCCGGCGTTCTTCCTCCCTGCCTTCCTCCCGGCCTTCCTCGCGCAGTCCTTCCTCATAGACTTTTTCGTCAAAGCTTGAAAGCATTTCCAGCATAACCGATGACCTCTCTTCCGATAAGACATCCTTAAGGATATTATTTCTGATACACTCCCTGACTGCCTCGTCCACAGCCCTTTCGGCGGGCATTTTTCTGCCCTTCCTCCTTACGGTATCCACAAAGATGCTGTATTCCTTCAGAGGCTTGCAGGATTCAAGAAGCTTCTCATTCTTTCCGAGGTTGATATTAAAAACGGTTGCGGTGAACTCGAATTCATCACCGTGCCCCGGATCCATGAACGCATCCGACAGCTTAAGCTTCTTTACCTCGGGATAATCGTCAGTACCATTATAGAAAACAATATACTGCGGGGTTGGGATTTTAACAAGTCTTCTTCCAAGGGAAAGATTCTTCGAGCCTTCTTCGGGCTATGCCCTCAGAATGACAAAGCCAAAGAACGCTCTTGAAATCTTCAAGGGTGAGCGGTGTCATTCTGAGCGAAGCGACAGGACAAAAGCTTTCGGGGTGACATCCTGCCTGTATCGGAGGATGCCACCCCTTGGTTTATTTCCTGTATAGCCACTGTCCGGCCAGGTTGCTGCCGGTGAATTCTATGGAAACAGAGACTTTCACTGATCTATGTTATAATTCAGAGTAAGGAGCTGTTCATAAATAACTTTACAGTTTGATTTATGAACAGATCCTAAGGAGCATCAAAGTACTTTATTAAAACTTGAAGAGGATCGGGGAGAGACAGAAAATGAAATCAGGATCAGACTTTACACATTTTGATGATGAAGGAAATGCAAGAATGGTCACGGTTGCTGATAAGGATATCACCCGTCGTACGGCGACTGCGGGAGCCAGGGTTCTTGTGAACAGGGATACCTTTGAACTAATAAAAAGCGGCGGGATAAAAAAGGGTGATGTCCTTAACGTTGCCCAGATCGCAGGCATTATGGGGGCGAAGCGCACCCCGGAGCTAATCCCTATGTGTCATCCCGTGATAATAGACGGTGCGGATCTCCGCCTTCACCTCAACGAAAAGGATTGCTCGGTAGAAATAGAAGCAACGATTACCTGCACAGGAAGAACAGGGGTCGAGATGGAGGCCATTACCGCTGTTTCTGTTGCTGCAATGACGGTATACGATATGTGCAAGGCCATCCAGCGTGATATTGTGCTTACGGATATCCGCTTACTTAAGAAAACCGGTGGAATACACGGTGATTATTGTTCCCCTGCCGGCTGAAACCTGTGTACCCGCATATATCAAAAAAGCAGGGAAGATACGGCTCCATTCCGTACATCCCTGCCTTTCAGGATTCAAAAAGACCCTGCAGGTCACTAACCTTTTATCAATAATTCAAGACTTTTTCCTTTTTTTACCTCTTTCTTAAAATAATCCCTGCACCTCTTAAATCTCTCAAAGGTGCTCCTTGCCTCATCTTCATTGCTGTACGCTTTCCAGCTGCCTGTGCATTTCACCCCCCGGCAGGAATCTCTCATAAAGCATCTTACGTCCGACGGGGGATAGCCCAGAAAAAGACCTATTTCATGGGGGAAATCCTTGTCATTCAGAAGATGGCTTACCAGCTGTACGAGACAGCAGTCCGGATCTCCGCAACAATATCCTTTGCGGGAAAGTATGTCTTCTGCCTCAGGAAGGTCGAGGTCAGCTTTAAGCATTTCCGGACGGTAAATATACACAAGGGTGAATTTTTTGTTTTTTTTCACAGGCACGATCCGCAAGCCTTTTTTTGTAAGTTTATGATTTAGATCCCGGATTTCCCCCAGAATATTGTCACAGCATCCGTATACTGTGAAAAGGCTTCCGGTTTTCATGCCTGCAAGTGTAGGAGAACAATATTCAATGAGTAAATTTCTGATATTATAAACTCCGGCGTTGATCATTCTATGCCAGAGCCGCTCCGAGAGCTTTGCAGTTATCAACTGCTTCATCATCCGGTGCATTATTTGCTATAACACTTTCCGTAACAAGGCTGATGCCTGCTGAGCTGCACCTATCTTCCCAGTCACGCATCCACTGTCCGTCTCCCCAGCCGTAAGACCCGAAAAGAGCAACCTTCTTTCCTGCAAGGCCGGCCTCAATATCCGTAAACATAGGGTCAAATTCCGATTCCTCCAGAACCTCCGCCCCCATCGCGGGACAACCGAATGCAACCGAATCAAAGCCTGAGAGCTTATCTTTTCCAAATTCCGAAGCGGTAAAAACATCTACTGCGGCTCCGGCTCCCCTGGCGCCATCTGCTACCGCATCGGCCATTGCTTTTGTATTTCCGGTTCCGCTCCAATATACCACTGCTGTTTTATTCATTCCTTCCTCCTTGGTTAGATATATCTAACCTGTCAGCTTATATTTTGCCCCGCATATACGGGGCTGTTTCATTTTAGACTTATCTAATTAATATTAGATTTATTTAATCACCTGACGTAATACTACCATCTCTCTTTTCAATTGTCAACACATCTTTTCAGAATCCCCGGAATCTCATCTTTTCAGAATCCCCGGAATCTCCGGAAGGAATCCCCGGTATTTCCGCTGAAAACCGGTGTTCCGTAAAATTCCTTATCATTTCACTTTAATTGTCATTTTGTATTTCTTATTGTGATACTTATAAATAAGCTTTATTCTGTCCTTTTCCTTAGGATTTACGGTAAGTGTCTTATCGGATACAAGAGCATTCCCATGCTTTTGCTTTACTATGTAGAGCTCCCCTGCATCTATATCGGTGCCAAAGAGTTCTTTAACCGTCAGTTTTTCTTCCGGACCTCCTATGGAAAGCTGCTTTAAGGCATTATTTGCCTTCGGCTTCTGAACAGTGAAGGTGATGGTATAAGCTGCGCCGTTTCCCAGAGTGAACTCGGCAGTCCCGTCTGAAGTACAGCTCACCTCGGCGATCAGTGTCTTTTTATTGACCTTTACCTTTATACCCCCGCTTTTCTTAAAGGAATCCTTGGTCAGAAGGGCTTCGGTCAGGGTGAATTTCGAACCCTTAATTGCCGTCATCCTAAGGTCTGAGGGCTTTACTTCCGATTTTGCAACATTTGAAAAGTCGAGCTTCAGGCTGCTTATTTTGCCGGATGTGACTACAGGCGCAAAATTATCCTTTGACGAAGCGTATTCACTGCCACTCCCTGTGACCGGCACCCTTATAACCTCTTCTGCCTTGTCCTTTTCAGGATCATTATTATCCGGTTTTGATCTTCCGAGATTGGTCTTCAGCAGCGATATCTCCTCATCACTAAGCCCGATCTGTTGAAGATACTCTGCCGCCTCAGCCGCAAGATCCGCAGATTCCAGGTCTTCTACGCCAAATGCATTCTGAAGGCTCTTTACGATATTGCTGTCCGCTATCACCTGATACTTTTCGTCTCCCTCGGTGACACCATAGTAGTTATAAAATGTCACCATGTAATCACTTATAATTTCATCATATCCGGCACCCATCAGACACTCAAGAATAGCACTGACAAAGCCCGCTCTATCCTTTCCCTCCGTACAGTGGACCTCGTAAATACCCGGATTCAATGCGAAGAACCGAAGCCCCTTCGCAAGCATTTCCCGAAAATCCTCCGATGAAAAATCCACTCCCAAATTCAGTGCGATAAAATTCTGTCCCGAATAATAGCTGTTCTCAAAGCCCTCATAGCTCTTTGCCGTCGCTTCGTCATCCGCAAGGTTCATTATCACATTGACCCCTGCTTTTCGTATCGCTTCATCCGCATATTTATTTCTGGAATGCACGGGGTTTATCGGAGACGCAGAGCGATAGAGTATGCCATGTCCCATACCTGTAGTTGTAACCTCCCTGAAATTGGCGAACTGTTCGTCTGAAAGCATCGGATAAGCCGACCTGTCGTCCTCATATTTAAGCTGGTGCAGCAGATATTCGTTATAATAGCCTCCCTTTTCCTTCATTGAAACAGTTACGGGTATTTCCGGATCGCTGACCGGAATCCACGACACATTCCCCTCTTTGTCGACTATCTTTTCAGCAATCCCGTAGGATGTCGCAAAATCCCCCATATTTACGGCAAGCAACACATATTCCGAACCTTCTCTTTCAAAAATCCCGGGAGAACCGGAATCGACATCCGTAAAATTGCTGCAGAACGGGAGTTCCAGTGAATGGTCCAAAAAGCATACCAAAAGGACATCCCCATATTCATAGCCTGCACCGAGTATCTCCTCACACTTCAGTGAAAGGACGACATTTCCGTATTTGGAGATATTGTTCACAGAGGCCGATGTCGAAAAGGTCTGTACAGAACTTTCATCATCCATCGTCTCTATGGGCTTTATATCATCTGCATACGCGGAAACATTTAAGCTCCAAAGGAAAAACAAAAACACCAGGATGGCAAGCGCGGTGCCTGCCGCCGTTTTTTTAATCTGCATCTTTTTATTCAGTCTGTCCATTTTTTCCTCCTCCAATAAAGGGGTTTTAGCCCCATTATTCTCTGACTTACAGTCGCAATGACTACTCCGCTCCTCTATTAAAGCTGTTTTCACTACTATGTCACCCCGCCGGCTTCGCTTTCTCAAAAAAAGGAAATACCTTCGGATACACACCCATTATCAGGAACAGGATGAGTGCATACCTTACAGTTCTGACAAGTAAGGCAGCAAGGCTTATTCCTGCAAGGAATTCACTGTCAAAAGGGAGCTTTAACAGTTTATTTACCACAAGGTATATCAATAAGGCCCCGGCTACGCGCATAATCATTGCAGGGATCCGGCGCGTGTTTTCAAAATTTACATATTTGCGCTCAAACCGGGATGCCGCTATGGCGCCGCTCAGGCAGCCAAGAGCAGTAAAGTAATCGGCCGTCCGCACATAGAATAATCCCGGAAGCGCTGATATCAGCAGTATCAGATGGTACAGCCACTCCTTTTGTATATATCGGTCAAGAAGCGTAAATACCCCGATTACCGCAAATCCCAGTATCCATCCGGAAAGCACGTCTGTCGGATAATGCATACCTGCTGCGACTCTTGAAATGCCTACCAGCAATGTCAGGACTCCCGCAGCGATCCAGAGCCAGTTCTTTTTTGCCTCCTTCGCCAGTGAAAAATATACTGCAGGGACAGATGCGCTATGCATGCTTGGAAAGGAATATCCCTGAGCTGCCACATCCATCGGCGCTGCGTTTATATCTGACAAAGCGAGTGGCTTCACCCTGTCCGGATACTCCATGTATGGCCTTGGTCTCAGGACGACCGATTTGATCATCGGAAGCCATATGTTAACGCAGGCAACAATAAGCACCAGCTTCTGTCCGGCTTCCTTTTTCCAACAGAACATCACGATCAGTACAAGCAACAACAGTCCCGTCTCTGCACCGAAAAAATCAAAATACTTTGCGAAGCCTTCTGCATTGCCTAAACCTGTCTGCATCCTTTCAATCAGATCTGCTTCCCATTCCATATCAAACTCCTTCCCAAAAAACTCCCCTTTATCTTTGTATTCTTTTATACTTTGATCTGCAACTGTTCAGACTACTATAAATATACTTTTTCCGGTTCTAAAAGTCCAGCTTTGCCCTCTGCCCGGAATACTTGACGGACGTCACCTCTTTATATAGTATTAAACCATTACTCATAGTTTAGGAGCTGTTCATAAATAACTTTACAGTTTGACGCAGGACAGGCGTTCATCTGCAAAGAAGAAAACGTAGCCGTAGCGGGCTACGGCGAGGCTTTCTGATGAAGCAGATGGACGTCTGCACAAGTCA
>Ga0310695_10004201_pt1 | contig 26975 bp, 22 predicted proteins | sample RumenRJG_04DNA_FD_203882 | JGI IMG/M metagenome (GOLD analysis project Ga0310695, IMG submission 203882) | Bovine rumen microbial communities from Lethbridge, Alberta, Canada - RJG_04 (v2) (version 2) | ecosystem: Host-associated > Mammals > Digestive system > Stomach > Rumen | place: Canada... | reverse complement strand
TACCCCAAATATTTCATTAAAATACGTGCATTACCCGATTCACGGAGTTTTGCAATACTTTTTTCACGTATCTGACGGACACGCTCACGGGTCAGTCCCAAACGGTCACCAATTTCCTCAAGACCTTTTTCATGGCAACCGATACCGAAGCATTCACGAATAATGGTAATCTCACGGTCTTTCAATACTTTCTGAAGGACTGTGTTCAATTCCAAAGCCATTGACTCATGGTCTACCTGGCGGTCGGTACGGGAATCATCACCACTTGCCATAACGTCAAGCATACAATTGTCCTCACCATCTTGGAAAGGTGCATCAATCGAAACATGATGACCGTCTGCCATCAGACTCTGCCCGATCTTATCCTCGTCAAGGTTTGTCGCTTCACTCAGCTCTGAGACTGAGGGATGGCGCTGATTCTCCTGCTCAAATTTGTTAATCTCGTGGTTAATCTTGTTCAGACTACCTACTTGGTTCAATGGGAGACGTACAATACGGCTCTGCTCAGCAATAGCTTGGAGAATACTCTGGCGAATCCACCAAACGGCATAAGAAATGAATTTGAAGCCACGTGTCTCATCAAACTTCTGTGCGGCTTTAATCAAACCAATGTTACCCTCATCAATCAAATCAGTAAGCGTCAATCCCTGATGCTGATACTGCTTAGCAACTGATACCACGAATCGAAGATTTGCTGTCACCAGCTTGTCCTTAGCACGTTCTCCTTCAGGACCGCCCTTGCGGATCTTCTGTGCAAGCTCAATTTCCTCATCAATACTAATCAGTGGTGCACGTCCAATCTCAACCAGATACTTATCCAGTGCCTCACTTGAACGATTCGTAATACTTTTCTGAATCTTTAATTGTCTCATTTAAACTTGTCTCTTTTCCTTAACTGCCTGAAAACCAAGCGTATATACTAAATACTTCTTTAAAACTCTGCAAAATTACAAAAAATATCAATACGTTGTTCTCCTTACACCTATTATTTTTCTTAAAAATAGTTAAGCTATTACATCGAGCTATGCCTCACCTTTCCGGAACAGGTGAGTGAAGTGTTTGTTATAGAGTTCGGAGAGTCCATGACGATTATCGATAGCCTCACCGACGACGAGCATGGTCGTGAGGGTAAGGTGGTTGTCATGGACGATCTTCGCAAGGTCTTTTAGTTTGCCACGATAGATCTTCTGGTCTCCCCATGTCAGGTGATAGCAGGCAGCAACAGGAGTGTCCTCCGGATATTCCATCAGCAACTCCTTCTGTACCTCGTCGACAATGGCGGCACTGAGGAAGATACACATCGTCGACTGACTCCTGGCAAGCAGGTGCAGCTGTTCCTTCTCAGGCATCGGAGTACGTCCCTCGCCACGAGTCAGGATAATCGTCTGACAACGCTCCGGGATGGTAAACTGACTGCGTAACTCGGCAGCGGCAGCCAGGAAAGAGGAGATGCCCGGTGTGATATGATAGTCCATTCCCTGACGGTCGAAGAATGCCATCTGCTCTTGGATGGCACCGAAGATACAGGGGTCACCCGTATGCAGACGAACGATGTATTTCCCCTGGTCGTAGAACCTCTTCATCAGGTCACACTGCTCTTCCAGACTCATGTCTGCCGACGAGCGTACCATGGCTCCAGCCTTATGACAGTCAGTGAGTTCCTTGGGAACAAGACTGCCCGCATACAGAATCAGGTCGGCACGCTCCAGCATCTTACGACCACGGACACTCACCAAGTCAGGGTCACCAGGACCAGCACCCACAATCTCGATATGTCCCTTCTCCTCCCGCAGGTATTTATAGTCGATGGCAAGGGCTGCCGTCCAGTTCTTACCCTTCACCTTAGGAACGATGAGTTTTCCATGGTTAGAGCCGAGGATGGCAGCAGCCTCGCAGACACTGGGAGTCCCCACATGCTTATTGACCACATCGCTGGGGTTGGGTACCTCCACCTTCGCCAATTCCTCAGCAGAGTAAAACACCACCTCCTCGCCATAGTCCTCCAGAACATCAATGAACTCCTCATCCGCTTTCACGTCGATGGTGCAATAGTGTTTATAGCAGGGTAATATACCTATTCTGCTGAGTGTCTCGTCTATCTGGTCGTAGATCTCCATGTAGTCATCGGGATGACTGGCAAGACCGAAACCCAATGAAGCAATCATCGGGACGAAATGTAGTTCCAGTATTCCTGCAGGAGCACAGAGGTTGTAGGGTGACACGATGATGACAAGACTGTAATGTGCGGGATCGACCTCAGCAAGACTCTTGACGATGGTGACATGGTCGGGGAGGGTCTTCTCCAGATAGTCCGTACCCTCGTCACAGACTTCCATCAACAAAGCTGTCGGTCTCTTATTGACGAAAGCATAGATACACTCGTTCATGTCGTCCTCGCTGGCTATTGCCCAGTTGAAACGTTCCGCAAGCGTGTCAAGAGCCCATAGCCCAGCATTGTCGCTCTGCGTGGTGATGACCGCCCTTGCCCCGAGGATAGCGGCAACCTCAGAAGTGAGGTCGTTGGCACCTCCGATATGTCCGGACAACACAGAGACAGCATGCTGTCCGAAGGTGTCCACACAGACGACGGCAGGGTCCTCATGCTTATCCTTTATATAGGGAGCGATGGTGCGCACACAGATACCCATGGCACCAATGAAGATGAACCCGTCGAAGTTCTTCCATTGCCTGCCGACCTCAGAGCGTTCTATCACCTTCGCCTTCAGTTCTCTGCACAGGTCGCTGGCGATATCCTTGCCAGCGTCACTGATTGGTATGATTGCTATTTTCTGCATTTCAGTATTGTTATTGGATGATGGTCATTGAGTTGTATTCTGACGGGTGGCTCCTGCTGGAGTCCTAATGCCTCGCAAGCCTCGTTCCATAGTTGCTGACTGTCAGTGGTCACCTTGGGAGCGATGACACTATTCATGACGATGCAGCCGTCATCAGCAAGGACACTGACCACCTTCGTCATTATCTCCTTCAGATGTCCTCCATGCCCACCAATGAAAACGGCATCAGGGCGTTGTGATGGAGAATTGGCAATAGGGAATTGGCAATGGAGGAAATCACCCATGTGGATATGGATGCCAGGGGCACCAAAGCGACGCATATTCTCTTGGATGATAGACTCACACTCAGGACGGATCTCAAAGGCATCGATATGCAGATGAGGGAACAGCAGGCGCGCCTCTATCGAGATGCTTCCTGTGCAGAAGCCGATGTCCCATAGCGTATGCCGTCTGGGAAGGTCGAGTGCCTGTAAGGTCATCAGGCGAATCGGCATTTTGGTAATCATCTTCGTCCTGCCGTCTAAGAGGGTGAAGGAACTGTCGGGGATACCGAAAGGTTTAGGAGAGCGTTGTGCGTCAAGTGTGGAGAGTATGAGACAGTTAGGGTGAGAGAACTCACACACGGCGGCTTCCTGGAGGGAGAGGGTCGTCACCCTTTCTTTCTCTGTGTTGCCGAGGTGTTCCCCCACATACATGGCATATTGGTCATAACCATACTCCAGCATCCTTTGGGCTATAGCGGAAGGGGTGTGTTCCCTGTCTGTCAACACTCCTATCTTGTCTGCCCGTTCTATCAGGGCACGGTCGAACTCCTGCCAGGGTCTGCCGGTCAGTGAGACGATACGCATGTCATGGTAGGGTATCACCAGACGGTGAGCCAACATCTGCAGGGAGTTGAAAGTAGGGTAGACCACTATCTCCGCATTCGGCATCTTCCGCTGTACCGTATTGGCAAAACCGAAGAACAGCGGATCACCACTGGCGAAGATGGTTATGGTTGAGAGTTGAGAGTTGGGAGTTGAGAGTTGATATTGCTCGAAGACGGCATCAAGGGGTACGGTGATGTCAATCCACTGCGCATCAGCAGGGAGGTAGGGGGCGACAATCTCATGATGACGCTTGCCACCCGAGAATACCTTTCCGTTCTTGATGACCTCCATCACCTCAGGAGGAAAGAACGGCTTCGGATTATCCGTGATACCAATAATGATAAACTTCATAGGTCTCTCCCAGGTTTTAGTTGTGCGGCATCATCGTAACAAAGTATCGCATTACAGAGCGTGGCGGCAAGATTACTGCCACCCTTGCGCCCTTCGACAATGATTTTGGGAATGTCACGGAAAGGCTTCACCATGTGTTTCGACTCACAGACATGGACGAAACCCACAGGAGCGGCGATGATACCAGCAGGATGCGCCTTGCCTTTACGGATCAAGTCGCAGAGTTCCATCAGTGCCGTCGGTGCGTTACCGAAAGCAAAGAGAGCGTCTGGATGCTCCTCGGCGGCAAGACGAATACCCGCTTGCGTCCGGGTGATACCCTCTGCGGAAGCCATCTCAGCCACCCGTGGGTCTTGCAGGTAACACTTTGTCTCCATGCCCAGTCGTTGTAAGGCACCTTTACGTATGCCACTGGTCACCATCGTCACATCCGTCACAATGGTTCTCAGACTGCCATCCTTCACCATCTTATACAGATGCTCCACAGCCCCCTCGTCGGTATAGAGAATATGCTCCATCTCAAAGTCGGCAGTGGTATGGATGGCATGCAGCAGCGCCCATTTGCGGTCAAGAGGAATGTCCTTGTCCTGCAACTCAGACTCAATACGTCTGAAACTCTGTATCATAATCTGCTGACCGGGTTTGATGTCCTCCTTGTCAGTCTCCCGGTAGTAACCACGGGGGGTAATTATCTTCCCGTCCTCGATATACGACTGGGAATTACCAATGAGGATGACGGTAAACATATCAACCTCCTCGGGATTAAAGTCATGAAGAGTCGTCACCTTTATGTTCTGCTCTGGTCTGCTAGCCTGGCGGACAAAACCCACAGGAGTGCTTCCTGAGCGTTCCTGCAGGAAGAGTTCTTGTAAGCGGTATAGTTGCCAGTAACGCTCATGACTCTTGGGATTATAGACAGCAGTGACGAAATCACCAGTGGCGGCGGCACGGATACGACGCTCTATCGTCTCCCAAGGTGTCATCAAGTCCGAGAGAGAGATGACACACAGGTCGTGTCCGATAGGAGCCCCTAACAGTGATGCCGCTTTCTGGAAAGCGGAGATGCCAGGCAGGGAGCAGACCTCAACATCGGAACCCCGTTCTTTCCGCATCTCATAGATCAGTGGTGTCATGCCATAGATACCAGCATCACCAGACGATATCACGACGACCGTCTTCCCCTGTTCTGCCTGTATAAAAGCCAGCTCAGCCCTCTCACGCTCTTTCTTCATCCCTGTGTCGATACATTCACACTGCGGAGGGATGAAGGATTTGATGAATTGGAAATAGAACTTATAACCGACAATCACCTCTGCCTCCTTGATGGCTTCCGTTACTGCCGGTGTCATGTCCTCAGGTCCTCCAGGACCTATTCCTGCAACAATAATTTTCTTCATACTTGCTGCAAAGTTAATAATTTTCTGTAACTTTGCAGCAAAATATAACAAAAAGATGAGACGTATCATTCTGATTACTGGTGGACAACGTTCGGGTAAGAGTCAGCATGCTGAGCAATTAGCTTTGCAGTTGGCTGAGAATCCTGTTTATCTTGCCACAGCCCATGTGTGGGACGAGGAGTTCCGGCAGCGGGTGCTCAAACACCAGGAGCGTCGCGGACCTCAGTGGACGAATATCGAGGAAGAGAAGTTCCTGAGCAGACACGAGCTGACGGGGCGTGTCATCGTGATAGACTGTGTGACCTTATGGTTGACGAATTTCTTTTTCGAGAATAATGAGGTAGAACAGACTTTGGAACAGGCAAAGGCTGAGTTTGACCGCTTCACCTCACAGGAGGCTACCTTCATCTTCGTCACCAACGAGATAGGAAGTGGTGGTGTCAGTGAGAATACCATCCAACGGAAGTTTACCGATCTGGAAGGGTGGATGAACCAGTATATCGCAGCGAAAGCTGATGAAGTGATTCTGATGGTGAGTGGAATACCTTTGAAAGTGAAATGAGAACATTTAATATATCATCTCCTGATGAGACATTACGTCCCTCCATTCAGGAGAAAATTGATAACCTGAACAAGCCGAAGGGTTCGTTGGGCAGACTGGAAGAGTTAGCGATGCAGGTCTGTCTGATTCAACAGACACTGTCCCCTTCGTTAGTGCATCCCTGCCATCTGCTGTTAGGTGGTGACCACGGCATAGAGCGGGAGGGTGTCAGCGTGTCTCCCCGTGATGTCACATGGCAGCAGATGATCAACTTCACGCATGGCGGTGGCGGTGTGAATATGTTTTGCCGTCAGCATGGTTTCACTTTGCGCATCGTTGATGTGGGTGTGGATTATGACTTGTCCAAGGTTCCTGGTATCATCCACAAAAAGATAGCCTGCGGCACCAGGGATTTCCTTCATGAGCCTGCCATGTCGGAAGAGGAGTACGACAAGGCGATAGAGACAGGAGCCTCATTGGTTGACGAGTGTGTCGCTGAGGGGTGTAACATCCTTTGTATCGGAGAGATGGGTATTGGCAATACGTCCCCGTCCAGTATCTGGATGCATCTGTTCTGTCATCTTCCTTTGGAAGAATGTGTCGGGGCTGGAGCCGGTCTGGATCATCCGGGTATTCGTCATAAGTATGAGGTGTTGGCAGAGTCTGTCAGTCATGCTGCCTCCTCACTGCAGACCACTCAGGATATCCTTCGCTATTTTGGAGGTTATGAGATGGTCGCCGCTATTGGTGCCATGTTAAGAGCGGCTGAGCGCCATGTCATCATCCTGGTCGATGGCTTTATCATGACCGCCTGTGCCTTAGCCGCTATCCGTTTGTGTCCCGAAAGCCAGTCATATATGATATTCACCCATTGTGGTGACGAGGGTGGTCATCGGAAGATGCTGGATGCCATGGGAGCCTCACCACTGCTTCGTCTGGGGTTCCGATTAGGAGAGGGGACGGGAGCCTTGTGTGCTTATCCTATTATTGACTCTGCCGTAAGGATGGTTAACGAGATGAACACTTTTCAGAAAGCTAATATTACCAAATACTTCTGACCTATGGAGATATCTATTGACCAGACTCACTGGTACGACCGTATATGGGCGGCATTGATTTTCTTCACCAGACTTCCTTTCTGGCGATTGCATGAACCACCCAAGGAATGTTATAAGACCGTTGTGGAGCATTGGCCCTTAGTAGGTTGGCTGACGGGGGGAGCGATGGCTGCCATCCTCTATTTCGGCAGTATGGTATTGCCATACCTGGTGGTTGTTATCACTGCGATGGCGGTGCGTCTGTTGATGACCGGTGCTCTCCATGAGGACGGATTGGCAGATTTCATGGATGGTTTTGGTGGTGGCGGGAGAGACCGTCAGCGTATTCTTGACATCATGAAAGACTCCCGTATCGGCACCTATGGTGTGCTGGGACTGGTGTTCTATGAGTTGCTGTTAGGGACGACGCTCTATTCCCTGACTCCCGAACTGGCTGCCTTGGTGGTATTTGCCGCCGATCCCTATAGTAAGATGGTGACCAGTCAGTTGATACTGATGTTGCCCTATGCCCGTAAGGAGGAGGAAGCTAAGTCGAAGACCGTCTACCGGAAAATGGAATGGAAGGCAGGGGTGAGTCTTGCCGTACAAGGGCTCCTCCCCATGGCAGTGTTCCTTTATCTGACCCGTCTGCCATGGACGATGATTATCTTTATGCCTTGTCTGGTGATGTATTTCCTTTACCTGCTTATCCGTCAGCGGCTACAAGGGTATACCGGCGACTGTTGCGGTGCTGTTTGCCTGTTGGTGGAACTGACTGTCTATCTGGTTGTGTGCAGTTTAGTAACACATCCACTGATATAAGATGATGAGTATGATCATCAGCACTTCAGCCATCCTGTTGATACGGATGGCTTTTTTCATGTCACTCGTGTCCAGCAGTTTTTCATTTTCCCCAATGAAGGGTTTGTCAAAACGCTCCCCGAAATAATAATGAGGACCCCCGAAACGACAATGCAGGATGCCTGCGAGGGCAGCCTCAGGATAGCCACTGTTGGGACTGGCATGGTGACTACCGTATTTCCATACGAAACCAAAGAGGTTCCATTTCCCTGAGACGATAACCATCAACAGGGCGGTAAGACGTGCAGGGATGAAATTGGCAATATCGTCGATCCTTGCGGCACAACAGCCAAAGTCCTTGTAACGCTCTGTGTGATAGCCAATCATGGAGTCAAGGGTGTTGACCATCTTATAGGCAAGCATGCCAGGTGTTCCTAACAAGGCAAACCAGAACAGAGGGGCTATCACACCGTCGCTCAGGTTCTCTGCCAAGGTCTCCAATGCCGCTGTCCTTACCTCCTGTGCCGAAAGCTCTGAAGTGTCCCTTCCTACGATGCGTGCCACCTGTTCCCGTCCTTCGTCCAGAGACCTGTCCACGGCGAGGAATACTTGTCGTACTTCCCTGATAAGGGTCGTTCCTGCCAGACAGAAGAAGATGATGATGACATTGAGGATGGGCAGATAACGGTTGAGCAGCCTACCGGCTGTAAAAACAAAGATGATGAGAAAAAGAGCCAGCAGTGCTCCTTTCAGCATGCGGTGTCTTCCTTTGTTCAGACGATGCTCTCCCCATGCTATCATCTTCCCAAACCATACCACGGGATGGGGGAGACAAGAAGGGTCACCCAGCAGCAGGTCCAGTGTCCAACCTCCCAGTAGGGGTAATATGGCAATCAGGATATCAGGCATGGTGACTGATTATTTGATATACTTTCTCCACATCCACATATTGACGGATATGGTCAGCAAGACGGTTGTATTGCTCCTCTTTGAAAGCATGGTAGTCAAAGGGGGTACTGTCCTTAGCCAACTGATTGGCAAAGGGCTTCAAAAGATAGTCGATGAAAGAGGTGTTGTCGAGAATGCCATGGACATAGGTACCCATACAGTGGTCGTCCACCAGGTAACCGTCTTCCGTACCATCCTGCAAGTGCAATAGGGGAGACGGAGTTCCCAAAGGTGTCGTGATACCTTGGTGAATCTCGTAACCTTGTCCATATTCACAGGTCACCTGCCGGGTTGTCTTCTCACCATCGATGGTGGTGGTGACAGGTAACAGTCCCAGTCCTGGTATACGCTCAATATCTCCTTCCGTATGGTGAGGGTCACAGACCTCACGTCCCATCATCTGATAACCTCCGCAGATACCCAGTACAGTGGCACCACGCCGACGAGCTTTGATGATTGCCTCAGCCATGCCGTTGCGCCGTAAATGATACAGGTCATCAATCGTTGACTTGGAACCTGGCAGGATAATGATGTCAGCATCCTCGATATCTGACGGGTTACTGGCATAGTATAGATGTATGCGAGGGTCCTGCTCCAACACGTCGAAGTCAGTAAAGTTACTCATGTGACGCAGAAGGACGACGGCACAGTTTAATGAGGTGCCTTGTGCATAGTGCGCTTTATGTTCCAGCGACACACTGTCCTCTTCCTCGATATGGATGTCGGTGAAGTAGGGAAGGACACCCAGTACAGGGATATGACACAGATTCTCAATGATTTCAATACCTTCTTGGAAGAGTTGAATGTCACCGCGGAACTTGTTGATAATAATCCCCTTAACATATTTCCTCTCTTCTTCGGTCAAGAGCATGATACTGCCATACACACTGGCAAAGACACCCCCTCGATCAATATCGGCTACAAGGATGACATCAGCCCCTGCATATATTGCCATGGGCATATTCACCAAGTCGACTTTCCGAAGGTTGATCTCGGAAATGCTGCCTGCTCCTTCCATCACAATAGGGTTATATTGGGAGGCAAGACGGTCGAAAGCCTCATGAACAGCTTGACGGAGATATTCCCTTCCTTCATGACGGAAATAACTGCCTGCCGATTGATTACCTACAGGTTTGCCGTTCAACACCACTTGGGACGTGTGGTCAGACTGTGGCTTTAATAAGATAGGGTTCATATCCGTATGACAGGGTATGCCTGCAGCCTCAGCCTGTACAGCCTGGGCACGTCCTATCTCCAGTCCTTCTGGTGTGGCATAGGAGTTAAGCGACATGTTCTGCGCCTTGAAAGGAGCGGGGGAGTATCCGTCTTGTTTGAAGATACGGCAGAATCCTGCGGCAATCACACTCTTGCCGACATCACTGCCAGTACCTACGAACATCAGTGGGTGTAAATATGTTTTCATCTCAACTCTCAATTCTCAACTAAATAAAGGTGTGTGTAACTTGCCAACACATTATTATATATAAGGACGGGTGTGTCCACGGGATTCCCTTTGGCATCATAGACTTGCGTGACACTCTTGGGAGTCTCCCCCATGAACTGGGTGTAGTGGAACTCATGTCCCCTGTATTCCTTACCATCCAGGACGAAGCGGCGATAGCCTAATGTCAATCTGCGGTCTGCTTTCCGTGCCGTAATCTGGTAGGGAAGTACTCCACACATCGGAAACTCCCCCTCATCGGTTACTATTGACTTACAGAGATACATCATCCCTCCACATTCTGCGATGATGTGTCCGCCCCGTTCCGCATATTCTCTGATGGCATGGCGAGTCCTCTCTGCCTTGACCAATGCCTCCAAATGCTTTTCAGGATAACCTCCTGGCAGATAGAGTAAGTCAATCCCCTCCAGATGAGGAATCTCTGTTTCCGGATCAAAGAACTGGACATGCTGGAATGAGTCAATCACCTCTTGATAAAGAAAAGAGAACGACTCACTATTCCGTGCTATCAGAACGTTAAGAGTCTTTCCCATCTCACTGTCTCCTCTAATAAATGAATAATGTCCTGGTCCTCTGGCATCGAGCTATAGTCCAGTCCTAAGTAGCGGGAACCTTGTTCGAGGGAAGTCCTCTTGGGCAGATAGCCCAGACACTCCACACCTTGCTCCTCACATACTTCTTGTAACATACGGAAATGTTTTCCTGATCCCACCTTATTGAATATAATGCCACAGAACTGGATGTCTTTGCGGAAGTTCAGGAATCCAGACAACAAAGCAGCCGTGGAATAGGCAGCCGATTGGGCATCGATGACTAAAACGACAGGGATGTCCAGCACCCTTGCGATCTCTGCCGACGAACCTTTGTCCTTGTCATAACCGTCAAAGAGTCCCATCATTCCTTCTACGACGCATACATCAGCGTCTTTGCCATAGTGTTCAAAGAGTTCACGGACATGTTCTGGTGTCGCCATGAACGTATCGAGGTTGATGGAAGGTCTGCCACAAACTTTCTCATGAAACTTGGTGTCGATATAGTCAGGACCGCACTTGAAAGGCTGAACCCGATATCCCTTTTGAGTCAGCAGTGCCATCAATCCTCGCGCAATAGTTGTCTTGCCCGAGCCACTATGTGGTGCTGCTATCAGAAACTTCGTCATCAAAGTGCAAAGTTAGTCTAAATTGAGAGAAAAAACAAATTATTTTGCAAGAATCGTGTAACATTTTGTAACTTTGCAGTATGAAAGAATACGACATATATATTTTCGATCTTGACGGAACCCTGTTGGATACGTTACAGGATCTGACCGCATCAGTTAACTATGCGCTTCGTCAATATGGATTGCCAGAACATTCGGTTGATGACATTCGTGGCTTCGTGGGTAATGGTGTCCGTCTGTTGATGGAACGGGCAGTGCCCCAAGGTGCTGAGCATCCAGAGTTTGAACATATTTTTGCTACCTTTCGTCAATATTACATGGCACACTCCCTTGATACGACAAAGCCCTATGAGGGTATACCAGAGATGCTGAAAATACTGAAAGACAGAGGATGTAAACTTGCTGTGGTAAGCAATAAGATGATGTCAGCTACGCAAGACCTGATAGCCCATTTCTTTCCACAGATTGACGTCGCCATTGGGGAACACGAAGACATGGGTATTCATAAGAAGCCTGCTCCAGACACGGTTTATGAGGCAATGCGACAATTAGATATTCCCGTTCCATTCCCTTCGGATTTGTCTGCGGTCTATGTAGGAGACAGTGACGTGGATATCCAAACGGCTCAAAACGCAGGGATTCCATGCATCAGCGTCTTATGGGGATTCAGGGACCGTTCTTTTCTTATAACACATGGTGCAACCACCTTCATTGAGTGTCCAAGGGAATTAACCTGTTAAATGTTCTGAACAGAAAATAATACCTGTTATATTTGGCAGTTCGCAAAATTTACACTAATTTTGCATCCGAAAAGGCAATCTGGTGGTTGATACCGCCTGATGTAAGGGAATCTGGTGAGAGTCCAGAACTGTACCTGCAGCTGTAATCCTCATTGGATGGTTTGCTTGTATAACGCCACTGACATAAGTCGGGAAGGTAAAGCAGACTGAGGAAAGTCAGAAGACCTGCCTGTTTTTTATTAATGTTCGCACGCACAGGAATATGCGTTGGCGGGAATCATACGAAGTGAATGAAAAAGATTCTGACGGTAGGAATACTTGCCATGTATTCATGTGTGTCTGTCAGTGCGCAAGGAAATATCTGGCGTAACGACAGCATACAGGAGGTGGTGGTTACAGGTACTGGTACGCAGCATCTGCTCAAGGATGCTCCTGTTCAGACAGAAGTCATCAGTGGGAGACAGTTGCAGCAATATGCCGGCAAGAGCATTGAGGATATTCTCTCGGGACTGACGGCAAGTTTTGCGTTCAACGAGAATGACATGGGTTCTCATCTTCAGATGAACGGACTGGGCAATAGTTATGTACTGATCCTTATTGACGGTCGCCGACTGCATGGTGACAACGGGGGTGAGAATGAGCTCTCACTCATCGACCCTCATAACATTGAGAAGATAGAGATTGTGAAGGGCGCCTCGTCGGCACTCTATGGAAGTGACGCCATTGCCGGTGTTATCAATGTCATTACCAAGAAACACCGTGAGCAAGGTGTGATGGTAGAGAATACCAGTCGTTTCGGTTCTTACGGAGATATCCGTCAGCATAACGGTATTGCCTTGAATTTCGGGAAGTTCTCTTCCTATACCAATTTCCAATTACAACACTCTGACGGTTGGCAGAATACCAGCGAGGAAGCATTGTCACAGACAGAATATCATATCACCGACTCTCGGAACAAGACGGTCAACCGTCATACTAACTGGCAGATAGCTGAGCATCTCACTTACCAGCTGACTCCTAAGATTGAACTTTATGCAGACGGCAGTATCTATTGGAAGCGTATCTATCGCCCCTGTGGCAAGCATCCCGGTGTGGATGTCAAGACCTATGATATGCAATACAATAACGCATCGGTATCGGTAGGTGGAAAATGGAAACTCAATGAGACAGATGTGATTACCCTGGATGCTGACTGGAAACGGCATGCCTATAAGTATGCCTATACGGACACCACACTGACTGACGGATACGTGAACGGACGCTTCACCAACTATTATCCGTATTTCCCCGGTGACGTGGATTTGCAAAGTGACCAACGACTGACACATATCACTCTGAAAGGTGTGTTTAGGTTACCCTATCAGCAACAACTGAGTGCGGGATTCGATTACCGTCATGACTGGTTAGAGGCGCCGATGAGAGTTAATGGTGGAAAAGCAACGGATAATACCCAGGCATTGTATGTGCAGGACGAGTGGGCACTCCTTAACCCGCTGTACCTGACGGCAGGACTTCGACTGACACGTAATGAGGGATTCGGTACCCGGCTGACTCCTAAACTCTCTGCGATGCTGAAGGTCAAAGACCTGCGGCTAAGGGCTACATGGAGTCAGGGCTATAAGACTCCCACCCCCAAGGAACTGCATTATCAGTATGTGCGTAATATGAACGGGGTGCTCCTCTATCTCGGAAACAGTGATCTGAAGGCACAGACCTCCAACTATTTCGGACTCAGTGCGGAATATAGTATTGGCAATCTGACCATGACGCTTTCTGGTTATTATAATAAGGTGGATAATATGATTGCGCTGGTGACGATACCAGCGAGTGAGGCACCGGGTGATCTGATTGTTCAGTACGACCCAAGGAGAGTGCGCCAATACCAGAATATGGAGGATGCCAAGACCTATGGTGTTGACTTCACGGCACGTTATCAGACCAAGCATTTCACGGTAGGAGGGTCATACAGTTATTTGGACACCAAGGCGCATCAGTATGACACGGAAGATGAAGTCATGAAAGAAGTCACCATTGACGGTATGGCACACCATAAGGCAAACTGGTATGCGACATGGAATCATGACTTCACGAAATGCTATCATCTTGGCATCGGTATCTATGGTCGTATGTCTAGTAAACGGTATTATCAGGTGGACGGTGACGGCAAGGGCTATCAGATATGGAGACTTTCGACAACCCATCAGTTTGGAAAGAACTACCGGTTAGAGGCAGGTGTTGACAATATCTTTAATTATATAGACAAGACACCGCATGGGCTCCATCTGGGAACAACAACGCCAGGGACTACTGTCTATGCGTCATTGACTATCCGTTTCAACAAAGGAAAGAAACTCACAAACAAATATAAGTATAACTTAAATCAAAGAAACAATGAAGAAAATTAAATTCTTAATGATTGCCATGATGGCATTCATCACCAGTGCCACATTTACTGCGTGTGGTGATGATGACAACAGCAGCAGTAACAACAACAAACGTTCAAATTACGACCGCTATCAGGAGACAGTGAATGGCATTGTCAACAGTCAGAAGAGCAGTGACAAAGTCATTCTGGTAGTTGCCTTCGGTTCTACCTGGGAACAGGCTTATGACACCTTCGACAAGGTGGTGGCTGACTATAAGAGCCAGTTCAGTGGCTGGGATGTGTATCTTTCCTTCTCTTCCGCCATCTGTATCAACAATGCACGTGCCGGTGAGAATGTAGCACCACGTGATTACTTCGATCCGGAGCACTGGTTGACCGCCATTGGTCTCGCTGGCTATAAGCAGATTGTCGTACAGTCATTGCAGGTGATCCCCGGTGAGGAGTATCGCCGTGTTCGTGACACTTACGTCAAGGACTTCATGAACAACCGTAACGGTGACTTCACCGATGCATATATGAAGAGTCTCGATCAGAATGTTGTGGTAGGTACTCCGTTGATGGCTGAGGAAAGTGACGCAGAGGCACTGGCAACAGTCTTGAATAACGAGCCGGATATCAAGGCTGCTGTCAATAAGGGTATTGTCGCTTTCATGGGACATGGTAATCCTGAGGGTTATGACTACTATGGTGGTAACATCCGCTATCTGCAGTTGGAAGACGCACTCCGTAACCTCAACAAGAACTACTATGTAGGTACTGTTGATATGAATGAGACATACGCAGAGGATGTGCTGGCTCACATTGGAGGCGGCAAGTTCGATTATCAGGTTGGTGATATGGGCAAAACCAGTTACTATGACAAGAATACAGCCACCAAGGCACAGCTCTACCCGTTGATGTCTATTGCCGGTGACCATGCTCATAATGACATGTCTGATCCGGAAGACCCGGAGAGCTGGTACTCTTTGTTTAACGAGGCTGGTATTGAGACAGAGGCTTACGAGACCAATTTCACAGAGGCCTGTTGGAAAAAGTATAAGAGTGGTGATGAGTATATCCCAGCCCTTGCAGAGCGTGCCAAGGTTCGTGCCTTGTGGATGAACCACACCCGTGAGGCAATTAAGAAGCTGGGGACTCCCGATGCGTTGTCTACTCCGACTACCGCCACTGAATAGAATTTTTTGTAGTATTATTATATAAGTTTGCAAAAGGAGGTGCGGTCGTGAGACGGCATCTCCTCTTTTAAAAGAAAATATCATGAAGAGATTACCTGTACTTTTTGTCTGTTTGCTGGCATGTTACACTACTTGTGAGGCTCAGATTCACAGAAAGGGAGACATAGACACTACCCAGACGAGTCGTTCGTATAACCTGAACCCAGTCGTGGTGACAGGCTCCGGTCATCATCAGCGGCTGAAATCCACGGCGACACCAGTCCATGTGATGAGTAAAAGGGAGATACAGGAGCAGGGCATCACGACGTTCGACCAGGCGTTGACACGAATGATGCCACAGACCTCTATGGCACCCAACTCCATGGGTACATTCCTCCGTCTGAACGGACTGGGGAATAAATATATCCTGATCCTGATCAACGGACAGAAGGTGACAGGTGACATATCTAATAATGTGGACCTGAACCGCATCGACATGTCACGCATAGAACGTATCGAGGTGCTTGATGGCGCTGCCTCCTCCCTTTACGGAAGTGATGCTATCGCTGGTGTGATTAACATCATCACCAGTCAACCGACTGATGCTTTGGTCCATGTGCATAACGACTTGAAAGTAAGCGGGAAAGGAGTTCTGACAGAAACGGTTGGTTTAGATATCTACAAGAACGGTTTCGGTTCTTATACCACCTTCACTCATGACCGTGCCGACAGTTATCAGAACAACAACTTGGAATACGTGAAGGGCTCTGATACGGAGACACAGGAGACCATCGCTCCTCTCTTCACTGGCTACCGCTCGAATGTGGTCAGTCAGAAGTTCACCTATAAGCCAAACAGGAAATTGGCGTTCAACGCAGGACTCAGTTATTCTTATAAGATTACCGACCGTCCCGAAACCCGTGAGGATGTGTCTGGGGGAACCGACTATGAGATGAGGTATAAGGGCTTCCGTTGGAACTTGGGCGGTATCTATAAGTTCAGCAGGCGCAACTCGTTGCAGGCAGATTTCACGGTAGACCGTTTCCGTTATGGTAAGGAATATGATGTCGCCACCAAGTCTTATGAGGTAGGCGACTATGTGCAGTCGAAAAAACAACGCTCGATGGAGGGACAGCTGAAAGCGATTCTCGGTTTCACGACGAACTCCACCACCATCTTCGGTGCTGATTGGCAGAAGAACTATCTGACAGCATCGTCTGGCAATATCGACCAGCATGTATCGACTTTCGCTGCCTATGCACAGCATGAGATGAAGTTCCTTCGTGACTTTACCGCTACCGTGGGGCTTCGCTGGACATATCATGAGACGTTCAAGAACCACCTGACACCCAAGGCGACCCTGATGTATGCACCGGGCAATTTCAGGTTCCGTGCCACCTATTCCGCAGGTTTCCGTGCACCGGGACTGGACGAGCTCTATTATCACTATTTCTCCGTTAATCGCGGAAAGGCACAGATTATCTTTGGTAATCAGGACCTCTCACCGGAGAAGAGTCATTATTTCTCACTCAATGCGGAATATCATAACGACTATATCGTGGTGGGTGTAACGGGATTCCTGAACCGTATCAATGATATGGTGGTGAGAGAGAATATCGACGTGGATGCCAACTCCCTTCAGATGCTACAGACAGAGTTTCCTGAGATGACTGCCGACCAGGCGGCGAAACTCGAACGCTACTCCCTCTACAGGAATAGTGACAAGGGTGATGTGAAGGGGGTACAACTGAATGTGTCTGCCAATCTGTTTGAGGGTTTCAACCTCTCGGCAAACTATGCTTATACCTATGCCCGCAGCAAGAGTGGGGAAGACTGGATGACTCTTGAGCGCAGTATCCGTCATGCTGCGACCATTGCGGCTAACTACCATCACCAGTGGGGGAAATACAAGATGAATATCAACTTGAATGGCAGACTACAGTCAAAGACTTACTATCCCGATTACGAGGATGCTCCTGGCTTCGGGGTGTGGAACCTCCATACCACCCATACTTTTGATGTGGCAAGATGGGCTGTCATTGAACCCAGTATCGGTGTCGATAATATCTTTGACAGGGTAGACTGCCGTATCGACTCGTCATCGAGGAAATATGCGCTCTACACACCAGGCAGGATGTTAGTGGTAGGACTAAAGGTGAGATTCCTCTCAAAACATTAATGAACAAAAATGAAAACCACAACTTGCATAATTGTAATCTAAGTTGGTTTTATAGAATCCTAAGTTGTTGAACGAATCTTTTAAATAATGTCAAGGTGTTTGTAGGTTTCGTCTTTTTTATGTATTTTTGTAGCCAAAATAGTAAAGAAGAATGGAATACGCATTGTTTAAGAGCCGAAGCTACCGGGGAGTCATCTCCAAGGGGCTCGGTTTATATTTCTCTCATTTCCGCCTGTTTCTGAAGGCTTCATGGTTGATGGCAGTCATCTTCGCAGTGGTTTTCGCTGCCTTGGAGATGCTGTTGTCCATACAGTTACCGGCACTCTCTGCAACCATCATGAAGCAAGAGTTGGTGCTGAAGACAGGACTGTCACCAGAGATAGCCCAACAATATTTAGTGTCTGTCGGTTTCGCTTTCCTGTTGATATTGCTTTTCATCATCGTAGAGGCATTGACGGTAGGAACTGTAGTGAATAAGCTGAAAGAGCATCACGACACCAATACGATGACGGTTCCCAAGCGCTGGCTCAGTATCAGTCGGCGGATGATGGGTCGTACACTGAAAGGTTATGTGTTCACCATTCTGACGATACTGGCACCTGTCTTACTGCTTGCCGCCCTGGTGGCTGTCTTGCATCATTTTGCCCCCGATGCCGTGATGACATGGATGATTATCGTCGCCCTGTGCTGCATGGTATTAGGACTGATGACTCTCCCTATGCTGTTTGTCTTCATGAAATATGTGATGAACACAGGCAAGTCGTATTTCTCCCAGCTTGGAGCATCGTATGCAAGAGGTTTGCGGCACATGGGACATATCTTCACCACCATGCTGATAGGTTGGTTGATAGTCTGTGTGCTGGCAGGAATCTGTTGTCTGCCAACCATCATCCTTGCCCAGGCACATTGGATGTCACAGGAAGGTTTTCTTAATGGTGACCCCTTAGGGATGCCCGGCTATATCACCCCCCTGTCGTTCATCACCTATTTCCTGACTGGTTTTGTACTGGTCTATATCTGTATGCCGATACTGTTGATAGTCTATTACATGTATGGCTCGATAGAGACCTATGAACAAGAGAAAGAGAAAAACAAACTAGATATATGAAAAGACTGTTATTCATCGACCGTGACGGTACTATCATCGAGGAACCTGCCGACGAGCAGATAGATTCTTTCGAGAAACTGAAATTCGTGGAGGGTGCCATCCGTAACCTCGTGTTCATCCGTCAGCGTCTCGACTTTGAGTTTGTCATGGTCAGCAACCAAGACGGACTGGGTACCGACTCTTTTCCAGAAGACACCTTCTGGCCTGTCCATAACTTCATCCTGCAGACATTGAAAGGAGAGGGTGTGGAGTTTGACGAAATCCTGATTGATCCCCATTTCCCAGAAGATCATGCACCAACGCGGAAGCCCAACACAGGACTGGTGGAGAAATACATGAGCAATCCAGAGTACGATATCGCTAACAGTTATGTGATTGGTGACCGTGATACCGACCGCCAATTTGCGGAGAACATCGGATGTAAGTTCCTGCAGATAGGCAGTTGGGATAAAGTGGCGGAGACCCTCTTTGCCGGTGAGCGTTATGCAGAGGTGAAGCGTACCACGAAGGAGACAGATATTGAGATCAAGGTCTGTCTGGACGGTACCGGCAAGTGTGATATCTCCACGGGACTGGGATTCTTCGACCACATGCTGGAGCAGATAGGAAAACATGGCATGATGGACCTGACGATACATACGAAAGGCGATTTGGACGTGGACGAGCACCATACCATTGAGGATACCGCTATTGCTTTGGGTGAGTGCTTCCTCAAGGCATTAGGAGACAAACGAGGTATCGAGCGTTACGGCTACTGTCTGCCGATGGACGACTGTCTGTGCAGTGTTGCCCTCGACTTCGGAGGTCGTCCCTGGCTGGTATGGGATGCTGAGTTTCATCGTGAGAAGATAGGAGAGATGCCTACGGAGATGTTCCTGCATTTCTTTAAGAGTCTGAGTGATGCCGCCAAGATGAACCTGAATATCAAGGCGGAGGGTACTAATGAGCACCACAAGATAGAGGGTATCTTCAAGGCACTGGCAAGAGCATTGAAGATGGCAGTGCGACGGGATATATACCATTATGAGTTACCTAGTACAAAAGGAATGTTATGAAGTTGTTGAAATGGGGATTCATCGGATGCGGTGAGGTGACAGAGATCAAAAGCGGTCCTGCTTTCTCGGAAGTGGAGGGCTCCAGTGTCGTTGCAGTGATGAGCCGTACAGAGGAGCGTGCCCGCACCTATGCTATCAAACATGGCATTCCTAAATGGTATACCGATGCACAGAAATTAATCAATGACCCGGATGTCAATGCCATTTACGTCGCCACTCCTCCCAGTAGTCATGCGACGTATGCCATCATGTCGATGAAAGCTGGCAAACCAGTCTATGTCGAGAAACCATTAGCATCGACTTATGAGGACTGTGCCCGTGTCAACCGTGTCAGTGAGGAAACGGGGATGCCGTGTTTCGTTGCCTATTACCGTCGCTACCTTCCTTATTTCCAGAAAGTAAAGGATATTGTGAACAGCGGACAGATAGGTAAAGTCGTTAATGTGCATGTCCGTTTTGCCGTCCCACCCCGTGAGGAAGATAAGGCAAAGACGTTGCCATGGCGTCTGCAGCCAGATATTGCAGGGGGTGGCTATTTCTATGACCTCGCCCCTCACCAGTTAGACCTGCTGCAGGATATCTTTGGTGTCATCATCGAGGCTCGTGGTATCTGCGCCAACCGTGGTGGACTGTATCAGGCGGAGGATAGTGTGAGTGCGTGCTTCCAGTTTGAGAATGGACTGCCTGGCAGTGGCTCATGGTGTTTCGTTGCCCATGAGTCGGCACGTGAAGACCGTATCGAACTGATTGGCGACCAAGGGTCAGTGAGTTTCTCGGTATTCGACTACCAGCCCATTAAACTGCATACCAGTGAGGGGGCGGAGAGTATTACAGTGCCGAATCCTCCTTACGTGCAATACCCTCTGATAAAGAAAGTGATAGAACACTTACAAGGCATCGGCATCTGTGAGTGCACAAGTGTGTCTGCGACTCCAGTTAACTGGGCATTGGACCGTATTCTTGGCAAATTCTGATGCTTATGCGAAAGGTTCTGCTCATCATTCTGTTGCTGTCAGCTCTGGGTGTGAATGCCCAAGACTCGTTGAGCATGGAGACACCCAAGAAAGGATGGCTTTCACGACTCATCGACAGCTTCAGTGAGATTGATACCAATTATGTGGAACCACAGCATTACAACTGGGCATTGATGCTCCAGTCCATCAACACCTATGACTATTATCGTATCAGTACTCCTGGTGACGACGGACAGTCGATTTCCTTTGCCCCCACGATAGGTGTCCGTATGGGGCCATATTTCGGATGGCGCTGGATATTCTTAGGTTACACCATCGACCTTCGTAACATTCACTTCTTCAGCGGTGCCCGAAAGTTGGAGATTGACGGTAGTATCTATAGTTCCCGCTTCGGTGCGGACATCTTCTACCGACGCTCAGTGGATGACTATAAGATCAGAAGGGTGTATCTGGGAAGGGATATTGATACAGAGGCGTTGGAAGGACAAGAATTTAACGGTCTGAATGTCAGTATAACAGGTGTAAACTTCTACTATATCTTCAACCACAAGCGGTTCTCTTATCCTGCGGCTTTCGCCCAGAGTACTTGCCAGAAAATAAGTTGTGGCTCATGGATGGTTGGTCTAGGCTATCTGAAAAATGACATCGAGTTTGACCATAAGCGGTTGGAGGCTCTTGCACAGGAGAAATTGGGACATGAGGTGAAACTGGACAGCGGTCTGATGTTCAACCGCATCAAGTATACAGACATCAATGCGTCCGTAGGGTATGCCTATAACTGGGTCTTTGCCCGCAACTGGCTGTTATGTGGAAGTCTGTCGATGGCACTTGCCTATAAGACCTCGATGGGTGAGACGGAGAAAAAGTATGATACTCAGAAAGAATCGGGCTTCGACTTCGGTAACTTCAATATCGATGGCATCGGACGATTCGGTATTGTATGGAATAACACCAAATGGTATGCAGGCGCCAGTGCTATTGTCCGTGCCTATAACTACCATAAGTCGCAGTTTGCTGCCAATAACATCTTTGGCGACTTGAGTATCTATGTGGGGTTGAATTTCGGACCGCGCGGACCGTATAGAAAGAGAAATTAAACATTAAATAATAGATAATATGGAATTACCTGATTTTATGAGTTATGCCAATAAGTTTTCTCAATCAGACTTTGTTGAGAAGATTTCCCGTATTGCCAGACGGGCTGGCTCAAAACTGGTGTACGCAGCCTTGATTCTGTACTATACGCTGCAGAGTGACAAGATTAGTAAAGCTGACAAGGCGATGATTATCGGAGCACTGGGTTACATGATAAGTCCTCTTGACGTACTGCCGGATGCGATACCCATCGTCGGACTCACTGACGACTTAGCCGTACTTGTTTATGTATTGAAGAAAGTATGGACGGAGGTAGATCCTGAGATTCAGGGGAAGGCGAAGTCAAAACTCTCGAAGTGGTTTGACGAGGACGAGATAGCCGAGATTAACGATCTCTTCAAAGAAGGATAATGACCAGCGAGTACGATTTTCGTGTACTACCTCAGGTGGCTGCCAACGAACAGTCTCTCAGGCAGTATATCGCCGAGGAGAAAGGACTGGATGTCCGTACCATTACGCATCTGCGTATTCTCAGGAAAAGTATCGATGCCCGTCAGCGTACCATCTTTGTCAATCTGAAGGTGCGTGTCTATATCAATGAGATGCCGGAAGATGATGCCTATCAGCATACATTTTATCCTGATGTCTCCGACTGTCCTCAGGTAATCGTGGTAGGAGCGGGACCGGGTGGTCTCTTCGCAGCCCTTAAACTGATTGAGTTAGGACTCCGTCCAATTGTCCTGGAACGTGGTAAGGATGTGCATGAGCGGAAGAAAGACCTGTCGATGATCACCAAAACGCAGCAGGTGGACGGAGAGAGCAATTATTGTTTCGGTGAGGGTGGCGCTGGTGCATATTCGGACGGAAAGCTGTATACCCGCAGTAAGAAGCGGGGCAATAGTGAGAAAATCTTACATGTGTTTTGTCAGCATGGTGCATCAACGAATATCCTTGCTGATGCTCATCCGCATATCGGTACGGATAAGTTACCACGGGTTATTGAGAACATGCGTAACACGATCTTACGCTGTGGTGGTGAGGTACATTTCCAAACAAAGATGACACACCTGATTATTGAGCATGATATTGTAGTAGGCGTAGAGGCAGAGAATATTTCTCATTCCTCACATCTCATTTCTCATTTTAAAGGTCCTGTCATCCTTGCTACTGGTCATTCTGCCCGTGATGTCTATCGCTATCTTGCAGAGGCGAAGATAGAGATAGAGGCGAAGGGCATTGCTGTTGGTGTACGCCTGGAGCATCCTTCATTACTCATAGATCAGATACAATATCATAACAAACAGGGTAGGGGAAAGTACCTGCCTGCAGCGGAGTATTCCTTTGTTACTCAGGTGGATGGTCGTGGTGTCTACTCTTTCTGTATGTGCCCAGGTGGTTTTGTGATTCCCGCAGCTACAGATAAGCAGCAGATTGTCGTCAATGGTATGTCTCCTTCCAACCGTGGAGGACAATGGAGCAACAGCGGTATGGTGGTAGAGGTCCGGGCTGAGGATATTGCAGGTAATGATGCCTTGCGGGTCATGACATTCCAAGAGCAGTTGGAGAAAGACTGTTGGCAACAGGGAAACAGGAAACAGACAGCACCAGCCCAGCGTATGGCAGACTTCGTCAATAAGCGTTTGAGTTACGACCTGCCTAAGAGCTCTTATGCACCGGGACTTATCTCCTCACCGTTGCATTTCTGGATGCCTGAGATGATTACCAAGCGGTTGCAAGAGGGTTTTAAGTATTTCGGGAAACATGCTCATGGCTTCCTGACTAATGATGCCGTGATGATTGGAGTGGAGACACGAACCTCCTCACCAGTGCGTATCATCAGAGATAATGAGACATTGATGCATGTCCGTATTCAGGGACTGTTCCCGTGTGGCGAGGGTGCTGGCTATGCCGGTGGTATAGTCTCTGCGGGTGTCGATGGAGAACGGTGTGCGGAGATGTGTGCGGAGTATATAAAAAAAGGAGCGTGACTAACGCTCCTTTTTTGTTTGTTATTACTTAGGCTGTACCGGCATCTTATCGATACGCTTCTGATGACGACCTCCTTCGAAAGTCGTCTTGAAGAACTCGTCCATGATTTTCTCCGCCATCTTATTATCAATGAAACGTCCTGGCATCACCAGTACGTTAGCATCGTTATGCTGACGAATCATGTGGGCAATCTCAGGAATCCATGCCAATCCGGCACGGATGCCCTGGTGCTTATTCAGCGTCATAGCGATACCCTCACCAGAGCCGCAAATACCAATACCGGGATATACCTCGCCGCTCTCCACACCTTCAGCCAAGGCATGACCAAAGTCGGGATAGTCGACGGAGGCATCACTCCATGTTCCATAATCCTTGTAAGGATAACCATGCTCCTCCAGATACTGGAGCACATATTTTTTTAGGGGGTAGCCTGCGTGATCACAGGCTACTCCAACAGTCTTAATCTCCATTAAGCAAGTAACTTTTTAACTTGTTCGTAAACATTCTGTCCTGTATATCCGAGTTTCTCGTCAAGCACCTTATAAGGAGCAGAGAAACCGAAACTATTCAGACCCCATACACAACCGTCAGCACCAACGAGACCTTCCAGTGTCACGGGCAGACCGGCAGTCAAACCGAACTTCTTCTTACCAGCGGGCAACACACTCTCCTGATACTCCTTTGACTGACTGCGGAACAGGCCCTCGGAAGGAACGCTGACAACGCGAACCTTGATACCATCCTTGCGGAGCAGGTCGGCACCAGCCTCCAAGGTAGATACCTCAGAACCAGAAGCAAGCAGGATAACATCATAGTCGGCATCAGAGCCAGCTACCACGTAAGCACCCTTTGTTGCCTGACTGTAGTCATTGCCGGCAGGGAGCATATCGATGTTCTGGCGAGAGAAGATAAGTGCGGTAGGAGTCTCGGTGTTCTCCATTGCCATGCGCCAGCAGACGGTGGTCTCCTCAGCATCGGCAGGACGTACAACGAGAACGGAGTTCTTGCCGTGGTGATTCTTCAGCTTCTCCATCAGGCGGATCTGTGCCTCCTGCTCAACAGGCTCATGGGTAGGACCATCCTCACCAACACGGAAAGCATCGTGAGTCCAGATGAATTTCACAGGAAGCTCCATCAGGGCAGCCATACGTACGGCAGGTTTCATATAGTCAGAGAATACGAAGAAGGTACCACATGCAGGGATGACACCACCATGCAGAGCCATACCGATACAGCAGCATGCCATCGTCAACTCTGCGACACCAGCCTGGAAGAAAGCACCGCTGAAGTCACCACGTACGATGTCGTGGGTCTTCTTCAGGAAGCCATCAGTCTTATCAGAGTTAGAGAGGTCTGCGGATGCACAGATCATATTAGGAACCTGCTCAGCCAATACACTCAGGACTGTTGCACTGGCACCACGGGTAGCGGCACCTGCCTTCTGCTCAACCTTGCTCCAGTCAATCTTTGGAGCCTTGCCGCTGAACCAGTCTTTCAGCTGCTGTGCCTTCTCTGGATTAGCCTTTGCCCATGCCTCTTTCTTAGCATAACGCTCAGCACAAATCTTCTTCAATTCCTCAGCACGCTTAGCATACATCTCTTTTACTTCGGGGAAGATCTGGAAAGGATTTTCAGGATCAGCACCGAGGTTCTTCATGGTATTGATGTATGCATCGCCACCAAGAGGAGCACCATGGGTAGCGCAGTTGCTCTCATAGCTGCTGTTGTCAGCCTTACGGGCACCCTTACCCATGACACAGTGACCGATAATCAGTGAAGGACGGTTCTGCTCCTTCTGAGCGTTCTTGATAGCCTCACGGATCTGGTCAACGTCATTACCGTTGATCTTCTGAACATACCAGCCCCATGCCTCATACTTCTTGGCAGTGTCTTCTGTCGTAACGACCTCTGTCTTGGTACTGAGCTGGATATCATTAGCGTCATAGAACATGATGAGGTTGTCGAGTCCGAGGTTACCGGCGATACGGCCTGCACCTTGGGAGATCTCCTCCTGGACACCACCGTCGGAAATATAGGCATAGATGGTCTGACCCATTACTTCCTCACCGAGCTTTGCCTTCAGGAACTTAGCGGCAATAGCGGCACCGACAGCGAAAGTATGTCCTTGTCCCAGAGGACCGGAGGTGTTCTCAATACCACGGGCAATCTCACGCTCAGGATGACCAGGGGTCACTGAACCCCACTGACGAAGGTTCTTCAGATCCTCCAAGGTAAACTTACCAATGAGGGCAAGCTGACTATAGAGCATTGGTGCCATGTGGCCGGGGTCAAGGAAGAAACGGTCACGACCTTCCCATTCTGGATGCTCTGGATCATATACGAGGAATTCACTGTAAAGGGTGTTGATGAAATCGGCACCGCCCATGGCACCACCTGGGTGACCGGACTTTGCTTTCTCAACCATTGAGGCAGCCAGAATACGGATGTTGTCCGCTGCCTTGTTCATAACTTTGTTGTCGTTCATAATATAAATATATTAAAATAGTAATAACTGCGTTAGCATTACGTTCCTGCAAATTTACTGAATTATTTTCTAATTCCCACTATTTCTTTGGAATATTTAGCAAAAAGATGAAACTTTTTTATATCTTTGCCCCATAAACCTAATAAAGTAAGTATGAAAAGACTCGTGTTATGGTGTTTCTTTTGGTGTAATTCTTCGGAATCAGTTACCGACTGACCATTGCTTTGTTACCGACTGAAGCCCCTTTTCATACCGATTGAAGCCCTTAATCGGGTCAATTAAAGCCTTCATTTGATAAAGATATAGTTTATTCCTCACTCCGATGAAACCAAAAGCCCCTGCTAAGCGTAATGCTTTTGCAGGGGCTGATGGTTACAGAGTCGGGTGATAACCCATACAGGAGGTTGTACCCAGTGCTGTCAGCAGTGCAGTCGCTATGGATGCGATAAT
>Ga0310695_10004199_pt1 | contig 26983 bp, 27 predicted proteins | sample RumenRJG_04DNA_FD_203882 | JGI IMG/M metagenome (GOLD analysis project Ga0310695, IMG submission 203882) | Bovine rumen microbial communities from Lethbridge, Alberta, Canada - RJG_04 (v2) (version 2) | ecosystem: Host-associated > Mammals > Digestive system > Stomach > Rumen | place: Canada... | reverse complement strand
CAATCCGCAGCCTGACGTAGCCGAGGACGCCGTTCCAGTTGGTCTGCGTCTCATCCGAGGCGGCGGAAGCATAAACGATGGCTTCACGGGGCCAGCCCGGGAAGCTGTTATCTGACAGGAGGACGAATTCATCCTCTCCCGAAACCAGACCGGTTACCTCGAAAACTGCCGGGGCGGACAGGGAAACAGGACGCACAGGAAACGCTTCCCGGCCGTTGACCAGAAGACGCAGCTGCCGGGTTCTTTCGCATTCCAGAAAGATCCGATGACCTGCGGGGCAGTCCCAGCGCAGCTTCCGACTGAACCGGGCAAGTCCTTCAAAGACTTTGCGGCGGGTAAAGCGCGTGACGATGGGATCCCCTTCCTGCCAGAAACCGAGCCGCTTTACTTCGTCTGCCTTCCACTGCTGACGGGGATCATCCGCAGCCCCGAAACCGGCTTCATCCAGCGTTCCGGGCAGACGGATATTCCCGGTCTGGCCCGGAATGGAGCAGTCCCAGATTCCTGACAGGTCTATGGTTCTCATCGGCATTTTCCTCTTTTTCAGAATTCCCTGTTATTTTACCATGGGCGTATGCGGTTGGAAAGAACAGAAAAAAGGAAACCGTATGAATTCATAAGGTTTCCGGGATAAGATTCCATTTCCGGACTCTACTATACGCAGGTTGTCCGTCATGACGTATAGCAGTAAGATACAGAAAAGAAAAGCAAAAGGAGAAACAACATGAAGGTACTGGTGCTAAACGGCAGCCCTAAGAAGAAAAGCGATACTTTCCGCCTGACGGAAGCCTTTCTCCGGGGATTCAACAGGGAAAAGAAACATGAAGTACATATCATCAACGTGATCGAAAAGGATATTGCACCGTGCCGGGGCTGCTTCGGCTGCTGGCAGAGGCTGGACGGGCACTGTGTGATTCAGGATGACCAGAATGCCATCCTGGATCTGTACCGGACGGCGGATGTGATTCTCTGGAGTTTTCCGCTGTACTGCTACGCCATGCCATCTCACCTGAAGGCGCTGCTGGACAGGACCATTCCGCTGGTAAAGATGAACATGGTGCAGGAGGCGGACGGAACAGTACACCATGAGGCACTTGCCGATTTTTCCAGGATTCATACACTGGTGATCTGCGGCTGCGGCTTCCCGGATTGGGAGGGCAACTTTGACGGCCTGCGTGCTATGTGCAATGTCTGCTTCCGCGAACCGGATATGGTCTGCGTACCGGAAACTCCGCTGCTGAATGTTCCGGAAGCCGCGATTGTGGCTGACCCGCTGCTGGCGCGCTTTGAACAGGCCGGAGAAGAGTATGAAGCAACGCTGACGCTTTCCGCGGAAACGGTAGCGGAGCTGGAACTGCCCATGATCCCGAAGGAAGTCTATATTCAGAATGTCAACGGTGTATGAGAAAAGGCTGATGGAAGGTGTATATCCAGTATCATACCATGAGACTTGCGGATTCCGGTTCCGCAGAAAGAAAGTTCCGGCAGAGCTGATCAGACATTTGTTTTTCCGATAATTCGCTCAAGGCAAGCCTGAGCCTGCTGTACCTGCTCGCGTGTAACAGAAGAAGGATCTCCGTAACGGGCGGCCAGATACAGTTCACGCAGCCTGAGCGCATCTGCACTTTCGCTCATTTCACGGTCGTTTTCCAGAATTTCGGCGGATGTCTCGGAAGGAAGAATGTTCATTCCCTCACCGGCTCGGTATTCCAGATAGGTTTTGTAAATGCGACGGAGCTGGCGTGCGTTTCCCGCAAGTAGCGGTATGCTTTTTTTGCGCCGCCGTCCGCCTTGCGCAGAAACAGCATCGGTGTCTTCGTAAATCAGGTCTTCTTCCTCTACCGACCGATCCCGTCTGGCAAAACGCCAGACCAGAATCAGCGCCAGAAGCAACAGGAGTCCCAGCAGGATCCAGCCGCCGATTGATGCGGCGCGCTCAATCAGCAGAACGTTGGTATCCGCGCCGATATTATCTTGCACCTCCGAATTGAAACCGGCCTCCAGTTCCCACTCCAGGGGGAGCGCATCGTGCTGCATATATTCCTCAAGCGTCATTTCCTCAACAGGAGAATTACCGGCGGGGAATAATTTGCTGAACAGCCAGATGAAGAAGCGGCCGACGGGTGCGAGAATCACTTTCAGCGCCTGACGGCTGAAACGGAGAAGCAGAAACAGCAGCAACGCGGCGCCTGCAGACAGAAGCGGAATACCGATCACGGTCAGAAGATTCCGCAGATGCCAGCTCGGGCTCATTTTTGCTCTCATCTGCATACGGCGCATGGAAAAAATGCCCAGGATCAGAAAGAAGAAACTGTAGACCAGATTATCCAAAGAAAGCGGATGATTCAGGTATACGGTCGAGTTGGCAATGTTTCCCGCTACGAAAAACAAACAGATTACCATCATGAGGGTATAGTTTCTGCGATAATCATCCAGGGGCATGGCGTAGTTTCCTTTGCCCATGGCAGAGCAATAATATATCCCCGCCAGCAGCGGAAGGAATAACGGAAGACTGAAGGGCCCCGTCAGGAAAGCGAGAGAAGGCAGCACAGACAGGCACAACCGCAGCAGAGGATTTTTACAATGTACAATCACCAGTCCCAACAGCAGGCATAGAACCGTGAAAAGAGCCATGGGCAGGCGCCAGACATGAAAGATGTCAAATACAGTCAGAAGAGAAAAATAAAAACAGATTCCGGTCGTTAACCGAAGAACAGCTGAGTGCTTCATGAATGTCCCTCCTTCTGATTAAGCGATGCAATCTTCGGCACAAAGAATAACAGGGTCAAAGTCAGTATGGCGGGCAAGGAGACTGATGGCAGACTGTATGCTGCCATCCAGTGACGGGGTAATGATGATGTGGGTACAGCCGTGCTTTTTCCGGCGCAGACACTTTTCAATCACAGAAGAAAATCGTAAGTATTCCGTATGCCGGGACAGACCAATCTGCCTCTGAATGAAGAACAGATGACTTTCCCCAAGTCCTTCCGTTATGGAACGAAGATCGCCGTTGCTCCACATGGCATAGGGTATTTTTTCCTGTTCCAGAAATTTACAGACACTGTTTGCCAGGACAAGGCAATGCTCCATCAGTCTGCGGGAGGTGGGATCAATATTCACCAGGACGACGGCGGCACGGTCGGTGGTGAAATCGTTCTGACGTACAATCAAACGGCCTGATTTGGCGCTTTGATTCCATGAAATCTGTTTCATGGGCTCACGGCCGGAATACTCACGGTATCCCAGCACCATGGTGGGATCGTCGTACAGAAACCGCCTGACAGAAACGGATCCCAGTTCTCCGCCCAGAACCTGGATGGGGGAAAGCTGGCATGTTTCGGCGGTGCAGATGATACGGGCGTTCATTTCTCCGGTGATCAGGCGGGGCTTCAGTCCCAGAAAATCACCGAATTCCATGTAATACTTTCCCAGGTCATATACTCCTCTCTGGCAGACCGAGAAACGGAGCTTTCCTGAGAAACGCCGCTGCGGGGCAAGAAAAAAGTTGTGTGAGATCCGGGTGCCGGCATAATCTGTACGAGTATGAAGCTGCAGGAAATGTTCATCTTCTTCCAGCCGGAAGGACGAATCCAGCAGTATCGACAGTCCGACAAACAGGAAGGGAAACCGGCTGGTGTTGAGGACTGTATAGCGCAGAGTAACGGTTTCTCCAGGCTCTGTCAGCTTCCGGTCGAGGGAAAAACGCACAGAAAGATTCCGCAGATCCGTCCGGCGGCTGGCAATTTCAATCAGTACAAGGAACAGTACCGTTAACAGTACAACAACAGGAATCATAGTTTCTCCAGGGGAACGGGAATTTCATCCAACAGGTTCTGCAGGAAGGTGACGCTGTCCAGATGATTCTGGTTAATCATGGACAGACGGTGGGGAAGGACGCATAACGCTTCAAGTTTCACATCCTCTGGAATGACATAATCCCGGCCGCGCAGCGCAGCAATTATCTGGCAGGCACGGTACAGTGCAAGGCTTCCGCGGGTGGAGATACCGCAGAGCAGTAATTCACTGCGCCGGGTTGCCTCCACAAGCTCCATGATATAGGCAGCGATATCATCACTGACGCGGACCTGCGGATAGGTTTCCCGGAGAGACTGCAGTTCTTCAGCCTGTATGACCGGTTGCAGTGATTCCAGCAATGTGCGGGTATCCGGACGGCGAAGTACGCTGATTTCCTGTTCCTTCGTCATATAACCAAGCTTCAGCCGCATGAAAAAACGATCCAGCTGCGCTTCCGGCAGGGGAAAGGTTCCATAGGATTCCAGCGGATTCTGGCTGGCCATGACAAGATAAGGCTCTTTCATGGGATAAGTAACACCGTCCACGGTAATCTGCTTCTCTTCCATAACTTCCAGCAGCGCTGACTGGCTGCGGGGCGTGGCACGGTTGATTTCATCCGCCAGGATGACCTGGGCAAAAAGAGGACCCGGGCGGAATTCGAATTCACTTTTCTTCTGGTTGAAGAAATTGATTCCCGTCAGGTCGGAAGGCATCAGATCCGGTGTAAACTGGATCCGGCGGAATTCACCTCCGATGCTGCGGGAAAAGGCACGCAGCAGCATGGTTTTGCCGGTGCCCGGCACATCCTCCAGAAGAATGTGTCCGGAGGCAATCAGGCAGACGACGATCTGCTCGATCACTTCTTCCTTACCGACAATGACACGGCTGCAGTTATCCACTATTTTTTCTTTTAGGTGAACAAAAGGCTGAACCTGCATGAAGCGTCCTCCTGAAAAACTGATCATAAAAATGATTGCATATTCTGTTTCTGAATCAGATTCTCCCGTTAATCATAGCATAATACAGCGGAACAGACAATGTACCTCCAAAGGAAGTAATGCGCTGTATTTTCCGTGGAGGTTGTGCTGCTCATAACTGCGGTGTGCTTTATGGCGATTATTCAAGAAAACCAACGATATGATGCCGGAAAACAGCTGCGATTTCATCGGCAATCAGAGCGCTGGAAGCCAGAATGGCTGTGGAACGGTCATACCGGAATCCGCCGGGATCCAGCGGCATGCTGACCACACCGCCTGCCTCCCGGACGATGAGGCTGCCGGCGGCATAATCCCAGGGTTTCAGGTTCAGCTCAAAGAAAGCGTCGTGCCGTCCGCAGGCCAGATAGGCCAGATCGATGGCGGCGGAGCCGCTCCTGCGCACATCCGCGCAGGTATGCAGGTACGCAAGAGCCAGTTCCATGCTTTTTTCCGCCAGTTCCGTGTGATAAGGCGATGTGCCGAAGGCAACCAGGGCTTTGTCAAAGGGCTGCTCCGAAACATGGATCGGGGTTCCGTTCAGGTCTGCGCCGCGGCCGGCTTCCGCATAGAACATTTCCTGCATATAAGGCTGCCAGATCAGACCGATCAACGGCTTACGCTTTTCGCACAGGGCAATGGACACGGCGCTGCATCGATAGTCATGGATCAGGTTGGTGGTTCCGTCAACGGGATCAACAATCCATGCGGGCGCGTCCGTGAGGGCGCTGTTTTCCTTTTCCTCCCCGATGATCTGTGATCCGGGAAGCAGGGAGAAAAGCGCCTGCTGCAGATAATCCTCAACCTCACGGTCGATGTTGGTCACGAAATTCGCATGGCCTTCCTTCTGGTCTATTTCCGAAAGAGCCCGGGCTGAAAAGAAGTTTCCCGCCGTCCGGGCGATCTGCATCAGTTTCTCACGCATACCGTTTCCTCCGCTTCCATAAGTCAATGATTTATTATATCATGCCGGCAGGCCTGTGTGATATAATCTTTCCGCACAGGAAAAGATAAGGAGAAGCAAGCGGATGCAGGCCGTATATCATCTTCCGGGACTGTTTGAATTCTATGATCTATACAAGGTTTTTCTGCCGCTTTTCCGCAGCCACAGGGACTGGTTTTATGAATGGTGCGGCATCGGTTCCATCTACGGCGCACCGGCGGGATGCCGGTGGGACGGAGGAAGAGCCGGATTCGGGGAAGCAGAACCGGAAGCCGCGGCGGCGCTGATGAGGGAATACGGGATTTCAGCCCGGCTGACGTTCAGCAATACCCTGCTGCGGGAAGAGGATCTGACGGATGACGGATGCAACCGCCTGTGCACGCTGTTTGAGCATAACGGACCGGTGCCCGGCGGGGTAATCCTCAGCTCGGATCTCCTGCTGGATTATCTTCAGAAGCTGTATCCCGGGTTTTACTTCGTTGCCTCCACCACCAAAGTGCTGACGGATTTCCGGCAGCTGAAGGAGGAACTGGATCGTCCGTCCTTCCGGTACGTGGTGCCGGATTTCCGGCTGAACAAAGCCTGGGATCGGCTCGGGACACTGAGTAAGGAAGAAAAGGACAAGGTGGAGTTTCTCTGTAATGAAGCCTGCTGGTTTGAATGTCCGGACCGGAAAGCATGCTACGAGAATGTGAGCCGGAAGAACCTGGGAGAGGACTGTGAGGAGCATCGCTGCGTTTCGCCCTATGCCCAAAGGGGATACCGCTTTTCCGACGCTATGAAAAACCCCGGATTCATCGGAATCCGGGACATCCGGGACGTTTATCTTCCAAACGGTTTCAGCCAGTTCAAGATTGAAGGACGGAGCCTGGGAAGCGCAGTGATCCTGGAGTTCCTGCTTTACTATCTGACCAAACCGGAATATCAGCTGCAGGTTCGGGAAGAGATCTATCTGAGCAGTTCCCTGGATCTGTTTTAACGGGATTACACTGCCTGCACAGGCAGTTAAAAACGGCTGTGATTCTGAAATCACAGCCGTTTATTATTTCGCCAGTGAAAACATTCCACATGACGGTTATGCCGGGTTGTGCTCCCGGATAAAGCGGACAAACTCCTTCTCCGGCCGCGGACGGGAGAAAAGGAAGCCCTGCAGGTAGTCACAGTCGTTTTCACGGAGCATCTGCTCCATGTCCTTTGTTTCAACACCTTCAACCACCGCTTTTTTACCGATTCCCCGGACTGCGCTCAGGGAGGTCCGGAGCAGGGTCATGGCGGACGGCTCTGTCATGGCCTTCCAGAGAATATCCCGGTCAAACTTTACGATATCGACCGGATAAGTGAGCAGGGTTCCGATGGTTGCGAATCCGGAACCGTAATCATCCAGGCTGAAGGCGACGCCTTCCGCTCTCATGCGTTCCATAAAGGCGACCATCTGTTCCCTTTCCGCCGGGGTGGTTTCAGCGGTTTCCGTGATTTCAAGATTGATGGAATCTGCTGAAAGATGATATTTCCGGATCAGCGCCAGCAGATTGTCCGCAAGCGCCGGATTCCGGAGCTGGCGGGGGGACAGGTTGACTTCTATGCAATTGATTCCCCTGAGCTTCTCTTCCCGGTCCCCGAGCAGGCGGCATACTTCCTCAAACACATAAAGGCCCACGGCGTCGATCCGCCCGTTTTTCTCCGCAATACGGATCAGCTCCTCCGGATTGACAAATGATCCGTTGCCGTCCCGCAGCCGGATCAGGGCTTCCGCGCTGCGGTATGTACCGCTGGCAACGTCCAGGATCGGCTGGTACCAGACCATGAAGGTGCGGTTTTCCAGGGCCTTGTCGATGAGATGCAGGATCTTCTGTTCATGACGCATGGATTCCAGGACGGTGTCAACGATATCGTCAGACAGATCGGCCGAGCTGATGTTTTCCGCTCCGGACAGATAATCCAGGAGGGCATAGCCGTCAGGGAAATGTTCTGTAACGTGGATTGTACGGATCCGAGGAGATATTCGAGTGGTTTCTGTTTTGTCTTCCCGGGTGATGGTGAAGGGCTCCGCGAAGCATTCCTGTATTTTGCCGCGCGCGGACTGATCCCACTGGGGGACGGCCCCTTCCTCAATAATCGCGAAGCATTCATTGGACAGGACGTAAACCTTCCCGGGGAAAGCATGGTCCACCCGTTCCGCCAGAAGAATGGTCAGCTGGTCGATGGTGGAAGGACGTGAAGCAACCGCGGAGGTCTGGATATAGTCCATACGAAGCGCGGCGATCTGATACGGTGCTTTCCTCTTCTGCAGGCGGCGTACCGTGGTGATAAAGGCATAGCGGTTATAGCACATGGTGGTCTGGAAGAGGTAATAGGCATGGTTTTCAAAGGCGATGAAGAGGAAAAAGAGGCCCAGCGTGGTCATATAGTTCCCGATGACATAACGAGGGAAAACGATCTGGAAGATCTGGGCGAAGAAATGGGCAACAGCAAACCAGAAAACGGCAACTTTCTGGTAATGGTTGAACCGTTTCCGGCAGGCAGCGTAAAAGAACAGACCGCCCAGGATTTCCGTATAGGCAACGGCATAAAGCAGCGGATGGAGGATACCATGACGGTAGATCAGCGCTTCGTCAAAATACGCGATCCACTTTGTGGCGGGGGAGGTAAAGATCAGGAAGGTCTCCAGCAGATGAACCGAAAAGAAAAAAATCCGGACAGGAGTTTTAAGCTTGGGGATCTTTGTGACATTATCCGCATACAGCAGGAAAAAGCCGGCCAGGAGGTTATACAGCCACAAATACCCCAGGTTTACCAGGTCGCGGATAAACGGAGAGTACTGAGCGGGATTCGCGATGGTATGGATTGAAGCGATATTCACCGCAGAGGAAAGCAGGTTGATTACGACCATGCAGAAAAAGAGCCGGTTATGCGGCGTATCATAGTTCCGTTTCAGGAAATACAGCGCGAAAAGCACCACGGTGCCGATCACCGCGGCCACACAGAATTCGCTCATGTACTGCATGGAACGCCCTTTCCTCCTGTCGAATACGAATTGAATATATATTTATTCGCCGGAAAAGGGGACTCTGCCGTACTGACAGTCATGTCCCCCGGATTCCGTTTATACATTCCTGGTTCTGACGGTCCTGATGTTCGGATGCTCGGAAAGAATGGTAATCAGATCCTGGTATTGAGTTTTGCCGGGCATGGACAGGGTATATACGTTGGTGTAAATATTCTGTCCGTCCTGCGTATTATCCGCGTGAAAATCCTGATCAAGAATCTTGACTTCCATCCGGTCAAACGTATCCCGGATGTATTTCAGCGTCTCATTCCGGTGAACGAACTGAATTTCAAGCCGCTTATAGGTGTTTACGTGCACGATCTGCTGCATCATCTTCAGCACGATCATGACCACCAGGCAGGCCACCAGCGCCATGGTGGTGAATCCGGCTCCGACAGCCAGGCCCAGGCAGGCTGCGCATCACAGGGAGGCCGCGGTGGTCAGACCGGAAATCCGCCGGTCTGCAATGATAATCGTTCCGGCCCCCAGGAAACCGACGCCCGACACAATCTGTGCGGTCAGACGTCCTACACTGACATTGATATGAGAAGAACCGAGCGCTACTACGTGGGCAATAGTCTGCTGTTCCACCAGACCGATCAGTGCGGCGCCCAGGCAGACCAGCACATGGGTCCGCATACCTGCCGGTCTGTTTTTCATTTCCCGCTCAACGCCGATAATTGCTCCGAAGATGACCGCGGCCACGATCCTGAGAACCATCTGCCAGAAAGAAAGCGGTTCTCCAAATGTTACCCAGTCAAGAACCATACCATACCTCCGGTTGTTTCAATGCTAAATTCACGGACAGATTTTATTTGTCTGTTCATAATACAACATCATACCACACAGGACCGCCCCCGGGCAATAAAAAACCCGGCTGTTTTCACGGCCGGGTTTCCTTTTTCTGCCTTTTTTTCGATTGTTCGAACTCAATAATGCAAATGTACATTCCGCTATCACTGCCTGTTAATAAGGACAGGCTGTTCCGCCGACCCACTTGCTCTCAGGAGGAAAAAGGTTTATAGTAGATTCACAGGAATACCGCTTTACAGAATTTCATACAGGAGGAGGAACGAATCATGGCTATCCAGATTGTTGAGATTCCGAATCACCAGAACAAGGTACGTCTGCGCGTCGCCCGCGGGCATTTCGCCACAAGCCACAGCCATATCAATTACTACATTGACCTGACCATGACCAAACACCGGCTGTCAGAAGCCCGGATTGCCGCGGAAGAATTGTGCCGCATGTACAAGAATTCCACGATCGTGGACTCCATCCTCTGCCTGGACGGAACGGAGGTGCTGGGCGCCTGCATGGCTTCAGCGCTGTCCGAGGCCGGGTTCCGGAGCATGAACGCACATCAGACGATTTACGTTGTGACTCCGGAACATACCTCCGGAAGCCAGCTGATCTTCCGGGACAATATTGCTCCGATGATTGTGGGCAAGCATGTGCTGGTGCTGGCAGCCTCCCTGGCCACCGGCTTTACCGCCCGCTCCGCTATCGAGGCTATCCGGTATTACAGCGGTGTTCCCGCAGGTGTCGCAGCCATCTTCTCCGCGATTGATGAATGTGAAGGATTCCCGGTCAAGAGTGTTTTCACCGTAAAGGAGAATCTCCCCGATTATGTCAGCTGCTCCTCCCACAACTGCCCGATGTGCAAGGCAGGGGAAAAGCTGACAGGACTGGTCAACAGCCACGGCGTTTCTTCCTTCTGAGGACGCACTTTTTGGAAAAACGTAAGCCGGGCATCATGCCCGGCTTACGTTGTATTTCAATGCCATTCGTCTTGCTGACCTGCCGCGAGATAAAAAACATCCCGGGGACCTTATTTACAAAGGTCCCCGGGATGTTGATATTATTCGAACTCGATAATGGCAAAGTGTTTTCTACTATATATAGTGGTAGTGCTTGCTTTGTGAGTACCACATTTATACATATTCCACATATTCTACTCCGTTTTCGAACTTTTTTTGCCCAATTTCTGCCCAATAATACAGCGGAAAAGCGCTTGTGTTTTGCATGGGATCCAATATTGTTTCATATTCTCTATTCCGGGAACCGAATCCTGCTTCCGAAGACAATGGTTCTCATCCCTTTTTGAGCTGCGCTTTGGTCATTCTGTAGACACGGTATTGGTTTTCCAGGTTTTCAGCGAGGTTCGGATTATGATAATCAGTGCTGAATACCTTTTTTGTTATTTTAACTTCAGATCGGCAACAAAGGGTAATGTCAATAGCATCGTTTGGTTCTAATGCCTGAAGCTCGATTTCTATTGTTTTACCGCTTTTTCTGGAAATGATATATTCCTGTGTGCCTGAAATCTTTTCGGCGGAATACGGTGCTTCGCATTTGGCAGGTTTTTTTTCAGCTTCATATGCGAGCAACGGGCGTCTTTCCATTATCAGATACAGTTCATTTTGCCTGTCAGCGTTTGAGTAATCGTAGCGATGCGCTGCCCGATCTTCAATAACATGCCCCATCAGGTATTGTATTATATTCAAGGAGGAGGCTGTTGCTGCCAGCAGGAACGTTGCAAAATTGTGCCGGAGAAGATAACTGGTCGGATCCCGAAAGTCCCGTATTTTCTTCCAGTTTTCCGGCAATTTCAGATATTCATTGAGTAAATAATAGGAATGAGAATCAAATTTTAGTACTTGGGACAAAACCTTTCTTCCTGCGGCGGAAAGATCATCAGGACGGGTTTTTCCGAAAACGTCATTTCCGTGACAAACAATCCGCAGTCTTCCTATATATTTATCTATGCCATATTTCTTCAGTTTGCGATCTCGAGCGACAATTTCATCATAGTGTTCTTCGATATAGGCTTTGATCCAACTTTTCCGTTTCATCAGGAATTCGTATATTGCCTTTGGAATAGGAATAATGCGGGGGAAGTTTTTTGTTTTTCCGCTATCCTTAACTTCTTTACTTTTTTTCTTGGATGATTCAACAATATACAAAACATGGATATTCGGATTGATGAACGTATTGATACATTGGATCAACTCAGGGAAATTGATTTGTATGAATCCATGATAGAGCTCCTTTCTGGGATGAGTAATGATACTATTTCCAAAATAGATGAAGAATACAAATTGATAGTCGATTCACTTGCTGAGTATTATGTGAATCATTCTATGTTTGGAAAGGCGGTGCTTTTACTTCGGCAACTTCATGAATATAATAATCAGATATATGGAATATCTTCCGATAGATCATTAGATGCGCTGTATCGTTTGGGCGTTATTCAGTTGGAAAAGAATGACATTAAAGAAGCAGAGCGTACAATCGGAAAAATGGAAAAACTCTGCAAGTCGGTCGCTGATTATGAGAACACTGTAATGTGGGCAAAAACACAATTGCTGTCTATTAAGTTGACTATTGGGCATAAAGCAATAAGAGAAAGCCAGTTTGCGAATCAGATTTTTATGCCTTTGAATCATATTATCAATATGTATCAAGATTGGCCTGATAGACTTGAAACAGCGCTAATTGTTGTGGAAGCAATGTATTTGCGTGCTCTTTGTGAACGTGAGCATGGATTAAAGGGGAAGAGTGAAGAACACTTTAGAGAGAATGTCGCTCTATGCAGAGAACTTGAGACAAAGTATCCAGGGCATATTACAGAGTGGATTGCTCATAATCTGATAAGTTGGGGTGGAATCTATAAACAGAGTGGAAATATAAATGAGGATCCGGTAGCTCTTCGGGAGTCTGAAAAACTACGGTTGGAAGCATATGGATATTTGCGTGATTTATATGAAAGACGTGGGAGATGTATAAGAGATTATGCGTTGTGTTGTAATACTCTTGGGAATATATATAGGTCACTGAAAGAATATGAGAAAAGCTTGAAATTTCATCAGGAAACAATTGCATTACGTGAAAGGCTTTATAATCGGGATCCTAAGGCCTATTCGTTTGAATTGGCGATGTCGTATCAAAACTATGCACATTTGCTGAGTGATATGAATGAGTTGGATAATTCACTTGTTATCTACGATAAAGCGATTGCTCTACTGAAGGGTGGTTCTGAGAAACAGCAGGCAGTAATTGATAAGAATTTGCTTTTGGTGTTGTTGAATCAGTTTGATACATATTGCAAAGCAGTAAATCGATTTGGAGCAATTGATAATCTGCTTGAGATTTCTATGATATCTTCATCGCTTATAGATATTAGAATGCCAAATGATAGTGCATATCAATCTTTCGTTGGTAAATTAACTTTGACTATGGATCGAAAGCTTTCTATAGTGAAGGGATTGCAGGATAGGTTTATGGCTCTTACATCTTCAGATATTAGAGGAAATGCTTTTCCTAAGCTGTTGGGTTTGCTTTTGTATGCTGATAAACATGAAAGATTTGAAGAAAAAGGACAGCTTGAAATTCTAGCAGAACTTTATCAAGTAGTATCAATATACTATATGAACTATATTCCATCTCGTATTCGTTTGGATATAGCAGATTGCTTTGAAAAGTTATCAAAAAGTATAGCAGTTTCGCTTAGTAATATAGCTTCTTTAGAAGAGGGAACCTCAGTAATCGAGGTAAAAGATGCTGACAATCAATAATCATAATCGTTTTGTTGGATGAAGAAATAGAAATAAACTCTGGCTTTATTGTAAAGGGAGAGAATAGGATTATGTATTATCAAAGATTATCAGGTGATAATAATATTCATTCTGCGATGATTGCTTCTGATGTTATGATGTTTATTGGGGCTTTATTTTCTCTAGATAAGGCTCCCGAGGAAGCGCTTAAAATTGGAGAAGTGGCATATAAAGGGTTGAGAAAGCCAAGATTGAAAATATATGATCCAGATAATCCTGCACATTACGTTGAGTGCAAGAATAACTTGTCATATCCGCAGAATGATACTAATGTCGTTTATATGAATCCCGTTGATTATAGTTATTTTATTCAGCTTGGTTTTGAAGCTGGGGATACGGTGTATATTGTTGAAGCATAACTGAATAGCGATATTATTGCCGGCTATGTGCCGGCCTTTTTCTTGGCGGGGTAAATCCCCGCTTTTTTTGTGCACTTACAGACCGCCAGAGGGATCTCGGCGGAAAGGAGGAGAGGATATGAAGCTCAGACACAGGGTCCGGGTCAATGTATGCAGGCCGGACGGCGGGGAGGAAGCAGTACTGTATTTACCGATTATGAATGAGCCACTCTGCCCGGAGGTCGTTGAGCGGGCATTCCGGAGCAAACTTAGCAATTTACGATTATTCGATCCATGTGTTATAGGGCTTTATCCTTCTTGACGTGTTCAACAATGTCACCAATATCACAATCCAGTTTTTCACAGATCTTGTCTAGTGCGGACATAGCGACGTCTTCATCCTTGTTTAGGTGATTCAATGCGTTCGCATTAATACCGATATCATGGATCAGATCACGTTTCTTAAGTTTTTTATCAATAAGAAGTTTCCATAACTTATTATATGACCACGGCATAAAAATCACCCCTTTACCATAAAGCTGATTGAAGATTACTGAACTTCCGACGCTCCCATATGTTACGGAAAGACGTGGAAAATCTGACCTCTGGCTTTATGCCAGAGGGTTTTTGATGTCATATTTTTGCTGCATCTTTTCCTTCGGGATGAGAGCGGGTACAGGGTTGTAAATTAAGGTCATGTGTTTTGCTGGTTTCGTTCTGTATCGTGGGATTCGGATTGGATATTGTGTTCTTCGTATATCCATTCAAGGATGTCTTCAATTCTGCAATGTAAAGTGTTGCAGATTTTTCCGATGGTCGCCATGTTGAGAGGTTCGTTTTTTGCAATTTTCGTAAAAACATTCTTACTGATTCCTGTCATCTTCATAAGCTGTGTTCTGCTTACTTTTTTATCTATCAAGAGATGCTTGAACCTTTCATATGACCAAGACATAGAGATCACCTCATAAAAGCAGATTGTCAATTGTATTTTAGTGCTAAACCATTGAAAGTCAACAATATAATGGAAGAAACCCATAAAACAGAAGAAAAATTCCACGATATCGTGGAAAAAGGTTGACATATCGTGGAATAGTGGTATAATGATATCGGAAACAGAAAACAGCGGTAGTCTGTAGGAGCTGGAACCTCCTGCAGGCTGAGCAGGTGGGACTAGCACCTACACACGAGCGAAGCTCGCACCGCCGACGTTTAGTATAATATCCTCGATGTCCGGACGTCAAGGAGAAAAACTGGCAGAGGCGAAAACGAATTCGTTCAGCCACGAGAATACGGGCACCGTGTAGGGAACAAATACCCTGCACGGTGCTTTTTGCTTCCGATAATAAAGAAAAGGAGGCAGGCCCTATGGAAAACGTAGCGCGGTTTATGAATGCAAAAGACGTGGCTGAATACCTGGGAGTTTCCGAATCCATGGCTTACAGAATTATTCAGCAACTGAATGCGGAACTGAAATCCCGCGGATATATCACGATCGCGGGGCGGGTCAGCCGGATGTTTTTTGAACAGAAAGTTTATTCCGGTTCAGAACAAGCGGCTGCAGTGTAAGAAAGGGGCGAATGATCATGGGCGTTTATCGGGATGAGAGAAAGCCGGATACATGGATTGTACGGGTAACATACAAAAACTGGAAGGGCGAAAGCATCGCCTATAAGAAGAGGGGCTTCAAGACAAAAAGGGAAGCCCGGGAATGGGAAATTGAGTTTATGAACTCCAAGAGCCGGTCGCTGGACATGAGTTTTAAGTCGTTTGTGGACATCTATAAAGAGGAAAGGATGTCCCGGCTGAAAGAAAGCACACAGGACACCAAGGGGTACATGATTGAAAGCCTGATCGTTCCGAGCTTCGCGAACAAGGCGCTTCGGGATATCACATCCGCCGATGTGGTTGCCTGGCAGAACGAACTGCTGAAGTACCGGGACGAGAACGGAAAGCCGTACGCGTCTTCATACCTGAAGACAATTCATAATCAACTTTCTGCGATTTTCAATTATGCGGTCCGGTATTACAGGCTGCCGGAGAACCCGGCGAAGATCGCGGGGAACATGGGAAACGACAAGAATTGCCAGTTTAACATTTGGAGCAGGGAAGAGTATTTACGGTTTTCGGAAACCATGATGGACTCGCCGATCGCGTATTACTGCTTCGAAACGCTTTACTGGAGCGGAATTCGTATCGGCGAACTCCTGGCGCTGACTCCGGAAGATGTGAATTTCAAGAAAAAGGAACTCACTATTACAAAAACGTTCCACAGGGCACATGGGAGGGATATCGTTACTGTTCCCAAAACAGACGAGAGCTACAGGAGCGTTACGCTGCCACAGTTCCTGTGCGACGAACTCCAGGAATATCTGGAGATATGCTACGAGCCGAAGAAGACAGAGCGACTGTTTCCGATTTCCAAGTATTACCTTGAACGGAAGATGAAGACCGGATGTGAAATGGCGGGATTGAAGAAAATCCGTATTCATGATATTCGGCACAGCCACATTTCACTGCTAATTGAGAAAGGATTCAACGCAGTTGAAATTGCACGTCGCGTAGGGCACAAAAGCGTGGAGATTACTTACAGGTATGCGCACCTTTTCGCGAACAGGGAAAGGAATATCGCGAATACGCTGGATGAAATGAAGGGGGAGGATGACTATGTCGGTTAAGAGGGTGGACAACTACAATCGTTGGCGCAGTGTACAGGTTGGGTTCCGACTGTCTCCGGAGGAAGCGGCTGAACTGAACAAACTGGTTAAACTGTCGGGGTATACGAAGCGAGAATACGTGACAGACAGGTGTCTGCAGCGGGACATTGTTGTAAAGGGTAATCCCAGGGTCTTCAAGGCTCTGACGGATGAAATGGCGGAAATCATCCGGAGGCTGGAGGAACTCCCGGATGAAAAAATGACAGTGGAACCGGAATTCTGGGAGACTATTCAGATGGTGGCGGAGATTATGGCAGGGCTGAGCAAGCCGATGGAACATAACAAGGACAGGAAATGAAAGGAAGGCTGATTATTATGAAACGGACGTTTGTTGTAGGTAATGGTGATCGGGTTCTGTGGGCAATGTGTATCGCTGCGTATGTACTGACGGCAGAATATTTCAGTCCGTTCAGTATTGTCCGAGCGGAACTGAACGAAGGAAGCATGGTGGAGGAGCGACCGCTCGGTGCGACACCGGCGGAGGATCGTTTTATTGTAGTAGTAGCGACCCTGGCGATGTACGCGGCATTAGATCCGGATTCGTATAAAACGATTTGTCCGGATCAGATACCGGAGACGTTGATGGAAATGATCGCGGAGATGCTTCGGGATCGCGGGGAAACGGTGAGCAACGAAGCAGTGTTAGGGGAACGGGATCGGCTGCTGGGAATTGCTACCGATATTCTGCGGAAGAATCATATGTATCATCTTCGGCTGGCTGCGGCTCTGATGAAGGGGCCGATTACCACCGATGTGATTGAAGAACTGAAGGGCTTTAACGACAAGGGCAATGCGGCTTAAGGAGGGATTGTTATGATTTCCGCACGTTTGTTCAGGGATAAGGTTGCGAATGGGTATATCGATAAAAACGGTAAGTTCAGGCTTCTGCTTAATAAGAGAAGGCACCTTGATATGAAACAGATTGATACGATGCTGCAACGAGGGGATATTTCCAGGCCTATGTCCTATGAGGAACTCCTGAACGCCATCCCGGATCTGGAAGTTGTGCTCAAAATGATCCTGGAAATAATGGTAACGATACTGGACGTTTCGGAGACCAAAGACGATATGGCGATTGTTGCGATGGGGGCCAATATCGGATGGGCGTTTATTAAACGGCATCCGGTACAGATGATGAACACTTTATGAGGAGGGATTGTTATGACTATGCGTGTTGTTGTTTGTAGTAAATGCGGGACTGAAATTCCGGTTTCGCCGAGCGAAAATGAAGCGATCCTGGAGCAGTTCAGGGTGGAGGCGCGCCAGGAGGCAAAGGCGGAACAGGAAACCGTGGTAAAAGCTGCTGTGGATACGGCACTGGCGAAAGCCAGGGTTTGTTTTGCACAGCAGGAGACAAAGGCGGCCCAGGAGAGAGCCGCCTCCGAGAAAACCGTTGCAGAACTTCAGCACCGGTTGGAACTTGCGGAACAGGAAAAGCGGGCTGCGGTACAGCAAGCTGTAAAAGAAGCTGAGACTGAAAAAGCCCGCCTGACGGCGGAACTCGCTCATTCTAAAGATGTTGCTGATATGGAAATGCGAGCAAAGACTGCACAGACTGAAGAAAGAATCCGGGATCTCGAAGCGAAAAACGAGCAGGAAAGAAGCCGGATTATTGCTGCGGCAGATGCGGAAATTGCGAGAAAAGAGCAGCAGATTGTCACGATGACGGAGCAGGCGAAAGCTGCTGAAACGGAAAAAAAGCTTGCCGTGAAAAATGCACAGGATCTGATGGTTGCCGAACTGCAGAAGAAAGAGGCTGAGCTCCTGACGATGAAGGGCCAGCTTGAGACGCAGATCCAGGCAGCAAAGCTGCAGGGGAATATGCAGCGTGAACGGTATGAAGCTGCACTTCGTCTTAAGGATGAAGAAATCCAGAGGATCCGGGATTTTAAAGCCAAATTGTCCACAAAAGCTCTGGGTGAAAGTCTGGAAAAGTACTGCGAAAATGCGTTCAACAGGATCCGAACCACAGCCTTCCCGAAGGCCTATTTCGAAAAGGATAACGACGCTGCATCCGGCTCGAAGGGAGACTACATTTACCGCGAAACTGTTGATGGAGTCGAGATTCTTTCCATTATGTTTGAAATGAAAACGGAAGCGGACGAAACGTCAGCAAAGCACAAGAACGAGGACTTTTTTGCAAAGCTGGACAAGGATCGGCGTGAGAAGAAATGCGAATATGCAGTCCTTGTTTCCACGCTTGAGGCAGACAGCGATTACTACAATTCAGGGATTCAGGACGTTTCTTTCCGGTATCCCAAAATGTATGTAGTCAGGCCATCGCAGTTTATTACAATTATCAGCCTTCTGCGGAATGCGGCGTTGAATTCTGTTGAGTATCAGAAGGAACTGGCTTTGATTAAAACACAGCAGTTGGATTTGACGAATTTCGAAGCCAACATGGATTCATTCAAGGATGCTTTTGACAGGAATTATCGCCTGGCCAGCGATAAACTGAAAGCAGCAGTGGACGGGATTGATAAGAGTATTGCAGCACTGCAAAAAACGAAGGATAATCTTCTGGCTTCTGAAAACCAGTTACGTCTGGCAAACGATAAAGCTGACGACCTGAGTATTAAGAAACTGACCAGGGGAGCTCCTTCGGTAGCGGCAAAACTGGCTGCAATTAAGGCGGCTGTGCCGGCAGCAAAAGCTGCAACTCAGGTTTCGGGAGATTCTGAGAAAACAGTGAACGTGGGGAAACCTGCAACGTCAGAATCTGACGAGGATAAGAGTGCATAAAATGCTTGTTGTACTGGCTCTCCGGACGGTATAGTGCGGTTCGGAGAGCTTTATTCATGTGAATAACAACATGTGTATGATATAATACAATATGTCACTGGAAGGAAGGAGGTTGTGTGAATGGAATCTTTGCCCATAACCATCCATTCTGACGAAAAAGGCTACTTTGATAGAGAATGTCCTAATGAGGACTGCCTTTATACTTACAAAATTCTTATGAAAGATTGGAAGGAAAAGATATCAGACGATGAAGTACATTGTCCACTGTGTGGCCATGTAGACACAGCCAACAAGTGGTGGACACAACAACAACTGAAGCAATTAAACCCAATAATTACTGGGCTTGCAGAGAATTATCTACAAGAATCTTTGGATAAAATGTTTGGTGACTTAGCTCGGTCAACACGCCATAACAAGTTTATCCGTGTAACCTATAAACGTGGCAGACGAATCTCATTCTCCAATAACCCCATTGGCCAGCGCGAGGAATGGGAGACCGAAATCTGCTGTGAAAAATGTGGTACACATTATAGCGTTATTGGTTCAGCATATTTCTGTCCTTGCTGCGGATTCAACTCTGCGGCTAATTCCTTTACCGATTCGCTGGATAGCATTGATAAAATGCTTGAATCTTTGCAGGAAATGAAAACTATGTTGACCGATAAGTACAATGCCGATTCAGCAGAAACGATGTGTCGAAGTATGCTTGAAAGCAGCATTGGTGACATGGTCTCTGCCTTTCAGAAGTTTGCAAGCTGTAAGTATGATGAACTGAGTGGAAAGACCTCCCGAGTCAACGACTTTCAGATTGTTGAAAAAAGCAGCCAGTTATTTGAAGCAGAGACTGGAAAGAAATACAGTGATTGGCTGTCTGCTGGAGAACTAGCTTTTATGGAGTTGATGTTTCAAAGGCGGCACCTATTAGAACACAATAATGGAATGATAGACCAACGATATTTAGACAAATCTGGTGATACCAGTTATTCTCTCGGACAGAGAATTATAGTCAAAGTGACAGATGCACATTTACTGTTGAACATTCTGAGAAAACTTGGAAGCTCGATAATGCAATTGTATTAAGGAAAGAGTGAAATAGAAATAATAAATAGGATGAGTGGAGAAAAAAACTGGGTCAAAATTTGGTCACGAGGCAAAAAGAAAACCCGGAGCCCGTTGAGAAATAATGGACTCCGGGTTTTGCGCAATCATTCCCATTCAATACTTGCTGGTGGTTTGGTGGTAACGTCCATTACCACACGGCTGGCATGTGGCACCTCATTGACGATACGGGCGGAAACCCGGGCAATGAGGTCATAGGGGAGACGTGCCCAGTCGGCGGTCATGAAGTCGTCGGTGGTGACGGCCCGCAGGGCGATGGTGTAGTCATAGGTGCGCTCGTCACCCATGACGCCGACGCTCTGGATACCGGTCAGGACGGTGAAATACTGATTGACATGACGGTCGAGACCGGCAGCAGCGATCTCTTCCCGGAAGATGGCATCACTCTCACGGACGATTTCCGCTTTCTCCGGGGTAACTTCCCCGATGATACGAATGGCCAGGCCGGGACCCGGGAAGGGCTGGCGCCAGACCAGTTCCTTGGGCAGGCCGAGGGTTTCGCCCAGGGCGCGGACTTCGTCCTTGAAGAGCATGCGCAGGGGCTCAATGAGTTCCGTGAAACCCAGCTCCTTGGGCAGGCCGCCCACGTTGTGGTGGCTCTTGATGACGGCGGCATTGGTGCCCTGGCCGCTCTCGATCACATCGGGATAGATGGTACCCTGGGCAAAATAGTCCAGTTTGCCGAGGGCGGCAGCTTCCTTCTTAAAGACTTCGATGAAATCCCGGCCGATGATGTGCCGTTTTTCCTCGGGCTCCGTGACACCCTTCAGATCCGCAAAGAAGCGCTCGGAGGCGTCGGAACGGATGAAACGGACCGGGAAGAGATGACTGAAAACATGGCAGACCTGATCGCTTTCTCCTTTGCGGAGAAGCCCGTGGTCCACAAAAACGCAGGTGAGGCGCTTGCCGATAGCCTTATAGATCAGGGCGGCAACAACGGAGGAGTCCACGCCGCCAGACAGAGCCAGCAGCACGGTGCCATCTTCCCCGACAGTTTCCCGTATCTGCTTAATGGCGGTTTCGGCGTAGGCGCTCATGGTCCAGTCGCCGGAGCAGCCGCAGAAGCGGAAGAGGAAGTTGCGGATCAGCATGGTGCCTTCCTCAGTATGAGTCACTTCCGGATGGAACTGCACACAGCAGATTTTCTTATCCTCATTGACCATGGCGGCAACGGGGCAGTTATCCGTTTCCGCGATCACCCGGAAGCCGGGCGGGCAGGCGCTGACCTGCCAGGTATGGCTCATCCAGCAGTTGGAAGCAGCCTGCATGCCGCCGAAGAGCCCGGCCTGTTCCTTCATCCGGACCGTTACCCGGCCGTATTCCCGCTCTTTGGCTTTTTCAACAGCGCCGCCGAGGAGCAGGGCTGTCAGCTGCATACCGTAGCAGATTCCCAGGACCGGGATCCCCGCTTCATACAGGGCCGGATCAATCTGGGGCGCGTTATCATCGTGGACACTGGAAGGACCGCCGGAAAGAATAATACCGATCGGTTTACGGGCCAGAATGTCCGCCAGGGGCATATTCCACGGGACAACCTCGGAATAGACATGGCATTCGCGAACGCGGCGGGCAATCAGCTGGGTATACTGGCCGCCGAAGTCCAGGATGAGGATGAGTTCTTTCTGCTGCATAGAGCCTCCAAATGGTAATTCACAATTCACAATTCATAATTCACAATTATGAATTCCGGAACATTATGAACGCATTTTATGATTTGTGCAACTATATTTATACAATTAATATAGACGGAATGACAAAGAGGCGGAGACCGCCTCTTTGTGAAGTGAAGAGTTTAGAGTGAAAAGTGAAGAGTTTAGAGTTTAGAGTTGCACGGGTATTGGCCTATTATTGGCCACTTTGGCCATAATTGGCCAATACCCGTGCAGAAGGATCATTGACATTGCAGCCGGGCCAGGTTTTGTTGGGCATCCAGAAGTCAGGAATCATATGAGCCTGGCCGGGATAATACTGCTCGAACAGTTCCCGGTAAAGGAGGCTTTCCTTTGTGAAGGGACGGCAGTAGTCGTATTTCGCTGCTTTTTCCTCAAATTCCTGATCCGTATAGGTCTTCTCGGCATAGGCTTTCAGATCGTCCACCATGCTGTGGCCTACGGCATCGGAAAAAGCAGCCTTCTGGCGCCAGAGAATTTCATCCGGCAGGATATGATCATCCGCGAAAGCTTTGCGGATCAGGTACTTGCCCATGTTGTGGTTGTTCATCTTCAGCTCCGGATCAATACTCATGGCATAGCGCACGAACTTCAGATCACCGAAGGGAACCCGGGCTTCCAGGGAGTTGACGGAGATGCAGCGGTCCGCCCGGAGTACGTCGTAGACATGCAGTTCACGAATCCGCTTTTCAGCTTCCTCCTGGAAGGCGGCGGCGGAGGGCGCAAAATCCGTGTACTTATAACCGAAGAGCTCATCGGATATTTCACCGGTCAGGAGTACCCGGACGTCTGTGTTTTCATGAATCCATTTGCAGACCAGATACATGCCGATGGAAGCGCGGATGGTGGTGATATCCCAGGTGCCGAGCAGTTCCACCACGGTGGGCAGGGCATCCAGGACGTCTTTTTCGCTGATGATGACTTCCGTATGCTCGCTGCCGATATAATCCGCAACCATTCGGGCATACTTCAGGTCGATGGCGTCAATATCCATGCCGATGGCAAAGGTGCGGATCGGTTTATCCAGCATCTTCTGCGCAATCGCGCAGACCAGGGAGGAATCCAGACCGCCGGAAAGCAGGAAACCGACCGGCGCGTCCGCGTCCAGGCGTTTCTCCACGCCGTCCATGAGCAGGCGGCGCAGCTTGGGACAGACTTCCTCCTCTGTTTTCATGGTGAAATATCCCACATAGGCCGGATCGGCGTACTGGACGAATTCTCCGTCAATCCAGTAATGGCCGGGCGGGAAGGGCAGGATGGTATCGCACATGCCGATCAGGTTCTTCGGCTCGCTGGCAAAGGCGATACCGCCGCCCCGGACTTCCCCGTAGTAAAGCGGGCGGATCCCGATGGGATCACGGGCGGCGATCAGTTTCTGCTGTTTTCCGTCCCAGAGGATCAGGGCAAATTCCGCGTCCAGGGTTTTGAACATTTCCACACCGTACTCCCGGTACAGCGGAAGCAGGATTTCACAGTCGCACTCGCTTTTCAGGTCATAGGTTTCCATCAGACGGGCCCGCAGGGGACGGAAACCGTACAGTTCACCGTTGCAGACCACATAGTCGTCATCCAGGCGGAAGGGCTGCATGCCTTCTTCATGCAGACCCATGATGGCCAGACGGTGAAAACCAAGGATGCCGCCGGGGATATCCACCAGGCGGCTCATATCCGGACCGCGGGAGATGGTCCGGTCAAAACAGGTTTTGATCAGGTCCCGGGGAAAACGGGCACCGGTCATGCCGAAAATTGAACACATACATATTCCTCCAATGAAAAATTCGTGCGATCGCCATTACCAAAGTGCCTGGGGCACTTTGACGGCTGTAGCATGGCAGCTGTATTCCGCAACCTCAGTCGGCGCGACTGCCCACTGGGCAGCTCGCTTGCTTCGGTTGACCTCAGATCCGATGAAATTTCTGCCACTGGCAGTCATCGGCTCTTCGCCCCAAATCATAGATTTGGACAGCTGCTCAACAATTCAGAATTATCCGCTGCGGCGGGGTGCTACTTAAAACTGAAGATTGAAAAATGAATAATGGTGGAGAAAACAGCATTGGATGCTGTTTTTTTGAATGAATGCACCTCTGGCGTAGTAAGGGATCCTTCGACTGCGCATGGGATGACATTCTACAGATGCTGTTAAGAATTACGGAGCAGTCTTAGAAGCCGATCGGCGGCTTCACGGGTATCGGCGGGATCGCCGAAGGTGGAGAAGCGGAAGAAGCCTTCACCGCAGGCACCGAAGCCCTCACCGGGAGTGCCGACAACCTGGATTTCATTGAGCAGCTTATCGAAGAATTCCCAGCTGCCCATGCCGCCGGGACACTGCATCCAGATATAGGGCGCGTTTTTGCCTCCCCAGTAACGGACGCCGGCTTTGTCCAGCGCGGCCATGAGTACCCGGGCGTTTTCCTTATAAATCCGGATGTTGTCATGGATCTGTTTCTGGCCTTCATCCGTGAAGACGGCGGCACCGCCGTGCTGCAGGATATAGGAAACGCCGTTGGTCTTGGTGGTGCGGTTCCGGACCCACATGGCATTGAGATTCATGCCGCAGCGTTCCAGCGCCTTCGGAATGACCGTGTAGCCGAGGCGGGTGCCGGTGAAACCGGCGGTCTTGGACAGGGAGCAGATCTCGATGGCGCAGGTTTCCGCACCGGGAATCTCAAAAATGCTGTGGGGAAGATCTTCTTCTATAAAGGCTTCATAGGCGGCATCGAAGAGGATCACCGCACCGCGTTCATTGGCCCAGTTGACCCACTGGGTCAGCTGTTCCCGGTTGTAAGCGGCACCGGTGGGATTGTTCGGGGAGCACAGATAGATCAGATCCGCATCCAGCCCCGGCTTCGGCAGGGGCAGGAAATGATTATCCGGGCCAGAGGGAAGATGAATAATCTCCCGGCCGGCCATGGTGTTGGCGTCCACATAGGCGGGATAGGCCGGCTCCATGATCAAAGCCTTGTTTGACCGGTCAAAGAGGTCCAGCAGGTCGCCCAGTTCATCACTGGCGCCGCTGGAAACGAAAACTTCCTCCGGAGAAAGGAAAACATCCCGCTTTTCATAGTGCTTTGCGATGGCCTCCCGGAGGGAGGGTGCGCCGCACTCCGGCATATAGCCATGGAAGCGATCCTTTACACTCTGATCATCCACACCCTCATGCAGTGCCTTAATGACCGCGGGAACCAGCGGCAGGGAAACATCCCCGATGCCCATCCGGTAAAGATGGGTTCCCGGATGCTCTGCCAGATAGGCCTTGGTCTTCTGGGCAATATGATAGAAAAGATAGGATTCTTTCAGATTCGCGTAGCTGAGGTTTGGTGTCAGCATGGGATCACCTCCAATAGAACTAGAAAAAAAGGCAAGGCATCCTGAAGCAGGACGCCTTTGCCTTGTTGGGAGGTATGGTATCATTCCGTGAAAGCCTTGTCAAGGAAGAAACAGGGAAAGGAAACAGCGAATACAAAGGGAATACAATCCGGGGGATTGACAGCTTTCCGGACCGGTGATAGGATACGCGCATCAGGGCAAGGGTGTCGTGCTGACGATGCACCTTGCTCTCTTTCTTTTATTATGACGCTGAGGGGGTCAGTATTATGAGTAAGTACACGAAGGAAGACATTATCCGCCTGGTACGGGAAGGCGACGTGGAGTTCATCCGCATGCAGTTCACCGATATTTTCGGTCAGCTGAAGAACGTGGCTATTACAGCCAGCCAGATCGAAAAAGCCGTTAACAATGAAATTATGATCGACGGCAGCAGCATTGAGGGTTTTGTCCGCATCAATGAGAGCGACCAGTATCTGCGCCCCGACCTGGATACCTTCACTATTCTGCCCTGGCGTCCCCAGCACGGTAAAGTCGCCAGACTGATCTGTGATGTTTACAATCCCGACGGAACACCCTTTGCCGGTGATCCCCGCGGCGTGCTGAAGAAAGTGCTGAAGCGGGCGGCCGATATGGGTTACTCCTTCAATGTAGGACCGGAGTGCGAGTTCTTCCTCTTCCAGACTGATGAAGAAGGAAAGCCCACCACCACCACTTCTGACGAAGCCGGCTACTTCGACCTGGGACCGCTGGATCACGGTGAGAGCACCCGCCGCGAGATCTGCCTGGCACTGGAGCAGATGGGCTTCGAAATCGAAGCCAGCCATCATGAAGTGGCTGCCGGCCAGCACGAGATCGACTTCCGTTATGCTGACGCGCTGACGGCTGCCGACAATATCATGACCTTCAAACTGGCTGTGAAAACGCTGGCCCAGAAGAACGGCCTGCATGCAACCTTTATGCCCAAGCCTGTGTTCGGTATCAACGGCAGCGGCATGCACACCAATATGAGCCTTTTCAAGGATGGCAAGAACGTATTTGCCGATCCTTCCGATAAGCGCGGCCTGAGCAAGGAAGCTTATTCCTTCATCGCCGGTATCCTGGCCCACATCCGCGGCATGGCGGCGATCACCAACCCGCTGGTTAACAGCTACAAGCGCTTGGTACCCGGCTACGAAGCTCCCTGCTACCTGGCCTGGAGCGCCAGCAACCGCAGCGCCCTGATCCGTATTCCCGCTGCCCGCGGCAACGGAACCCGCGTTGAACTGCGCTGTCCCGATCCGAGCGCGAACCCCTACCTGAATATGGCTGTCTGCCTGGCTGCCGGCCTGGACGGTATTGAAAAGGGTATGACCCCGCCGGATGAAATCACTGAAAACATCTTCGCTATGGATGCTGCCACCCGCGAAGCAAAGGGCATCAAGTCCCTGCCCGGCACACTGAAGGAAGCCGTGGACTGCCTGAAGGAAGACGCAGTGATCTGCACTGCCCTGGGCGAGCACGTGCTTGATCAGTATGTGGAAGGCAAGGAAAAAGAGTGGGATGCCTACCGTACACATGTGAGCAAGTGGGAAATCGACCGCTATCTGGTGATGTTTTAATGCACAATGCATAATGCACAATGAAATAAAGGTCCCGCATGTTGCCGGATGCTTTCAGAACACAAAAGAAAAGGGTTCTGAGAGCACCGGGAACATAGGGC
>Ga0310695_10004198_pt1 | contig 26987 bp, 24 predicted proteins | sample RumenRJG_04DNA_FD_203882 | JGI IMG/M metagenome (GOLD analysis project Ga0310695, IMG submission 203882) | Bovine rumen microbial communities from Lethbridge, Alberta, Canada - RJG_04 (v2) (version 2) | ecosystem: Host-associated > Mammals > Digestive system > Stomach > Rumen | place: Canada... | reverse complement strand
TGTTGGACGAAATGCTGAGTGAGACAGATAAAAAGGCTATCGTAGAAGCGGAAGACCTTATTGAGTTTCACTTTACCCTCGGTTTGTGGATTCGCAACAATTGGTTATATGACCGCAGTGAAGAAGAACTTGAGTCACTCAGTAAAGCATTTGGCGTAGATGTACCCTATTTTGCGACTGATGATTTGTCATCAGAGATTTTGGAAGCATATCAAAAGCATTTGAGAAAGATAAAGGAATAGAACTATATTATTATTTCCTCCAAAAGTTAATACAAATGAAAAGAGACAGCGATACTTATGCCAATAGCAGAAAGTTGGTCGGTGATGAACGCTTCCAAAAGTTTTATGATTCTGCCCTAAAAGGGTGTATGTCTCCAATGATGTGGGGATTATACGCAGACAAAAGAAAACTTATTTTTAATTCACGTTGACTCGACTTGTAACGTAAACATTTTCGTAAGTTGTTGCGAAAAAAAAGGCGCGCCATAGGACGAAAAGCGCAGAAATGCTTAACTTTGCACGGAATCAATCAAAACGTAAATTGCCTCATGAAACAATTACTAACCCTCATCGTCTGTCTGCTGGCACCCTCCCTGCTCAGCGCTACACCGTGGGAGACGACCTACCGACAGATAGAACAGAGCATCCAGGCGCCACAGTTCCCGGACAAGACTTACGTCATCACTAAATTCGGTGCCAAGACAACGACAACGGCTGCAAAGAACCAGAAAGCCATCAACCGGGCCATCGAGAAATGCTCGAAGGCTGGCGGTGGGCGCGTCGTCGTGCCTGCCGGTACATGGAACACCGGTGCCATCACCCTGCTATCGGGCGTCAACCTCGTTGTGGAGAAGGGGGCCACGCTGCTCTTTGCCTTCGACACCGACCTCTACCCGCTGGTCATCACCCGCTGGGAGGGGCTCGACCTGTGGAACTATCAGCCCTGCATCTATGCCTACGGGCAGCAGAACGTAGCCATCACGGGCGAGGGAACCATCGACGGCAACGCCACAAAAGACACATGGTGGGCCATGAGCGGCAAGAAGGGCTACCCGGAGAATCCCGACATCAAGGAGAACCAGAAGTTCGGCAGCCGCGACCGCCTGCTGAAATATGGTGAGGATGGCGTCGATATCGATGAGCGCCGCTTTGGCAAAGGACATGGACTGCGCCCGCAGCTGGTGTGCCTGAACCAATGCGAGAACATCCTCATTGAGGGTGTGACGATGCTCAACTCCCCCTTCTGGGTGATGCACCCGATGCTCTCGAAGAACATCACGGTCAAGAACGTGAAGGTGTGGAACGAGGGACCCAACGGCGACGGCTGCGACCCTGAGTCGTGTGAGAACGTTCTGATAGAGGGCTGCACCTTCCATACAGGCGACGACTGTATTGCCATCAAGAGTGGCCGCAATGCCGACGGCCGCAAGTGGAACATCCCGTCGAAGAACATCATCATCCGCAACTGCACGATGGAAGACGGTCATGGTGGCGTCGTCATCGGCTCGGAGATTTCCGGTGGTTGCCAGAATGTCTTCGTGGAGAACTGCGAGATGGACTCGCCCAACCTGGAGCGTGTACTGCGCATCAAGACCAACTCGTGCCGAGGCGGCATCATCGAGAACATCTACATGCGCAACGTCACCGTGGGACAATGCCAGGAGGCGGTGCTCAAGATCAATACCGACTACGAACCGAAAGAGGTGTGCTGCCGCGGATTCTATCCCATCGTCAGGAACGTGTTCATGGAAAAGGTGACGTGCGAGAAGTCGCAATATGGCGTGATGATCGTGGGCTATGAAGCCGACTCGCTGGCCTATACCGTCAACCACATCTACGTCAGCGACTGCCGCTTCAACGGCGTTACCGACAAGGCTGTCCACCAGACGGGAAAGGCGCAGGAGGTGCACTTCAAGAACCTCTTCGTCAACGGCTCGCTGGTGCTTCAGGAGAAGCCCTACCCCACCTACAGCCTGTGGATGACCCACTCTGAGATGAAGCGCACGCCGCATCCCTACCTGCTCGACTTTGCCAAGAAGCCGCGCTGGAACTATGTGATGGGAATAGAAATGGAAGGAATGCTCAACACTGCCCTGGCCTACAACGACCAGGGCATTCTTGACTACCTGGCTGAATATGCCGAGGAGATGATTGGCGACGACGGCAGCATCAAGGACTACCGCTTCGACGACTACAACCTGGACAAGGTGCGCACGGCAAAGTTCCTTTTGCGATGGGACCAGCTGCGACCGGAGAAGAAGAACAAGAAGGCGCTCCAGACATTGTTCCGCCAGCTGGAGAAACAACCTCGCACAGACGAGGGCGTGTGGTGGCACAAGGCCATCTATCAGAAGCAGGTGTGGCTCGACGGCATCTTCATGGGACTGCCCTACTACACCCACGCATGTACCTATTTAAAGAAGAACGCGCGCAAGGTGTACGACGATGCCGTGATGCAGATTGTGAAGACCGACCATCGCACCTTCGACCCACAGACACAGCTGTGGAAGCATGCGTGGGACGAGACGCACCAGATGTTCTGGGCCAACCCCGAGACAGGATTGAGCCAGCATACATGGGGAAGGGCTCTGGGATGGTTTGCCATGGCCATCGTGGAAGTGCTCGACGCGCTTCCGCAGGAATATGCCAAGCGACAGGAGCTCATCGACATTCTCGACCGCGTGCTGACGCAGGTGGTGCGCTGCCAAGACAAGAAATCGGGTGTGTGGTATGACGTGCTCGACGTTCAGGACCCGCGCAACTATCTCGAAAGCACCTGCTCGTCGATGTTCGCCTACTGTCTGCTGAAGGCTGCCCGCTTAGGCTATGTGGGCGACGACATGCGACAGGCAGGCATCAAGGCCTACAAGGGAATACTCGACCGCTTCATCCGCGTCAATGCCGACGAGACCATCTCGCTCACCGACTGCTGCGAGGTGTCGGGCCTGGGACCTGCTGACAAACCCCACCGCGACGGGTCGTTCGACTACTACATGAGCGAACCTATCCGCGACAACGATGCCAAGGGCATAGGCCCCTTTATCTGGGCATCGATAGAAATGGAAATGCTTGAGGGCGATGGACATTAACCATCGCCCCCAAGCAACTTAACACTACGTTCTTTTCTGTTTTATCCAGCAAGGCCGAAGAGCTGGCGCAATCCACTATCGACACCCGAGAAGCCCATGAAGGCAAGGCTGAGAAGCCCTGCGGTGACGAGGACGATGGCTGTGCCCTGCATGCCTTTGGGAATCTTTGTCAGGGCCATCTGCTCGCGGATGCCTGCAAAGACGACGAGGGCCAGTCCAAAGCCGATGGCTGTCGAGAAGGCGTAGACAATCGACTGCAAGAGCGAGAAGTCTTTCTGGATGACAAGGATGGCGACACCCAAGACGGCGCAGTTGGTGGTGATGAGGGGCAGGAAGATGCCTAATGCCTGATAGAGGGGCGGCGACACCTTCTTGAGGATGATTTCCACCATCTGCACCAAGGCTGCGATGACAAGGATGAAAGCAATGGTCTGCAGATATTGCAGGCCCAGAGGATTCAACACGAAATGCTGGATGAGATAGGTCACGATGGTGGCCAGCGTCATTACGAAGGCCACGGCTGCCGACATGCCGAGCGACGTGCTCACCTTCTGCGACACGCCGAGGAAGGGGCAGATGCCGAGAAACTGCGACAGGATGATATTGTTGACGAATATCGCCGAAATGAAAATCAGTATGTATTCCATATTCTTTAGCGCTTTAATTCTTCATTCCTATATTCTTCATTCCTATATTCTTCATTCTTCATTCCTAATTCTTTATTCTATTGACGATGGCCACGAGGAAGCCCAGCGTGATGAAGGCTCCCGGAGGCAGCACAAACATCAGCAGGTTGTACGTCTCGGGCAGCAGGGTGAAGCCGAAGATGGAGCCCGCACCGAGCAGCTCACGGCAGATGCCCAGAAGTGTCAGTCCGAGGGTGAAGCCCAGACCGATGCCGACACCATCCATCAGGCTGGCCACTGCCCCATTCTTGGCAGCAAAGGCTTCGGCACGTCCGAGGATGATACAGTTGACGACGATGAGGGGGATGAAGAGTCCGAGGGTGGCATAGATTCCGGGTACAAAGGCCTGCATCACCATTTGGAGGATGGTGACGAAGGACGCGATGACAACGATGAAGACAGGTATGCGCACCATGTCGGGTGTGAGGTTCTTGATAAGCGAGATGACGACGTTGGAGCAAATGAGCACAAACATCGTGGCCAGTCCCATCGACAGGCCGTTGATGGCACTGGTCGTCGTGGCCAGCGTGGGACACATGCCGAGCATCAGGACAAACGTTGGGTTCTCCTTGATGATGCCGTTCTTAATAATGCTGATATAATTCATCGAATTTACGATTTACGGATTTACTATTTACTTTTTCTCTTCCGGCACAGCCATGTAGGCTTTGTAGGCATTGTTGACAGCCAGGAGGAAGGCACGGCTGGTGATGGTAGAAGCCGTGATGGCATCCACCTGTCCGCCATCCTTGCTGACGACGAGCGGCTCGCTGGGATTCTTCCCGATGATGTCGCCCTTGGCATCCTTCTGGAACCACTTGTCGGCTTTGGCACCGAGACCGGGTGTCTCTGCATGCTCGAGGAGGGTATAGCCGAGGATGTTGCCCTCGGTGTTGAAGCCTACGAGCACCTTCAGATTGCCGCCGAAGCCCATCGTAGAGCTTTCCACGGCAGCTCCCAACGGCTTGCCAGCAGCATCCTCCGTCTGGTAGACGACGAATGTGGCATCCTTACCATTGACGTTGCCGGGCACGGTGTCGGTCTTGGCAACGTTCAGATCGCCGCCACCCATGACGGCCTTGATGCCTTCGGCCAGCGTCTTCTCTTTCTGTTGTGCAATGGGACCTTCCGTCACATGGTTCACCCAAGCTAAGATACAGCCCATGATGATAGCGATGCCCGTGAGTACGAGCACCATATTGGTGATTGATGATTTCAGCTTTTCCATATCAGTTCAGGATTGAGGTGCTTCGCCGAAGCGCTTGGGTTTGACATACATGTTGATGAGGGGGGTAAAGGCGTTCATGATGAGGATGGCGAACGACATACCCTCGGGATAGCTGCCCCAGTTGCGGATGGCCACGGTGAGCAGTCCGATGCCGACACCATAGATAATCTGGCCGCGCGGAGTCATCGGCGATGTGACATAGTCGGTGGCCATGAAGATGGCACCCAGCATCAGTCCGCCGGTGAGAATCTCCACAAAGGGGTCGGCATACGAAGGATCGATGATGTGGAGCAGTCCGCAGAAGACGAACACGGTGGCAAAGATGCTCACAGGGATGTGCCAGGTGATAATCTTGCGCCAGAGCATGTAGGCGAAGCCGATGAGCAGTGCCAGGGCACACACCTCACCGATGGTGCCCAGACCACCCTCGGGATTGGATCCCAAGAGCAGCTGCGTGGCCGACGGCAATTCTTCAAGCAGACTGACGTTGCCCGTCTTGGTGGCTTCCTTGATGAGCGTCAGCGGTGTGGCTCCCGTCTCGGCATCGAGATAGCTGGTAAGCTGTCCGGGAAGCGGCCACGACGTCATCTGTGCCGGAAAACTGATCAGGAGGAAGGCACGTCCTACGAGGGCTGGGTTGAAGATGTTGCAGCCCAGTCCGCCGAAGGCCATCTTTCCAACGCCGATGGCAAATAAAGCGCCAATGATGATAATCCAGATGGGGAGGTTCGACGGCAGGTTGAAGCCCAGGAGGAGTCCTGTCAAGACGGCCGATCCGTCGAAGATTGATGTTTCTTCTTTCTTCAGGATAAACTTCGTTATCGCCCATTCGAAGAACACACAGGCAATAACGCTGGTGGCAAGCACGATGGCCGAACCGATGCCGAAATAGAAGAGCGAGACGAGCAACGCCGGCACGAGGGCCACGATGACGCCATACATGTTCTTCTCGACCGTGTCGGAGCCATGAGCATGCGGTGATAATGATACTGTTAACATTTTTATTCGATATTACGATGTTACGATATATTCGATATGATGGTTTGGCAGGGAGAGGGCTTGCTTATTTCTTGGCATTCCTTGCGCGAATCATGCCCATGACGGTCTGCTTGCCCTGACGGATATTGTCGAGCAGCGGACGGTGGGCCGGACAGGTGAACTGACATGAGCCGCACTCGATGCACGAGACGATGTCCTCCTGTTCGGCACGTTCCCACAACTTGTTGTCCGACAAGGTGGCCAGCAAGAAAGGTTCGAGTCCCATCGGACAGGCTCCCACGCACTTGGCACAGCGAATGCAGGGCTGCGCCTTCTGGCGGTGGGCATCGTTGCCAGAAAGTATGGTCACGCTGTTCGTTCCCTTACAGACAGGCACATCCTCGGTGGTCAATGCCTTGCCCATCATGGGGCCACCGGCCAAGAGCTTGTTGTCGCCCTCGGGCATTCCGCCACAGGCATCGATGAGTTCGCGCATCGGTGTTCCCATACGGACGAGGAAGTTGCCGGGATGAGCCAGCTGCTTGCCCGTGACGGTAGTATAGCGCTCGAACAGCGGCTTGCGCTTCATCACCGCCTCATAGACTGCAAAGGCAGTACCTACGTTCTGCACAATGGCTCCCACGTTGACGGGGATGGCAGGTGGGGCAGGCACTTGTCGACGGATGACGGCATCCACCAGCTGCTTCTCGCCTCCCTGCGGGTAGCGTTGCTTCAGGGGCACGACTTCGACGGTATAATCTGACGAAGCAAACTTTGCGGCACACTTCTGCTGGAGCAGCTCGATGGCCTTGGGCTTGTTGGTCTCTATGCCAATATAGCCCGTTGTCACCTTGGCTGCTTTCATCAGGAGCTCCAGTCCGACGAGAATCTCATCGGGATGCTCCATCATCAGCCGATAGTCTGACGTGATATAGGGTTCGCACTCCACGGCATTGATAATGACACACTCGGCCTTGGCCGTGGGCGGTGGTGTGAGTTTGATGAACGTGGGGAAGCCAGCACCACCCATACCGGTGACACCTGCCGTCTTCACACGCTCCACAATCTCTTCAGGAGTAAGTTCCGGATGGTCGGCCACCAGTTCGAGCTTGTCGGAGCGGTCGATGGTCTCTTCCCACTCGTCGCCCTCAACGTTGATGATGATGACGGGCTTACGATAGCCTGTAGCATCGACAGCGGTGTCTATCTTGAACACCGTACCTGAGACCGACGAATAGATGGGTGCAGAGACGAATCCGCCAGCCTCGGCAATGAGTGTACCGACCTTCACCTTGTCGCCCTTCTGAACGACAGGCTTGGCAGGAGCTCCGATATGCTGCGACAGGGGGAAGATGGCCTGCTTGGGCAGGGCTGCCACCTTCGTAGGCACCTCGTGGGTTAGCTTATTCTCTTCGGGATGGATACCGCCTATGCGGAATGTTCTGATTTTCATACGCTTTCCTCCTTTACTTCTTCTGTGGGTTTCGGTTTGGGCAATGGGAAGTTGACGGCATGGATGGCTCCTGTGGGACAGGCCTCCACACACTTCTTGCAAAGCCGACACTTGTTGAAGTCGATGTAGCAGAGATTGCTCTCCACCGTGATGGCCTCAAACTTACACTCTTTCTGACACTTGCCACAGCCGATACAGGCAGCCTTACAGGCCTTCATGGCAGCGGCTCCCTTGTCTTTGTTGACACAGCTGACGTAGACACGGCGGTTCTTAGGACCTTTCTTCCGCAGTTCGATGACACGGCGCGGACAAGCCTTGACACAGGCTCCACAGGCCGTACACTTGTCATCGTCGACCTCGGGAAGACCAGTCTCGGCATTGACACTGATGGCGCCAAACTGACAGGCGGCCACACAGTCGCCACAGCCCAGGCAGCCATATCCGCAGCCCGTCTCACCGGCTCCAGTGGCATTCTGGGCAGCACAGGTCTGCAGTCCGTCGTACTGGGCAATGCGCTGTCGCAGCTCGCACGTTCCGTTACACCTCACCACAGCAACCATCGGGTCGCTGTTGGCAACGGCCATTCCCAAGAGGTCGGCTACCTTCTTCATCACGTCGGCACCACCAACAGGGCAGTTGAGCCCCTCGATAGACCCGGCATCAGCTCCCTTTACCAGAGCATCGGCCATTCCCGAACAGCCCGGGAATCCACAACCGCCGCAATTGGCGCCAGGTAGAGCTGCCGTGACAAGCGGCAGACGCGGGTCTTCCTTTACAGCAAACTTCTTGGAACAGACATAGAGTATCACTGCTGCAATGAGCGCGATACTGCCAAGAACGATTACTGCCGTCAAAATAAAACTCATAGGCTTACTATTTATGAATGATTGATTAATTCGAATGCGATGCTCTCGCCTACCTTCTTCCTGCACGCGTACAGTATTATATAATAAGGTATCAGACTGGCCAGACCACTCAGAGCCATCACGGGCTCGCTATCGGTGAATCGGCCAACGGCGAACACTACACCGACCATCACCAAGAAGGGCAGCACAAAAGCCAAGACGACAGCCAGCGAGCCCATCCGCGAGGATGCAGCCACCGTCACCTCGTCGCCGATGGCAGGCTGCCAGCGCACATTGGCTATCGGAACATCGACCACCTTCAGCTTCTGCTCCGACAGATTGCAATGGGCTGCCACACGGCAAGAAGCACATGCCGACGACTGCATGATACGCACCCGTACCACCCTGTCGTCAATACTGTCCACCACACCGCGATGCTCTATCTTTTGACTCATAAGCTCGGATAGTTTGTTTTCTTGTTCGCCATTTGTCATGTCGAGTTTGCAAATGCAAAGGTAATGGTTATTTGCCGAATAGCAAAACATTCATCAAAAAAAAAGCATTGATGTTAACAAATCTTGTAGTTTTTGACCTTGATTTCAAAAAAAGAGACCAAAATATTTTGTGGTTACGATTGTTTGCACTATCTTTGCACCATGAAAGCAACAGAACAAACCATCCAGCAGATTGAGCGAACGCTGAAGAAGATAGCTCAGAAGTTACCCGAGACAGACGACCCGGCACTGATGACCGATATCCACCTGCGCGTACCGCAGGAGAGTGGCGAGATTCTTGTCTTCGACGACGACGACAACGAGATAACACGTTGCGTCGTGGAACAGTGGATTGACAACAAAGACGAGGACTTCTACGAGCAGGTCACGGAGATACTGCGCCGCGAGCTACACCGCCTGGAGCCGATAGCAGGCCATCTGGGCATCCTGAAGCCTTACAGCTTCGTCCTTGAGGACGACGACCATGAGGTGGTCGGCGAATTGTTTGTTGCCGACGACGAGACCATCATCCTCGGTGGCGAGCTGATGGAAAACATGGAAGAAGACCTTGACAGCTTCTTCGACAATCTGATGAAAGAATAGGTTTTTGCTTCAAGCGAACGGTTTACAACTTGTAACCCAAAGCCACAGGACAAAATTAGAGGGTGTGCTGTCACACCCTCTATTCATTCATCCCATAGAATCACCACCATTAGAAGTGGTAGCCCAAGGTGAGCAACAGCTGATGACGCTTGTTGTCGACATTGGTGATGGTGGCGAAATTGTCCGTCAGGTCGCTACCGGCAGCTGCTTCATAGCCCATGAACGGTGAGAACTCACCCTTCGTGATGGCATACTGGTAGGCAAGGTCCAAAGAGAGCTTGTCGAAGTTGACACCGATACCTGCCGTCAGACGGTTGGTAGCCTTCCAGTTGGTATAGTCAGTGGCCGAGGCATAGTAGCTGCCCGGGCTGTCGAGAGCACCATTCTTGAAGCCGTCGAGGTTGTACATCGGACTGATGTAGTTGTAACCCAGACGCACGGCAAAGTGTTCGTCGGCCTTCAGTTCGGCACCCACCTTGAAGGTGCTTACTCCCTTCAGGGTCGACTCGGTGTGGTTGTTCATCACGCGGTCGCTCTCACTGTCTTCCCAATATTCGTCGTAATACCAGTCGTAGCCACCGCCCGTGTTCACACGGCTGTCTATCGAACCATAGTCACTATATTCGTAGGTAGCTCCCAGAGCGACCATGTTGCCGATGGTATGTCCCAACGAGATGCCAAACTTCCACGGTGTGTAGAGCTTGAACTTGTAGCGCTCAGAGCTGGTGCCGTTGTCATAGTTGCCTACGTTGGTCATGTTGTCCAGACGCGTATTGTTTTCCGTTGTCAGGTCGTAGAACGTCGGCGTGTGGACATACAGTCCGATGCGGAAGGGCGACTCCTCAATGGGGCGGTAGATGGCACCAAACTTCACATTGAAGCCCGCGCCATCGATATAGCGCTCGTCGCTGACGAGGACATCGCCGACGCTGTTGTTGCTGGCATCAACCAGCGACTCGCGATACTCGCTGTAGCTCTTGTAGTTGACATCCTTGATACCCACAGTAATTCCAAGGAACCAGCGGTTGTTGATGTTGCCGCTGAAGTTGAAGTCGTACTCACCGATGTAGCCTTTCTGCCCACGGATCATGCTGTAGCCTTTGGCATCGTTGTAATAGAAGTTGCCGTCGTCGGCATCAGGCAGCAGAACGTTGTAATAGAGGTAGTCGAGCTGGCTATAGGCATTGCCGTCGCCAACCCATACGCCACCGTCGTCTTCCAGTCCGAAGCAGTCCTCAGCCCCCTTGATGTACGAGAGCTTGTTTTGCGAAGCACCGTTGAGACTGTTGGCAGCCGAAAGGATGTGGTTGAAGTTGCGACTCTTGTGGTAGTTGAAACCGAAGTTCAGGAACGACTGCGGTCCCGACTGCTTCGAATAGACAAAGCCTATCTGGTCGAAGCTCATGCTCGTCTTCTTGCTCCAGTCGAAGTCGCTGGCATCTTGCTGACTCACGAAGCCAGCTGTGGCATTGATGGTCGAGTGCCGGAAGAGTCCGATACCTGCCGGGTTGGTCGATATGGTAGAGATGTCTGCGCCTAAGGCTTCCATTGCACCACCCATGGCGACGAAGCGGGCTGTCCCGTTGAGGTCGTCGGTCGCAATGTTGGCATTCTCATAGGTCTCTTGTGCTGCTGCAGGCACTGCGGCCAGCATGGACAGCGCGAATAAAATCTTCTTCATATTGATTGTGTTCATTTTTATTTTTCGGGATTACGATATTTCGGGATTCCTTTAATTATTATCTGCGACCACCGAAGCCACCTCCATGCGAACCGCCGCCGCTGCGTGTTCCTCCGCCGCCGCCGAAGCTGCCGCTGCTGTGACCGCCGCCATACGAACCGCCGCTATATGTGCTGCCCGAGCCGCCGCCAAAGTTGCTGTCCTTCGTGCGCGAGCTGCCGCCAAAGCTGGATGTCCGAGGTGCCTCATAGGTGTTGTTTCGATCAGGAACGCTCCATGTATTCTTCGAACCAGAGCGATTGCCGCCGAACGTACCGTGCTGACGCGTCTTACCATTGCTTCTGGTGCTTGCCGAGTGGCGACTGCCATTGCTGCCGCGAGCACCGCTGAAGGTGCCGCTACCATGGCCTCCGAAGCCTGGGCGATAGACATGTCCGTGGCCCGATGTACCGGTGATGCCGTGGTTGTATCCGTGGTCTACGTAGGTGATGCCACCGCCGTAACCGCCCCAATAGCCACCATAACCACCCCAGTAGCCATAGGGATAGCCCCAGCCATAATAGCCGTAGTACCAAGGCGAATACCAGTGCGAATACCAGGGATAGTACCATCCGTAGTAGCTGTACCAGGGATCATACCAGCTGCTGAACCAGGGATAGTAGTCCCAATAGTAGCGAGCGCCCCACCAGTAGGGTCCGAAGCCATAGCGGGAGAAGAGCCATGGGTCGTAGGGGCAATAGGTGTCCTCGAAACGGCTCATGTGACGACTCAGCGAGAAGTCGTCCTCTTCGTCGTACTGATACTCATCGGACTCTTCTTGGTATCCCTTGCCAGGGTGGAATTCGATGATGTCGTTGCCAAGCGAGTCGGTACCTACCTTCTCATAGTAGCTGCGGAACTCGCCCAACCGGTTATACTCGTCGTCGCTACGGTCGCTGCCACTATAGTAGGTCGGACCGTCGTCGGCAACCTTCTCCTTCTCAACAGAGCTCTTTGCCTCCTTCGCCGCCTTCTTAGGGGTGAAGTAGAGGTCGTCTTGCGCCATCATTGCTAATGGCAGGGCTCCCAAGATGACTGATAACAGGACTTTCTTCTTCATATTTTCAAGCGTTTTTTTGGTTCACAGTGCAAAATTACGATAAAATTTCATGCAAATATACGGATTTTCCCTAATCCGTGATAGGCTTTTCCCTATTTTTTGTAAATTTGCATGTGATTTTTAACAAAACATGCCCTAAAAAGGTCTTGATACAACTCGTCAACTAAAGAAAAATAGACATGAAATACTACGTAGCAGAATTCAAGATTACCGACAGTCAGGGACTGCCTGTCGACACACCGACGATGGAACTGACGCGCGAACTTGTTGCAGCCTTGTCGGCAGAAGCAGGTTTCGAATCGTTTGAGGATTCGGGCGATGGCTTGAAAGGATATGTGCAAAAAGAAGCCTTCGACGAAGTATCGCTTCGCCAGGCATTGGCCAACATGCCCATGGAGGGCGTCAACGTGAGCTATACCGTCAGCGACGTGCCCGACGAGAACTGGAACAGCACTTGGGAAGAAGAGGGTTTTGACCCCATCGTCGTAGACAACCGTTGCATCATCCATGACACCATTCATGCGCCACAACAGCTACCTGACGTCAACGTCATCGACGTAACAATAGATGCCAAACAAGCTTTCGGGACGGGCAACCACGAGACGACACGCATGATTGTTTCACGCCTGCTGCGACAACACCTGGAGGGCAAGCGAGTTCTCGACTGCGGCTGTGGGACGGGCATTCTCTCTATCGTCGCCGCGAAATGTGGTGCCAAGGATGTCGTCGCCTACGACATCGACGAATGGAGTGCCGACAACACGCGCCACAATGCCGAGCTCAATGGGGTGACAAACATCGACGTACTGCTTGGCGACGTCAACGTGCTGTCGCATGTATCGGGAGTGTTCGACGTAGTGTTGGCCAACATCAACCGTAACATCCTTTTGGCCGACCTTCCGAAGATGAAGGAGGTGATGGCACATGGGGCCAGCATCATCCTGAGCGGCTTTTACGTCGCTGACGGCATGAGCATTGCCGAGAAAGCAGGGCAGTTGGGGATGCGTCTCACCATGAGCAGTAGCGAGAACGATTGGTGCATGCTGGAGTTTTGCACCGAATAGCGGTGAAGGCGTGTGAGATAGTCAGCGCTTGATGCAGAGCTGCTTCAGGTCGTAGTAGCTGCCGTTGTAAAGGTTGAAGTCGACGTAGCCTTTGATGCCTGGCAGACGGCCGGCGTCGGTGTGCTGCCAGAACTTCCACGGCCCGTTGTATTCCACCTCGTCGACATAGTAATGGGCTATCCAATAGGGATAGTCGTCGAAAACGGGCGTACCTAAATAGTTAACCTTAAATTTATAATAGGTATAGATGATGGGCTTCACGTGGTATTTGTCTTCCACGACATGGAGCCACGTGAGGATTTCTCGGCGGAAGTCCTCCACCGACATATCGTCGGGCTTGTGCTCCACATCGAGCACGGGCGGCAGGTCGCCTTCTTGCAGATGTACTTTCTTCAGGAAGAAGTTTGCCTGGTCGCGAGCTGTGGAGCGATTGCTCCAGAAGTGGTAGGCACCGCGGATGAAGCCATATTCGCGGGCTTGCCGGAAATTGTCGTTGAAGTTGGGGTCGAGCCTGGAACTGCCTTCGGTAGCCTTGATCATGACGAAGCGGATGGGGCACTTCTCAATCATGGCATGTTGAAGCTCTTCCCAGTCGATGTTGCCCTGATAGTGGCTGATGTCGATGCCCCGTATCTCGTAGCCCGTGGGATATTTGGCATCGCCGTAGAGGGCTCGCCAACGGAAGCCGAAAGGACCGACAAAGAAGTAATAGAACAGCCAGACATAGACGGCGACGACAGCTACACCACCCAGAGCCCATGCCCAACGAGGCATACGGCTCAGGTGGTTGTTCTTCCGCGACTTTGCACGCTTCGCGGTGGCTTTCGTCGTCGTTTTCTTTTTCATTTATTGCTCTTGTTCCAGCTTGAGCGTCATGGTCGGGCGGTCGCACACCTCGCGCGGTCCCCAATACTGGATAGGTCCGGGGTAGACGTAGGCTGTGTCGTAAGCCCAGCGGTCGCGGTGAGCGGCAAAGGTCTTGAACGGTTTGCCGTTGAGGTCGACCAATGCTTTGCGGATGACGGGCTTCATCTTACCCTTGCGGCGCTCCATGTTCATCATCATCGTGATGGGCACACCGCCGGCTTCCCATTCCTCCACGGGCTTCGTGGTGTTCTTCACGATGGCCATATATCCTGTCTTGCCGGCAGCGATGAGGTGGGCGGCACTCAGACCCAGCGAATAGCAGTAGTCGGCATCGTAGTTGGAAGGTGCTGCGCAACGGCCTTCGTAGCCGAAGAAGTGGGTCTGCGACGAGAACTTGCCAGAGTAGCGTCCCCAGCGTTTGAATTTCTCCACGCGCTGAGCCACCATCGTTGCCAGCAGTTTCTCGGTTTCAATCTGTGATACCTGCACGTTGCCGTGGGGGTCGCGGTCGAATGCCAGCTGACGGGCAACATTCATCGGAAGGGCGTTGAACACGAGGAGGTTCTCGTCGGTGAGCTGCGACTTGATGAAGTCAATCAGGTCGTTGCGCGACACGGTCAGGTTGTACGACTCGGGCATGGCCAGAATCTCGTTGAGCTGGGCAATGAGTCGCTTGATATGGGGGATGAACTCGATAAGTCCTTCAGGGATGATGACGGTACCGAAGTTGTTGCCGTCGGCAGCGCGGCGCAGCACGGAGTCGACGATATAGTCGACGACATCGTTCAGCGACATGTCTTTCTGCTCTACTTCCTCAGAGATAAGACACACGTTGGGCTGTGTCTGCAGGGCCACTTCCAGGGCGATATGACTGGCCGAACGGCCCATCACCTTGATGAAGTGCCAGTATTTGCGGGCCGAGTTGCAGTCGCGCTCGATATTGCCAATCAGTTCTGAATAGACCTTACATGCTGTATCGAAGCCGAAGGAGGCCTCAATCTGATCGTTCTTCAAGTCGCCGTCGATGGTCTTGGGGCAGCCGATCACCTGCACACCGTAGTTCTTGGCTGCATAGTATTCAGCCAGGACGCAGGCGTTGGTGTTCGAGTCGTCACCACCGATAATGACGATGGCCTTGATGTCGAGCTCACGGATGATTTCCAGTCCTTTCTCAAACTGATCCACCTCTTCGAGCTTGGTGCGGCCCGAACCAATCATGTCGAAACCACCCGTGTTGCGATAGTCGTCGATGATGTCGGCAGTCAGCTCGATATACTCATGGTTGACCAGTCCGCTGGGACCCATGAGGAAGCCGTAGAGCCGGTTTTCGGGGTTCATCTTCTTCAGCATGTCAAACAGTCCGGTGATGACGTTGTGACCGCCAGGAGCCTGACCGCCGCTGAGGATGACACCCACATTCATGCGGGCGTGAACCTCTTCGTCACCTTCCACAAAGCGGATGAGCGGCATCCCGTAAGTGTTGGGGAACAAAGCCTTGATGTCTTCCTGATTACCTGCACTCTGAGTCAGAGCGCCTTCTTCTACCTTTACCGCACCCTGCAGCGCCTTGGGGAGTTTGGGCTGATAGGATGCACGTGCCAATTGCAATGCACTTTTTTCCATTTTACTAATACTTATTTTTGATGTTATCTAAAAACTTCTTTTGCAAAATATTGGGTGCAAAATTACTGCTTTTTTGCGAATTTTGGAAAGATTTCAGATAAAATTAAAGATAAAAATGTTTTTTTTTGCAAGAAATTGCTTTTGTTTCGATTTTTATTCTTATATTTGCCATGTCAACTTGACAAGTAACTCTTACCACTATGGCAAAAAAACGAATTTTAAAAAGAACTATCCACTACGTCTGCGAAGAACTTTTTGCAGAATGTGCAGCCGCATCGCTCAATGCCAGCAGCTACAACACTGAAAACATTGCAGCACTCGTTGGCTCGATTGTGCAATTGCAGAACAATTACGTCAACCGTATCTCTCACCCAGAACCTGGTATCAGGCAGAAAGACTATTACAAAGACCTGATTGAGAATTTCAACAAACAGGCCAGCGAAATAGTCGACCAGATTCTAAACATCCACTGAACAAAGCATGATACAGCGTTTCTGCCAATGGATCTTGTATAAACAGATGGGATGGACAAAGGAAATAACAGTTGTCCATCCTGACAAATACATCATCTGCCTTGCACCCCACACCAGCAACTGGGACTTTATCCTCGGCCAGCTATATATGAGGGCCGAGGGGTTGCGAATTGGGTTCCTGATGAAGAAAGAATGGTTCCGCGGACCGCTCGGAACATTCTTCCGGCGCATCGGGGGAATACCTGTGTATCGCTCAAAGAACAACAGCATGACCGATAACTTGGCAGAAACAGCTCGCAGGGAAAAGACATTCAACCTTTGCATCACACCCGAAGGCACACGGTCGAGGAATGCCGAATGGAAACGGGGCTTCTATTTCATTGCATGGAAGGCCGGCATTCCCATCCTCCTCTACGCCCTCGACTACGAGCGCAAGCACATCGCCTGCACCAAGAGCATCATTCCTACAGGCGATGTGGACAACGAGATGCGCATGATCAAGGAGTATTTCAGGGGTTGCAAAGGCAAATATCCAGAGAAATTCACCATCGGCGATGACTGACAATCATAGCATCAGAACGGTCCTGTTGGTTGCCGTATGCTTCCTCTTGGCTGCATGCGGCACTAAGCACGTGGCGGTTGACAAGAGTCGCCAGCCTGCTGTCGCGCCCTCTCAGACAGACGGCAAGCAACCAGCAGCCACCGAGACAGAGCGAAAAAAATCAAAGAACACCGACAACCTGTGGCAGGGCATCGAATACGATGGCCAGCCGTGGGTCAGAAACATTTCCATCCCCTACTCCATCCCCCAAGGTCTCTACAACCGGCATATCACCCTGTGGCCCAGCCACGGACGCTACTACGACCAGGAGAAGCTGCAGTGGAAATGGCAGCGACCCTTCCTCTTCGGCACCACCGAGGACCTTTTCACGCAGACCATCGTTGTACCATTCCTCCTGCCCATGCTCGAGAAGGCTGGGGCCAACGTCTTCGTTCCTCGCGAACGCGACTGGCAGCGCCACGAGGTGATTGTCGACAACGACGGCGAGCGCGATGGCTATGCCGAGCTTTCGTCGCAACAGGGCCGGTGGGAGGATGCAGGGACACGGGGCTTCGCCTTCCACACGGGCCGGTACCACGACGGCGAGAATCCCTTCGAGGCAGGCACAGCACGCATGGCACAGGCGGCCAAGACGCCCACCAGCACCATCACCTACCAACCCTCGCTGCCCGAAGCAGGGCGCTATGCCGTCTATGTGAGCTATCCCGACCGCGACAACACGGTCGACGACGCCCACTACACCGTCTACCATCAGGGACAGGCCACACAGTTTCTCGTCAACCAGCAGATGGGTGGCGGCACATGGGTCTACCTCGGCACCTTCGAGTTTGAGAAGGGCAACAGCGAGCGCAACCGCGTCGTGCTGAGCAACGAGAGTGCACACAAAGGCGTCGTCGTGGCCGATGCCGTACGCTTCGGCGGTGGGATGGGCAACATCGAGCGTGGCGACACCATCAGCAGCATGCCCCGAAGCTTTGAAGGGGCACGCTATTATGCGCAATGGGCCGGTGCACCTTATTATATATATAGCACCAAGGCTGGCGCCGACGACTACCGCGACGACATCAATGCTCGCTCGTATATGTCCAACTGGCTCAGCGGCGGATCATGCTATGTGCCCGACTCCGCCGGACTGCGCGTGCCCATAGAACTCTCCGTGGCCGTCCACAGCGATGCCGGCTTCCACGATGACTATACATCGGTCTACGGCTCGTTAGGGGTATGCACCACCAACTCGAGCAACGGCATCCTGCCCTCGGGCATCTCGAGAGAGGCCTCGAAGACGCTCATGAACATGGCTCTCGGCAGCATCCAGAACGATCTGACGCACTATCTCGGCAGCTGGCCCGTCCGCGAACTGCGCGACGCCAACTATTCGGAAACCCGCTGCCCTTATGCACCGTCGACCATCATCGAGACACTCTCCCACCAGAGCTTCCCCGACATGATGCTGGCTCAAGACCCGAAGTTCCGATTCATCTTGGCACGCAGCATCTACAAGGGCATCCTGAAGTTCACCGCACAGGCTCATTCCAAGTCGTACGTCGTGGCACCGCTGCCTCCAAAAGGGCTCAGCGTGGAGTTTCAGAACAACAACATTGTCAGGATAGCATGGCAAGCGACAACCGACGAGCTGGAACCTTCGGCGACGCCCGACGAATACATCGTCTACACATCGGCCGGGACGGGTTCGTTCGACAACGGTACGCTCATCAAGGGAACGTCGTGCAAGATGAGTCTGCAGCCCGGCGTGGTCTACAACTTCCGCGTAGCGGCTGTCAACAAGGGCGGCGAGAGCTTCCCCTCTGAGACGGTGTCGGCCCTCTATCATCCGGGGGCTACCCATTCGATGATGATTGTCAACGGCTTCCACCGCGTCGGTGCACCAGCCGCACGACAGACGGAAACGGAACAAGGCTTCGACTTCGACATCGACCCAGGCATCGGCTACGGCACGACGGCTGGATGGAGCGGAACGCAACGCTGCTTCGACAAGCAGAAGATAGGTATCGAAGGCCCCGGCGGACTGGGCTACAGCGGCCAGGAATGGCAGGGCAGCTTCATCGCCGGCAACGACTTCAACTATACCTATACCCATACCGAGGCGATGAAGAACCAGCTCCACTTCAACGTTGCATCCTGCTCGTCGGAAGTGGTGGAGAAGGGCGACATCGACCTGCAGAAGTATCATGTCGTCGACGTGATACTCGGACTGGAAAAGGACGACGGCAACGTTCTCCTACCCTACAAGACGTTCAGCCGCAAGATGCAGGAACGGCTCACACGCTATGCACACAGCGGCGGTGCACTGATGGTGAGCGGTGCCTACGTAGGCTCCGACATGCGCCATAGTGCCGACTCGGCCTTCGTAGCAAATATCCTCAAGCTCAAGGCGGCAGGTGCCACGCGTATCTATGCCGACTCTACCGTCACCGGACTGGGAACGGACATGGTGTTCCACCGCACGCTCAACGAAGACCACTATGCGGCAACAGCCACCGACATCCTGAAGCCTCTCGAACCTGCCTTCAGCGCCATGGTCTATGCCTCTGGCAATTCGGCGGCCGTGGCTTACAACGGCCGCGACTACCGCTCGTTCACCATGGGCTTCCCCTTCGAGTGTATCACGTCCTACCGCAAGAGGGCAGCCATCATGAAGGGCATCGTCAACTTCCTCTGCCCGCAATAAACAGCTCACACTAAACCCTAAGCATAAATGAAGATTATAGCTAACGCCAAAGGTTCGCGCACCATCGAGGTGACCGACCTTCACATGGAGACGCTCCGACGCTATGCCCTGCTGAAAAACCTCATCGACAGCAACGGCATCATCGACGAGAGCACCGTCGACAAACTGAAATACAACTGCCGTTCCATCCTCGAGTCGCAGACGGAGGTGGACCGCCAGCTCATGGACCTCTGTCTCGATGTGGTCTACAACAGCGACATGAAGGCCATCGGACTGCACAACCTCGTGCTGGCCTTCATCGAATGGGAAAACCAACAGTCGGCCGACAAAGAAGCCTCTCAGCAGGAAATAACAGCATGAGAGAATATCGGCTTTCCGACTTCCTGCCCACTACCAGGAAGGAGATGGAACTGCGGGAATGGGACACGCTCGACGTCATCCTGTTCTCGGGCGATGCCTATGTCGACCATCCGTCGTTCGGAGCGGCCGTCATCGGACGTGTGCTCGAGGCTCACGGCTATCGCGTGGGCATCGTGCCGCAACCCGACTGGCACGGCGACTTCCGCGACTTCAAGCGACTGGGCCGGCCAAGGCTCTTCTTCGGCATATCGCCCGGCTGTATGGACTCGATGGTGAACAAATACACGGCCAACCGCCGACTGCGCTCCGAAGACGCTTATAGTCCCGACGGGCGGCACGACTGCCGCCCGGAGTATCCCACCATCGTCTACAGTCAGATTCTGCGTCGGCTCTATCCCGACGTACCCATCGTCTTGGGAGGCATCGAGGCTTCCATGCGCCGGCTCACCCACTACGACTATTGGCAAGACACGCTGCGACGCTGCATCCTGTGCGATTCGGGGGCCGACATCATCAGCTACGGCATGGGCGAGAAGACCATCGTCAGGATAGCCGAAGAACTGGAAAAAGGCATTCCCATAGACCAGCTGACCTATCTCCCGCAGACGGTCTTTCTTTCGAAAGAGAAAGACATACCGGACGGCATCACAGCCGACGACATCGTGCTGCACCCGCATGAGGAGTGTCTGCACGACAAAAAGGCAGAGGCAGAGAACTTCCGCCATATCGAAGAGGAGTCGAACAAGATGCAGGCCCAACGCCTGCTACAGCGGGTGGGTAATGTCTACGCCGTGGTCAATCCCCCCTATCCCCCGATGACGACCGAAGAGCTTGACGCATCCTTCGACCTGCCCTATACACGCCTGCCGCACCCGAAATACAAGAACAAGCGCATCCCGGCCTACGAGATGATCAAACACTCGGTCAACATCCACCGCGGATGCTTCGGCGGGTGTGCCTTCTGCACCATCTCGGCCCATCAGGGCAAGTTCATCGCGTGCCGGTCGAAAGAGAGCATCCTCAACGAGGTGCGACAAATCACGCAGCTGCCCGACTTCAAAGGCTACCTCTCCGACCTCGGCGGACCCTCGGCCAATATGTACGGCATGCACGGCCGCAACCTCAAGGCCTGTGAGCGCTGCCGGCGCCCCTCGTGCATCCATCCCGCCGTCTGTCCCAACCTCAACACCGACCACACACCCCTGCTCGACATCTACCACGCCGTCGACGCCCTGCCCGGCATCAAGAAGAGTTTCATCGGCAGCGGCGTGCGCTACGACCTGCTGCTCCACCGCAGCCCCGACGAGCAGGTCAACCAGGCCGCCCGGGCATACACCCGCGAGCTCATCTGCCAGCACGTCAGCGGCCGACTGAAGGTGGCACCGGAACATACGTCCGACAAGGTGCTCATGCAGATGCGCAAACCATCGTTCAAGCTCTTCGAGCAGTTTAAGCGCGTCTTCGACCGCATCAACCGCGAGGAGAACCTGCGGCAGCAGATCATACCCTATTTCATCAGCTCGCACCCGGGCTGCCAAGAGGAGGATATGGCCGAACTGGCGGTCATCACCAAGCAGCTCGACTTCCACCTTGAACAGGTGCAAGACTTCACGCCGACGCCCATGACGGTGGCCACAGAGACATGGTACACGGGCTTCGACCCCTACACGCTGCAGCCTGTGTTCAGCGCCAAGACGCAGAAGGAGAAGCTCGCCCAGCGGCAGTTCTTCTTCTGGTATAAGCCCGAAGAGCGGCAGGCCATCGAGCGTGAACTGCGCCGCATCGGCCGCCCCGACCTCATCCGCCAGCTCTATCCCTCCCCCAAAAGGTTCAGTAAGTCGTCATCCCATGACGACACCCCCTCCCACCATGACCATCATCGAACAGACAACCATCGGCAAGAAAAGCCAGGCAACAAACGAGGACGGCATCCACGCCGATAGCCGCTTCGTGGCCGTCGTCGACGGCAGCACAAGCAAGACGCCCATCCGCATCGACCCCAAGATGACGAATGGCCAATGCTGCATGCACATCGTCAAGGAGGTGATTGCCCAGATGCCGGTCGACATCTCGTGCGAAGACTTCTGCCAACAGGTCACCAGCCGCATTCACGACACCTACCTGGCTCACGGCTTCGACATCGGACAGCTCAAAGACCATCCCGAACAGCGCACCACAGCCAGTTGCGTTGTCTATAGCGAACGAAGGAAAGAGATATGGATGATTGGCGACTGCCAATGCCTCATCGACGGAGCGCTTCACGGCGACCCCAAGCCGCACGAAGAGTTCTATGCCGAGAAGCGTGCAGCCTTTATACGTCAGGCGCTCAGCGAGGGGCACGCCATCAGCGAGTTTCAGCAGCACGACGCAGGGCGCGACCTCATCGTGCCGGCCATCATCGAGTCGTGCCGCTATCAGAATGTGCTGTTCTCCGTCTTCGACGGCTTTCCCGTCAGCATGCCACACGTCAGCATCGTCAGCTGTCCGCAGGCCAAAGAGATTGTCCTGGCCTCCGACGGCTATCCCTTCCTCATGCCAACGCTGCAAGAGAGCGAAGAGCGCCTGGCCGACCTTCTTCGCGACGACCCGCTCTGCATCTCCATCTACAAAGCATCGAAGGGCTTGATGCAGGGCAACAAAAGTTTCGACGACCGTTCGTATGTCCGCTTCACTGCATCATCGTGAAGTAGACGTATGCGGCAATGGCCAACACAATCAGTCCGATGATGCTCTTCACCAGACAGCTGGCCACCTTGCGGACCAACAGGAAGAGCACGACGACGAGCACCAAGGCTCCTATATATACATAAATCGAATCCATTTTTCCTTATTTAAATAAGTTTCTGAACGATGCCGGCACGGGCGATTCAAACTCCATCCTCTCGCCTGTGCGCGGATGGTAGAAGCAGAGCAGGAAGGCATGCAGGCAAAGCCGCCCGATGGGATCGTCGCCGTTGCCGTATTTCACGTCGCCGCAGACAGGATGCCCCATATCGGCGGCATGCACGCGTATCTGGTTCTTCCTGCCAGTCTCCAGCTTGAACTCTACGAGCGAATGCTCCGTCGTGCGGTCGAGCGTAAAAAAATGGGTCACGGCATACTTGCCCCCATTGTCGACAGGCGACGAATAGGTGAAGTAGGCCGCATTGTCTTTCAGCCAGTTGGCGATGGTCCCCTCGTCATCCTCCATCTCGCCCGAAAGGACGGCCACATAGCGACGGTCGTAGACCGTCTCGTGCCAGTCGCGCTCCAGCAGCTGCTCCGTCTCCATATCCTTGGCGTAGATGAGCAGTCCGCTGGTGTCGCGGTCCAGGCGGTGGACGACATGGGCCGTGCAGCCCTGCTTCGTCTTGTGGAAATAGTCGTCGAGGATGGCCTTGACGTTGAGCGACTTATGGCCTGCAGCCATCGAAAGGATGCCCACGTTCTTGTCCACCACGACGAGCCACTTGTCCTCGTAGACCAGCTTCAGGTGGCGGCTGCGCAGCATCAGGTTGTTGCGCTTCGTCTTGCTCACGGCCACCTTCATGCCAGGTACGAGGGCATAGTCGAACTGCGTCACCGTCTTACCATTGACGCGGATGCCACGGCCCTGCAGCGTCTGCTTCACCTTCGTGCGACTCTGCCCGCTGAGTGTCTCCAAGAGAAACTCCAACAGGGGCTGTTCGCGCTCCACCACGTAGTGGTCCCACTCGCCCTTTTGCGAAATCATCTGATTTTTCATACCTATTCCTTTTCCTATTGTAAAGCCGCGTCGCGTCCCTACATTTTGGCTGCAAAGTTACGATTAAGTGAGCAAAAAACCAAATTTATTTGAGTTTTTTCGAACGTGAGTGAATTCGAGCTTATCAGCATGCTGTACCCCCTTGAATTACTTTTCAATGATTTTTTAAAGAGCTACCGGATGCGCTGAAACGCCCTGTTTATCGGCATTTCGGGAGGTTGCATTGATTTTTTGCCGACTTTCCCCGAAAAACTCCTATACTATTCTTCTCAAAAACTTTTTTTTCTGAGAAAGTATGGTAAAAAATAAAAAAGATAGACTTAACTCATTATATACCAACCGTTTGGTACATCCACGAAAGTACTCAAAAAATAAATAAAAAATCATCAAAAACTCAATTTGCCTCTTTCAGAGACTATCTCCGACCGCATCAGATACCATCTCTGACCACATCAGAGACCATCTCCGACAACATCAGAGACCATCTCCGACAACATCAGAGACCATCTCCGGCAACCTCAGAAACTATCTCCGACAGGTGTAAAAACCAGGCCTCCTTCGCAGCCACCTATGCGCTAATATAGGAGGTCACGCTTCCTAGCGTGACACCTGCCACGTATGCGCTGCCTATATGCTGTTGCGACGCTGGGAAAGGCTGCGGGTAGGCGAGCGTGGCTCGGGAATGGCGTCGCCTCCTACCCTGCCACCTATGCGCTAATGTAGGAGGTCACGCTTCCCAGCGTGACACCTGCCACGTTATTGCTGCTTATGTGCTGTTGCGACGCTGGGAAGCGTCGCCTCCTACCCTGCCACCTATGTGCTAATGTAGGAGGTCACGCTTCCTAGCGTGACACCTGCCACGTATGCGCTGCCTATATGCTGTTGCGACGCTGGGAAGCGTCGCCTCCTACCCTGCCACCTATGTGATGTTGCGACGCTTGGAAGCGTCGCCTCCTACCCTGCCACCTATGTGCTAATGTAGGAGGTCACGCTTCCTAGCGTGACACCTGCCACGTATGCGCTGCCTATGTGCTGTTGCGACGCTGGGAAGCGTCGCCTCCTACCCTGCCACCTATGTGCTAATGTAGGAGGTCACGCTTCCTAGCGTGACACCTGCCACTTGGATCCCTCCCCCTCGGGGGAAGCCGACAGGGAAATATGCACAAGCCACTTCTATTTTACCCCCCCCAGTTGTGCCTGCTTATAGTCGGTAGGCGACACTCCCACCTCGCGCTGGAACCATCTGTAGAACGACTTGAGGCTCTTAAAGCCGCTCTCCATGGCGATGGCCTCGATGGAGTAAGCGGGGTGCGAAACCATCATCTGGCAAGCACAGTTGATGCGATAATGGTTGAGGATATTCTTGAGGTTGTAATATTCGGTGATGCCGATAATCTCCTTCAGCCGTTTCTGGCTGATGTTCATCGCTGCGGCGACCTCCCAAAGAGGCACAGCCTCCCGTTTGTACAACTGCTTCTCGTTGATGAGCAGTTTCAGCCTCATCAACAACTTGTCGTCCGCCTCGAGATCTTGCTTCTTACGAGGTTTCTTGGCAGGCAACGAGGCTGCATCTTCTTGTTTTCCGAGGAGGCGTTCCAGTTCGCCTACCTTTGTCATGAGTTCCTGAATGGCCTTGCTATGACTCTCGATCAGTTTCTCCAAAGACTCTTTGTCATAGTTGATAAAATTGTCCCTCATATAAATTAGCTATTTTATGATAGCAGGGGGATCCTTCGCATCCCCCCCTTCGGTTGATTGGTGTATATTTATAAAAAAGTACTAATGTCCAGAGATATGAGTTCGTAAAATACGTTGCAAAGATACATAAAAATGCTATACTACGTATCATTTTCCTAAAATATATGTGTCAAAAAACTGCATTTTATTCACTTTTTTAAGTTATGACATATACAGTACTATAAAAAACAGGTCAAAATACTACAATTATATTAACTTTGCAAGCGGATTACAATTGTGTGATGGGATAAAACCTATAAAAAAATATTAACTGGAAAATATGCAGAAAAGACATCAAATCAAGTGGCGCATCGCTTGGTCTCTGTTTTTGGCCTTATGCCTACAGAGAGGAACAGCCCAGGTGGCCGTAAAAAACAACCTGGTCTACGATGCTTTGCTTTCGCCCAACCTCGGAGTAGAGGTGGGGCTGGCTCCCAAGTGGTCGGCCGACCTTAGTGGCAGCTTCAACCTCTGGACGCTGAAGGACAACAAGAAGTGGAAGCACTGGATGGTGCAGCCCGAGGCCCGCTATTGGCTCTGCCAGAAGTTCAACGGCCATTTCTTCGCCATCCATGCTCAGGGCGGACAGTTCAACGCGGGCAAGATTCACCTGCCCTTCGGCATGTACAAGCAGCTGCGCGACCACCGCTACGAGGGCTGGTTCGCCGGAGGCGGTATCGGCTATGGCTATCAGTGGCCGCTCAGCAAGCACTGGAGCTTCGAGGGTGAGATTGGCGTGGGCTACAACTATGTGTGGTTCAAGAAGTTCCCCTGCGAGAAGTGTGGCAGCGAGATATGGCGCGGCCATAAGAACTATTTCGGCCCGACGAAGGCCGCTCTGAGTGTGATCTACAATTTCTAAATCAGTTATACCTTATTATATATATAGAGAGAAGATATGAAGATCGATCAATATACCTTACGGGCCACGCTCATGGTGGCTGCCATGTCGGCAACGCAGTGGGCTTCGGTGGCCGAAGCGCAGACGCTGAGCGACACAAAGACCGTCGTGCGCAATGCTGTCCTCACCCGGCAAGAGGGGAAGATGGCGCTCTCCATGGATGTCTGCTTAGACGAACTATCGCTCAACCACAAACAGTCGGTAGCCATCCGCCCCGTACTCGTATCGAAAGACGGGACGCAGCGCGTTGCCTTCGAGCCGCTGGTAGTGGACAGCCGCGCACAGCATGTGCTCTATAAGCGAGGACAGGGCGTTGAGACTTATCGCGACGCGCGCCACATCAAGCGGTCGGGCAACAGCCAGACGGAGTTCTACCATTCCACCATCCCCTATCAGCCCTGGATGCGGTCGTACCAGCTGCAGCTGGAAGAAGACCTCTGCGGATGCGGCGACCTGACCAACCTGCCCTCCGTGCCAAGTCTCTCACGCAACCAGGAGCCGCAGCGCGTGCCGCTGCTCCGTGTGCAGCTCATGCCCGACGACTATAAGAAAGTGCGTCAGCTTGAGGGACGGGCCTACGTGGACTTCCGCCTCGACAAGATCAACCTCGACCCGACCTATCGCCGCAATCCTGAGGAGCTGAAGAAGATTCTGGCTACCATCGATGAAGTACGTGGAAAGAAAGACGTCGACATCGACCGTGTCACCATCCACGGATATGCTTCGCCCGAGGGCACTTATCAGCACAACACCTGGCTGGCCGAGAATCGTGCCGCTACGCTCTCCAACTACATCCAGAAGCTCTACAAGTTCAAGGCCGGTGTCATCG
>Ga0310695_10004196_pt1 | contig 26989 bp, 22 predicted proteins | sample RumenRJG_04DNA_FD_203882 | JGI IMG/M metagenome (GOLD analysis project Ga0310695, IMG submission 203882) | Bovine rumen microbial communities from Lethbridge, Alberta, Canada - RJG_04 (v2) (version 2) | ecosystem: Host-associated > Mammals > Digestive system > Stomach > Rumen | place: Canada... | reverse complement strand
GGAGGACACTAATTATAAGGAAATGATTATAATAATTAAATCAAATTAGTAAGGATAATACGAATGGCTGGAAATAATGGTAGCTTAGTCGCAGGAACCAAAATAAAAATGGCAACTGGCGGTGCCGTCACAATTAGAAATTTTATTGGTGATGGCGGCCAAGGTGAGGTTTATAAGGTAAATTACAACGGGCATGATTATGCTTTGAAATGGTATAAAAAGTCATATCTGAAATCAATGAGCAATGTTCAGGGTTTTTATAATAATCTTGAACAAAACATTTTGAATGGTGCACCAACGAATGCCTTTTTATGGCCTAAGGGTATTACCGAAAAAGAAAATGACAGCTTTGGCTATATTATGGATATCCGACCGGATAATTATATTGAATTGTGTAATTTTTTCCAGCCTGCAAAAAATAAACCGCAAGTTCATTTTAGATCTTTTCTATCTGTGATAAATGCAGCTATTCAAATTATTGAAGGATTTAAAACCCTGCATAATAACGGATATAGTTATCAAGACATTAATGATGGAAATTTCTTCATAGATCCAAATACAGGAAATGTTTTGATTTGTGATAATGATAATGTTTCCCCTTTCGGGACAAATTTCGGTATTATGGGGAAACAAAGATGGATGGCTCCGGAAATTGTTACTCGGAAAAATGACCCGGATAAAAATTCTGATCTTTTCTCTCTATCAGTTGTTCTTTTTCGGTTGTTATACATCAATCATCCTTTGGAAGGACGATATTCATCACCTCCGTGTATGACCAAAGCATTTGAACGAAAATATTATGGTGAAGCACCGATATTTATTCTTGATCCCGACAATAAGATAAATCGACCAATTCCTGGTACAGATACAAATTTGCGACTGTTTGGTGGAGTATATCCTAAATATTTGAATAATATGTTTAAACGAGCGTTTAGTCAGGAAGTTATGCTGAAAAAAGCATCACGAATATTGGAAATCGAGTGGCTGGATGCTTTTTTTCGTGCAAAGGCTGAATTAGGTAAATGTCCATATTGCAGATCAGAGCTGTTTTATCAGGAATCGAATGAAAGTAAATGTCCTGATTGTGGACGAACATTACCTGCTGTTCAATTCTATTTAAAATTGGGAAATATTGAATATCCTTTGTTCTCTGGGATGAAACTATACCAATGGAATGTAAGCACTTATTTGAATGATACAATTGGTCTTACTGCTGAGGTTGTAACAAATCCTAAACATCCAGGCATGATAGGAATAAAAAATATTTCAAAGTCAAATTGGAAAGTTAAAGTTGTAGGTGGATCCGAGAGAACAATCAATCCTGGAGTCAGTTTTCCTCTATCGGAAAACATCACAATAGATTTTGTCGGAAAAATTGGAAAAATTGTAAAATAAAAGGAGTTATCATGAGTCTTTTTGATGAAATAGCACCCGCGCCAAAAAAAGTAATGACATTGTTTTATTTAGTTGATTCTTCTGGCAGTATGTCTGGCGAAAAAATAGGGACGGTAAATTCCGCTATGGAGGAGGCAATTGTTCATGATTTGCCTGACATGGCTTCAGCCAATGATGACGCCGAAATAAATGTAGCTATCATGGAATTCAATACAGGTTGTCGGTGGAAAACCTCAGAAAGTGGCCCCATTCCTCTTGGGAGCGTAACTTGGGATACATTATCTGCGGGAGGTCTTACTGATATGGGGGCTGCTTTTCGGGAATTGGATCATAAGTTATCTAAAAATGCTTTTTTGAAATCAACAACCGGTGCTTATGCTCCAGTTATGTTGCTTTTAAGTGATGGAGCTCCCACTGATGACTGGAAAGGGGGACTCGATCAATTGAAATCCAATAATTGGTATAAAAACGGTATAAAAATTGCCTTTGCTATCGGAAATGATGCTGATATGGATGTATTGGCATCGTTTACGGGAAACAGAGAGGCAGTACTTAGAGTAAACAACAAAGATGTCCTTTATCGTCTAATTAAAAAAGTCAGTGTCCGCGCTTCTGCCTTCCAGAGTCACAGTAAAGGGGCAAGTGATGTTGATACGACACCAGAAGAAGATGCTGTTGAAATTGTTACAGGAGTCAAAGAAGAAATAAATGATGATCCTAATATCCAACAGCCAGAAGATTGGGGAACGTGGTAAAGAATCTTTTATAAAGAGTTATACTTTTCATGAGGAAAATAGATGAAAGATTCTATTCAATTTGCATATTCTGTACAAGGGTATAGTCATATTTTGGCAAATAAGGTTTGTCAGGATTCTTCCGGTGAATACAATGACGATCAAATGTCAATTATTGTACTTGCGGATGGTCACGGTGGAAATGATTATCCCCGCACCGATAAAGGGTCTGAATTCGCAGTAAAGTGTGCAATCAATAATATTAAAGCATTTGTTCTTTCTGTGGAACATATAGATATTTACAATTATGAGCAGAAACTGAATGATTTAGCCCGCAATATTCTTATAGAATGGCATAAATGTGTGAATGAGGATCTCTCTTCACATCCACTTTCCGAAACGGACTTGGAAAGGGTTTCTCAACAATACCGCGCCCGTTATACAGAAAATATATGTAAATTCGGCAGTAATGCTTATGGAACTACCTTGATTGCGGCATGTATCACACCGAGTTATTGGTTTGGAATGCAAATTGGTGATGGAAAATGCGTCACTTTTACACAAGATGGAATTGCAAATGAACCGATTCGTGATGATCCAAAGTGCAGGGGGAATATTACAACATCGATATGTGATGAAGATGCAATAGAAGAATTTCGGTTTTGCTTTGAAAATGAAATTCCGGCAGCAATATTTATTGGATCTGACGGTGTTGATGATTCATATCCTAATCCTTCTATGATTCATCAATTGTATTCGTCTGTGCTGCAGATCTGCATGGAGCATGGCGAAGAAAAGATGAAATCAGAATTAAAGCCATATCTATCTACTATCTCTCAAAAGGGAAGTGGTGATGATATTTCAGTATGTGGGTGGATTGAAAAAACAAGATATATTATCTCCTATAAGAATTATAAACTTCGACCATATTTAGATAGGCTTCAGGAAAAAAATAAAGAATTAAACGTGCATTCATATAATATTGAGAAAGCTACTGAAGAAAAAAATAAACATATCGATATATGCAAAAAAATTAAGAAAAAAACAAATCTACTAAATAATTTAAATAAAAAACTACAATCCTTGATTGTTTCTGATAGTAAATACAATTATTATCTCGGAAAGATCAATCAGTTTAATGAAGAAATAAAAAAATTAGAAAATGAAAAAGCGTCTTTAAAAATAAAAGAAGCAAATAATATACTTGAGAAAAAAAAGGAAGTGACAACTGAAATAAAAAAACTGGTTGGACAATATAATAATGTTCGGAAATCACTCAAGTAACAGTTGAGTTGGCTCTAAATATATTATGGGTTGGGCTTATAATAGTTGCCATTCGGTGCTTGATAAAAGCCTGAAAATTTTATTGAGCCATCAGGTGCTGTTGTAGGGATATAACCATATTGTATTAATTCATTTTCACTATATCCACCCTTTTTATTAGTCAGCGGTACCGGAGTTTTTGTTGGATTAGGTTTTGTTGGTGATGGTATCGGTGTAGAAGTTTGTCGTTCATAGACGTTGATTGTACAAGTATCCATAAGAGCATTATTTGAATTATATAAATTTATCTTTCCGAATCCTTTCGTTTTACCGGTAATCAGTAAAGTATTGTTGCCTTTATCTATATAATCTATTATCTGTAAATTTTGGAAGTTATAAGTATATATGGCATGTTCAGGTGTTGAATAATGCAATTCAAAGGACTCACCAACAGTAAGTTTTAAATTGTTATTATCAAATCCCCATTCAGAAGAGGTTGGAGCGTATTCAATTATTTGTTTTGTCGGAACAGGTGTGTTGCTTGGCATAGGAGTTTTTTGATTTGTTTTTATTGTCACAGTACAGGTATCAATGATATTACCTTGTTTATCAACAATATGAATATCTGTTTTTCCATCTTGTATGCCTTCTATTATTAACCCGGTAGAAACTTTTGATTGGATACGAATCATGGATTTGTTATAGCGAATCTTAAAAAATGATGCTGATCCGCCTGGTTTATAATTTATTTTATAATTTTGTCCTATATCGATAGTCATCTTATGTGTGATAAATGAAAGTTTTATTTCTGCGGTTGCTGTCGATTGTTTTGTTATTATTGTAGCTGAAGGACGAATATCGGTTGTTGTTGAATTGGAATTGTTAGATGAGCACCATGCGAGAAGGAGCATGAATGCTATTACGCCTATTATCCATTTTATACTTCCGTGATTTTCCGGCGATTGTTTATTATCTCTTGGAGTTGGTGATTTTGAATTTTCATAATTATTGGCAGGTTTTTGAGGATTTTTCCATCCGGATGGATAAGTGTTATCTGAAACGGGTTTTGATTCCGGTGTTTTATATGTCTCAGGCTTGTGTGAGGAAATATGATTATTCTCGTTATTATCAGAAGCGACATTGTTTCGTTGTGTATATGAAGAAATAGATTGTTCTTTTGATGAAACACTATTATTCTGTTTCTGTGTCACAGTTTTTTGTATATCTAATTTTTCACTGTAATTATTACCGACATTTATGTCAGATGTTGAATTTACATATATGTTATTTGGAAAGCTTTTTGCAAAATTTTTCTGTGTTGCAGTTTTGTGTATATCTAATTTTTCACTGTGATTTTTAGTAACATTTATGTCAGGTATGGAATTTACATATATGTTATCTGAAAAACTTTTTTGTGATTTAGTTTTATTTTCTTGGTTTCGGTTCCCTTTCGGAATAATGTATCTAAACCCATTATATATATATGACTGGTATTTTTTTACTTCATTTTTTATTTTTCCTGATAACTTCTTTTCTCGTTGTTCAAAATAAGCTAAGTTATTATTTTTTTCGTTTTTGAAGTGTTTCCAAGTTGGAACAAGCATTATTTTTCTTGTATAAGTAAGTAACCTTTGCCCAGAGATTGTGACAATTATTCTAGGAAAACCATCTTGGCATATTATCTGGTCAAGCCATCTTTTTTCTAAAGCATAAGAGATTATTTTTTCGGAATGATCGAAGGTTATATCAGATAGAATTCCAAAATTCTCTAATCTGTCAAGTTTATAACTGCGTGTTTTTTGATTATCTGCACCTCTGATTACTGCTGAAATGCTATTTATTCCATGAATTTCATTATTCATTTCCATTTCAATTACAGTTAGAATGATTGCGCAAATTTCATTATAAATATCAAGAAATATGTTAGTATTTTTGTTGTTATTATCAATTGGAGAATTTGGTCGTTTTTTTTGAGTATTGATTGCGTTGATCCATAATTCTAAAATTGGTTCACAAAGGAATTGTGAAAAACCATATTCATCCTCAATTTTATTAAGATAGTTTAATTTTTCAGAAGTATTGATATTTCGAATGTTTTTTTGAAGTTCATCAACAATTCCACATTCTATAAATGAAACCAGAATATAAATATCTCTTTTCTTCTCTCGCGGATACAAATCCAATAAAAGTGATCTCATTAATTTGGGATCATTTGATGCTTTAGGATATTGTTGGATAATTTGATTTAGATTTATCATATTATTTATCGGATAATTCAATAAGCTTGATTATCTATAATTTCTTGAATATTCTGGACGTGATCTTCCTTGGTTGCAAAATTAGTGATATTTTTAGTTTTAAGAATTTTTGCATATAATTTTTTAATCCAATACTTTTAAATTCAACCTTAACAAGTTCAATGTGATTTTCGATTTTACTTTCGAGAACAATACCTTCTCCCCAGGTTTTATGAACAACTTTATCAAAAGGGTGATAGGTAAAAACCGTCAGAATAATTCTTCTGTGATTTTGCTGTTTGATTCGTATTATCTATTTGTGACTTTATTCCTAATGAAGCGATCCAAAGCTCTAATAAAGGTTTTGTGTATTTTTCGTCAAAGCCATAATCATCAAACATTTTCTTAATGAATCTTTTTTGATCTAAATCGCTTATGGTTTTATTTGAGGTTTTCAGAATCTCATTTATAATTCCGCATTCAATAAAGGCGACTAAAATACGAATAGAACGTCTTTCTTTTGGGTATGAAAGCTGTAATAAGTTTTGAAGCATACTTTTATCATGTAGTGCTTTAGGATTTTTGGTTATGATTTTCTTCAAATCTATCATTAGGTGAATTATCCATGTCAATAAATTCTTATAATTATCATCGAATGGGTAACTTGTCCTCAAATAAGCTTATTTTATTTGGATTACGAACAAGTGAAATTGGCGTTTTTATCACTTATATTAATTTATCGAAGCTTTCATTATTTTACAGTATTCATATAAAATATATGTAAATTATTATAGTTCATAATCGTAAGAAACTGTCTGATGATTTCTCTGCTATTTTGAAAAACATTCCGTTATATTTATGTTCAGGATTTTTTATCTCAAAATGGCAAATAGAGATAGTGAAGATGTAGCTCCTCATTAAAGGTTAGATGACAGATGTCTTTGGTGAAGATGCTATCTGGAACATGGGTTACACTTTTTGAAAATAGAAACCGATAGAGCCCGGTTTCCTTTGATTTGCATGATGCGTACTTATTACAAATAGAAATTTTGCCCCGATCTGCTTTATTTTGAATAATTGTATATGAGCTTTATGAATGATAGCTAGGGAAAAGGTTTCTTGACTCTTAGTTATTTATGCTATTATTCTAATAGCAATTGAGCTGGCAGAAATGTCAAGGTTCAACCAAATAGCGGAGGACTCCCCGATATTTTTGTAGGGATTATGTGAGTATTTTGAATATTCATGTTAATGAATCCAGTATTTGGGATGGAAACTAATCTTTATGCAATATGATATATAATTCTTACGGGAAAAATTAAAAGATCCGCAGAAAATTTGATCTCCTGCGGGTCTGTTGTTTGCTTTTATCCCTGCCAGTTTTCGCGGGGATCGCCGAAGAAGAAAAGGGCGATCACGCCGGGACCGGTGTGGGAACCGATGACGTTGCCCACGTAGCTGATGACGAACTCTTTGGTGCCCCATTCCTTTTTGATCATATCCACCAGAGTTTCCACCTCATCCAGGCAGTCACCGTGGCTGATAAAGATCTTCTGATTTCCCTGGTCGATTCCATGGACCTTCATCTTGTGGAACAGGGAACTGATGGAACGCTTGCGGCCGATGACCTTTTCGCGGGGGATCAGATGGCCTGCATTGTCCATGTTCATGACCGGTTTGATGCGCAGTGTTGAGCCGAACCAGGCAGCGGATGCGGAAACACGTCCGCCGCGCTGCAGGAAATGCAGGTCGTCGACCGTGTACCAGTGATGCAGGTTCAGTTTATTGTTCTCGATCCATTCATAAGTCTCATCGATGGTTTTTCCGGCTTTGCGCAGTTCAACAGCCTTATCCACCAGGCATCCTTCGCCGCAGGAAGCGGAAAGCGTATCGATCACGAGGAATTTCCGCTCCGGGAATTCCTTCCGGACGACTTCGGCAGCCTTAAATCCGCTTTCAACCGTGCCGCTCAAACCGCTGGAGAATCCGACATAAAGCACGTCCATCCCCTTTTGGGCTGCTTCCCGGAAGACCTCAATAAAGGCTTCCGGATTCACCTGGGAAGTCCTGGAACGGCTGCCGTTCCGCAGACGATCATAAAAGGTTTTATTGTCAAGAGGCGGGTTTACCTCATCATCGATCGTAAATGACAAAGGGCAAAGGGCAAAATCCTGATAGGTATCCAAAAGCCACTGCGGAAGATCGCAGGATGAATCTGTTACGATGAAAAAGCTTGATTTTTCGGACATAAAAACCTCCGATTGGTAATCCTTGTTATGTTAAGCTAATTGTAAATGAAACATTCGCCCGTTATGGTTTGAACGGCAGAAAAAATGTCTCATTTTGGGACAAATAAAAAATATTGGGTAAAAAAGTTCATATCATATCATTCGATCCTTTACAAGGAAAGATCATTCTATTAAAATTTGCAATAAGGTGTAATTGAATATTTGTCAGTAAGGATAACAGGGAATGGATCAGGAAAGCATCACGAAAGGGCTCATCTCCGGCATTGTGGACCATTACATCCGGGAAATTGCGCAGGATCCGCATCGCAGCATCCGCAAACTGCTTGACATGGCGGAACGTACCTCAGACGGACCTACACAGAAAATCTGCTACCAGATGATGCAGAAAATGGCTGAAAACCAGTCCAGCCCTTATTACGAGATGATCCACCGCCTGGTGACAGGTACGGATCCGGAAACGATCAAGCAGTTTGGCATTAACCTCGGACGCAATGCATGGACATTCGGCTCCGGCAATATTCGCCGCCTGATCGCGCAAAACGGCGTTTCTATTCCCTGGGTTGTTATCATTGACCGCCAAAAGACGGCAGAGCGAATCCCTTTCCCGGAAATTGAAAAACTGATCGACAGAGGCCGGAAAATGGATGTTTACGCATGGATGTTCATCAGTCCCTCTTCACTGGATGAATGGGAAGAATACGCAGCTGTTATCCGTTCTCATGCTGACTGCGTGTTTGGGCTGTGTACGCTTCCGAATGCTTTGACTGAGGATATCCTTGAGGAAGCAGCAGACCTTCCCAATCTGATGTTCCTGCTGAATACCGATGAACCTGATTGGCAGCTCTGTGCGGGCAGACTTTCCGCAAAACGGCTGCTTTATTCCGCCTGCCGCTTTGTCAGAAATCGATCACAGGCTGAAGAGATCCTGAATGGCAGCTGGCTGGAAGAATTGCAGTCCTGCCATCCGCTCATGGCCTTTTCCATCGCTGCGGATTCACTGCCGGTGGAAACCGCCCGTGCGGTGAAGGAATATATGTGGCGTACCCGGCTGGATCAGGTTTATCCGGTCCTGCCTTCAGACCTGATCTCCGATTTTGTCATCATCAATCACCTGGTCACCCATCGTGACATTCTTTACCGCGTCAATCCTGACGGCAGCGTTTCGGAAGCAAACGAGCTGCAATTTCAACCCGTCACCCTGCATCACACAGACCTTTTTGGTACAGCAGGGATGGTTCCGGGTGTACCAAAATAGAGCAGAAATAGAGCGGAAAAGTGGTACAGGGAGAATCGTCCCTACTGTACCACTACGGATTTTACCCAGTCGATGAAATTTGCTTCACTGGTGCCGGTGCGTTCTGCTTGTGTGTGACCGGCTGCCCAGATCGTTTCAAAGTCGACGGAGTCCACGTTTGGGTTGTTTTCCAATGCCAGCGCGAGATTGACTTCTGTAGAAAGGGCACAGTCGCTCTGGGCGATGCCGGTGCGGATGCGCCAGTATTTGGCAACGGTGCTGCTGCCGTATCCGGCTTCGGATTCAAGCAGGTAATACAGCGGGGTATACATATCGAGACGGTAATCCACCGTGTTGCCGAGCGCATCTGTTCGTGCCAGGTCGGCGGCGTAATCGGCCGCGTATCCGGAGTTTATGTTGGTGAGGATATCGGCAAGTACGGCATCAAAATGTGCTCCTTTGCCGTCACCGTAACCGAAAAGTGTGTTTTCGCCCTGACCGCCGTCAAGCTGGTCGAAAGCGCCGAGATTTTTGGAGGCGTTTTTGAATGCTTTCACAAAATCTGCCACGCTTGTGACCGTCACCTCCTTTGTCACCGAATCATAGCTCACCCATTCTCCGTTTGCATTCATGGCGTCTATATAATCCTGTCTGGTTTCATAAGTCCCGGACAGATCCAATGCGGAAGTTACGGAATTTCTTGTAATATCATCAATTGCCTCAAAATTGACTTCGCCTTCATTCTGCGGCGGCTCACCCATATTGCCGAAATCCGGCATTTGGCCGCCCTCCATTCCTTCCGGACGCTGACCGGCGGGCATACCACCGCCGGAGGCTCTATCCGGACGCATCCTGCCCTGCCCCATTCTGCCGGGACCGCCTTGAGAAGATGTGGCTTCATAGGGGAAGATTGTGTCTGAAAGGAAGTTGCTCAGAGAGCGTTCGATGACTTCGATCATATAACCGTAATAGGAACCGGCCTGATAGATGCCGTCGGAAGAGGCTTCGAGTGTCAGCAGATTTCCGTCCGGGTCTCTGAATCCGGCGTTATTAACATAAGCTGCAAAAGCGGCTGCCAATTGATCGGAAGTTGACTGCTCCTCATCACTCAGACCGCTCCGGGTGATGCCCATCATCCATTCATATGCTTCGTCTGCGGAATCGAGATTGGTGATCGGGCACCAGCACATCGCACCGAGTATGGAATCGCTGACACCCTGTACCGCACCGATGGCCTCAAGATAAGGGGCGTACAAGTTACTGTTACCTGAGGCACCCATCAATGCGGACTGGGCTCCTCCTCCGGACATACCGAAGGTGAATACGGCAGCTGAATCTCCGGGCAGAATGTCAGCATTATAACGGATGTAACGGATGGCGGCTTTGAGATCCGTCACGCCGGCAGGTGCTCCGTGATTTCGTCCGCGGCAGCCGGCATGGACATAGAGAAAGCCCTCCCCGGTAAAAGCTGTAAAGGAGCTGTAGTTGGTCAGGGGAGCCATGGCAGAATATCCTGGCGTATTGATTGGCATAACGATCGGGGCTGATGCCGGTGAGAACTCACCGATTTGGGCCTCACTATTGACTGCGCAGGTCCAGGTTCCGTCACCGTTGTCCAACCCGGTGAAATAAGGTCCGGGAACAAAAACGGCCAGATTTTCATAGGCCTCATCTGCGGGATTTTCGCAGTATGAAATTCCAAGCTGGTAGTATACATCATCATCTGCATTGTACAGCCACGCGCTCATGTCGATTTTCGGCAGGTTTGTTGTCACGGTATCCTGTGCGAAAATGGGGAATGCTGCGGTCAGCAAAACAAAGAAGGTAAATGCGGTCAATAACAGTTTTTTATTCATGATGTATCTCCATTTTTGGCTTTTGAAGGTTAATTATACCTTACCTTGTTTTTCTTCACGGAAATTGAGGTGAACTTCTGCCTTTATTGACAAAACAATTCAAGTATGTTATTCTACACACCGTCAGCTTAAGAGGGAAAGAGCGCGTGTTCTTCCTTATCTGCGGACTGCTTTTAGAATCTTTACATCAAGAGTAAAACATGACTTCTGCTTTTGTTATTGAATCGATCCTGTTGGGCATCGGTCTGGCGATGGATGCTTTTTCCAGTTCAGCCGTTAATGGACTGAATGAGCCAAAGATGTCCCGGAAGAAGGAGCTCCTGATCGCGGGAACTTTCGGCCTTTTTCAAGCACTCATGCCGCTTATCGGCTGGTTTTGCGTCCATGTCATTGCGGAGGCTTTTGAGTCTTTCCGCAGGCTTACCCCGACCATTGCTCTGGTCCTGCTGCTGTATATCGGCGGTAAGATGCTGATTTCCGGTCTGCGGGGCAGTGAGGACGAAGAAAAGCCGGCCTTGAGCATAAAAGATCTGCTGATCCAGGGAATAGCGACTTCTATTGACGCGCTTTCGGTGGGGTTTACCATTGCGGATTACGGTTTTGGCGCTGCCCTGGCAAGTTCGCTCATCATCGGCGCGGTCACTTTTGTGATCTGTATCGGCGGTGTGGAGATCGGAAAAGCGTTCGGTACCAAATTGTCGAAACATGCGCAGATCATCGGCGGCTGTATTTTGATCTTTATCGGCTTGAAGATCTTTTTTGGATTTTAAGGTAATTTCCGGTTGGGAACCCGATATGGATTCCTGAAAAACTTTTTGCATGATATAATTAACAAGGATCACAAAACTGCAGCAGATCCGCTGCAAGGAGAAAAAACTGATGAGCAAAGAATTTTATGATATTACGTTAGCCGGCGTAAAACGCTCGCTGCAATTATTTGAGGTTGCTCCCGGACTGCGTATCGCTGTCCTCAATATTCTTGGAGACACCGAACTGGTAGAAGCCTGCGCGACAGAGCTTGCCAAAAAACTGGAAAATGTTGATTATGACGTGATGATCACCGCTGAATCCAAGAGTATTCCGATCGCACACGCCCTCTCAGTCCGGACCGGTAAGCCCTATGTTGTGTGCCGCAAGAGCTACAAATCCTACATGGGCAACGCTATCCGCTCCACTTCCGTTTCCATCACCACCCAGAAGGAACAGACGCTGCTGCTGGATGAAAAGGATATTCCGCTCCTCAAGGGGAAGAAGGTCCTTTATGTTGATGACGTCATCAGCACCGGTTCCACCAAGGAAGCTATCGAAAGCATCCTCGAACAGGCCGGCGCACAGCCGAATCCCAAAGCGCTTGCGATCTGTGCTGAAGGTTCCGAAGAAGCCTGGCCGGATGTGATCTGCCTGGGGCATCTGCCGCTGTTCAAAGACTGAAAAACAGTTCTGAAATCAAAAAGAGATGGTTTTCACGGTTTCGTACAGAACCGGGAAATCATCTCTTTTTTATATGTCGAATGCCGGTGAACCTTACCATACACCCGGATAAAGCAGGTTTAATTTCCCCCAATGTGCATAACTGATCTTGCAGCTGATTTTCAAGCTGTTTTTGAAATATCATGAATTTTTGAATTTCACTTGACAGGAATAATGAAAGGCATATAATAAAGAACGTTGATCCTCGATAGCTCAACGGCAGAGCGAGCGGCTGTTAACCGTTAGGTTCCCGGTTCGAATCCAGGTCGAGGAGCTGCAGAGCACCGAAAGGTGCTCTTTTTTTTATCTTTTCTATCCGATTCACAGAAATCTACGATAAGAGCTTACTTTGCATTCCAAAGCTTATGCTTCACAGAATGCGGGATCGAGTGTTCATTTGTTTGCGAAAGCACTTGCCCGCACCGGATTTTCGGGGGCTGCCGCCCCATACCCCCGCCATCGCAGATATCCGGCTCTTAATCTGACTCACTCCCTTTAGCGAAGGTTACCTGTTCTGTTGACCCGGGTTCTGAAGAACCTTTTTATTTCAAGGCGCGGGCAGCGGCTTCAGTGTAATAGGCAACAATTTTATCCTGAAACGTCGTTCCCAGCAGCGTCTCTCCGATGATGATGCCTTCGCGATTTACAAAAATCGTCATGGGATAAGCCTGAGGTTTGAGAACTGCGTCTATTGCTTCCGTCGAAAGAATATTGAGATATCGGATGTTATTTTCCGCAAGAATCTGTCTTCCGGCCTCCACGTTGGTTTGACCAGGTCCGTCATTCAGGAGCCCGACCACCGCACCATCCATTTTGGCAAGTTCTTCATTGACCTTCGTCAATTCAGGCAGTTCGCTGACGCAGGGTCCGCACCAGGTCGCCCAGATGTTCAGCATGGTGATCGCATGACGGGAGAACAATTCTTCACTGCTGACCGGATTTCCTTCAATGTCAGCCGTCTCAAAAGACAAATGTGTCCCTGCCAGTCGGACCGTATTCCGGCTGTTGTTTATGATGTACGTTCCGGCCAATAACAGAATGAGGAGAAGAATCAGATATTTTTTCATGAGATTATTGTACCGCAATCATCGATCCTTTCCCCCGTCATTCCTCACCTCTGGTATAATGGTTAAGCTGTCAGTTAAATGAACATGACAGAATTATTGGAGGATTGATGGATATTACCTGGTACGGACACTCTTGTTTCCGCATGACTGAACGAAATTTCGGAAGCGTTGTATGCGATCCTTATGACTATGAAAAAATCGGCTATGAACCGCTCAAACTCAAAGCGGACATCGTCACTATGAGCAATGACAAACCCGGGCACAGCTTTCTCCCCGGCATCAAGACTGATCCTTTTGTTATCAAGCGTCCCGGAGAATATGAGATCAATAACATTTTCATTACCGGACACGCAACCAATAAAAAGGGCGAACCCCGCAACACGATTTTCGTGATCGAAATCAATGGGATTTTTGTGGCGCATCTGGGCAACATCAACCGTCCGCCCACCCAGACGGAAGTGGAAAACCTCGGTACGGTCAATGTGCTCCTGATCCCGGTTGGCGGCGGTGCGGGACTGAATGCGGCGCAGGCTGTGGAAACCATCCGTATGATCCAGCCGAATCTTGTGATCCCGATGCACTATTCCGTCGCGCGCACCCTGCCCGAACTGGATCCGCTCTCAAAGTTCCTGAAGGAAATGGGTATTTCCCAGATCGACCAGACCTATACGACTTTCAAGGTTCCTCCGGCTGACAAGCTGCCGGAAGATACACAGCTCATCATTCTCGATCATCCGCTGGGCAATGAAACACCGGACAATGAGGATGAAGAAAAGGCGGACGAGGATGCAGCATAAACTGATCATGACCTGGGACATTACGCAGGGAAAAGAACAGGAATATTTCGACTTCCTGATCCATATTTTTGTCCCGCGTATGAATCAGATGGGTTTTGACCTCACAGATGCCTGGGCTACGATCTACGGTGACGAACCGCAGGTCATGGTAACCGCTATCCTGCCGGATGAACTGGAAGCGGAACGGCGCATGTCTCAGAATGACTGGCATGTTCTGATTGATCAGCTCGAAGAATATGTGGACGGTCTTGAAATGAAGCTGGTTCCTGCCCGGGAGGGTTTCCAGTTCTGAGAAAATGAAGGAACTTCTTTCCTGGTTTGATCAAAACAAGCGGGATCTGCCATGGCGCCGGTCCCGCAATCCTTATTCCACCTGGATCTCAGAAATTATGCTGCAGCAGACCCGGGTTGAAACCGTCAAGCCTTATTATGAGCGCTGGATGACACGCTTCCCGGATGTGCAGACCCTTGCGGAAGCGGATGAACAGGAAGTGCTGAAGCTGTGGGAAGGTCTGGGGTATTACAGCCGTGCCCGCTCCATCCACAAAGCTGCCCGGGTCATCGTTTCGGAATATAACGGGGAACTGCCCGCCGATCCGGCGAAGCTGCAGAAGCTGCCCGGGATCGGTGAGTACACTGCCGGTGCTATAGCTTCGATGGGGTACGGGCTGCCTGCCGCCGCGCTGGACGGCAATATCCGCCGCATCCTTGCCCGTTATTATGATATTGCTGATCCGGTCCGCACACCGCAAACCGAAAAACTACTCTGGAAGCTTGCGGAGGAGAATCTGGACAAGGAGCGGCCCGGAGATTTCAACGAAGCTCTGATGGATCTCGGTTCGGCTATTTGTCTGCCTGAAAATCCGCAGTGCCTGCTCTGCCCTTTATCTGAAAACTGCCTTGCGCGTCAGCATGGTACGACCGGTGAACGTCCGGTCATGCTCAAAGCTGAACCCGTTCCGCATTACATCGTCACGGCCGCCATCATACCGGATGAGACCGGAGAACGATTTCTGCTGGCCAAACGTCCTGCAAATGGGTTGCTGGGCGGAATGTGGGAGTTCTCGGGAGGCAAGCAGCAGGAAGGTGAAACACTGGAGGAATGCCTGCGCAGGGAGATTCGTGAGGAACTTGATCTGACGATCCGCGTCGGAGAATCATTCGGGATCTATAAACATGCCTACACTCATTTCAAGGTGACGCTTCATGCTTTCTTCTGCGAAAGGATCGAAGGAGTCCCGAAACCACTTGCCGCAAGTGAACTCGGCTGGTTCACGCGGGAGGAAATGCAGTCTCTCCCGATGGGAAAAATCGACCGCCGGATCGCCCAGAATCTTTCAACTAATTTCAAAGGGACGGTTACCTCATAGAGATAACCGTCCCTTTGTGTTATACCGGAAAACAGATTACGGCAGGATGAACTTGTTGATCCGGTTGTTTTCGGTATCGGTGACCCAGATGCTGCCATCCGGACCCATGGTGATGCCGGTAGGCATGCTGAAGTGATCGATGTCACCGCCATCCGCATTCCAGGTGCGGACCAGCTTCCCTTTCATATCATACTGATGGATCAGGCTGCCTTCCGGGTCTGTGATGAAAATGGAACCGGATGCCATGGAGCCGGTGATATAAGGCTTGTTGTTCAGGGACTGGGTGTACCAGCCGTTGACCTCAAAGACCAGCGTCACGCCATCCTGCAGCCCTTTCCCGGACACATCAAACACCTGTACCCGCTGGTTCCAGGTATCCGCGACTGCCAGGTGTTCATCATCCAGCAGGGCGATGCCGACCGGTTCGTCCATTTCGCCCATGCCCATCCCGGAAACGCCGAATTTCCGGATGAAATGACCGTTTTCATCATAGATCATGATTCGTTTGTAGCCCGTATCACAGACATAGACGATGTCATCCGAGCTGATGGCGATCGCACGCGGTCCGTAGAAGCTTCCGCCCGGCGCGGCGGGATCGCCTGCCCGCCATTCGGTGAGGAATACACCGTCGGGGTCGAATTTGGTGATGCGGTTGTTCCAGGTGTCGGCGACATAAACATTGCCCTTTGAGTCGGTATCGATGCCCCAGGGCTCAGAGAAATTAATGCCGTTGGCACCGTTCCATTGTCCGAGATAGAGACCGTTTTTATCAAAATACTGGATGCGGTTATTGCCGGAATCGCAGACATAGACCCGCTCCCCGTCGGGGGAAAGCGCGGCATTGCGCGGGCGCTGGAGCTGCCCGTCGCCTGTTCCGCCGTATCCGATGGAGAGTACCGGATCGAGCTGGGTGAACAGCGCCTCTTCGTCATCGATTTTCACCGGTGAGGTTCCCGTGATCAGCTGTCCGTCGCCGAGGTTCCAGATGCGGTTCATCATATCCTTCCGGATGTACATCACCATGCGGGAGCTCGGTTCCCAGGTCTCCCGGGACAGAGTGGATTTGCCGGTCACATTCGCGTACTCCGAGTAATCCCGGTCCAGCCAGATCTTAAACAAGGCGGAGCGCATCCGCGGGTTGGTGAAGGCACCGATGATGCGCTGAGGCGTCAGGTTGAAATAATCCTGGTTCGGCCACCACAGGCGGATGTATTCGTAGCGGTAATAATTATCCTTTACGATCGGCTCCAGACGGGAATCCTTTGCGGTGTTGGCCGTGATCACATCGTAATTGCGCAGGTCGCGGGTCGGATTGTCCTCCCCGAAATATTTCTTGTTGGTATAATCGCGCAGGTACCACCAGTAGGGATAATTGGTGTCATTGTCATAGGCAATGCTGATATTTTTCCCGAGGCCGGTTTTTGTTCCCAGGTCCTCGATCATCTCGAAGGCAACCTTTGATCCCGGACCGCCGTGAGCGTAAACCAGCAGTTCGTTGGCGTAATCATAATTGATGAAGCTGGAGACAAACGCCGTGCGGGTTTGCAGAACGAGCAGTACAGCCATAATGCAGAGTGAAATAATTTCCAGAATGGTTTTGGCGCGCCATTTTTTCCAGAAGTGCCGCATCATAAGAATTCCCGCGATCAGGAAGAGCAGGACCGTGACAAAGCGGAAGGTCGCGCGGAGCTGTTCCAGATCCTTCCCCGCAAACGGCTGGGGAACGCTGTTGAACACCGTGACCAGTCCGCAGAGCGCGAAGACTGTGACGACTGCCCCCAGGAAGCCCATCAAGCCTTCACGTGAGAAGAGCTTCTTCCACGGCAGGATCTCGATGAGATAACCCAGTCCCCAGGAGGCTGAGAGTGCCAGCGGCATGGCAATATGTACCGTCAGCCAGGGCATCTTTTCACCGGCTGCGGAATAAGCCGCCAGTGACGTGATTCCCCAGTAGATCAGGAAGAGGAGCACCGGCAGTTTTTTGTCTTCCGGCTGCGATTCGGGGACGGAGGTCAGCAGGATCTCTTCATCCTCTTTTTCTCCCGGCTCATCCGGTGAGTCTGGTGATTCCGGTGAGTCCGTGAGTTCCGTTTCATATAATAATGATGATTCTTCGGACAGCACTTCTTCTTCAAAGACTGCCTGTTCCGGAAGATTTTCTTCCTCAGCAAGAGCCGGTTCTTCAGATGCTGGCTCTTCAATTATGATGATCTCGTCTTCGGGTTCGTCGGAAAGGATCTCACCCGGGACGGTCCAGAATTTCCGCTTTTTGATCGCGATGACCAGGGCCAGGATCGTCCCGGCGATGGCAGCAAATTCATAGACCGGCAGCTGAATGAGAGCGTAGTAATACAGCGGCTGGCCACCACGCTGCACAGACTGCTGCGAGAGCCAGTAGCCGAGACCGCCGATGATGCCGGTGAAAAAGCCATGAATATTGGTGAAGATGGTCGTATAGAAAAAGACAAAGATCATGTAAAAGGCGGCAGCGCTCTTCAGAAAGACTGAGCGGTTCCACCAGATCCCGATGGCAAAGGAAAGCGCTATCAAGACTAACAGGACGATTCCCGTACGCATTATTCCGGCAGAGGAATAGTCCAGGGGATCCCAACCGAGCAGATGGACCGGGAAAGCCGTGAGCTGCGGCAGGATCAATGCGCCCAGAAAGACAATGATATTGAAGGATGCCGAGGTGCGGATGGTTTTCCAGCCCAGCGTGCGGACGGTATAAATGATCATCCACAGGATCGCCAAAAGGCCGATCCCGCCGAGTGCCAGGGCCAAAACCGGCAGGGAGCCTGATCCGCCAAGCAGCATTGCTGCCAGCAATGCTCCCAGGATAAAAAGGACGCCTGACAGGAAATAAGTGGCGGCATTTGCGCGTTCCTTCGTGTTCTTCCAGGGCATTTTCCACAAGTCGCGCAGGAACAGAAAACCGCAGAAAAGCAGCAGCTGTGCGCAGTAAAAATAAGCCACTTCCTTGGTCGTAAACTGTAAAGCGGTGGTTACGGCAAGGATGTAAAGGGAGCGGTTGTCCCGCTTTTCGTAATAGTGGTAGAAAGCGTAAAATGTCAGTGCGGCAAAAAGCTCGATAAATGCCTCATTGCGGGTATAGCGTCCGTAGAAAAGGATGTAGGGCGAAACGAGGAAAAACAGCCCGCCCATGAGCGCACCGACCCTGCCGAGATACCTGCGGAAGGCAAATAAAACGAAGATCACCGCGGCCAGACTGAAGGCCGCTGCCGGGATGCGGGAGGAAAAGTCACTGTCCCCAAACATAAAATAGGATAGCGCCAGCATGTGGAACTGGAAAGGGCCGTGTGTTACCGGATTGTGTGAATATCCGTTCCCTTGATACAGGCTGTAGGCGGGGGTCACGTGATTGATCTCATCGTGAGACATCACACGGGCCCCGATGAGGATAAAGCGGCTGAGGATGGCAAGGATGATGATAACTGTGAGGATCAGTTTTTCCCATGAGAACAACGGAAAAGCATCCACCACCGGTTTATCCAGCCAGGAGATTTTTGTTTTTTTCTCTTCGTTCATAAAATATTCTTCCTTATTCTTAAATCGGCTGCAGGCATACAGTTAGTTTCCCTGATTGAAATACTGGTAAACAGCATTCGATATCTGCGAAGCCATCAGGTTGGTCGGGTCAAAGACCAGTTGGTTCGGATGATAGTAAAACATGACGAAAACATAAGTCGCTTTCGGAGAATAAACGATTCCTGCGTCACTGATGTTGTGGATCAGGCCGTCCCGTTCCAGGATCCATCCGTGTTTATGTGAGACGCGCACGGTTTCCGGGATGCCGGCTTCCAGAAGAACGGCTGTTTTGTTCTTTGAAAGTTCTTCGATCATGGTCGTACATTCCTGCTGGGTGAGCCTGTCTCCGTAAAACTCTTTGAGCGCACCGCCGTTATAGATGGAGCAGAGATAGAGATCATCGAGCATCATTCCCATATCGATGGCAGTGGTCTGGTTATAAGCGTCGGGGTCGGTGAAGACATCCGTGCGTGAGTTGGCGGCGGTAGTGTGGCGCACCAGCAGCGGCGCCCCGGTATAAAACAGACCGCCCAGGAAGGTGTTCGTATAGCCAAGGTTCCGCAGATCTTCGGTGAAGAGGTTCGGCGCCATGTTGCCGCTGATCGCCTGCAGCAGTTCATCCGCCGGAGAGTTCTCGGAAATTTCGATCATCAGCTCCAGAGCGCGCTGCATGGAATCAGGCAGGGGCAGGTCGCGGTTGGCGAAGGTGTAGATCATGATCGGCACCTTGATCGTGGAGGCGGCGGTGAAGGAGACACCGGTCGGGATGCTCTGCATCTCCGAAAAAGCGAGACTGATCTCGTTCCGCCGGTCCAGATCCAGAATGTAGAATTCGGCGACTCCGTCAAATTCGTTCTGCTGCAGGATCTGCCGGATCATGTATTCCAGACTGAGTGTTGAAGCCTGCGGCGGTGTGGTGCGGTTGTAAGGCAGGCTGACGCGCCGCTGATTGGAGGAGCGGAGTGCCTGCTGGACCAGTGTGATCGAACGGTTGATGTCCAGTTCCCGCCCGGATTCACCCTGGGAAAACCCCACAGATCCCTGTACCGGGATCGGGGCTTTGGCAGTCTGATCGTAACGCGGAACGATTTCGTTGACAAGATAGTCCCGCAGACGTTCTTCGGAAATGGTGGCGGAAAGTGGAACGGGCTGCGGTTTCGGCAGCGAGTTCCAGATGTAATTCCAGAAGTCCTCCCAGAATCCGCGCCGGGTACGCTGCAGATCAGCCGCTGCCAGCATGGTTTCCAGGTTCAGGGAAAAACCGATGGAGGTCGGACTGACCTGGATCACGGAATCCCCGTACACCAGTTCGATGGGAATGCCGTAGGCACGGATCAAGCGTTCTGCCGCCTGGGTAGAATTCAGCCCGCCAACGGGAATGTCCCCGATGGTCAGGTCAAGCGGGTAATTGGAACGCATCTGGCTGTAGCGGATCAGCTGAAAGCCGGTCAGCATGAATGCCAGAAACATCAGTCCCAAAGAGACCCAGGAGAGAATTGCGATCGTGTTTCTTCTTTTCATAATCAGTAACTGCAGGTTTTTGTTTCAAAGGAACGCTTCTTCCGATGAAACGGCGGAATCAATACAATAACATATTGTATGATATTTTTCGCATTATAAACATGACAAAATTAATTTTACCATTTAGAGAAAAAAAACTATAATTTCCAATGTACTTTTGACATTTTACAAAATATATTATAATATTAGATGTCAGACAAATACCGAACATTATTTGGCAGCATTTTTATTATTTCATCCTGTTCGGTGCCGTAATAGGTTAACACCCTTATTTGAGTGAGAAAGGACGGTACATGTACGAAAGCAGTATGGTATCAAATCAATTTATAACTGCTGATTCCACTTTTCCTGTCGTGATCCGTGCCTGGGAAGGATATCTGAGCGATCAGAAAAAATCCATTTACACGATCAAGGCATTTAAAGGGGATATCCAATTGTTGGCTTCCTACTTTTCACCGGACAAGACCATCGGTTCTGTCTCCACGAAAGATCTGCTCAATTTTCTGGATTGGATGAACAATGAACGACAGGTTCCCTGCAGTCCGAAAACGAATTCCCGCCGGATCACGTCTATCAAGTCGTTCTTCAAATGGCTGAAGACTTATGGCGTGATTGAATATGATCCGGCCGCAGCTGTTGATCAGAAGCCGGTTGCCTCGCCGCTTCCGGAAATTCTGACCGGTGAAGAAGTTGAACGGGTCCTTGAGGCGGCAAATGCTTACAGGATACAGAAAAAACCGGATGCACGCAATCTGCTTCTGGTGCAATTGCTGCTTTCCACCGGTATCAAGAAAAGCGAAACGCTGGGAATTTCCAAAAACCATATCGAACGCGACGATCCGGAAAAGCCGCGGCTGCATGTGCGTTATGCCAATTCCACCAGCAGAGCTAAGGACCGAACGATCGACCTGCCTGCCTCCTGGCTGGAGGTTTATGATGAATATCTCGCACAATACCGGCCTACGGATAAAATTTTCCCCTGGTCTCCCCGCCGGCTTGAATACCTGCTGGAGGATATCGGCCGGGATGCCAAATTGACAAAGCATCTTTCCTTTGCCATGTGCCGCTGGACCTGTTTTGTCAAAGATTATGTCGAAGAGGTTCCCCTGGAAGTCATCCGCAACAAGATGGGTGTTTCCCAGGTGCAGTGGAGAGATATTTTCAATAAATTAAAGATACTCGCGGATATATATACCGGAACCGCAGAGCAAGCCGCCTGAAAGTGACGATTTCTGAAGTCGCTGTCAGGCGGCTTTTCCCTTTTAATTACAGTGTGCACTGTCATAAAGCTTTTGAATTTCCGGCGGGAGCTTGTCCGGAAGCATGGCAATGATGCCGTCCTCACTGCCTTCGGCAAGGGCAGTTTCGTAATACCAGCATTTATATCTGAGCATGCTCAGTGTCTTTTGTAAACGTGAGATCTCTTCCTCAACGGCAGCTTTCCGGGTTTCAAAAAGCTGTTTCCGCTGAGAGTAGGTTTTATTCCCTTCCTTTGTCCACTCCATAAACTGTTTGATTTCCCTGATTTCGAGTCCGGATGCTTTCAGGCATTCAATGACCCGCAGGGCTTCAATTTCCCGCTCGTTGAATTTCCGGATGCCGGACTGCCTTTCCATATCCGGGAACAAGCCTTCTTTGTCATAATAACGCAGTGTAGAGATCGGTATGCCGAACATTTCCGATATCTGTCCGATGGTGTACATTGTCACATCCTCTTTTCCGTACCTTGACCTGAAGTCAGGTTCAGGTGTTAGTATGTGTTTATTATAACAAGAAACAGGGTTGGAAATGAAAATTCCGGAAACCGGTATCCCTGACATCCTCAGGCTGTTCCTTATTCCCTGCCGCAAAGGAGAAAGAAATTATGATGAAACCTGAAGATTTGAAGCTGACTCAGGAATGGGACAAAGTGTTCCCGAAAAGTGAAAAAGTTGACCACTGCAAGGTGACCTTCCCGAATCATTTCGGCATCACCCTTGCCGCGGATATGTATGCTCCGAAAGGCGCGGAAGGAAAACTGCCCGCCGTTGCCGTCTGCGGGCCTTTCGGTGCCTGTAAGGAACAGTCTTCCGGGCTTTACGCGCAGGAAATGGCCGAACGCGGTTTTCTGGCGATCGCTTTTGATCCTTCTTTCACCGGTGAATCCGGTGGTTTCCCGCGGGCAATGCACTCCCCGGACATCGATGTGGAAGATTTCCAGGCTGCTGTGGATTTTCTCTCCTGCTGCGAACTCGCTGATCCGGAACGGATCGGCATCATCGGCATTTGCGGCTGGGGCGGTATGGCACTGCAGACCGCCTGCATCGACACCCGCGTGAAAGCGACCGTGACCTCGACCATGTATGATATGTCCCGCGTTGCCGGGAACGGTTATTTTGATTCCGCCGATTCCAAAGAAGCTCGCAAGGCGGCACGGGAAGCGGTCAACAAACAGCGCACCGAAGATTTCCGCAGCGGTACCTATGCCCTTGCCGGCGGTGTGGTCGACCCGCTTCCGGAGGACGCACCTTTCTTTGTGAAGGATTATTATGACTATTACAAAACCCCGCGCGGCTATCATCCCCGCTCACTGAATTCCAACAGCGGATGGACGGTGAGCACCCAGACTTCCCTGATAAACACCCGCCTTTTCACCTATGCCGGTGAGATCGACAGTGCGGTGCTGGTGATCCATGGCGAAAAAGCGCATTCCTGCTACCTGAGCCGGGATGCTTTCAAGCTGCTTCAGGGTGACAACAAAGAGCTGCTCATTATCCCCGGTGCGGTCCATACGGACCTCTATGACCGCAAGGACATCATCCCCTTCGATAAGATCCAGAACTTCTTTGAAACGTATCTGAAATAAGCATCAAGGGCTTTACCTGAATTCATATCAAAAGACACCTGACCCGGTGTCTTCGCCATCAGGGACGGTATTCGTTGACCCGAGAGTCAGCCAATACCGTCTCTTTTTCTGTGTCATTCACGGGTATTGATACCCGCAAGGTATCTTCTTAGCAATTACTGCCGGGAAGGGAGGATAGGCTTAGGCGTGATAAGCGCTGAGGTTGTTTCCCATTGCTTAATGAATCGAGGACAACCCCGCTCCGTTCTATCCGGAAGGAGCTGAATCCTTGAACGTGGTGTTCATCTCACCGCGGGGACGCACACGGTGACAGGCCCCTTATGCTCATCTTCGCCGCATAATGTGCCAGTCCCCATGTGCTTTGTCTCAAATTAATGAATAGGCTGGTCATCCGAACAGGCGGTGGAGGACTTGATTTTGTTCAGAAACTTGTTTTGCTTAGTTTTCCTGCGGTCATGTAACGATCGTAATAACTCAGGTTTTATTGAAATATAGTGTTTTCTAAAAACCGGATGAGAAAATCGATGCTGTATCATAAACCCGAAAAGAAATTTTCAAGAATTGGAGGAACTATGAGAAAAACTATTTTGTTCGTAATTTTGGCAATTCTGATCCTGTCCCTGCCTTCTTTTGCTCAGGAATCGGAAGTCAAAAACCTCTCCGATGAACAGCTGAAAGCGCTGTATGAGGTCATAAAAGCGGAAATGACGCTGCGGGGACTTGACAAGGTTGAGCTCACGCTGGCTGAGGGGAAATATATCATCGGGAGAGATATCCCGGCGGGAGATTATACGATCACCTGTACCGGAACAGACGGCGAATCCATGGGCAGCGCATATGGTTCTTTGGGCAGCGCGTATGATTCTCTTACCGGAAACGATAATAACGCCTGGGCAAATTTATTCGGCGCTTTGGGTGGATTGATGGAGACTGTCTCTGAATTGAAGGTTGAAATACTCGGTGATTACGGCGATGTTTTGAAGACCGTCACTTTGAAGAAGGACGCTTCCGCGGATATAACGCTTCAGGAAGGAACCGCACTGCAGATCTCTGAAGGCAGTGCAAAAATAATTTCTAAATAATCGTATCAGAATGAAGTCTTGTTGATCCAAATAAAGACTTTTGGGTAGTTTATAAAAATGATCATAAAGTACAAGAAAGGAAAAAAAATATGAAAAAGGTACTTGGAATTGTTTTAGTCGTTATGTTAGTCATAACCGGTATGGCATTTGCTGATGAGCAAACAATTGATATCAGTAAATGGGACAATGACAGCCTGCTTGCATTGCGGGAAGCCATTGAAAATGAAGTCACTATTCGGGGCTTGAACAGCAAAAAAACAAATATTCTTTCCGGAACGCTGAGAGTTGGTACGGATATCCCTGCCGGACAATATGTTTTATCTATGGTGCCGACCAGTGAATTCCCAATCATTTATGTGAAGGATGAAAACGATGAAAAAGTTATCAGCCAATGTTCAGCTGAATACGGCAATCCCTGTATGGTAAGTCTATCCGAAGGACAGCTGTTGAAAATCACATGGGCGTCTGCTATTGCATATAAAGCTGATCTGGAATGGTGATCCTTTCTGAGTTTGCACTAAGAGCTTCCTTGAGTATGTTCATGACAATCGGAAGTGAGCGTTTCATAAGCGCGCCTGATTGCTCGTGTGTTTGAATAAAACCACTGATGCGGTCTGTCCTCCTGAAAAATATCCGGTGGGTGGACCTGGAGCATGATGGGGACGTTCATGCTGTACGGTGAAGCCCGCACTGCGGGAATGTCCCCGTCGTGCGTTGCACTGTCGGGAAGAAGCAGAATCCTTGAAAGCGGTGTTCATCTCATGACGGGGACGCACACGGTGCCAGTCCCCATATGCTTTATCTCCTTCTCAAAGGCGGCATACTTTCCGTAGATACCTCCATGGGGGACAGATGGTTCATCGCCATCGAGGATGCCAAGATGGGCAAATATCTGCAAATGTAGGGACTCGGCAATAAAGTAAGGGCATAGGTTCCGGATCTCATTTCCTGATATAGGTTTGGCTGCGGCTGGTGGGTTTATCGGGGATACCCATAACGATCAGGCCTTCTTCAAGTGCAGGAAGAAGGTAATTTTTTCTCAGGTTTGCCTTTGATTTGAGTCCGAGCGCTGTGAGTATTTGTTCGGCTGTATAAGACACACCATATTCCATGATATCCAGAAGCTTTTGGACATATATTGATCGGTAAGCTGATTCTCTTTTGGCTTGCAGCAGAGCCTGATCCAGTGTCAGGTTCATCTTATCAAGCATGAACAGAATAAAAGGGTCGGAATTGCCTGCTGCGTGGCTTGACGAGATCGCGTTATAATAATCCTCCTGGAATTCATGAATATGACTTTCTATTGGGAGATATTGAAAAACAGGATTCCATTCAGATAATAAAGCAGTCTGCCAAAGCCTGGCCATTCGTCCGTTCCCATCGGAGAAGGGGTGAATAAAAACAAATTCATAATGAAACACGGAAGAATATATTAACGGATGAATCGTCTTCCGGGAATTATCCAGCCATTCGAAAAGATTTTTCATATGGTCCGGGATCAAACGGGGTGGAGGGGCAACAAAAATACAGACATCTCCCTGAAAAACGCCCTCCTCATGTCTACGGAAATTCCCGGCAGAACTGACTGTCTGAGCTGTCATGATCCCGTGCATTTTTTTTAGGTCTTCCAGTGAAAAAGGATCAAAACTCCCAATCAATTCGTAAGCCTGATAAGCGTTTTTAACTTCCTGTATTTCATTCCACGGACCTGTAACCATTTTCCCGTCGATGACACTGCGTACCTCATCCAGAGAAAGAGAATTTGCTTCAATGGCCACAGAGCCATGCACGGAACGGATCCGGTTGTTTCGGCGCAGATAAGGTTTGGAAGAAAAGGTATGCAAACCGCTGATCTGACCTGTCTTTTCAGAAATTTCAGCGGCCAGCATCAGCATATGGTTGTTGATCGTAAAGGGCGGTGCGTAATTGTTCATCCTGAATTCTGCTTTCGTTTTAATTATACTCGACCTGATTATCTTATATGCTATCTTATATGTTATCCGGGATGTTTGATCCTGAAATTGTGATAAAGCTCGAAAGGATTTCCGTCCTTCTCTGCTTGTATCAGGAATATCCGCTGACGGCAGTGACTTTTGCAAAAGCCCCGCTATTCTCACAGAAAACAGGCAGAAATAAAAAATCACGAAGCACAGGCCTCGTGATTTTTTATAGTTCTGATTACTGATCGCTATTCCCGAATTTCCGCGCAGAGCTGTTTGAGGATCGCAACAGCTTCCTTCAACAGATCCCACGGGATATTCAGCGCGGGGAGGAGGCGGATCCGGTCCTTGGCGGTGAGGGCGAGGACGCCTTTGCCGAT
>Ga0310695_10004195_pt1 | contig 26993 bp, 31 predicted proteins | sample RumenRJG_04DNA_FD_203882 | JGI IMG/M metagenome (GOLD analysis project Ga0310695, IMG submission 203882) | Bovine rumen microbial communities from Lethbridge, Alberta, Canada - RJG_04 (v2) (version 2) | ecosystem: Host-associated > Mammals > Digestive system > Stomach > Rumen | place: Canada... | reverse complement strand
GGAGTTTTTGTAATTGGACACTACAAATTTAACGCTTTTCCCTTTGATAGCCAAAGGGATAGCGTTAAATTCCTCACACTTTTTATTATCATCGTGAAATATTCAGGATAAATAGCATAAATAGCTATTATCACTTTTATTTCACCATAAATTGTAATGAAGGGTTTTATTTTATGATTTATGTAGATAATGATTGCAACAATTCTGCCTTCCTCCAGCACATTTCATGCTGTGGAGTATAACGAAAGGAAGGTCGCCAAAGGACATGCACAGCTCCTTGAAATGTCAAACTTCGGCTTTATCGGACAGATCTCTCCGTATACTCCCGAAGAGTTAAAAAACTATCTGAAACAATACACGGAAGACAGGAACAGGCGTATCAAACGCCCGCAGTTCCATGTCGCCATCTCATGCCGAGGTGATGAGTGTTCCGAGGAACAACTCGTCAGAATAGCTCATGACTACCTTCGGGAAATGGGCTATGATGCTCCCGGCCAACCGCTGCTTATCTATGGTCATCGTGACACAGATAACAATCATATCCATATCATAACTAGCCGAATCGCACCAGATGGCCACAAAGTTGACCACAATCATGAGAAACGTCGTTCGCTGAATGCCATAAACAAAATAATGCAGGTGGATGACAATAAGGAATTATCCAATCTGATAGAGGGTGCTGGGAGATACTATTACGCTACCAAGCAGCAATACATGGCAATCTTTGAGACTTTAGGATATGAATGCTATGAGGAAGATGGCAGGTTAAACCTTAAGCGTGGTGGTGTTGTGCTCCGTAAGATAGATGTTCCAAAGATGGATTCTAATGGCAGAAAGCCGGGAAACTACGAATATAGGAAAAAGATGATAAGAGCCTGGATGTTGAAATGCCGTGACTTCTCATCTAATAAGGAAGAACTGGCAGAGATAATGAACAGGAAATTCAAAGTCGGAATAAAGTTTGTGGGATCCAAGGATTCCCCTTACGGATACATAGTTGTTGACCACAAAGCTGGGATTGTATACAAAGGAAGCGAAATTGCACAGATTAAGAATCTGCTGAACTTTGAAACTGCGGAAGAAAGGTTCAAACGATTTGACCATTTTGTATCAAGTATGCTTGAAGAGAACAAAGGACTGACTACCATAGAACTAAACAAAATGCTTCGCAGACAATTCAGCCAAACAATGAGTCGTAGTGGACATATTGCATGGAACATGCAAGAACACCAGTTGCCGGAATCCATAATGACCATATTAAAAGAGAATGACAGAGTGGCGTGGCTTCAGAGTTTCCATCCTTCAGATGAAATAGAGAGGGCCATTTTGTGTAAACTGGGTACAGGTTGCAATACGGAGAATCTACAAATAGAGTCTCCAGAATTGAAGAATACGGAGCAAACAATAGAACACCTGAAGTCCATTATCGACTCCGAATTTGAAGAGTCACTCGCAAAAAGGATGTTCAGAGACGGACTCTTGGCCTACCATGTCGGTGACAGATATTACTGCCTTGATGTACGACACAAAACAATCCTGTGCATGGATGATCTTGGTCTGGACACGAGTAAATTCAAGACACATCCAAAGAATGTAGTCCAGGATAAGCCGGTTGCAAAAAAACCGATGGCAAATATGAATGTTGATGCAACGGCGCACCAAGCAGTTAACGGCTTGTCAAGAATCCTTAACCAAAACGCAGGTTCACACAATGGCAACCGTGAATGGGAAGTTGGCAAGCATAACAATTATGAGGACATAGATGACGAAAGAGGTCTGAAGAGATAAACAGACTCATATTAATAGGCATTGGCTGAAGAGGGTCACATCTTCGCCAATACCTATTTCTGATATAACAACTTTATCATATTCTGTATTTACTATAATATTATAATATACAATTATGCTATTACTAATTTATGATAATATGTATTTGTAATAATATGAATATATAATAATACTATATTATATACAAACAATAAATTGTATTTTTGATAATTATTATTAAAATATTATTATAATAATTTGTTATTTTGATATTTTATACTAACTTTGCATCATCATTGCTGATCATTCCCCTTCAGGAATGTAATGTGACTGGTACACTGTCAGCGAATACTTGTTCTGGGGCCCGACACCAACTTATAATTCGGCCTATCAAAAAGGTGCCTGTTATTGTCGATAAGGTCAGATGGCCAAATCTACAGTTTTTTGTCGAACACGTATTTGTATTATTAAAATGGAACAGAATTTGAAAAAGAGCGTAGTCATTACGTTTGCCAACCAAAAAGGCGGGGTTGGCAAGACTACCCTCTGTACCTTGTTCGCAAATTATCTTGCGGCTAAAGGAAAAAGCCTTCTTGTCGTTGATTGTGATGGTCAGCAGACTATCTATGAAAAAAGAAAGGGTGATATGAAAAGTTTTCCTGATATGGAAATCCCTTATAACATACAACCTTTCAACATCTCTAACATCGAGCATGTAAAGAATCTGATGAACCACATCCAAACCATGGACGGAGTAATCCTGATTGATGCTCCAGGCAGTCTTTCCCAGAAGGGTCTCATACCCTTGTTTATCAGTACCGACTTCTTTGTCTGTCCATACCAGTTTGAACAGACATCCATAAAATCTACTGTCACCTTCGTCCTATTCATCCGGAAACTCAAAGAAAAGGTAGAACAGATGAAATCTGAAATTTTCTTTGTCGTTAACAGGCATGATAAAAGAGTCGGGACAAAAGAAGAACTGGAAAAGTGGTCAAAGACAGAAAAGGGGTTTAGAAACTATGGCTATGTCACGCCAAGAGTTGAGCAGGCCATGAACATGCAACGCTATAACACCCTATCCCTTATTGCCAATCAGGACAAGATTGTAGGTCCTGCATTTGACTATATCTATAAAACTATTTTTGAGAATGAATTAGAGAAATAGGTAAACAGCGAAGACGATGAGAAATAACGAGAAAAAAGTCAAGGTACCTACCAAGCTCATGAGCATTCCTGATGACATTGACGGGCTTCTCCTTGAAGTGAAAGGCCAGGAAGTTCAGGAAAGCGGACTGCCTGAAATCGATGACCTGACCCCTCCTGTTTCAGAGAGTAACAAATCGCCCGTTCCCAGAGCGGACACTCCTTCTAATAACGGAGAATCCAATCTGCCTTTATGGGAGGCCTTTCTTGATTACGGTAACAGTTATGCCTACCGGGTGAAGGTGTCTGAAAGAAAAGTATATGGCATCGATCTGGACATCTCCAATACCTTGAAAGGTCTGGAGATAAACAAGATGTCAGTTACAAACATGATAAATGCCATTCTCAGGGCATTTATAGTAGCCAATAAAGACGAACTGAAAAAGTATTTCAAGCATACAGACAGTCTGATCTGAAACTATCACTCCACAGGTCACTAACCCTGACCTGGGGAGTTCATCATTCTGGAATTCAATCATTAATCGAAGTAAATAAGCCAATATGATTAAAAAAAGTAATGTACTACGAACGAAAGCTTTAATATCGTTCGGGGCGAGCATCGCTCTTATCACTATGATGTGTTTCATCAGTAACACAATCTTCGAGTTATCGGAAGACACAGGAAACCTGTTGTGGTTTCTGCTGTTGGTTCTTGTGATTATCATTGTTGCAAGGGCTTCTGCACTTGGAAACCCATTTTTCCGTGCAGCATCCTTTGGAGACGGATGGCATCACATGGATTCCACTTCCCCTTCAGAATGGAAAGAAGGCAGGAAGAAGAATGTATATTTGGTGATACTCACTTCCGACGGATGCCTTTTCAATGGTGAGTATGATGTAGAAAACAAGATGTTCCATGGCTATGATGGTCTGGACTTCAAAGATGAAGAAATCTATCTTTGGCGATTTGAAAGGGATCTTCTGCCCTTCATTTCAGAAGACAGGAAAAGAATTTCCTTCTGAGGTGATGGACAAATACCAGATTCTATTGTTGAACAAGACAAATCAGCTTTGCCGTCGTGTGTTTGAGTGTTGCAAGCTCAAACTATCTGAGAGCAAGACCAAACGTCTCAATGAAGTCAGCGACACGATTGACAATGCTATAGATATTATAGACAACATTGAAAAGGGATAACATATGGATTATATCATATTCGGAGCAAAGATTGTGATTCTTCTCTTGCTCTGCTTCATCCTTCTAAGGTCATTACAGTATTTCATCCTACAAGTAGGATTTTATTATAAGAGCAGACACCTTGCGGCATTCCTTGACAAGAAGAAGGTAACCGCAGAGGAATACCTCTTCAGGAATGAAAAACTATGGAGACGCAATTTCAGAAATGCGCCCTATCTGCGTGGCGGCGGTTCCAGAGCGTTCATCCGTGAGCTGCTGTACCAGGCCCGGGCAGAGATAGCCATCAAGAACTTCAAGAAGAACCATGATCTTATCCTATATTGCTTCAGCTGCTATTTCAACCCGAAATGCGCGAAGAAATATATGCTTACATGCAAGGATTGTGCGTTGAAGGACTGTGAAAGGAAAGCTGATGGCCATGTCCACGTCTGCCAACGTTTTCAATGTAGAAACAGAATCGAGAATAATTAGGATGGGCAGGAAAGGAATTGAGTGGACAGTTGCCATGATAGAAAAGATGCTGGCAGAATATGCTATCACATTCGACAGGGTTCTTGCCGAAGAACTTCATGTAAGCATCAATTCAGTCAGGCGAAAAGCAAAGAAACTGCAACTGTCAAAACAGTACAAAGGACGGAAAAACATGGTGGCAAGGAAGATTGTCTTGGATAACTTTCATGTCATGTCGTACCAGCAGCTTGCCCGTCTTGCAAGGATAGACATCCGTTCGGTTGTCAATATAGTCATAGAGTATGATTTGTCCAGAACCAAAGAGGAAATATCCTACATGAAGTCTAAAGGTGTGAAGGCCTTCATCAAGTCTGAACGTGCAAGGGCAGTCTTCGGATTTCCTCAAAAATCCGGGAGAAAGGTGTCAACGAACAGAAAGCTGATCCTCATGAGGCATCGACTTGCGAAAGACGGTTATATCGTCATTAAAGGATCCAGGATTGTGTATTATTCTTATGAAATAAAAAGGCATTACCAAAGGGAAAAGAATGCCATGAGTCTGGGACTTGTATTTGAACTTTGGAATGCGCCTTTATATGAATGAAAAAGAAATGAGAAAGTCCACTATTATGTGGGTATATTAACTAAATATTATTATTATGGAAATCAAAGGAAAAATCATCGCAGTGCTGAAGGAAAACTCAGGTAAATCTGCAAACGGAACATGGAAGAACCAGCAGTTCGTGTTGGAGACTGAAGATGAACACCCCAAGAAATTCCTCTTTGAGGTGTGGGGAGAACGTATCAAGGAGTTTGACATCAAGGAAGGTGAATCCCTGACTGTCAGCTACGATACCGAAGCCCATGAACATAAGGGCAAATGGTATGGAAGCAACCGTGCCTGGTCTGTGAAGAGATAGCCATCTCTCCATTTCTTTGTTGGGGCAAGGCTGTATTTGCAGTCTTGCCCTTTCATTTTGGTGTTTTGAGTTACGATTCCCATACGTGCATATGCAGAAAGACCTTCCACCGAAGATGATGGAAGGTCTTGACAAAATGGACTGAGTTATTTAAGGTATGGGTATCTCAAACGTTTTTATCACATGGTTCCCTTCCTTGTCGATGAAGAACCAGCGTTCAGCACGATAGTCAATACCATTCCTATCCCTGGACTGATAGTCGATTTTCACTTTCCATCCAGACCAGCTTCCTTTCTTTCCGGCATTGTAGATGAGTGAACGTATCTCAGAAGTTGCTTTCATCTGACGCTCAGCCATTCCAATAACATATAGGTCATCCGGATGGAATTCCGTCATATTATTGGTCCTACGCATGATACTGTCGGAAACCTGATTCATCAGAATGATCATTCCATTGACCTCATGCTGTGTGAAATAAGCCATACCAAATGCGGAATCCGGTTCAGAAATCCCGATGACTTTCAGATGACCGGGATCTTCAATGGTCTGCTGAAGTGTGGACTCGGCCAACTTCTGAAGCTGTTGCTTCTGGTCACAGGATGTCAGGAAGACACCGGCGACCAACGAAAGTACAAAACTGATTCTCTTAAACATAGGATGGCTACATCTTCTGTGAGTAGAATGTGATGTTGGCAAATGGTTTGAAGACCACGACAGTCTTGTCAGGTACCGAAACGGATTCTCCCGTTTGGGGATTACGGGCCGTATGCGCCGCAACAAAACGGGTCTTAAACTTGCCGAAATCAGGGATGGAGGCTTCGCCCCCCTCTTCTAACACGTCACCAATCACACCGAGGAAAGCGTCAACGACCTTCAATGCCTCTTTCTTTGAAACGGCTGCCTTGGCTGCCGTCTCGATGATAATTTCTTTCTTGTTCATAATTCTTAATCTGTTAAAATGGTTATATGCGTTTTATCTTCACTAAGTCCCAGATGTTTGAAATAGATGCTTCCGTCATCACGATAGAGTTCTACAGGTTCCTTGGTCATACCCGACAGACGTATCTCCTCGATTTCCTGAAGGGTGATTTCATGACCGGAAATATGCCTCCAAGCCTGGAACTTGCAGGGTTCTTTCTCGTCTTTATAGTTTTCACACTTGAATGTCCTGTCCTTGATACGCAGTTCACCACCACAGCTGGGACATTTTCCGACAACAGCAGTAAGTGACACACACTGCAACTCGGCATTCGTTTCCAGTATCGACGAGAAGACTTTCCCATCCCTGGTTACAAAACCGTCCAGGACATTCTGGGGCTTTCCGGACAAGTACAGCTCCATCTCACTTTCTGTAATCATACGGTTGCAAAGGATGCCGTTAGCCTTGAAACTGCAAGTCTTAGGTCTGCGAGGATCACATGAGTTCTCACACTCGTAGCCTTTTGCAGTTTTCAACATACGGCCACCGCACAAAGGACACCTGCCTTTGAGGTAATGCCGTGCCTGTTCGACACCGACCTTCCCCTCGTCAATGATGAAATGTCCCCTGTATGGCTTACCGTACTTGTTGGTCATTTCCACGTCGTCCGTACTTCCACATTCCAGAAGTTGCTTGACTATAGGTTCTTCCATTTTTACTCCACGTAATTCATGACGGATGCTGAATCCGCATTTCTTACCGTTCTTTAGTGTTCCCTTACAGCAAAAGCCAAATGAGGATTCAACGATGTCTCCTCCACATACAGGGCATTTGCCTAAAATCGGTTTTTCTTTTTTTAGTTCCATATTTAAAGTGCATTTTTTTCAGGTCTCATCAATCCTTCAAATCTGCTCTTCAAGTATGCAACAATTTAAAGATATAAAAGTAGGAACGGCTTTCCACCGTTATGGCTTCACAGCTTTTCTACAGGTATTCCCATTCGTAAATGAGGCTTTCGACTATGGCCTTTCCGGACATTACAGCCGCCCAGCCTTCGGGGTCTAGTCCATACCACAGGTCTTGCCAGGACATCGTCCTGATCTGCCATGCCAGCAACCAAAGGTCTGTATTGATGGTTTCAAGCTTTGATACCACTTCGTTGGCCACATAGTAGCGTTCTGCGGAATTAAGCAGGTTGACCTTGTGCTTCTCCGTCGTAGGATTGCCTTGACTGTCGTAGCCATCGACATTGTAAGTGCCACTGGTAACCAACTGCTTCATGAATGGAAACAGACTGGCCATCTGAGTGGCAGCGTCTGTCAGCTCATCTGACACAAGCAAGGCGATCGCTGTTCCCTTCAGATGCCCGGGAACTGATTTCCTGACAAGGTTCATGTTCTGAGGTATTTCGGTTGTAACCAGTTCCGCGGCCCGCTTGATCTGATAGAGATTCTGCATGGCTCCCTGTGCGTTACTCAGATAGTCAAGCATCTTGTTTTCCACTTGATGCATCCTGTCCATGGCTACAGTGACGGCAGTTTCTGCTGCTATGATCTTCTGTTGTGTCTTCTCCCGATTGGAAAAAATATCTTTCAACATAGCAGTCTGGACGCCGACGGCTCCAACCAATGCAGGGTCTGTTTGCTGAGCTGAAGCATTAATTCCTATGCTTAGCATAATTGCAATAAATAAAATCCTGTACGTCATGTTGTTAAAGAATTAATTGAATATTAAATTTTCAAACCAGAATTTCTTTTTTTCCTAAGATTTTCGTCACGCTGGAACTTGGTAATCTTCTCCTGTTCCTTCATGGGACGGTTCATGATAACATCATTCCAGTCGCAGAAATCAGGAGGAGCCTTCCACTCGCCAAGACGACTACTGAGACGTATCTTCTTTCCTAGTTCCGAAAGCCGCACCTTCTCGTTAGGCAGGATGAACTTCCTGTTCCCGAATTCTATACAAACGCCCATGTTGGTCTTGTTGACGTGAAAGTCGGAACCAGACATCAATCCTGCCAGCCTGATGCCATAGATGCGGCCAGGCAAGTCATTGTCGAAACAGTCATAGAACTTTGCGGAACGATAATAGTCACGCAGTCCTTCTATCTGCCCGTTCGAGAATGTTCCACCGATAGAGACGAAAACGGACTTCTCTGGATGAAGCTCGCATTTGTTGAATTGGTAAAAGGCCATGATATCATACGCACTCTCCGCAAGATACACATTCTCAACCTCCATCGGGTTCCCGTCGGGAGTCAGGTCGACAATCCACGATGCGGAAGAAGAGTCGGTGCCTGGTGCCTTGCTCTTGAAAGAGCCGTAGCCTCTTATCTCATAACCTAACACCTTGTCTTCACCCGGACGTTGGTAAGGGAATCCCAAATTAGGATATTTCAAGTCCCTCTGCTTGTCCCTGACACAGTGTATGAAGGGACTGAATACACAGGCTGTATCAAGGCTGATCTTCCTTCCTTCTAGAAAAGTCATCAGATGATACATATCCTTACCTGCAGGCTCTACGGAAAAACGGGAGGCATCAAAGTGCTGAGTGTTATTAAACCCGTATTTGTTCTTGTATGCTTCCACACTGCACTCAGGAACAGGCTCGTTGGCGAACTTACAGAGCACTTCATATATCTTTTGCCATTGAGTTCCCTGGCCTGTCAGGAACTGCCCGAGGTTTTCCTTGATAAAGTCCACGACACTGCCGCTGCCACCACTGGCCCTATGAAAATAGTGCTGTTTACCTTTGTCTCCAGGATGGCTGATGATAATCCTGTCCATACAGTTATTCCTGCCGTCAGAGAGAACCATCTCAACATATTTGCCGACACCCGCAGAACGGTCAATCCTGTAGCCAAGAGAATAGGCGACATCATCAATGCCGACACGTTCCTTCAGATATTTGAAATCTACAACTCCCATACAAAGATGTTTTATCCGACCTTTAATGACTGCATTTTCTCTTTGGATGGAATGAACAGGTCTATTGCATAGATCCTGGCAGCTGTCTGATGGAGATATTCCTGCCTTTCCTTCCCTTCTGCAAGGGCGAAATACCTGTTTCCAGTCTCCCTGTCGATGGGTTTCATGCCCAATGACTGTCCGTTATAGCTGGCACGAATAGCATAGTCACCATTCTTTGTTTTGATGATGGCAGCATCTTCATACTCTGCTGTCATGGCTGCATTCTGTATGCCTTTGTATTTGTCGGTAAGCGGTTTCTCACCCAAGGCTATCTTCTGCTTGTCAATCTCTTCCAGGACCATGCCGGAAGCCTTGTTGACATCTGCCATCACGGAGACTATAAATTTTGGATCTTCACGCAGTGTGGTAATCCATCCGTCAAGATAGGCTGCATTGTTGTCCAGAATACGTGCATCAAAGCCCATGGCATTGCCCATCATAGCCGCGGACAACTCTGCCACGAGTTCTTCCTTGGCATATTTCTCGTCACCGAACTTGTCACCCTTGGTACGGTTTAAACGCTCCGGGGTTCCTGTGGAGTGTGTCATCTCATGCAAGGCTGAAGAGTAGTATTCCATACCGTCCTTGTAGATTTCCTCTGGCGTGGAGCTGATATTGAACTGTTCTTTCTTAGGGAGAACGATGATGTCCCTCGACGGACTATAATAGGCCGAATCGGACATCTTATCTGTCTGTATCTTACAAATCCATTCCTGCCTTTCGAACATCCTGTCAAGGGCTGCATTGACATACATTCCCTTCGTATCTCTCAGCTCCGGAGCCTTGAAACGGTCAAGGATCTTGTCGTACTTCTCCTTGTTGACCTCTTCTAGATTAGTCTGGTCGATGTTGAAAACCAGGTATGACTTCATGAACGGCCTGACTTCACAAAGCTGCTGCTCGGAAGCAGTCATGTTCCTGTAGTCATCGCGGGAAACCTTATGACCGTTCTTGTCCTTGATGGTCAGATCCCAATAGATGACAGGCATGGATGTGGAGCCTTTCTTGATATGAAGTCCCTCATTTACTGCCTGATGGAACGTCAGATAGACGGGCGTCCTGTAGTTATGCAGGGCAGAATCCAGCTGGAGAAAAAAGGAGTTCGAGCCGGAATAGTTCCGGCCTGTCAGGTTCTGAGGCATGCCCATTACGGCACCGCCCCCAATCCAGCCTTTCTTCCAATCACCGGCCTTCAGCCTTTCCATGCGGTCTATCATCATCTCGGTGAACTTGTCTATAGCCTTGTTCCCCTGGCTCTGATGCTCAACAGATGGTGATGGATTAGTTACCTTATAGTTTCTCATACATCCTCTAATTCCTGACCATCCATCAATGTTGTGTCGGTCATTTCAAGGTAAAGCTCCGCGTTGTCATCCGTCGGCTCTACACCATGGTCTTTACACCATTGCAGATAGTCTTGTGCCTGCTCACTTCTTTTTACAAACTCCAGCCAGCTGATTTTTCCTTCTTGTTTGAGGACAACCAGCTCGTCATAAGAATACTTCTTGCTCATGTTTTTATTTTTTTATAATGAATAATCAATCAGGAAGGTAGCCATGGGACACGCTCATGACCACCTTTGCCAAATCATAGTTTCATGGAGACACTGCGCTCCTGCTTTTGGCTGAGCAGGGATGTGATGTCTTTCGACAGGTACTTTGCCGCGAGCTGTTCCCTCGTCGCTGTCTTGGCAGTGAACAGGGAATAACCGTCATCAAAGCTGAGCGGTTTCTTCTCGGTGACTTTCCCGTCGCCAAGGTCAGCTGAGATTTTCCAAACGCCATCCTTGCCTTTAGCGACACGAACCTTGACATCTACACCTTCAGGTAGCTGGTACTGCTCATAGGCAGAAGCAAGATGAAGCTTTTCGCCAAAATTCTTCTCCACAAGCCTGGCAGGTGTGGTCACCCGGTCAAAATAGGCATTGAGGTCTTTGAAAGACATCAACGTGGACATCTTCTGGTCTCCGACAACGGCATAGAGCTTGTATTTGCCGAATTCGGCACTCTGCTCATTGCTTTCCTTGTAGACATTCATCTTGTCGATGACACGTCCGTCAGAGAGCTTGTTGTCTGCCTTGAATTCCTCCGGTGTGACTTTCTTCTCCAGCTTCGTGGGGTAATAGGTCTGCATCAGCTTCTCAACAGATGTTTCCTTCTTCTGATACGCAGACAGGTCCTCCGCAGACATCCGCATCGGACGAAGCTGCACACCGTCCAGCTTGGCCGTGAAATACCAATGATCGGGATTCTGATTTGACTGGAAGACATGGCCATGAGACACCTTCTCGCCATTGACGGTTATCATCTGTGGCTCACGGTGTTCCTTCTGCGCCGTTTCCGTCTTCTCTGCTCCAGCCTGTTCCTTGACACCGGCTTTCACTTCCTCCTTTGGCTGTTCCTGTTTCTTGTCATCCAGCTTGACATCAGTAACCATCTTCTGCTCCTTCGTCATGGATATGTCGTCAATGATGGCAACACGCACTCCAGCCCGAATGAGCTTGGGCAGGTAAATGTCAAGGGAATGATGGGGAAACATGGCAAGGCTCTCACCTTGCGACTTGTCATGCGGTTTAGTAAGGGTAATGCCAAGGACATCTGATGTCTTCCTGGCATCTTCGTTCAACGCCTGGTAGAAGTCTCCCTTACGGAACAGCAGCAAGGCATCAGGATGCTTCTCCTTCAGCGATTTGTACTGTTCTGCCATTGAGGGGACTTTCTTTCCTTGGCTTTTCGTTTCTGAATTTGCCTTGACTTCCGTCTCGGCGTTCTTCTTCGTAGCAGTCTTTTTTTCGGGTTTCGTCTTGGACTTGACCTGAAGGGCTTCTTCCTGCTTCACCTCCTGTTTTTTCTTTGTTACCATAATTCTAAATCCTATTTAGACAGGTTTTGAATTCTGATACCAAAGCGCAAATTGACCATCAGTGAGTGTGGTGGGAAGCATCCCATGTTCACTGACTAAGGGGGACGGTTAAGATACGACGGCCTATGAAGGCCAGGCGTTACAATTTATGATTTCACCCATGTTAAATTTACCCTTTGTACTCGAATGCAAAATGTTCCAGATCTCGGCTTTCAGTAAAGGGCGGGCTGATTACGGGTTAAAGCTTCAGTCCTGAGCTTCTTTTTTCTTCTTTCTTCTCTTCCTTGTGGGAAAGGCGGTCAACAATCATCTGGTACTCCCAGCGGTTCTCATCGGTCTTTACATAACCCATGAATCCCTCATGGGCATCATCATAGCGGTACTCCATCTGACGTTTCCATTCTTCCATGTCGCCATTGACAATCTTGAAGCCTTGCGGTTCACGCAGGTCGAGTCCGACAGAGACTTTTTGGTCTCCAACAGTCAGTTCAACGGGCTTGCCCTCGACGGCTGCCTGCTTCTGGTTGGCACCAAGTTCTATGTCCTTTACCTTCTCAAATTCCCGAAGCTGTTCCCTTACCTGAAGGGCTGCGACATCGCGACGGATGAGGGACTTCGTTTCCGGATCCATCTGAAGATACTTCTGACGACGGATTCCATCGACATCCTTGACTTCCTTGCGGATTACATCACCGTTCTTGACACGCTCCAGTTCACCCGGTGTAAGGTGAAGGGAATTCTCCACCTCCTTCCTCATGGGATAGGTATAGAGCTGCACACGGTTCTGGCTGTCTCTGGCAAGCTGGATTTTCATGGGCAGGTCAATGGCTTTGCCATTCTCTGCAATGAAATGTCCTTGTATGAGCGGTGTAACCCTGCCGTTAATCAGAGGGCCGAGTACTTCCTTGGGCATCAGCAGGAAGTCATCCCTGGTAATTCCCATCTTCTCGAACTTCTCATAAGGAATTTCTTTTTCTGTGAAAAGATTTCTTGCTAACATATTATCGTATTATTATAAAAATGTGTAACTTTGCCGCAAAATTAATAATAATATATTAGAAAATGAATAAGTTTTCGGGATTTCTTTTGTTTTTAACATTTTTAAGTGGAATTCAGCCATGCAAGGCACAGTTCTTTACCATTACCAACGATTCTGCCAAGAACGTTATGGTGAAAGAACCTGATTCAATGTCAGTGGCTGATTCATTGGAAAGTATGTCAATTCCCTCCAGGAATGTTCCGACAGGATCATTGCCTTCTTTTACTGAAGGGAAAGGTGTGGAGATTTCGTTAGAGAGGGACATTCCCGTCTTTGTCAACATCACAGACAGCCTCCTTGCTGACCTGATTGAAAGAAGGCTGAATGTTTGCCTGCCTTTGGACTTCATTCAGCTGAACTCCAAGTTCGGCTATCGACGGGATCCTGTCTACCACAGCCAACGGTTCCATGATGGCATCGATCTCAAATGCCATTATCAGCATGTGTATTCTATGTTTCCGGGTATAGTGAAGGAAGTGAACTATAGTAACAAGGGATATGGAAACCATGTCATCCTCCAACATGGTAACCTGGAATGTCTGTATGGCCATCTCCATGCCATAGCCGTCAAAGAGGGTGACATTGTTGAAGCCGGAACCATCGTTGCCATTTCTGGAAACACGGGTAAGTCAACCGGGCCTCATTTGCATATCAGGCTACGGAAAGACGGCAAGAGCGTGGATCCTAAGAATCTTGTTTATTATCTTAATAACTACGTGGATGAACTACAGGATAAGATTGCTTATCTCAAATTCGGCACGAAGCCTGACTTGGAACTGAATATTTCCAACTTGTTTATGATGCTGGAGAAATATCATGTGAAATTCCCCAAAATTGTTGTAGCACAGGCATTGGTTGAAACGGGGTATTTTACTTCTCGCGTCTGTCATGAATGCAAAAACCTGTTCGGACTGAGAAGGCCGAGCAATGGAGAATATTATTCCTTTGATAACTGGGAAGAATCTGTCAAGGCATACAGGGACTATGTGCAATACAAGTACAAAGGTGGTGACTATTATGACTTCCTTGATAGAATCGGGTACGCAGAAGGACCCAAATATACGTCAGTTGTCAGACAGATAGCCAAGAGCCTTTGATTTCTTTGTTATAGTCCTTCTTTGATGTCATCAGGCCACCAGAACTGTTGCAGTTCGTGGATGATGTCATCCCAATCCTGCATGGTGAACGTACCATCGTCTCTCATCATGAAGGTCATGGTGATGTCATTATAAGTGCGATAGACATTCGTGTCCCTAAATCCATTACGCAGGTAGAACGCTTGGCGTTTTCTACGTTCCTCCAGGTTATCGCAAATTTGGGTGGTACTCTCCATGTCAAGAACACAAGTCTGTCCTTTATATTGCTCTATCAACTGAGAGAGGATCTGCTGACCATAGCCTTTTCCTCGCAGTTCTTCTCGAACCGAGAAGTACCAGAACCAGTTGAAAGACTTTCGTGGATATACGATAGTAAAGCCAATGAAGGTTTCGCCCTCGTAGTATGCTGTGAAATCCAGCGGCATTTCTCAAACGAGTCGCATCAAATCATCCCATGGGATTTGTTCGTCTTTTGGGAAAGCCGTTTCACACAGCTGTCTTATCTTGTTTTCAGCATTGGCTGCTGTTATCTGTTTGGTATTCATTGTTTGAAGTCTATTCCTGCACGATGGGCTTGTGTCATCTGCTGGTTTCTTGGTATGCTATACAATCAGCTATCCTTGCGGAAATGTGCTCCAGTCTGCTTGAAGTGGAACGGGATATTTGACTTGATGCATTGCTCAGGATGTTTAGCACCCAGTCATAATCACAGACACGGGCATCTCAGCCTGACTCACCACCGACTGTCACCTGCTCACACCAGGAGCCAAGTCCGTCGTGGAAATCAATGGCCTCCAGCAATGGTTCACAGATGATGGACTTATGGCGAATGGGTCGTTCACGGTAAAGTGGCATACGCTCGTTTGCTCGCCGCTGGTTCTCCATCGTGCAGCAGATGGTGACGTTTTCATAACCATCATCCCAGTCTTCAGGTAGGCATCGAGCAATACGCTTTGGTCTTTTGATAATCATGAAGAAATGCAGGTCACTCCTTCGATGGACCATCAACCATGCGTCTTCGCGCCTTTTTATTTGATAATGACTTTCTTTCCATTGATTATATAAATACCATTAGGTAAATCGGATATATTTGTTGTGGTATACTTTTGACCGTCAAGAGTATAAATAGTTCCGTTCTTTGCTTCTTTCTTAATTTCGTCAAATGTGATGGTTGCAATATCAGTCATAACTTCTTCTTGAATGTTAATGAATTTTTCCCAATATGGGTGAAGCCAATAAAGCGTTTTACTTCCTTCAGGAACGTAAAGTGTGGCGTTCTGATAGGTATTTTCATTAAATTCATCTTTAGTCATTTCAGGTGGTGTTGGATTCATTGAAATAACTTTTATAATATTGGGGCAAGTTGTGAAACCAAGATTATACAAAGAACTAACTGGTTTCCCCAATGTTACAAACTTAAGAGACTCACAATTGCCAAACTCAGCTGGTCCATAATTTATGTTTCTTGAAACCTCTCTTCCTATGTATAAAGAATCAATAGGGCAACCTACAAACGGTGATGTCTTAGTATAATAATAAACAAAGGATATCTTATCCCCATCTTCTAGAGATACATATTTTAATTTCGTACAATTAGAAAAAGCTCCATCATATACTTCTCTTACAGAAGAAGGTATTGTGACAGAGGTAAGACCGCTACACTGGAAAGCTCGCGGATAAATGATAGTTACACTGTGGGGAATTTCAATAGTTTTTAGACTACTACAATATTGGAATGTTTCATCTGGTAATAATGTTATGTTATTAGGAAGTACCACAGATGATAAACTACTACAGCCTTCAAATGTTCCGTCGTTGTCTGATGACTCTAATGAAGTAACGCTATTTGGTATTATAATAGATGTTAAACTATTGCATCCATAAAACGCTGCTCTTAATGACGTAACACTATTGGGAATATGTATAGAGGTTAGGCTTTTACAATTATAAAATGTACGGTTTAATTCCGTTATGCCATTGGGAATATCAACAGATTCTAAGCTTGTGCACCCACTGAACGTACTAAGTAATGAAGTAACGCTATTGGGAATAATAACAGTTTTTAAGCTTGTGCACCCTGCAAATGTGTTAGACAATGAAAAAACGCCATTTGGAATAATTACATTTTTTAAACTTATGCAATTCCAAAACGTACTCTCTAATATAGTAGTACGACTGTGAATAACTGCAGATTCAAGGCTTTGACAGCCTTCGTATCTATAACTAATTATCTATCAGAACTTTCGTTATTAAACGGTAGAAAAGTGATGACGTAGATTCTATGAGCGATAAAAAAGTCGAAGATTTAACACTTTTAACTTTACTAAACCATAAAAAACACTAAAATGTGCAGAATTTGAGTTATTATTATGACTTAAAGTGGATGATTCTTTCGATGGAGATTTTAAACTGCGACGGTCTGTCGCAGTTTTACTTTGAACAACCTACTGGCTTTGGGGTATAAGTTTGAGGACGATGATAATACCATATTTGTATTGTGCGCGTGAGAATACGTCAAGAGGGGAATCGCGAACTATTACCAATTCAGTCGTGTTGCTGAAGTGAAAGAGAAGGAATGAGCTATCGGATAACTACTTCGGAGCATAAACTGGTGCTAATTTGCTATCTCGGCATCTATTTTATAGTTAAATATACATAAAAACGTATCGTAATTACGAAAATGAATGATAGACGTGGTGTCCATTTCAAAAATTATTTGTATTTTTGTAGCAAAATTACAAAAACAAATAAAATATTTTAGGTATGATACGAGATTTTTGGGTAAAGAACTATCTTTCCATTCGCGACAAGCAGGAATTAAGTTTCGTGGCCAAGGGACCTTCTTCGGAACTTGTCTCCGAAGTTGCTGATGGTGTGTTCTTGTACAAGTTGGGCATCCTGTATGGTTCAAACGCTTCCGGTAAGTCAAACATGCTGATTGCCATGAACGAGGTGTTCCGTTTGTTGGTCATGCCAAAGTCGGATGCAACCGTAGGAATCGGCGGTTGCATACCCTTTGTGCTTACCAAAGATGAGCCAACAGAAATGCACGTATCATTCTATGCCGATGGTACCCGATATGACTACGACGTCACATTCAACGGCAAGCACATTCTGAGTGAAGCCTTGTACTATTACCCCAACAAATCGAAATCGCTGTTCTATGAGCGTAGTTTTGTGGGGGAGAACGTACAGGCCGACATCAAGTTTGGTGCAAGCCTCAAACTGCAAGTCAAGACACAAGATAGCATCCGCGAAAACACACTAAACAACCACAGCGTGCTGTCCGTATGCCGAAAGGCAGCCTTGAAAGAAGATATAGCTCCATTCAACACACTTCACGCTTGGATTATGGCCAATTATCACGATGTGGATGGTGATGTGGAAAAAGGACTTGTTGAAATCCTGAAGGATGCTTATAGTAATCCCAAGAAACGTAAGTTCTATAATACCATGCTTCAGAAGGCAGACTTGAACATTTTGGAGTATCGTCCTGTTGTAGAAGACCGGTTTGTGCCTAACGATTTCCGCGAGCGCATCCAGAAAGAGAACATCCCTGAGGAGATGAAAAATGTCCTATTGAAGCCTACTACTGATTCTATCACTTTCTTAAACCATTCCGACAATGGTGACTTCGACATTCCTCTCAGATGGCAGTCAAAGGGTACTCAAAAGTATATCCGCATTCTCGATGCATTATACGACTTGATAACGAGTCCTCACGTGTACTATCTTGATGAACTGGGTGAGGATCTGCACAACGACCTGTTGTACTATTATCTCAACGTCTTCATCTTCAACTCCGACAAGTCGCAGCTGGTTATCACGAGTCAGGAGACCACCCTTCTGTCGCAGGATATGATTAATGAGAACAGAGGTGTGGTATGGTTTGTCGAGAAGAACAAGGAGACTGCTTCGTCCGAATATGCCCGTGGCGACTCCTTCGGTTTGCACAAGAATCTGTCGCTTTACAATTCATATCGCATTGGCCGACTGGGTGCCAAGCCAGAACTTGGTAGTATCTTTATAAATCTGGAGGACTGATATGGGAAAACTACGACAAACAGCACTCATCCTAGGTGAAGGGCCTACCGAGTTCTTCTACTTCAAATCCTTGTGCGATGTGTTCAAGCGCTTAACCATCAAACCAGATTACCCCAAGCATACAAACCTCAGGGAACTTGAAGCGAAGATAGAAGAAGGCGTCGTCATGGGCTACAGCCACATCTTCTGCATCATCGATATGGATACGAAGGAAAAGGAGCCTGAACACTCACAATACATACGGTTGAAAGCAAAGTATGCCGAACCAATCAACAAGCCCAAGAAAGGCATCTATTGCAAGGTCGAGTTCTTCGAGACCCACCGCTGCACAGAGCTGTTCTTCCTTTACTATTTCCGCTACACCTCACGTCCATACGACGAGCAAGAGTCATTGCTCAAAGACTTGAACCAATGTGTGGAGTATCGGAAGACGATAGAGTTCTTCATCAAGACCAAGGGACTTCACGGTTACTTCGAACGCAATGGCGGTAGTCTTGAAAAGGCTGTGGCTAATGCGAATCGCTCAATGGGCGAGAAATTGAAGAGTGACCGGGATTATACATACTCTGAGCTGGGAAGGTTGATTAAGACATTGGAAAGTCTATAAAATTGTTACATTGTTTTCATAATAAATTTAGTAAAATATGAAGTATGAAATAGAAATGATAGACGTAAAGGCAGCAGATGCCTTTTTAATCCATTATGTGGAAGACAATGGAGAAAGTCACATCATCATGGTTGACTCAGGCAACTATGATGATGCAGATAAAATACTGACACATATCAGAACGCACTATGATAAAGCAAAGAAGTCAGGATGGTCTGGGTATGTGATTGATGCTGCAATCGTTACACATCCTGACGATGATCATATAGGTGGTTTTGTACATATATTGGAAGATTTACAAGCAGGAAAATTGTATGATATCTGCTTTAATTGCTTTTGGGTTAATGACCCAACGAAGCATGAGTTTGTACCTAATGATGTTCAAAGAATCCAAACTCAAAAGTCGTTAGACGCAAGACTTAAATGCGTGTACAATTATAAAGAGGATTCAAAGAAGAACCTTTTGGATTTGATTGATTCTGCTGGGATAGCAAGGACAGAAGTATTTGCAGGTGATTATCTTGATGAACCTCAAATAACGATTATCAGCCCTACAAGGGATTTCTATGAGAGTCTCTTACCAAAGTTCAGGAATAAATTGAACTTTCATTGGGCATTGGAGGCTTTAGAAGAGAATTCGTATAGCTCGAAAGATGACATCTCAGACGAAACAACGCTGAGCAAGACATTAGATGATGCTACAGATGATGCATCTGCTCATAACCAGAGCAGCATTGTATTTTTGTTAGAAACAGATGAGAAACAAAAATTTTTATTTACGGGAGACGCTGGAAGAGATGCATTCAATCACGTACCTCAAACTTTACTAGGTAAAGTTAAAGATGTTACATGGATGAAAGTGCCACATCATGGCAGCAAGCACAATCTTGACTCTACTATCATCAAACATGTGAATCCAGAGATAGCTTATATCTCTACAGAAAAACAAGGAAAGTATCTTAATCGCTCCACGGTATTTGCGCTCAAAAAGAATGGAACCAAAGTTTATTCGACAAGCCAAAATCGATCAACTATTAGACATGGAGCTATCAAGACGAGAGAGGGATGGACGAAAATTGAGCCGATGTAGAACACCTGTTTACTCTTGCCACTCACGGTTAATCATACAACGAGTGACTTTCTCCAAAGTGGTCTTCCACGGCTCATGTTCGGTGATTTGGATTTTGCCGTTGAAAGTTTTATTCATATAGGTATCAAAGATTTGATTATTTTTATGGTAGGTTTTGTTGTTTATGGTGGTGAATGAAGAGCATCCTGTGCTCTTGTTTTTCTCAAAGAAACGGATAGCATCGCGGCGCAGGTTGTCCCATTTCAAGAGAGTCAGGGCTTGTGAGGCCATAAAGACCTGAGCGGTATCTGCTGACTTCAAGAAGAAAGAGAGAATGAACTCAAGAGCCTTGGGATGGATGCTCTGGGCACATTCGTCGATGGCGATGGGCGTGCCCCGCCAGATAGAATCAAATAGTACAATGATGAGACGTATGGCCTCCAGTGTACCTTCAGATTCTAACGTTTCAGGCAACCACACGGTTTCTTCTTTTTCCACCACCTTATAGCCAAACTGTAATTTTTGGACGGTACGCTTATTGCCCGGGAAATTAACGCGGTATTCTTCCTCAGACATACGGGTTAACAGGAAATCACGTTCATCATCAGCGATGTCGAATGTAAGTGTGTCCACCTTGTAGTCGCAGATGGTAGAACCCATATCCTTCAGGATATTGAGGATGATGGGTTTAAGTAATTCCTCGTTGGAACGCTTGGCCAACATGGCTGACAGTTCATACTTCTTCACATTCCAGAGGTCAACAAAGCGAAAATAATTATAGACATTGCGGATGTCCTCGCACTCGAAATTCTTGTTGTCGTAGATGGAGATGACACTGGAATATTTGAGAATGTTCTGATTGATAAGTTCCTGCACGGGAACAGGTATGGTGGTTCCTTTGGGGAATGAAACCACTACTATGTCTTTCCCCTTTGAGAACTCGCGGGTGAAAATCAGTTTTTCTTTTTTCTTGCCCTCCTGACGGAGCAGCCGCTCCTCAACAATATAGTCAACAGTCCAGGAAATGAAATAGGTATAGCGGAATCCCGCTGTATGAAACGCCACTTCAATTGCAGAAGGGGCGTTTTTTGTTTCCTCAGACAGCAGGAACTGCACATCGGGCAGGCGATAGCGCGATGCCAGTTTACTGTTACGGTTGACGGTGACCAACATATTGAGGACTGAGAGGCCATTGAGGAAATTTGATTTGCCAGAACCGTTGTTACCAAGAAGGAAGGCGGCTTTGAGGAGTTTTACGCCGTCAATTTCCGTCCACCAGTCTTCTCCCGAAAATGTGCCGCGGGGCTTTTCTTTGGTGGCTTTTAGGCTGAATTCTGTACGTTCCTTAAAGGAGAAGAAATTGGTGAGTGCTATATATTCAATCATGATTGTATTGGGAATTTTGTTTTATTTCGAAAGGAGAAAGAATTTGGTATCGTTTGTTTTGGTAATAACACAGAGGCCAATGCCATTCTTTAATTGCGGCAGAACATCCAGGGCACTGGTGGCGAGGTCAATATCCGACATGTCCAAAGCACAGGCGGGATGGGAATGCCAGTCACCTATGTATTCCATCTGAGTAATGCTTCGCTGTGCAATCATTTTCTTGTAGTCTTTCAGTCCGCTGGTGCCCAGACGGAAACCGAATTTTGTTCCCTTGGAGTCACGAGGCATAAAATTATTGAGCGGGTATATGATGCACCGTTTGTAGTCAATATGACCAAATAGGTAGCCTCCGTTTTCTTTCTGCCCAGCAATCTTGGCTTTCAAACGGATTTCCGCCAGCAGATATTCCGGGATGCGAACCGTCCAAGTGTCATCATTCGCGCAGGGAAATTGTTGGTAGGATTTGACGGGGAGCGTGCAGGTATGCATACTACCAGGGAAGTCACGATGGGCAAAGGATAGAATGATTCTGTTGTGCTTCTCTCCCTCGTAGATGTGCCGTATGGCGGATGACATCAGGGCTGCATGGGCAGAGATGGTGTCATCACTGATGCGCATGGTGTTGGAATGACAGCCTTCGCCCACACGGATGTTCTCGGTGGAGTTCTTGCGCTCGGAAGATAGCCAACGGTAAACCTCGTCGTTGGAAAGTGATGCGTGGAGAATTTCCATATAGTAGTCAGCCAACGGCTGTTTGCTGTCTATACCCAGATATGTAACACCCACATCGCCACCTTCGGATAGTGCCACACGGACAATGCGGGTTTTGTCGGGGTAAGATAGCATGTCAAGACCATACATTACACGGACAGATGCCGTAGCATCAATGATGATGTCAATTTTGTCAAGATTCTCGGGCGTTAAATGCTTAAGTGCATCCTCATTGTATGACTTGATACCATCGTGCGGCATGTCATAGAACATTTCCGTCAGATGGGTTTTCATGGCATTTGCTTTATTGAGAAGGAAGGAGCCAGGCTTGTATGCAGACAAAGCGTGCCGTACTACATTGTGTGGCATCAGCGAGTCGGTATCAACCAAATCAATACAGAAGACTCCGCTTCGATGGAGGTGGCTTGCAATCTTGCTACCTATGGCTCCACATCCCAGAATGCATATGTGCTTATCAAAAACAGTATCAGGTGTTTCTGACAGGTATTTGGCTTGGGTGTAGTCTGTGAAATCAATCATTGATACCTCTTCGATGGATGCGGAATGATTATTTTTAACAACATCTTCAACCTTTGCGCGGAAGCAGAGGTAATTAATTGCGGTGTTTTTACCAATTATCTTTGCTGGGCGTAACAATGCCATTTGGAAATAGATATACTCTTTTGTGTCGTCACAAGCATCTTTCAGACAGTCTAAATCTATAGGGTAGCCATAGGATAGGATATGCTTAAGCAAGTCGCCCAAGGTGGTGGGGTAATGTGTGTACCAGTTATCATCAACCTTATCCCTTCCAGCAAATAGACGGACACCTATTGCATTGCTGAGCAGCTTTTCGTGTTGTTCATTTCCATAAGCAATGGCAGGAAAATCTTTAAGAATGGTAATAGAATACAACTGACATTCTGGCTCTTCCTTGTGCTCCAGAAACGAGTCCATATAAGTGACTCGCAAAAGGAAATGATTCATACAGTGATTGCGCTGTGGTTCAAATTCATCGTTTTCGGTCAGTTTCATTAACTTTCCTTTTGCCGCATCACGCAGCCAACATGCCACCAATTCAACGTAGTCTTTCAACGTATGTTCCGCATACCATTCATCTATATCCTCACGAGAGAGGCAGAGAGTAGGCGGATAATTACCTTTCTCGTAATTAACGTGGGGGAATCGTTTGAACGGGAAATCCAGTCTATCAGAAAACACGAAGGGTGTGATGTCGTTCCAGTTGATTTTGCTGATAGCAATAACCACTGGCTCTATATGTCGTAAGGCTGATTTGGAATGAGCATAGGTGTTGATGCCGCCGCATAACCCTAAGGTGTCTTTATCAAGTTCAACCAAACTGAAACTGCAGTCATCGAAGACGCTGGCGAGGGAGAATAGTTCTCCTGCCAGTGCTCCGATGGCAGCTATTTCTATTTTAGGATATTTGTCGGATACCTTATCCATAGAAGTGAGGTTTGGTATCCTTAGCGGTGGCAGCAGCAGCTCGGGACTCCTTTTCTTTCTTCTCGTCTTCGTGCAGGGCTACCTCTCCGTCCTCAATGTCGAACACAATGGGTTCTTCTGTGTCATCGTCTTTCTCTCCGCTAGTGCAGAAGAAATTGCTCTCGCCAACACGATCGGTGTAACGGTTCTTGGCTTTCTGGCAGGGCGGGTTGTCTGAGTTCTTTTTAACCACCTTAGATGAGGAAACTACGAATGCTCCGTCTTCGCTTTTGTTCAAGAAGTCAATTGAGGCCTGGTTGGGGTCATTCTCGCGGTCATCTGCGAAGAACTTGTAGCTACAGTGATGGGGTGCCTCCATGAGATCCCATTTTAGGTAATCATCATTGGTGGTCTTGTTCATTATCTCCTCGATTACGCGCCACTCGGTGTCACCGCCCAAGAATACGCGGGCAATGTCCTCGTTGTTCTTGTCGGACTTGAATCGGAGTTGGGAGGCAATGCTGGTCATGTTGCGGTCTTCACCTGCAATGTCATCCTTGAAGGGAGCATGGATGAACATCTCGAAATAGCGGCAAGATGAGCCATTGACTTCAGATATGGTATCGCTAGGAGTGACTATCCTGTCTTCCAGACCTTCCAAGTCGGGACTGTCTGTCCAACCGATGATACGGATGCGATTACCGTCTTTGTCGGCTTTGTTAGAGTCGGACTTGAACAGATCCATACGGCGCTTCGCTTCCTTCTTAAAAGCCTTGGCATCTGCGTTGAGTTCGCCGGTAAGTTCTTCGAAAACGCGCGGCGAGTACCACAACTCACCGATAAGAATCTTCTTGTCGTCCTTGGCAGACTGTGGAACGCTGTCTGGGTCACCAAGGTAGAACTTTTCTGCAAAACAGCGGCAGTGGTCTTGGTCGGGGTGGGTGAGCAGAAATGCATCTATGAACGGAAGTCCACACCTTTTTGAGGTAAGCTCGTTCGTGAGGAGGTTGTCAAGAACGTTATACATTTTATCATTGTCCTCTTCAGCCTCCTTGCGGAAGTTGCAGTCGAACATCATCTTTTTGTTTGCTCCTCCAATGGTAATGAGGTTGCAATCCCCGTTTCCTACGGGATAAAACTTAATACTATGCTTCATCGTGATTCAATTTGTCAAAAGTGGTTATTAATGTCTCTGCGTAATCTACTGCTGCGCTCTTGGTGATAAAGAAATCTATCACAACGAGCATTAAGTAGAGAATGAGAGCGGTAAGTATAATAGGGGTGCTTACTCCAGCGCGGCTAAAGTTGATAACCCAGCATGCAACAGAAAGGGGGAGGCAGAAAACTGCCCCACCGAGGAAGTTGCGAAACATCCCGTAACGCTTCAGTTTGCGGCGTGTCATTGTATCGCCGTTGTCAGCTACGGCTTTTCTGATATAATATACGGCATCTTTGGCCATTCTGCGAGCTTCCATCTCATCTACATCTTCTTTCGCTTTTGAAAGAAGAGTTATATTATATAAAGTCTTGAGGTCTTCCCGTACCCTGTTTTTCATCATCTTGCTAACACTTGTGCTGTTATCCCCAAGTATCAGCATAGAGGTGGTAGGGAAACGAAGCCTGTCTTTGCGGTATAGTGTATCCTCGAAAACCGTACGAGAGACACCACGGAAGAAATGCATGGCGAAGCGAGTGAGTACCACTGCTGCCGCGAGCGGCGCAACAATAGCAAGAACGGGGCGCCACCATGACGTGTTCTCCGCTATGGGCAGAAGGGTACACGTAAACACGATATCGAGGATAAGCATGTTGACAATGGCCGGTGTAAAGACGGCCTCAAGATCGTAATCATCCATTTTGAGTAGTTTTTCAATTTTTCCTATCATAGGCAATCTGTTTGTTTATACTGGGACCTTACCCCAGGGGATACATTATGAAATCGGCTACAAAGATATACAAAAAAAACGAAAACCGAAAAGAAAAATACGGAAAAATGCAATTTCGCGTAATAAATTTACGCAAAATATTAAAAACGGGGTGGATGTAGCAAAAAATGTATTTAATAAGTGAACCCATAAATACCATGCTGTGGGTATGGACAGGAATGATTGAAGATCAAACAACTTGTTGTATTTACTGTTGCAAAGCATAAATAATGACTCACGGAGTCAACAGACTAGGAAAATCTCACACATATCATACTTATATGGCTGTTTGTTCTTTCAAACTAATCTGATTAAAAAAATAGAAAACATAAATGTTAAGATGGGCTGTAACACCAACATCAACGAATGGGCCATAATGACAATAGTACAATATCTAATTGGTAAAACTAATCTATTTCACCTAATAATATTTAAAAGGTAAAGGCAAAGCGAACAATATCACACAATAATTTGTAAATTTGCCAGCCGAATTATAACTAAGAATGCGCCCGACATTCAATAGGATCATGGCGTGTGTATAAGATATTAAAATGATATGAGTGGATGGATCTCAGTCAGAACGACAAATATAACATGGTGTATTTTCAAATAACATGGAACAGAAATTCAACAATAATCGCTTGGATTTGCAGATTCTGCGGGAGTTCTGCGAGCGGGAGGGTGAGGAGATAGTTTACCGCAAGGGTGACCAACTGGAGCGAGAGGGTGACCCAGCGCGGTGGTTCGCTTTTGTCACTGAAGGTTGTTTCAAATATGTAAAATATGGCGTGAGCGACGACAAGGCACACATTACATGGTTCTCGTTTGAGAGTGAGTTCGTGTGCGACTACCCCACATTTCTCTATGGCCGTCCGTCACAGGCCACAATTGAAGCTATGGTGCCTAGCCGCGTACTGAGGGTTACGGGTCAGCAACTGGAACAATTCTTCAATCAAAACATGGAAACGATGAAATTACGAGCCATGATTGGCGAGCACATTCTCAGCCAATTCCGTTCACGCTATCTTGAACTTCATTGTACTACGCCCCGTGAACGCTACGAGATGTTGCTGCAACGCTGCCCTGGTATTATGGAGTTACTTGATTTGCAAGACATAGCTTCGTTCTTGAACGTTCATCCAAATACTGTCAGCAAAATACGGCGTGACATTACGTTTGGCGGCAAATAATAGTCTATAACAGGAAGAAACTCTCAACCTAAGTTGAGACATTAGCCCTTGGCATTTCTTTTTCAGATTTAGCCAAGGGCCTATTTTTATGCCTTTTTGTAACTTTGTGGCTCGGAATATCAATAACCTAAAATCCGCAACTAATAGTAATGCAGTCTAATTTTGCTGTCAAATACCCAATTTGATGATTCTCATGTCGTTATAAACGTGTTTATGCATGGTTTTTGCCTACCTTCCCCTTACCCCAATAA
>Ga0310695_10004194_pt1 | contig 26999 bp, 16 predicted proteins | sample RumenRJG_04DNA_FD_203882 | JGI IMG/M metagenome (GOLD analysis project Ga0310695, IMG submission 203882) | Bovine rumen microbial communities from Lethbridge, Alberta, Canada - RJG_04 (v2) (version 2) | ecosystem: Host-associated > Mammals > Digestive system > Stomach > Rumen | place: Canada... | reverse complement strand
AAGTCTACGTCTACAACCTCTACCGCCACACGATGCCGCCGGACATCCGCGCGCGCATGCCGGAAGTGTGCGAGCGCGTCTACCACGAGACGTGGGGCTGGGGCGTGATCGAGACGTACTACACCAACCCCGACGGCACGGCGATCCTGCCGTACCACCGCGAGATCGCCCGCCAGACGCCGGCCGTCCGCGAACGGATCTACGCGCTCGCCCGGGATGCGCTCGAGAAGATCATCGCGGCGGGGGCGCTCTTCTACGAGCCGGGCAACCTGCACGTGCTCATCCGTCCGGACGGCGCCATCGAGCTCAAGCTCATCGACTTCGAGCCGGAGTCGAAGACGGCGATCCCGCTCGAGATGTACTTCACGTGTTTCCGCCGCCACAAGCTGACGCGCAAGGCCCGCCGCTTCCTGGCGCGCCTGCGCGCGAAGTACAACATCCGCGACGTGACGATCCGGCAACTGGAGGAGGAGCGCAGACATGCCGCGGCCGTCGTTTGATGTCGCCCGGCTCCGGGCGTTCGTCGCCGAAAAGGTCGGCGAGCCGGTCGATCGCTTCACGCAGCTGACCGCCTGCTCCAACGCCTCGAATTTCGCGGCGGTGACGGCCGGCGGCCGCCGGCTGCTCGTCAAGTGCACGGCCGCGCCGCGCGCGGGCCGGATCGACTACTTCGCCCATTTCGTCCGCCATCTGGAGGAGCTGAAGGGGACGCGGGCGATCCAGCTGACGCACGGGCCCTTCGACTGGGAGGCGCGCCGGGTGATCGTCATCGCCTGGTGCGCGGGGCGGCGGGTGATGCCGGACCGGCTGACGGCGGCGCAGGAGGCCGGGCTGGTGACGGCCTACGGCGAATTCTCCGCGGCGATCCAGCGCTGCACGCAGATCCTGCCGCCGCGCGACAACGCGGCCGTGCGCGACGAGGCGATGCGCCTGATGGCGGGCCGCGCCTGCGCGGGCCTGCGCCGCTTCCTCGACCGCGAGCTGCCGCCGGCGAGCCTCGCGTACGATCCGGCCCGGCTGAAGGTGATCCACGGCGATCTGCATCACGGCAACTTCCACTTCGACGGCGACCGGATGACGGGCTTCATGGACCTCGAGGATTTCCGCTACGGCTATCCCGCCGACGACTGGGCGCGCTACATCCTCTGCGCGGCGGAGCATCTGCACTGGTACGACCGCGCCGGGCGGCGGCGACTGACCGCGCTCTTCCGGCGGCTCCTGCCGCTCGCGCCGGCGGACGAGTGGCGCGAGGCGGTCGGCGGCCTGCTCGTGCGCAAGATGTGGCGGCGGTTCAAGAAAAAGAAGGGGTCGGCGTGGTGGCTGGCCGTCAACCTGCGCTTCCGCCTCGGCTATTACCGCGACCTGTTCGCCCTGATCGCGGAAGGTGCCGCCGGCCGCCCGGACCTTTGGGGACAGACCCCGACCTTTGGGGACAGACCCCGACTGAAGAGGAGATAAGGATTTAAAAACGAGCTTGGATGATGTAAAATGTAGATGATTCGTGGGGTCTTTCCCCGCCTTTCGGACTCGGATTCTCGGATTCTCGGCTTCTCGGCTTCTAGACGTCTAGACTTCTAGACAGGTCAATCAAGAATATGATATACTTCGCTTTAAACATGCTTGATTATGCCAAGTTCGCCGTCATCTTTGCCGCGGCCGCCTCGATGGCGGTCGCCGCCGTGCGTCACCGCGAATGGCGCGGCGGCCTGGCGCTCCTGTCGTCGCTCTTCCTGGCGGCGGCGATGAACGAGCTGGAAGCGCCGCTCAGGCCGCTGTTCCCGAACCTGACCGAGCCGGAACTGCCGCTCATCATCGCCTTCATCGTCCTCGGCCTCGTCCTGGCCGCCGCGCACCGCGGCACGACGCGGCAGGGCCTCAACGCGATCTACCACAACCGGCGCTTCCCGCTGCTGGTCGCGGGCCTCTGCGCCGTCTCCTTCCTGCCCAACCTCGCGTCCTACCACCGGCTGTGGGATCTCGCCGCGCCGCAGACGGATACATCTTTTCTGCGCGATGTCGTCGAGCACGGTGTCGAGGCGGTCGGAGATGTGCTGCTGCTCGTCTGGTCCATCCTCTTCCTCAAGGACAAGTTCAAGATCTTCGAGCGGCGCGTCAGCCCCCTCAATCGCCTCATTCTCGAAAACGAGCTCGTCGAGATCGGGCGCGGCACGCGGCGCATCGCCTACCGCGTGGGCGACACCGGCTACTGCGCCAAGTTCTACTACCCCAAGGAGCAGTGCATCGAGGCGCTGAAGATGCAGAAGTCGATCCAGCGCGACGTCCGGTGGCGGCGCTTCAACAAGGCGCGCAACTCCTCCTCGCGCGAAGTCTACGTCTACAACCTCTTCCGCCACTCGATGCCGCCGGACATCCGCGCGCGCATGCCGGAAGTGTGCGAGCGCGTCTACCACGAGACGTGGGGCTGGGGCGTGATCGAGACGTACTACACCAATCCCGACGGCACGGCGATCCTGCCGTACGAAAACGAGATGGCGCGCCAGACGCCGGAAAACCGCGAGAAGATCTATGATCTGGCGGTCGATTTCCTCAAGACGATCATCGCGGCGGGCGCACTTTTCTATGAGCCCGGCAACTTCCATGTGCTGATCCGCCCCGACGGCGGCATCGAACTGAAGCTCATCGACTTCGAGCCGGAGTCGAAGACGGCCATTCCGCTGGAGATGTACTGCGCCTGGTTCCGCCGCCGCAAGCTGATCCGCAAGTCGCGGCGCTACCTCGCGCACATCCGGAAATCGTTCGGCATCAAGAGCGCCAAGAGGATCTAACCGGGAAAACGACGATATGACAGCCGCACTCATCTATCTGGCCCTGATGGCGTTCCTGCCGCTCCTCTACTCGACCGCGAAGTCGGTGAGCCGCGAGAAGCTCGGCGACCGCATCTTCCTGAAGACGGTTGCGAAGGACTATCTGCGCACGTTCCCGACGCTCGGCCTCGTGGCGCTGCCGCTCGTCCTCTTCCCGTCGGCGGCGAAGGCGTACCTGATCGTCCTGCATCTCGTCTTCGCGTGGATGCTCTTCGGCGACCTCTGGCACGTCCACCTCTTCGGCGCGCGCGCGGGCATCAACACGTGGTATTCGATGTTCGTGACGACGCGCGGCGAGATCGCCGAATACATCCGCAACAACATGACGCCCGGCCAGTGGCTGCTGATCGGCTTCGTCTACCTCGCGCCGGTCGCGGCGATCGCGCTGGGACTGCCGCCGCTCGCGCTCGGCCCGGCGCGGTGGCCTCTCGCGGCGGGGTGCGCGCTCCTCGCGGTGCCGCTCGTGCGCAACTGCTTCAAGAAGGGCGCGCGCCACAAGCCGGCCTACATGCTCAATCCGTTCGTGAGCGTCTTCTACCACTACTTCCTCTACACGCGCCGCTACCGCGTGCTCCTGAAGCAGATCGCCGCGCACGCCGCGCCGCCGTTCGCGGGGATCGTCTCGAAGCTGCCGCCCGGCACGCCGCAGACGTACGTCATCTGCATCGGCGAGAGCGCGAACCGGCAGCACCACGGCTACGCGGGCTACGCGCGCGACACGAACGAATTCACCCGGGCGCTCGGCGACGTCATCGGCTTTACGGGCGTGCGGTCGCAGTACGCGCAGACGCTGCCGAGCCTTGAAAAGACGATCACCTTCGCGACGGACGCCGCGCCCGAGCTCCTCTACAAAAAGGGATCGATCGTCGACTACTTCAAGGACGCCGGCTTCAAGACGTTCTGGCTCTCCAACCAGTACGCGCTCGGCGAGGAGGGCGACACGGCGATCACCGCGATGGCGGGCCACGCCGACGAGTCGAAGTGCTTCAACTTCAGCGCGATGAAGGGGTTCGAGAGCGCGAGCTCGGGCCTCGACGGCACGCTCATCCCGGAGCTGGAGAAGCGCCTCGCCGATCCGGCGGAGAAGAAGGTCATCTTCCTGCACATGATCGGCAGCCACTCGGCCTACGTCAACCGCTACCCGGCCTCGTTCAAGCACTTCACCGACGATCCGCCCGGCAGGGCGCACCTCGCCGCCGCCGCGAAGGAGCTCCTGAATACGTACGACGACTCGATCCGCTACACGGACTGGGTGATCGCGGAATTCGTCAAGCGCCTGCGCGCGCGCGGCTCGACCGACGCGGAATACCTCCTCTATTTCAGCGACCACGGCGAGGACTGCTTCGACACGACGGACGACAAGATCCTCGGCCACGGTCCGATCGCGAACGAGCCGATGACGTCGGTGCCGCTCCAGATCTGGGTCTCGGACCGCCTGAAGGCGCTGCGGCCCGATCTTGTCCGGCGGATGGCGCAGCCGAAGGCGGCGTACCGGCTCGAAGACCTCATCCACCTCGCGATCGACCTCGCGTCGCTCGACAACCCCGACTTCCGGCCGGAGAAGAGTCTGTTCGGAGGTGCGGTGTGACGATCAAGATCCTGTCCAAGAATCCGCTCTTCGCGCGCGCGCCGTTCGCGTACGCGCCCGGCTGGGTCTTCACGCAGGATCCCGCCTGCGACCGGTACGACTGGCTCGTGGTGTTCGACGATCCGCCGCAGAACGACGGGGGCGCCTGCCGCGACGGCACGGCCGTCCTCGCCTGCCCGCGCGAGCGCACGATCCTGCTGACGTGGGAGCCGGTCAGCATCAAGAACTACTGCACCGCCTACACGCGGCAGTTCGGGCACCTGCTGACCAACCGGCCGCCGACGGCGGAGAACCATCCGCACTACCACCTCGGGCGCGGCTACTTCCCGTGGTACACCGGGCGCACGTACGCGCAGGAGAAGGCGTTCACCGCGCCGCCGAAGACGCAGGTCGTCTCGGCCATCTGCTCGTCGAAGGCGATGAAGTGGACGCAGCACTTCAACCGCATCCAGCTCTTGAAGAAGCTCGTCGCCGAGGTCCCCGGCGCGGTGTGGTACGGCCACGGCGTCCACGAGTTCGCGCGCAAGTGCGACGCGATGGACACGTTCAAGTACCATGTCGTTCTCGAAAACCACATCGGGCCGCACTACTGGACGGAGAAGCTGGCCGACGCGTACCTCTGCGAATGCCTGCCGTTCTACGCGGGCGCGCCCGACATCGCCGAGGACTTCCCGGCCGACTCGTTCATCCCGATCCCGTCCGACGATCCCGACGCGGCGATCCGCATCATCCGCGCGGCGATCGCCGCCGACGAATGGTCGAAGCGCATCGGCGCGATCCGCGAAGCGCGCGCACGGCTCATCGACAGGTACAACTTCTGGGCGCAGATCATCCAGGTGATCGAATCGGCGGCGGATCAGCCCGTCCGTCCCGTCGATCCCGCGCGTCCGGCGCTCATCCGGTCGCGCCGGTGGCTGCGCCGCCACACGCTGTCGGCGAATCTGGAGGACGGCTGGTTCCACGCGCGGCAGTATCTTTCAGGAGCGGGTCTATGGCCGAAAATATCCTAGTCATCAAACACGGCGCGCTGGGCGACTTCGTCATGGCGAGCGGGCGGATGCGCACCGTCCGCCAGCGCCATCCGTCGGCGCACATCGCGCTCGTCACCGAAGCGTTTCTCTTCGGCCTCGCGCGGAGCATGGGGTTCTTCGACGAGTTCATCGAGGATTCGCGCGGCTACCGGTTCGGCGTCTGGTGGCGCGTCATCAAGCGGACGATCGCCGACCGGAAGTGGGACGTGATCTACGACCTCCAGTCGTCGAACCGCACGCTCTGCCGCTACTACCCGCTGGCGCTCTGGGCGACCGGGCGCGCGATGAAGTGGGGGCGGCTCGTCCCCGGCGGCCTGCGCTACCGCGTCAGCACGCGCAAGATCCCGTGGCTGCCGTGGTTCTGGCGGAACGTCACGGAGCCGATCGCCTGGCTGCCGGCGGATCTCTCCATGTGCCACGGCCCGGCGGCGCGTCTCGACGGTCTGCCGGACCGGTATGCGCTTCTGATCCCCGGCTGCTCGGCGGGCAACGCGCAGAAGCGCTGGCCGCCGGCGCGCTACCGCGAGCTGACGCGGTTCTTCGCCGCGCGGGGCCTCCGATCGGTCGTGATGGGCACGCAGGCGGAGGCGGCGGAGATCGACGCCATCTGCGACGGCAATCCGGACGCGGTGAACTTCCGCGGGAAAAGCGCCGTCGCCGACATCCCCGCGCTCGCGAAGGGCGCGGCCGTCGTCGTCGGCAACGACACGGGCCCGTCGCACATCGCCTTCTACGCCGGCGCGCGGCTCGTCATGGTGTTCCGGGATTCCGATTTCCGCCGCGCCGCGCACCGGAACGTCGCGCGCGTCGTCAACCTCCACGCGCCGGCGATCGCGGACATTCCGACCGCCGCCGTCGTCGAAGCCCTCGGAAAGGTGATGGATCAATGATTGACAAGCTGAAAAACGCCCGCCTCCTCGTCATCGGCGACGTGATGCTCGACCGCTTCGTGCAGGGCGAGGTCGCGCGCATCTCGCCGGAAGCGCCGGTGCCGGTCTTCCGCTGGAGCGCCGAGCGCCAGATGCTCGGCGGCGCGGGCAACGTGATCGCCAACCTGCGCGCGCTCGGCGCGGCGACGACGATCGTCTGCCGCGTCGGCGACGATGCCGAGGGCGAGACGGTCCGGCATCTCCTCGCGGCGTCGGGCGCGGACGTGCGCGCCGTCGTGTCGCGGACGGTGCCGACGATCCAGAAGACGCGCTTCGTCGCGAAGGGCCACCACGTCCTGCGGATGGACCGCGAGACGGTCGCGCCGCCGACGGCGGACGAGGCGGCCGCGCTCCTCGCGCACGTCAAAGACGCGCTCGCCGCGGTCGATCTCGTCGTTCTCTCCGACTACGCGAAGGGGCTCCTGTCGAAGCCGTTCACGGAGCAGGTCATCGCCGCGTGCCGCGCCGCCGGCAGGCCCGTCTACATCGACCCCAAGGGCCGCGACTGGCGCAAGTACGCGGGCGCGACGCTCGTCAAGCCCAACCGCGCGGAGCTGGAGGCGGTCTGCGGCGTCGCGCTCGATCCGGCGGCGCCCGACTTCCTGTCCAGCGTCGTCTTCTACGCGAAGAAGCTGCTGGAGACGGTCAACATCGACCACGCCATCGTCACGCTGTCCGAGAAGGGGATGGTCTACGTGCCGCGCGGCGCGGGCGAGACGATCGAACTGCCGACCGAGTGCCGCGAGGTGAGCGACGTGTCGGGCGCGGGCGACACGACGATGTCGTTTCTCGCCGCCGCGCGCGCGGCCGGCGCGGGCTTCCGCGCGGCGATGGAGATCGCGAACGTCGCGGCGGGCATCGTCGTCGGCAAGGTCGGCACCGCCGTCGTCACGCCGGCCGAGATCGCGGCGGCGCTCGCGCGCAAGCGGTCGGCCGCGCTGCCGTTCGCCGAGAAGGTCTTCGACCGCGCATCGCTGGCTGAACAGGTGCGCGCGTGGCAGGCGGCGGGTCTCAAGGTCGGCTTCACGAACGGCTGCTTCGACTGCCTCCACTGCGGCCATCTCTCGTCGCTCTATCAGGCGAAGGAGCACTGCGACCGGCTCGTCGTCGCGCTCAACACCGACGATTCGGTGCGCCGGCTGAAGGGGCCGACGCGGCCCGTGCAGGACGAGAAGACGCGCGCGCTGGTGCTCGCGGGTCTGGCGCTCGTGGACGCGGTGACGCTCTTCGGCGAGGACACGGCGCTGCCGCTCGTCGAGGCGATCCGGCCCGACGTCATCGCCAAGGAGGGCTACGCGCTCGCCGACTGGCCGGAGGCGCGCGCCGTCGTCGCGTACGGCGGCGAGGCGGTGACGCTGAAGCGCGTGGACGGGTATTCGACGTCGGCGCTGGTCGCGCGGATGAACGGAAAGGGAGGGACGAAATGAAATCTTTCATCGAATCGCAGTGTGACGAGATCGCGGCGAACTTTGTCGCGCTCAAGGCGCTCGCGCCCGCGCTGGCGGACGCGGCGTGCCTGTGGATCGACGCGCTCCGGGCGGGGCACAAGGTGATGTTCTGCGGCAACGGCGGCAGCGCGGCGGACGCGCAGCACCTCGCGGCGGAGCTGTCGGGCCGCTACGAGCTGGACCGGCCGGGGCTCGCGGGGCTCGCGCTCACGACCGACACGTCGGCGCTGACGGCGATCGCGAACGACCTGGGGTTCGACCGCGTCTTCGCGCGGCAGGTCGAGGCGCTCGGGCGCCCGGGCGACGTCCTCTACGCGATCTCGACGAGCGGCCGTTCGCCGAACGTGCTCGCGGCGGTCGAGACCGCGCGCCGCCTCGGCGTCAGGACGATCGCCGTCACGGGCGCGGACGGCGGCCCTCTGAAGGCGCGGTGCGACGTGGCGCTGTGCGTCCCCGCCCGGAAGGCGAACCACATCCAGGAGCTGCACATCGCCGTCGGGCACATGCTCTGCGGCCTCGTGGAGAAGGCGCTGCATGGCTAAGGCGCTCTTTCTCGACCGCGACGGCACGATCAACGTCGACACGGGCTACGTTTCTGAACGTGCGAAGTTCACGTTCCTGGACGGCGTGTTCGACTTCTGCCGCCGGGCGCAGGAGGACGGCTACCTCGTCATCGTCATCACGAACCAGAGCGGCATCGCGCGCGGCTACTATACGGAGGCGGACTATGAACGGCTCACCGACTGGATGCGCGGCGAATTCGCCGCGCACGGCGTGACGGTCACCGACGTCTTCCACTGCCCCGCGCTCGACGGGCCCGACCGCAAGCCCGCGCCGGGGCTCTTTCTCAAGGCGCGCGAGAAGTACGCGATCGACATGGCCGCGTCGGTCAACATCGGCGACAAGCCGCGCGACCTGGAGGCGGGCGAGCGCGCCGGCGTCGGCACGAACATTCTCTTCACGGGCGACTGGCGGACGATGTCGCTGCCAACCGACGGGGCGGCGAAAACGCCGGAGCAGCAGGTGGCCGAGCGGACGTTCGGCGTCGCGTTCACCGCCTTCGAACGGCTGTCGGTCGGCAACTCCTCGCGCAACTACCGCGCGACGACGGCCGTCGGCGAGCGGTATTTCGTCAAGTTCGCGTCGCCGAAAGTGATCGACCTGGCGATCACGCGCGACCGGCTGATGAAGAGTCCGCGCGTTCCCGTGCTCGCGTTCGGCGGCGTCCGGGGCGAGCTGGGGGATCAGGCGTTCTGCGCCTTCGACTGGCTGGATGGTCTGGAAAGCTTCCCGCCCCATATGTACACCGAGGGGCAGATCCGTTCGATCTGCGATTTCCACGCGCGGCTGATGGACGATTTCGCGGCGCTCCCGCACGACGGCCTCAAGACGTACGCGGGCTTCGACACGCGGGCGCACGGCGCGCCGCCGCGCGTCATCCACGGCGATTTCCACTGCCGCAACTTCGGCTTCCGCGACGGGCGCGCCTGCGCGTGTTTCGATTTCGAGTGCATGCGTCTAGGGCTCGCGGCGGAAGACCTTCTGCGGATCTTCGTCCACGCGCTGGAGCGGACGCGTTTCTGGCGGCTCGGGCGGATCCGCCGGACGCTCCGGAACCTCGCGACGTGCGTGCGGCTGTCGGGCCTGGGCCGCGACGAATTCCTCGCGGCGCTGGACCTCTACGTTCTGCACAAGCGGGACGCCCGCCGCCGGAAGAAGCGTCTGCCGGTCCTCGCGCGGATTGAGGAGCCGCTGCGCGCGCCGCTCTACCGGCTGCTGCGCCGGGCGATCCGGCGCGCGCCGTGCGCCGTCGGCGAACGTGTGTCCGTGATCGTGCCCGTCTACAACGTCGCGAAGTATCTGGCGCGCTGCCTCGATTCGATCCTCGCGCAGACGGTGCGCACGCTGGAGATCATCTGCGTCGACGACGGCTCGACCGACACGAGCGCGGCGATCCTCGCCGGCTACGCGGCGCGCGACCCGCGCATCCGCGTCCTGACGCAGCCGAACGGCGGCCAGGCGGCGGCGCGCAACGCGGCGCTCGCGGTCGCGACGGGCGACTGGGTGCTGTTCGTCGATGCCGACGACTGGATCCCGCCGTACGCCGTCGAGACGTTCCTGACGGCGGCGGCGGAATCGGGCGCGCGCGTCGTCGTCGCGTCGGACTACGCCGTCGACCGGCTCGCGGCGGCGCGCCCGGCCCGCGTCCGCTGGACGCGCCGTCGGCCGGCGCTCGCCAAACTCGTCGGCCGCCGCAAGATCCAGTCGTCGCCGTGGAACAAGCTCTTCCGCCGGGAGGTTCTCGCCGGACGCCGCTTCATCGAGGGTATCGTTTTCGAGGACTGGCCGTTCCTGACGGAGGTCTTCGGCGATCTGGACGCCTTCGCGCTCGTGCACGCGCCGCTCTACGTCTACTGCACGAACGCCGGCAGCGCGTCGACCGTCCGCTCGCCGTTCACCGAGAAGAAGGCCGTCAGCTACCTGACGGGGATCGCGCACGTCGCCGCGCGCTTCCGCGGCCATCCGCGGCGCCGGGCCGCGCAGCGCCGGTGCGCGATCGCGGCGGCGATGCTGATCAACAAGGTGTACCGGACGAAGGATCGCGCGCTTTCGTCGCGCGTCCGGCGCGAACTCGCCGCGCTGCGCGCGGCGGGCGCGTTCCGCTTCCGGGACGTCCCGTTCAAGTCGCTGATCCGGCTGTGGTGCCTGCGAAAGGAGGCGTAGAAGATGGGCGGGAGGACATGCAGATCGCGGCGCCCGGGCGCGGGCGGGGAGAAGACGGCGAAGCGCCATTCGCCGACGCCGGGGCGCCTGCGCGTGCTCGCGCTGATGGCGGCGGATCTCGCGTGCCTGATGGCCGTGTGGCTCGTGCTCGTCACCCTCTATCTGTCCTGCGGCCTCGGGCAGTACGACGCGCACGACTACTGGAACCTCTGGCCGATCGCGCTCCTGTATCTGGGCGTGAACACGGCGACCCGGCTGTACCACGGCAACGTCGTCTATCCGGCCATGCCGCTGTCGCCGGTCGAGGAGTTCCGGCGGCTGTTCGCCTCCTCGCTCTTCGCGCATCTGCTCCTGATGGCGATGCTGGGGTTCGCGCGGACGAATCTGGCGTATTCGCGCTTCCTCATCGTCGCGGCGGGCGTCGCCGTCGGGCTGCTGGCCCAGCCGGCGCGCAACCTGCTGCGGTGGGGCCTGTTCCGGCTGCGGATCTGCCAGATCCCGGTGGCGCTCGCCGGCAGCGGCGAGACGGTCCGGCGGATTGAGGAGATCCTCGCGGACAACGCCTACATCGGGTTCGACGTGGTGCTGACGTTTGACGAACGGCAGCTGCGGGAGGTCGTGCCCGAGTCGCAGAAGCGCGACATCAAGATCCTGCTGGCCTGCCAGGACGCGCGGCTCTTCCGCGCGCAGCTGCGGGAGTTCTCCGAATGGTTCACCTACATCGAATACCTGCCGCGTCTGGAGGCGTTCCCCGTGTTCGGCGCGCATGCGGTGGCGATCGACGGCATCGGCGGCATGGAGATGACGAACCAGCGGCGGATGAAGGTGCTCCGGTGGGAGAAGGCCGCGCTCGACTTTCTGCTCGCGCTGGCCGGGTTCTGCCTGGCGCTGCCGTTCTTCGCGCTCATCCCGCTCCTGATCAAGCTGACGAGCCCGGGGCCGGTCCTGTACCGCGCGCGGCGGCTCGGGAAGGGCGGCCGGGAATTCGACTGCCTGAAGTTCCGCTCGATGTGCGCGGACGCCGACCGGCGGCTGCCGGATCTGCTCGCGCGCGATCCGGCGCGGGCGGCGGAGTTCGCGGCGGACTTCAAGCTGAAGGACGATCCGCGCGTGACGCGGTTCGGCCGGTTCCTGCGCAGGACGTCGCTGGACGAGCTGCCGCAGCTGATCAACGTGATGCGCGGCGAGATGGCGTTCATCGGGCCGCGGCCCATCGTCGCGAAGGAGATCGCGTTCTACGGCGTCGACTACGACGTGCTCAAGACGGTGCGGCCGGGCATCACGGGCCTGTGGCAGTGTTCCGGCCGGTCCGACGTCGGGTACGCGCGGCGGGTGGCGCTGGACACCTACTACATTCTGAACTGGTCGCCGTGGATGGACATCTGGATCTTCATCAAGACCATCGGCGCGGTCCTGTTCATGCGCGGCGCGGCGTGAGCGGGCGAGACGGGGGCGTCATTATTTGATATACTATGCCTCCATGATTGAAAGGTTGAAGAAATATCAGTTCCTGTTCGAGGAGCTCGTCAAGCGCGACTTCAAGAAGAAGTACAAGCGGACGGTCCTCGGCATGGGCTGGAGCATGCTCTCGCCGCTTCTGATGCTGCTCGTGATGAAGGTCGTCTTCGAGCAGTTCTTCGGGCGGACGGTCAACCACTACACGACATATCTCTTCTGCGGCCTCCTGACGTTCGGCTGGTTCGCGGAGTCCACCGGCGCCGGCATGCGCAGCCTGTTCGCGAACGCCGGGATCTTCTCGAAGGTGAACGTGCCCAAGTATCTGTTCCTGCTCGCCGTCAACATCCAGGTGCTGATCAACTTCGCGCTGACGCTGCTGGTGTTCTTCGCCTTCTGCGCGTACGACCGCGTCCCGTTCACCTGGAAGTTCGTCTTTCTCCTGTATCCGATCGCCACGCTGCTCGTCTTCAACATCGGCGTCGGCATGATCCTGTCCGCGCTCTTCATCTTCTTCCGCGACATCGACTACCTCTGGTCCGTCGCGCTGCAGCTGGCGATGTACGGCTCGGCCATCTTCTACACGGTGGACAACTTCCCGCCCCGCATCCAGGCCGTCTTCGCCTGCAATCCCGTCTACCGCCACATCGCCTACATCCGCGAAGTGGTCCTGGCGGGCACGATTCCGTCCGCCGAAACGCATCTGACGCTCCTCGGGTTCGCCGCCGCGGCGCTGCTGGCCGGTGCCTGGATGTACAAGCACTACAACACCAAGTTCCTCTACTATGTCTGAAGCGTCGCGCATCGTGCTGTCCTGCAGAGACGTCTCCATCCGCTACCGGGTCGGCGACTTCAAGAACATCGGCCTCAAGGAATGGGTCACGCGGCGGCTGACCGGACGCTACAGGGTCGTCGACTTCTGGGCCGACCGCCATGTCAGCTTCGACCTCCGGCAGGGCGACATGCTCGGCATCATCGGCACGAACGGCGCGGGCAAGTCGACGCTCCTGAAGGCCATCTCCGGCATCATGGAGCCGACGAAGGGCCGGATCGTGCGCCACGGCCGGATCGCCGCGCTGCTGGAGCTCGCCAGCGGGTTCGACGGCGACCTGACGGTGAAGGAGAACGCCTATCTGCGCGGCGCGATGCTCGGCTACACGCGCGCGTTCATGGACAGGACCTATCCCTACATCATCGATTTCGCGGAGCTGAAGGCGTTCGAGGACCGCCCGTTCAAGCAGCTGTCCTCCGGCATGAAGTCACGCCTCGCGTTCGCGATCGCCTCGCTCGTCCGGCCCGAAATCCTCATTCTCGACGAGGTGCTGTCGGTCGGCGACGGCGCGTTCCGGGCGAAGAGCGAGGCGAAGATGCGCGAGATCATCGCCGGCGGCGCGACGACCATCCTCGTCTCGCATTCACTCTCGCAGGTGCGCAAGATGTGCAGCAAGGTGCTCTGGCTGGACAAGGGCCGTCCGGTCGTGTGCACCGGTGACGTGGAGGGCGCCTGCGACTGCTACGAGGCGTTCCTGCGCGCGCCGGCCGGGACGCCGGCGGCATTCGATCCCGCGGCGATCGCGGCGAAGCGCGCGGCGGCGAAGGCCGAGGCGGAGCGGCAGGCCGCGGAAAGCCGGCGTCGGGAGGAGGAAAGCCGGCGGCAGGAGGCGGATCGTCGGCGGCAGGCGGAGGAGCGCAGGCGCAAGGCGGCGGCGGCCGTCGCGGAACTCAGGCGTCTGCGCACCGAGGTCGAGAAGCTCGCGGAGGTTCGCCGCATTCTGAAAGGGGGCGGGAAGTGAAGGATATTGCGCGGCCAGACGTCAAACCGGCCTTCGCTGAGCGGAACGTCCCCGTCGTGCTGGCGACGGACGAGAATTTTCTGCCTTATCTCAAAGTCGCCGTCAATTCCGCGATCGCGAACGCGCCCGGAAGCAATCTGGACATCCTCGTGCTTTGCGCCGGCATCCAGGAGGAGGCGATCCGGACGTTCGTCGCCGGATACGCCGAGGTCGGCCGTGCGTCCGTGCGATTCGTCGATATTTCGGAGGAACTGGAAGCGTCCGGGCTTTCGGACTACCAGCAGACGGACAGACTGCCGCTCTCTTCGTGCTACCGCCTGCTGCTCCCCCGCGTCCTTCCGGCGTACGGCAAAGTCGTGTACATAGACGTGGATGTCGCCGTGTGCCGCGATCTGGGCGAGCTGTATGCGACGGATGTCGGCGACAGCTATTTCGCGGCCGCGAAAGACGTCGTTTGCAACACACATCCCGAATACGTTTCCTGGGCGGCCAAATGGGGGTTCGCCGAATGGGAGGACTATGTCAATACGGGCGTCCTTGTGATGAATCTCGATCGGTTCCGCCGCGAACCGGTCTTCGACAGACTCAAAGAGATCGTTTTCGAAGCGGCGAAATGGAACTGCGACCAGGACGCCCTGAACTTCGTCTGCAAGGGTGGAATCGCGCCGCTCGATCCGCGCTGGAACGTGCAGCTCGGCGACTACTGCCTCGAAAAGCAGATATCCTTGACCGGCGACGAGATGTGGATCGCGCATTATACGGCCGGGCGCAAGCCGTGGACGTATCCCGCCCGCCGCTATTCGCATCTCTGGTGGCGGCATGTGGACGCGTCCGACGTGCCGCGCCTTTGGCAGCAAGCCTGGGGCGAGACGCCTGTGTCGCCGGACGGCAAAACGCCGAAGCTTTCCGTCGTCATGCCGGTCTGGAACGCGGCGAGATATCTGTCGGAGGCGCTCGCGAGCGTCCTTGTGCAGAAGGATGCGCCCGCGCTCGAGGTGATTTGCGTCGATGACGGTTCGACCGACGATTCCGCCGCGATCGCGGCGTTCTGGCAAGCACGGGATTCGCGGCTCAAGGTCATCCGCCAGGAGAACCAAGGCCCGGGAGCCGCGCGCAACGTCGGCATGGACGCGGCCCGGGGCGACTACCTGCTCTTTCTGGACGCCGACGACCGGCTCTCGTCTGGAGCGGCGCTCCGCGCGGCGTGCGAACAGGCCGTGTCGGACGATCTCGACATTCTGTTCGCGGACGGGGCGGTCATCGCCGAAAACGGCAAGACGGAAAGCCAAGATGTTTTTCTGGACGATCGTCTGCCGCCGACCGAACGCGTGTTCGCGCCGGATGCGCTCGGCATCGGACTTTACATGCTGACGCCCATGTGGCCCCATGCCACGCTTTTCCGCCGCGCGTTTCTCGCGGACAACGATCTCCGGTTCCCGTCCCTGCCGCAGTCGGAAGGCTTCCCGATGGTGCAGCTGGCGGTGACGCTGGCGCGCCGCATCGGCTGCCTGCGCCAGACGCTCTTTGAACATCGCACGGGCGTGGCGGCTTCGCGCGCGTCGGCCAAGGACGTCGCGCCGCTCGTTTTCGCGGAAGCAGAATCGCTGTTCAGGCGTTCGCTGGCGGCGCGCGGTCTTTTGGCGCGGTTTGCGCCGGCGGCCGACGTGGCGTTTCTGCGCCATCTCGACCGCAACCTGCGCAGCGTCAACCGGTTTTCGGATTTCAGGGCGATCGCGACGTATTGCGCCGAAAAGTTTCCCGCGCTTGCGTTGCGCGGCGACGAGGTAGACGTTCCTGCGTATGCTCAGGCGTTCAAAACAGTCTCGGATGTCGTGTCGGCCGTGGATGACGTCGATGCGCTCGCCGATGCTTTCGCGGCCATACGCGATGATCGATGCCGCGTTCTGACCGCTTGGCACGACACGTGCGTCGCGCAGCTCAAGAAGGAAAAGCTCGCCCTCTGGAAACGGCTCAAGGCCGCCGCGCAGCGCAAGGCCGATCTGGGCGACCGGGCGCAGGCGCTCGCGACGAAGCAGGCGGAGCTGTGGCGGCAGAAAATGGCGGCGGTGAAATCAAAAGGCGATCTCTGGAAGCGACTGAAGGCGAAAGAAGCCGAGCGACGGCGGCTTGCGGAACTGGTGCAGCGCCTGACGAAGGCCGTCGAATGATTTCCCAACCCGGAAAATTGAAATAACGAGCAAAAAGGAAACTGGACATGAGTGAGGCTCCGCCCAAGATATCGTTTGTCGTTCCGGTGTACAACACCGAGCGGTTTCTGTCCATGACGCTCGACAGCATCCTCGCGCAGACGTTCAGGGACATTGAAGTGATTTGTTCAGACGACGGCTCGACGGACGCCTCGCCGCAGATTCTTGCCGCGTACGCAGCGAAAGACCCCCGCGTCAAAGTCGTGACGGCGGAAAAGAACGGCGGCGTTTCGCGCGCGCGGAATCTCGGGCTGGAGCATGCGACCGGCGAATACGTCTGGTTCTTCGATTCCGACGATCTCCTTCATCCGCAGGCCGCGGAGATCATGCTCCGCGCGTGCGAAGACAATCAGGCGGATTTCGCCTACACGCCGGTCGAGCAGGTTCCGGAAGAGGCGACGCTCGCCGACTGCGTGCGCCCGCTGGCCTGCACGGTGGAGTGCATGGCCTGTCCGACCGATCCCTACCGATTGCACGGCAACTTCTACGGGATGCAGCATATGCTGACCAGGCGGATGCTCGAAAAGGACGTCCGGTTCGAGCCGGGCGTGACGTACGCCGAAGACGTCCTCTTCACGCAGCGTCTCCTCGTCAAGGGCCCCAAGGGTGTGTATATCCACGCGCCGCTCGTCTACTACCGCCAGCGGGCGTCTTCGCTCGTCCACAGCCTGGGGCGCCTGCGCATCCTCAAAAACCTCGATTGCGTCTCGGAATGCCTCAAGCCGCTTCTGATGCGCGAGATGCCCTCCGAGGTCCGGACGGTGCTGACACGCTGGCTCGACGACCACGACGCCGGCAGCCTGCCGCGGCCGGAAAACGAAAGCGCCTGCTACGCCGTCACGGCGCCCGACGAAATACGGGCGAAATCGACGTCGGGCGGCGTGTTCACGGTGCTGGCCGAAGACGTCCTGGCGCGCGGCGGGTGCGTGGCCGGCGCGGTGTTCGCGGGGGACTGGTCGGTCCGGCACGCGCTGACCGAGACGGTCGACGGCCTCGCGGCCATGCGCGGCTCCAAGTATGTCCGCGGCGTGCTGGACAAACCGTTCCTGGCCGATCTCGACGCGGCGGTCGCGTCGGGCCGTCTTGTGCTTTTCACGGGGCTTCCCTGCCAGGTCGCCGCGGTGCGAAAGCGCTATGGCGAGCGGTCGAACCTCGTCCTGCTGGATATCATCTGCCACGGCGCGCCGGACGCGCAACTGTGGCGGAAGCGCGTGGAAGAGCTCTCGGCGGGCGGGCGGAAGATAACGCGCGTCAATTTCAGAGACAAGCGCGCGGGATGGGGGGGGCTCTCGAGCACGTTCGCGGTGGGCTTCGAAGACGGCCCGGAGTATGCCGCCAATCTTTTCGACGACCCGTACGGCGCGGCGTTTGGCGCCGATCTTATGATTTCGGACGGCTGCGCGCGCTGTCCGTTCGCGTGCGAAAAGCGTCTCGGCGACATCACCATCGGCGATTTCTGGGATCTGTCCAAAGGCGCGGTCGACGACGGCAAGGGACTTTCGTGCGTGGTCGTGAGCACGCTCAAGGGGCGGGAATGGTTCGCGCGCGTGCGCGATCGCTTCGCGCAGGTTCTGCCCTACCCGGTCTCGACCGTCGGGCAGCCGAATTTCCACATGCCCACGCGTCCGCATCCGTTCAGCCGGGAATTCCAGCAGGAGATTCTTTCCGGAACGCCGTTCGAAGCGGCGCTGGCGAAATATGTGGAACATCCCCGGAGCGTCGCCTTGCTGAATTTCCACTGGGAGCAGACGAACTTCGGGGCGCTGTTCACGTCTTTTGCGCTTTCGAAGCATATCGCCGATATGGGGTGGAAGCCGCAGAACATCGATTATTCCCCCTTCGACGCCGATCATGTGGCGATGCGCGCGAACGATGGTTTCGAGTCGTTCCGATGCCGCCATCTGCCGCGCACGCGGAAAGTCACGAACGGCAAATTGCTGGGGCTGATTACGAGACGGTTCAAGACGCTCGTCGTCGGCAGCGACCAGGTCTGGTCGGAGAATCTGACGGCCGGCAAAGAGGATGCCTTCTACCTTTCGTTCGCCGGCCCGGGCAGGCGGCTGATCGCGGCGGCGGCGAGTTTCGGCAAGGTGCCGGCCGCCGCGCGCGACGCGGAGGGACTGAAGACGCGTCTGAGCGTGTTCAGCGCGATCAGCGTGCGCGAGAAGGAAGATGCGCAGACGGTCAAGGACCTTGTCGGCCAAGGCGCGTGCGTGCCGGATCCGGTCTTTTGGGTCGAGCCATCCGTCTGGCACGGTCTGGCCGACGAGGCGAAGAACAGGATCGAGGACGAGATCGTCGTCTATATCGTCAACAGGGACGAAACGAACGCGATTCTCGGATTCCTCGAAATGAGCGGCCTGACGACGCCGGAAAAACCTGCGCGCGTGCTTTCCAGCGCCTTGACGCCCGAAGAATGGCTGTATGCCATCCGTTCGGCCCGGCTCGTCGTGACCGATTCGTTCCATGGCACCTGTTTCTCGGTTCTGCTGCACACGCCTTTCGTCTGCATCCATGCGGACGAGAACCGCTCGGCGCGCCACCGCACGATGCTGGAGGGGCTCGGCCTTCTGGATCGCTTCTTCAGCAATGCCGCAGACGCTTTCGCGGCCTATCGCGGCGGCAGGACCGTGGACTGGGCCAAGGTGGACGGCTTTATTGCGCAGTATCGCCGACAGGGGCATGAATTTATCGAAGCCGCGCTCGCGACGGACAACATGGAATCTCCGGCAATGGCGGAGGCGTGGGCACGCCTTGCAGAATACCGCAAGGCGCATCCGTGCCGATGGCTCGAGAGCCGGGTGGCCAAGCGTCTGGCCGAATCGGAGAAGAAAATCGCGCTCTGGGCGCAGCGTTGCAAGCTGAAAGAAGAGCGCGACGCGCTGCGCGGCAAGATGGCCGAGCAGAAAACGCACGAGGCCAAAATCTGGGCGGAGCGCGGCAAGTTCAAGGAGGAGCGTGACGCGCTGCGCGGCAAGGTGGCCGAGCAGAAAGCGCGCGAGGCGACGATCTGGGCGGAGCGCGGCAAGTTCAAGGAAGAACGCGACGCGTTGCGCGGCAAGGTGTCCGAACAGAAAGCGCGCGAAGCGACGATCTGGGCGGAGCGCGGCAAGTTCAAGGACGAGCGCGACAGGCTCTGGAATGAACGCAATGCGCTGAGAGATCGTGTCGAGGCGCAGAAACAGCAAGAGGCGACGATCTGGGCCGAGCGTGGCAAGTTCAAGGAAGAACGCGACGCGCTGCGCGGCAAGGTGGCCGAGCAGAAGGCGCGCGAGGCGACGATCTGGGCTGAGCGCGGCAAGTTCAAGGAGGAGCGTGACGCGCTGCGCGGCAAGGTGGCCGAGCAGAAGGCGCGCGAGGCGACGATCTGGGCTGAACGCGGCAAGTTCAAGGAAGAGCGCGACGCGCTGCGCGAGCGAGTTGAGGCGCAGAAGGCGAAGGAGTCCGCACTATGGGCCGAGCGTGGCAAGTTCAAGGAGGAGCGCGACGCGCTGCGCGAGCGAGTCGAGGCGCAGAAGGCGAAGGAGTCCGCACTATGGGCTGAGCGCGGCAAGTTCAAGGAGGAGCGCGACGCGTTGCGCGAGCGAGTCGAGGCGCAGAAGGCGAAGGAATCCGCGCTGTGGGCTGAACGATGCCGCTTCCTGGGTGAGCGCAATGCGCTCAGGAAGACTGTCGTCGAAAAGAATGCGGCACTGGATGCGGACGCCGCCCGCATTGCAGAACTTCGCAACGGACTTTCCGCAGCCGAAGCTGAGATGTTGACGCTCCGCATGTCCGTTTCCTATAAGCTGGGGCGCGTGATCACCAAACCGTTCCGCGCCGTCCGCGGCTGGTTCGCGCGCGCGAGGAGAAAGGAAAGGACGTAAGTGAGACCGAACGACAGAACGGACCGGCCGACGATCTCGCTCGTCATTCCCGTGTACAACGTCGCGGCGCATCTGCGGACGTGCCTCGATTCGGTCGCGGGCCAGACGGGGTGCGCGTTCGAGGTCCTCTGCGTCGACGACGGGTCGACGGACGGCTCCGGGGCCGTCCTGGACGAATACGCGGCGCGTGACGCGCGCTTTCGCGTCCTGCGGCAGACGAACCGCGGCACCCATGTCGCGCGCAAGAACGGCGTTTTGGCCGCGTCGGGCGCGTGGTGCTTCTTTCTCGATTCCGATGACTGGCTCGAGCCCGGCGCGCTGAACCGGCTCGCGTCCGCCGCCGGCGCGGCGGAGGGCGCCGACATCCTCTGCCCGGGCTTCGTCCTCCATGTCTGCGACGGGGCGGTCGGCACCTTCGGTCCGCGTTCTGAACGCCGGTTCAACCCGCCGCCGCGGACGTATGACCGGGAGGCGCTGTTCGACGCGGCCTTTGTCGCGCGCACGCTTCCCGCCCACCTGATCGGAAAGGCCGTGCGCACCGGGGTCTGCCGGCGGGCCTTCGAGGCGATGTCCGACCGGCGCATCGTCTTTCAGGAGGACATCCTCGCGTTCTACCGGATCGTGGCGGAGTCGTCCGGCGCGGAAGGGCTGCCCGACCGCCTCTACCACTACCGGATCGGGCCCGGCATCTCCTACCGCCCGTTCATGACGCCGGACGAGTTCTTCGGCTCGTTCGCGAAATTCGACGAGCTGGCCGCGCTCCGGCGTTTCCGCGCCGCGCGCTTCCCGGACGGTTCGCCGGCGGCGGCCGCGCTCGACCGTCTGGAGGTCCGGCTGGCCGTGGCGACGCTGGCCGAGGCGATGGAGCGGCTGGCGGATCCCGAAGACGGGCGCGAAGGGGTGCGGCGGCTGCGCGCGGCCTGTTCCGTGGAGGTGCTGGCGGCGGCGTGCGCCGAATGGCACGCGCTCAAGGGCGTCCGGCTCGCGGACACGGCGCGCCGGTACGGTCTGGACGACATTCTCGGCGACGTGGCGCTCCGTCAGCTGGATTACGTGTGGCGCGGGCACAACGACCGGCTGCGCGCGCTGGGGGACGCGCTGGCGTCCGTGCGCCGGGAGCTTGCGTCTGTGCGGCGGGAGCTCGCGGACGAACGCGCCGCGCGCGCGCGGCTGAAGGCGGCCGTCCGCCATCCCGTCCGGACGCTGTGGCGAAAATTATTGAAATCAGGAAGGCGAAAATGAAAAAAGTCATCACCTACGGCACGTTCGATCTGCTGCATTACGGTCATATCAATCTGCTCCGACGCGCGCGGGCGCTCGGCGACTATCTGATCGTCGTCCTGTCGACTGACGAGTTCAACTGGAACGAGAAGCACAAGAAGTGCTATTTCTCCTACGCCGAGCGCAAGATGATGCTCGAGGCGATCCGCTATGTCGATCTCGTCGTGCCGGAGGAGAACTGGGAGCAGAAGAACACAGACGTCGTGAAGTACGGCGCGGACGTGTTCGTGATCGGCGACGACTGGAAAGGGAAGTTCGATTTCCTGAAAGACAAGTGCGAAGTGGTGTATCTGCCGCGGACGCCCGAAATCTCGACGACGCAGATCAAGCAGAGCCTCAAGGACGTCGCGGGCGAAGGGGGGCGCGCATGAACTTCCGGAACGGACGGCTGTATGCGTGCGCGCGCACGGCCTGGCATGTGGCCCGGGCCGTCCGGCATGCGTTCGTCACCACGCTGGCGGCGGAGCGCCACGTCAACTGCATCCGGCGCTCGCCGCTCTTCGACGCGGACTGGTATCTGGCCAACAATTCCGACGTGGCGGCGAACGGCATGGACCCGGCCTACCACTACCTGACGTACGGCGTCCTGAGCAACCGCAACCCCTCGCCGCACTTCGTGAACGAGGAGTACTACGCGCTCAACACCGACGTGCGGTCCGCCGGCCTCAACCCGCTCCTGCACTACGAGCTCTTCGGCCGGCGCGAGGGGCGTGCCATTTCCCTGCTGGACGCGCGCGAGCCGACGTTCCCGGACGGCTGCGTCTCCGGCGAATGGACGTTCGGCGCGCAGCCGCGGCGTCACGGGCGCACGGCGGTCGTCGCCTCGTATTTCGGCGACGGCGTCATCCCGCCCGCGCTCGTGTATTTCCTGCGCGGGCTGCGCGGGGTGACGGACAACATCGTCTACGTCGCCGACTGCCCCGTGCGGCCGGAGGAGGTCGAGAAGCTGCGCGGCATCGTGACCGTCGCGAAGTTCGAGCGGCACGGGCAGTACGACTTCGGCTCCTACCGGCGCGGGCTCGCGATCGCGCGCGCGAAGGGGCTGCTCGCGGCGGAGCGGGCCGACGAGCTCGTGGTGGCCAACGACTCGTGCTACGGGCCGGTCTATCCGTTCGCGGAGGGATTCGCGAAGATGGCGGCGCGCGACGTCGACTTCTGGGGCTACATGGGCTACAAGGCGTTCGGCAGCACGCCGGATTTCATCCAGTCGTTCTTCTACGTCTTCCGCCGCCGCGTGATCGACAGCGGCAAGCTCGACGAGTTCCTCGGCGGCGTGCGGGGGAAGATCGAGCGTGACAAGGTCATCGCCAAGTTCGAGTGGCAGTTCACCCGGTTCCTGGCGGCGGCGGGCTTCCGCTGGGACTGCTACGCGCCGATCCGCTGCGCGTCGGCCAAGTATCCGCTGACGATGATCCGGGACTACCGCATTCCGCTGCTCAAGGTCAAGGCCGTGAACGGCGACAGCCGCGAGAGCATCCCCCGGACGCTGGCCATCATCCGCCGCGACAATCCCGAGCTCGCGGCGCTCATCAGGCCGCGGAAGCGAAAGGTCGCCGATCCCCGGGTGTCCTATGCCGACCATCAGGCGTCCTTCCCGGCGAAATGCGCGCGGCTGGCCGCCAAGATGGCGGCTGGCGAAAAGATTCGCGCCGTGTTCTTCGTCTTCAATCCCTCCCTCTTCCCGGCCCGGCCGCTCTTCGACGCGATGCTCCGTGACGGGACGTTCGATCCGTCCGTCTGCGTGATCCCGGATCTGCGCTGGCACGACGGCGGCGAGCGCGAGGCGATGGCGCGCTGCGCCGCGGAGATGGCCGCGTGCGTGCCGAAGGAGCGGCTCGCCGTCGCGGACACGGACGAGTTCGGGAACTGGCTGGACATGCTGGAGGGGGCCGATCTCGTCTGCTATCCGTCGCCGTACGAGCTGTCGAGCTTCCGCTACAACCCGCGCTACGCCGTCGGGCGCGACTTCCTGCCGATCACCGTCAACTACGGCTTCTACCGGTCGCTCTACGACCGGCACGTCATGCAGGGGCAGAGCTATGCCTGGATGTGGAAGGCGTTCTTCGAATGCGACGAGACGCTGGCGGAATACCGCGCGTATTCGGCGGTCGGGGGCGTGAACGGCGACCTCGCCGGCTACATCAAGATGGATGCGCTCGCCGCCGTCCGTCCGGCGCCGCACGCGCGCAGACGCATCCTCGTCGCGCCGCACCATTCGGTCGAGGGCGGGACGAACAAGATGCTGGCGCTGTCGAACTTCGCCGCCTATTCGGCCTTCTTCAGCACGCTGCCGGACCGCTACCCGGAGATCGACTTCGTCTTCCGGCCGCACCCGTACCTGTTCAAGGTGCTCGCGCGGCCCGCGCAGTGGGGGCCGCGGCGCGTGGAGGAGTACATCGCCGGGCTGCGGGCGAAGCCGAACGTGATCTGGTCGGACGGCGGCGACTATTTCCGCGAATTCGCGGAATCCGACGCGTGCATCCAGGACTGCGGCTCGTATCTCGTGGAGTACTTCTACACCGGCCGGCCCTGCTGCTACATGCTCAAGTCGCCCGGCGACATCGACGCGAAGTTCGCGCCGCTCGGACAGAAGTGCCTTGAGCAGTGCTATCTGGCGTATGACACGGACGCGATCGACGCCTTCATACGCGAGGTGGTCGTCGGCGGAAAGGATCCGAAGCGCGAAGCCCGCGCGGCGTTCGCGAAGCGCATCATGGTGAACTATCCGCACGCGGCGGACGTCGCGCTCGCGCACATCAAGGCGGGGCTGCGCGGCAGTTGACGGGGCGGGTCGACTTGTGGTAGAATTCCGCCGAAAGCGGGGAACGCATCTGCGAAAGGAAGGAGGAGGCCGATGAAAACGAGGAGCATGCTGTCCGTCTGCACGGCGGCGGCGCTGGCGCTGGCGGCGGCGGGCGAGACGGTGAACGTCCGGGACTTCGGCGCGGTCGGCGACGGCGTGACGGACGACTGGGCGGGCATTCAGCGGGCGCTGTCGCGCGCCGGCGAGGGCGACACGCTGACGGTCGTCGTGCCGTCCGGGAGCTATCGCGTCAGCAAGCCGGTCTCGATCTTCTCGAACACGACGCTGCAGCTCGCCGACACGGCGACGGTGTTCATGGACGACGCGTCCGTGCTCGGCGTCCTGCGCGCGCAGCACCGGACGGACGCGGGCGAAAACTGCCCGATGGACGCCACGTGCGTCCACGGCGGCTACAGCCAGCTGCACGATGTCACGGTCACCGGCGGCGTCTGGGAGCACCGGGGCGCGGCCGGCGGCGACGCCTACGTGATCCAGCTGCAGCACGGCGAGCGCCTCACGCTCGAGAACCTGACGTGCAAAGGCAACGTGCGCCACCATTTCAACTGCAGCGGCTCGCGTCACGTCACCGTCCGCAACGTCACGTTCCGGCCCTCCGACGCGCATCCGTACGTCATTCCGACCGACGAGACGGGGCTGGGCGACATGCGGCTGAGGGAGGCGATCCACGTCGACTTCATCAGCGCCGCCGGCGAGCTCGCCTACCCGATCGACGACACGCCCTGCCGGGACGTCACCGTCACGGGCTGCACGTTCGACCGCGTCATCGCGGGCGTGGGCACGCACCGTCACTTCAACGCCGACGGCACGTCCGAGGCGGTCGCGCAGCCGGCCGAGCGCATCACCGTCACGAACTGCACGTTCGACGCGATCCTGTCGTACGCCGTCTCGATGTACGGGTTCGTCGATTCGTCCTTTGCCGGCAACACCGTGATCTGCGATCCGCGCCTCGCGTACGCGCCCGGCCTGCGGGTGTGGGGCGAGGGATCGGTCGACGTGTCGGACAACATCATCTCCAACGCCGCGTGGCACGGCGTCTACATCGAATCGCTTCCGGGCGAAAACCTGACGGTCCGGGCCGCGCGCAACACCCTTGCGTCCGCCGGCGCGTGCGGTTTCTACGCGAGCGGGGACGGCGTGGCCGTCGAGCTGGCCGACAGCAGGGTGGACCGCTGCGTTTCGCACGGCGTGCTGGCGCAGAACCGCGCGGCGGTCACGGTCCGCGGCTGCACGTTCGACGCGCCGGGCAAGGCCGGCGTGTATCTGGACGATCCCGGCCTGACGCTTCTGGAGGACAACGTATTCAGCGAAGCCGGCGCTTCCACATACGCCGCCGTCTACGCCGCGAACGTCCAGCCGGCCCCGACGATCGCGCTTCAGATCGCGGGCAACACCGTCACGGACGCGCGGTCGAACGGCATCTACATCCGGGATTCGAGCGGCGTGGACATCCGGGAGAACACGGTTGTCGGCGCGTCGCTGGGCGGCATCTACTACAATTCGTCCGACGGCGGCACCATCGTCTCGAACACCGTCGGCTCCGCCGGCACGTTCGGCATCCTGGTGGACGGCACGGCGGCCGCGGACGGCAGCGGTGTCATCGCGGCGACCGCCGCCGTGATCGACAACACGGTTTCTGTCGCCGAGGGCTCGACGAGCGCGGACGTCAACATCGGCGCGCGCACTGCGGGATGCACCGTTTCGGGGAATGTCTGCGGAAGCAACGGCGTCTATCTCTCGCCTTCCGCCGTGGATGTGACCTATCACCCTGCCGATGCCCGGATAACGTCTGTTGATCTTACCAGCGCCGACACGGCCACCGTCAACTGGGAGGGCCTCGTTGGAGTCTCCGGCTATTTCGCGGAATACGCGGCCTCCGCCGATTTCGCCTCGTGCCAGAGGAGCGAGGATTTGTCCGCCGGTTCCGTTGCCTGCGGTCTTTACGGGCTGTCGGCAAGCGGCGTCTGGTACGTCAGGGTAAGGACGTACCATGTATTGAACGGCATCCGCTACGAGTCGTCCGCAGACCCTGCGTTTGCCCATGAGTTCACGATGACCGGCAATCCCGACGAAGTCCACTACAACGTCCATTTCGACGCGAACGGCGGCACGGGCACGATGGCCGACCAGCGGGGATTTGTCTACGGAACGCCGACCGCGCTCAAACTCAGCCAGTTCACTTTCCCTGGGTATCTGTTCGCCGGCTGGTCGCGCAACCCGGCGGCGACGGCCGCCTCGTACGCGGACGGCGCCAGTCTGTCCAGGCCGAGCCCTTCGCCGCAGAAGGGCGATACCATAACGCTGTACGCCGTCTGGACGCCGGACCCGACCATGTACACGGTGCGGTTTGACGGCAACGGCGCCACGTCTGGCCAGATGGCCGACCAGCATGGCTTCGTGCCCGGCAAGGGCGGGATTGCCCTGAACCTGAACCAGTTCGCGAGGATCGGTTATGATTTTGTCGGGTGGGCCAAGTTCCCAAAGTCGACGACACCGCTTTGGACCGACGGCGCCAATCTCGTCACCTCGACGGCGGCGGGCGACACCCTTGTGCTCTATGCCGTCTGGCAGCTGCGCACGGGCGCCGCGTACACGCTTGTGTTCAACGCCAACGGAGGCACCGGCAGCATGGCGGCAAAAACGGACTGCATCCCGGGCGTCGCCAGCCAGTTGCCGAGATGCACGTTCACCAACACCGGCTTCATCTTCCAGGGCTGGGCGTGGACGGCGACGGCGCAGGAGGCCGACTATCCGGATGAAGGCCTGTTCGTCGGCAACGCGGCGGCGGGTTCGACGGTGACGCTGTATGCCGTCTGGAAGTTGAACGCGTCCGACACCTACGCCGTCCACTTCGACGGCAACGGCGCGACGTCCGGCCAGATGGACGACCAGGTCGGGTTCGTTCCCGGCAAAGGCGGCCGGACGCTGAACCGGAACAGGTTCCTGAATGTCGGCTATGAATTTCTGGGGTGGTCGAAGTATCCGAAGGCCACGACCCCGACGTGGACCGACGGTGCGGTTCTGAACACGT
>Ga0310695_10004193_pt1 | contig 27000 bp, 29 predicted proteins | sample RumenRJG_04DNA_FD_203882 | JGI IMG/M metagenome (GOLD analysis project Ga0310695, IMG submission 203882) | Bovine rumen microbial communities from Lethbridge, Alberta, Canada - RJG_04 (v2) (version 2) | ecosystem: Host-associated > Mammals > Digestive system > Stomach > Rumen | place: Canada... | reverse complement strand
TTTTTTAGAAGAAACGGCATAATGGCAGGTATGGATAATAAAATGCCGCGGACTATGGAATCTTAAATGCCGCGGATTATGGAAAATTATCTGCCGAAATTTATGGAAAAGTACTTGCCGGTTACATTTTTTTACCCGGCAATCTATTGTACGCAAAAAAATGACTCAATAAGAATATGAAACTCAATGATCGTAATGATATTGCTATCATTGCAAACACATCAAAAAAGCTTACCGGATCTTTCCGATAAGCCTTTAATATGCCAAAAACTCGGGGTGACAGGATTCGAATACTAATCCTATCTCAAAAATGCAGGAAAGGAGCGACTTTCAGCATATCGGTAACCCCAGGTATCAGTTTGGTATCAGTTTTTCATCAGGTATTTTTGTCTTTATACCATCCACTTATTCGATAACGAGATTATCCTCCTGAATCGATTCATCGATATCCTCCTTAGGCAGTTCAGCTAACTTTTCTTTTATCTTGCCCATCAAAAGAGTGACACAGTCATAAACATGTTTGCCATCCTTATCATCCGGAATGCAATTCTCCACCTCAATATCTTCGAAGTCATTGTCCTCACTGTAAAAAGCCTGATAGAACGCCTTCACATCAAACTGAAGATTGGATTTCTTTATCTCAAATACATTATTATCATTTTCAAAAAAAGCATAACTCGCGCCCGTTTCCTTAAACTGAAGCATTCTTTTCATAACGTTTCCATCTCCTTCTCAGCGTATCAAGGCCGCCCTCAATGTTGTCAGAAATAATATCAAGTATGTTGTAATCCGCATCTCGATATTCCAGTGCCCCTGATTGAACATATATTTTTTCATCATCCTTCCCTATAAAGATAACATTATCAACATCAAGATTTACAATAAACTGAGGTCTATGAGTAACCATTAATACCTGTCGATGTTCACCCATAATTTTAAATCGATCAAGCAAATAATCCCGGACAGCCTTCTGTGAAATATTATCTTCCGGTTGATCGATAATATACATACCATCTTGACTCGTTTCATAGGATAAGATATCAAAGTATATTTGAGCATCCAACCCAGAAGACAGTTCCTGTGTCCGATCTTTTCCCGCCTGAGTTATCGTAAATTTATTCGCTAAATCAGCATCCATTTTTTTCTGTATTCTTGATTTTAGCTCATTCAATGCTTCTGATGAGGTTCCGGAAAAGTATAAAAGGGATTCTGACAAGTCTTCCTGACTCATTTCCAGAACAGATTTATTTGTGGTCTTTTTCATCTCGGTTGCGAATAGCTCTTTAACATACTCTTCGTCAATTTCTGTTATGCCTAACCGACTATTAAACTCATAATCATGAACACGTTCCGTCTGCGTCTGAATCGTTTCCTTTTCGATACGAAAGTCCGGCACACTAAGTTTCTCTCTTCGTCTGATAATAGTTGCAATCGCTTCAGCCGAATTGGCAATGTTCTCGTTATATGTTGATAACCTTTTTTGCGTATCTGAAACAGAAGACTGGTATTTCTGCTTGAAATTACTGATGACATTTTGAAATAGGGCAATTTTTGTATTTTCTCTTACCGTCCTTTTCTTTTTCTTCTCATAACACTTGGAAATACTGCCCAACTGTTCAATAATATATCCTAGTTGTTTCCTGTCATCCTGTTCAAGCCAGGTGCTTTCCATTATCGTCTCAATCATTTCGACAACGTTATCTAAATCAGCGCTAATATTATTGTAGCCTTCTACTCGACGATTATTCTTTGAAACAGAACCAACAAACGTCATACTCTCCGCTTGCTCAATATCGTCATCAAGTATCTTAAATCTCCCAAGTTGTGCTTCCAAAAGTTCCAATGCAAATTTTTCTTCCAGAAACGAAAAAATAGCATTCAGTTTTCTTTGAATCTTTTCTTTGTACGCACCCGACTTGATTGCGGCCGGATAATACGGACTTAAAAAATCATCAGACTTGATTCTTTCCTGTTCAAACTTGTCACGGATCTCACCTTGCATATCAAAGGCAAATATCTCCGCTGCAGGAATCGATGTTTTCACCTCAATATTATGCTTTTTCAAATACTTATCATATCCTCGAACAACAGACTTATTAAGCAGACCATCCTGCTGTTTCCTATATTCCGTCAGCTTATGCAGCAGCAAGGACTTCCCTATCGAATTATCTCCGATGATAGCATTTATTCCACGGGACAGCGGAATATCATATCTTACCCCCTCTATAGTGATCTGAATATTATTGGTGTAAGTCTCTGTCGTATTAAAGAAACTGTTGACCGTTTTTATTCTTCTATGATCCGTTATCGCCATAACCAGACCCCTGAAGCAAGGCAAACATTTCACATATGTATAAACAAAATCCGTATTATCATTTTCTGTCTCTTTGGGATAATATCGCCAATCATGACAATCAGACCCCGTAATGAATCGGATATCCTCAGTCAGATCCTGTGCGTTTAAGAAATTCTTGTTGAATACCTCGTTCTTACGGTTTTTGAACTCAAAAGCCTCGAAATAGTCAGTATATACGAATTCCTGAAACTTATCTTCTCCAACGGCTTTAGCATCATTCTTATATGGATGAGAGGTTGTTAACGAACTCTTCTGATGAACAATAAGTATCGTATCTAGGTTAATGCTTCTCAGAATGGATAAAAACTTTTCTTCTGAAAACGCGCCACCTTTGTCATAAGCAGTTTTACCTTTATCATCTACCAAACAATCAGCAATCCTAGCTACTTTAGCTTCATCCTCATCATTAAACACAACTATTACATGTAATACGGTAGCCCCATTGTCCCCGATAAACTCAACCGTGAATTCAACACCCGGGAATACTTTGATTACAGAGCATTGCTCATCATTTTCATAGGCCTTCAGTGCCTTGTACATATCGAAGCCAAATGCATCATGATCAGTAATTGCACACATTTGAACACCATTGGTGTTCAGTTTTTCTGCTAAAACGTCAATGTTATCTATCGTATTGAAACTCACCTTTCCTTTGTCCTTTGCTCTAGAACAAACGGAGTGAATATGCAAATCTATTTTGTATCCAGACTCTACTATTTTCATAAATATCCTTACTTAACGATTGGTTTTCTACGTGATAAGTTAGTGTATCACGACCCAACTCCCGCTTTTTTTTGACCCAATTCGTTCAATTTTTCCTTTTTCCTTTAAACTTACCAATGATCTTTCTATAGTGCGCTTGGTTACTCCCAATTCTACAGCTATTTCGTCAGCTGTTTTTTGGGGATTCTCAATCAATATCCCTAATACAGCCTTCTCTGTTTTATTTATACCGACATTTATACCGACATTTATACCGACATTATTCACGCTTGATTTCAAAACCTCTTTGTTAAAGGGGATCCGACACTTAACATAATTATCTGTAATCTCGAAGACCGTCTTATTATATTTTTTAATTATCGTTGGAACACCATGACCGGTATGTTCCGTTAGTCCCATGTTCAAAAAAATCCTCATCAATGTAACATTTCTCGGATGACTGATCCCTTCATAGAAGTCTTCCATTGTCATGCCATTTGGAAGTCCTCCATGAGATAGTATTTCCATGCGATCACTAAAGATCGATATTTGCGGCTCCGTCACAGTCCAATCGTTATGAACTAGCGCATTTAAAACAGCCTCATTAACAGCGTCATAATCAAACAGGTACTTATCTTTTCTTGGTCTAACAGAAGTGTCAGAAATACAAATGTTTTCAGCTGATAACCTTGCCTTGATCTTTTCATAAACTGATAGAATACATCCATATCCGTAGTCATTTCTTTCAGAAATAGCCGCTTTGTCAACACCACTAAACTTAACAAACGAGAACGGAATGCTGTTTTTATCTGCCAACAATTCCGCTAAAAGATTATAATCCCCCTCCTTGTTACGAAGATTGAAGTTAGCTTCAAAAGAAGCATCATCGACGTGAAATCCTTTCTCAGCATAATATATCTTTAGTTCTCTAAAGGTAAGATCTGAACGGGAAGCGCGCTTTCTCAACATGTATTCTTCGTCTGAAAAGTTTTTTTCATAACGAATGCGAATCTGCTCCGGCGTCATCTCCTTACATGTTGTTCCTATACGTATCACACATCCACTTGATGAAAACCCATATTTCTTCTGGCAGTATATATTCCTTGTACCCTTTGGAATACTAAGAGCAATAAGTGTCTTCCCCGAATCAAATAACACCTCTGTCCGGATTTCCTCCTGAGGATTAGGCTCAATCTGCGTGGTTATTACATCAGATATCTTTCTTAAAGTATCATCTATTTCTTTTACACCCACTACATCCCCATCATCATTAACACCTATAAGAATCTGACCACCATCCGCATTTAAAAAAGCAACTATCTCTTTGCAAATAGTGTCCGTGTATTTTACCTTTAATTCAGTCTTTTCTGATTCGATATATTGAGCCATTTTCCGTCCTTTCTCATTTTTCATACTATAAATTTATAGTATAACTGTTCTGCGACATTTTTCAAGTTATACCGACATTTATGCCGACATAGCTATACTGGTATACAATAGCAATCAATAGAAATAGAGAATCTAATATCCTATAGTTCTTTTATTAGTCATCATTCTTTTTAGGATATTTGCGCTTTACGGTGCTTTAAATAACTCAAACTAAAAAAAGGGGTGGGACACCCACACCTAATCGTTGTACCCGGTCATTTGACCATCCCTATTTCTTTTTTGTATCAGTTTTTGTTTTAGTTGAAGGCTTTCTTGTGACTTTCTTCTTAGGAGCAGTTTTGGGAGCAACCGTATTACATACCGCTTTTGCAAAACTTATTGCCTTGTCAAAATCACCCTCAACACGGAACTTTCCCTGAAGATATGCAACCGTTGCATCCAGTTTTCCGGCAATCAAATCCATTATAACATCCGCGCCGCCTCGGATCCGGCAGTCACAGTCATAATATTCATATGGTTGAACATCGATCTTACCCTTATCAAGTTCAACATAGAAAGCACCCTCACCTTCTCCCTCAATGTCAAACTCAACGGCCAGGTGTTCTTCAATAGCGTCCTTGTTAACTTTTTTTGCTGCCTGAACAGCTTTCTTTACAATATCCTCATAAATCATGATAGTGCCTCCCTTGCACCCAAACATTAGCATAAAAGCAATTCGGATACAACAGCAAAGTATTATACTTCTATAGCCTCATCCTTGCGTTGTCTCATAAGACCTTTATAGTATTCACTCCTCAGATTATTCCAATACAATCCGTGTCCAGAATACTCTCCACTCAAGAACTCTTCCATCCGCTGTAATGCTTTACTCTCCATTTCCTGTGCAGCTTTAGCTGTGCGAAGGATTGCCTGATCGTCGGTCTTCAGTTTTTTAGTCCAGTTGTTTTCGTGATCAACACCAGGATCTTCCCCGACAATAGCCTCTGTTTCTGTATCTTCTTCCGTTTCGGATGTGGTTCCTCCAAAGAATCCGTTTGCCGCTACATCAAGTGCTGCCTGTGAAGCTGCTACAGCTTTAAGTTCAGAAGGAGCCTCTGCTGCTGCCTTAAGTGCCGCCTCCTGCTGTTGTCTTATCATTTCACGAAGTCTCTCCCGGAACGCTTCAATAAACTTATCAATACCTTCCAGCAACTTATCCCAGGCTTCATCAGACATTGTACGCCAGTCATCAGAGTCTTTAAGATCCTGTGATGTCATCTTATTGTTTTCCTCAAACAGCGCAAGAAGATCAGCGGCTGTGATTTTCTCTCCTGTACGTACCTTTTCAAGAGAAGTATCAGAATCCGACAGGGCTTTTGTCCAGTTCATCTTCTTGTTCATTATGTTATCAAGGCTACCGAAGTCCATTCCGTCCATAGGAGAAACTATAGATTTCAGAGCACTCCTACTTCCGCCCATGTGCCCCTTTATACCTTGACCGCATGCATCCTTATATTCACAATAAGCAAACATTTCAACAGCCGTCGCATTCTTCGGATCGAATTCTGAGAGATTTACATCTATGGATTCACTGTTACCGCCACCCTTTGCCACATTTACCCTGATGATCACATCATCCGATCCGGGAGTTGTTACAAGAGAAGCCGACATCCCATATCCCATCATCCCGGCATTCGCAAATCCGATACCAAGTGGTGTAAGCTCTTCTTCAAGTTCTTCATCATCAGAGGCGATCTTCTCGCTTGATAATACTTCGCTCACTTTTTCGGGGATCACCGGAAGATCTTCTTCTGCCGTATTATCAATATCAAGCGTAAGCAACTGGAATCTCATCGGCCCTATCACCGCTTCAATACCTGCTCTGACATCCATAATCCTTCCGATCTCATCGAGAAGCCTGTTGGCACAGTCAATCATTGACTGTACTCTGTCAAATATGCTTGTATTTGCAAAATCACCAAGAAGACCGAAATAATTACGCTTCTCAAGGATATCATCCGTCTTGAAGTAGTCATCGGCCAGTAGATCCGCCGTTTCATCTGTTTGCTGTATATACATGCACAGCGCTGAGAACTCCGGAAGATCAGCGTTTTCAGGATCAACCTCATACGGATCAAATTCCTTCTCGAAAGGGTTTCCATCCTTGTCGATACCGGTGATCTTATATGTCTTATTCTCCCCGTCGGATTCTATACATATCTGGAAACTCTGCTCACTCGCGGAATACGAGTAAATCATCTCACCGTTTGATGCGATGGTAGCGGTCATCTCCTCGGTCTTGATTTTCGCAGTGATGATCCTTGTATATGGTGTGGACGGTAATGCCTTATCCCTTGCCGCAAGCTCGGTTGTCTCACTGTTATCACGAGCGAGGAGACCACTGAATGAAAAATCATTCCCAAGGTCTCCGGCTCCCCTGCCCTTACTTACCGCAGCAAAGAAATATGATGAGTTGTTATAAGTTCCTAATCCCGGTATTGACATAGTCCGTTCCCCCTGTTGTTATACTGTGTTTTGCAATAAAAAACGCATCCTCAAATGATCACTCCATTGAAAATGCGCTGTCCTTAGCTATGCCTATTTAGTAATATATCGTCATATATTCATCATTTCTTAACATCCTCTCAAGCAGGTACCAAACGTATCATCGAATTCTCATCGCATATAACCCTGTTCTTTTGATATTTCGGGTACTCAATCATGTATATATCCTCTCCATACGGGATATCTATAGAATAATCGTCTTTCATTGTGTATTCCTTTGTTCCGATTTTTATTATATCTCCCGGAGAGAAATAGTGATTTTTGAGACTTATTCCCGGTTGGGTAAGCTGTTTATAGTAATCGTCATACTGTTTCTTCGGAATCACCGGTCCCACTGTCATGCACTGTGTCAGGTAGTTTTCCTGCCTTCGTTCCCCAATATTCACTTTGAAGAACCCGTTCTTTATTCCGGCGTCATTGAGAAACTGTATCTGTTCTTCTCTCGAAAAATGCATACCTAATCCAGTTGCATTACCGCATCCCGGCCGATTCTGCGCAAGCATTCTCCAGAACAATCCTATATTATATGTTGATTTGTTCTGTCTGTGAGCATCCAGATCTGATTGGGGCTGTCCCAGATAATTCTTCGTACACGCAAATATATGTGTATAACCGGTCTTGTCTGTATACTTGTAATACGTTCCTTCATCAAATGTAACTGTATTGTCTATGGCCTTAATTTCACTACACCTGCATGGATCTATTGTCGGTATCTCATTTTTCATATATCTCTTGCAGCCTATAATGTAATCATCCAACCGGCTTCCTTTATGTCTGCAAATATCATCATGATGGAAGTTTATAAGGTCCAATATCTGGGGCGTATACTCCCCCTTGGTTATAACGCGTATGGTTACACTATATTTACTGTATGTATTATGATCAGTCTCTCGAGAACTCCTAACATATGAGTCTCTGCTGCTACGCAAACGTTTACTCCCGGATAATACGGCGAGTGCTGTCCTCGATCTATTATTCTTAAGTGATTGCCTTGAATAGATACCGTTCAGATTAATCATTGACCTCTCCTTCCCATGTGATGTCAGGCCATCATTATCAATTATGCCATCATGATTTCCTTATTATCAAATGAAAACGGAATGTTTCCCTCATATGAAAAACTGAGAGAATACTCGTTGGAGGCGTACTCCATGATTCTTTTGTCAACTTCATCTGTCTTTTGAACGTCTTCGTTATCCCGAGTCTTTTCCGCTAATTCCTTACGCTTCTGTTCGCTTTCCTCTATCATCTTTAGGTATGAGTCGATCAGATTATCGGTCATTTTATCAGTATCAAACCGCTGTGCTTTTGCTTGGTATTTCCTTATCATTTCTTTTGTTTCTTCCTCCGTCGGAATCCTGGATGCAGAATGCCAGCGTGATCTTTGAATTCTTCCATTATCATCTGCAAGACGGACTACCGTATACGGTTCTTCAGGAACCTCAGACTGATACTCTCCAAACCTTGCAATGGAATCGCTTATCTTCCATTTTGCAGACATTTCATATTGGGGATCCATACGCATTTTTTCAATAACAGATATATCTATTTGAATACTACATTGACCTAATGATCCAAAGTTAGAACCAACTTGATGAAAACTACCGTTATATCCTAAGGTTTCTAATGTGTATCCATCTGTTTTTAAAGCCGTTTGAGCATCATCCAATCTAAAAGTAACTCCCGGGAACTCTTTGCACAACGAATAATAGTACTCCAGATTCAGCTCTACTTCTGTTTTTTCATCAACCTTCGTCATCTTATCTGAAAACGAAGCAGTTTTTACAGTATCTTTAACCTTTTCAGAACTATACTCGTTAGTTATCGAATTGACACAAAATGCGGATATATTCATGAAAAATCCTCCTTATTCGCCGTTATTCTCTAGCACTCCTAACATACGAGTCTCTTTTGCCACGCAAACGTTTACTCCCGGATAATACAGCGAGTGCTGTCCTCGATTTGTTATTCTTAAGTGATTCTCTTGAATAGATACCGTTCAGATTGATCATTAACCTCTCCTTCCCATGTGATGTCAGGCCATCATTATCATTTATGCCATCATGATTTCCTTATTATCAAATGAAAACGGATTGTTTCCCTCATATGAAAAACTGAGAGAATACTCGTTGGTGGCGTGCTCCATGAGTCTTGTATCAATATCTTCTGTCTTTTGAATATCTTCTTTATCCCGCGTCTTTTCCGCTAACTCCTTACGCTTCTGTTCGCTTTCCTCTATCATCTTTAAGTACGAGTCGATCAGATTATCTTTCATATTATCAGGATCGAGTTGCTGTATTTTGGAATTGCTAGTCCTCATTTTCTCTTTAATCTCTTCTTCTGTTGCAGGCTGGACAGATGAGTGACCACGGGAAGTTTGTACCTTTCCGTTATTATCCTCAATACAAACAAATGTATACGGCTGTTCAGGAATCTCTGTTTGATACTCTCCAAACCTCTCCTTTGAGAATTGAATATGCCACTTTACTGACTGTTCATATTTAGGATCGGTCCGCATTCTTTCTATGACAGCTATATCTATCTCGATACTGCACTGTCCTATAGCACCAAAATTTGATCCGACCTGATGCATGCTCCCGTTATAACCTATGTATTCCTTACCGCTGTTGTTTAGTTCAAGTGCTGTTTTAATATCCTCCAACCTAAACGTGATTCCCGGGAACTCCTTGCACAAAGAGTGATAGTACTCTAGGTTCAGTTCTGCCTCCGATTTTTCATTAACCTTCGTCATCTTATCTGAAAACGAAGCAGTTTTTACAGTATCTTTAACCTTTTCGGAACTATACTCGTTATTTATCGAATTGTAACCAAATGCGGATATATTCATGAATAATCCTCCTTATTCGCTGTTATTCTCTAGGATTTTATTCCATTGGTATTCCTCATACCTCCGGAGAGCCTGCTTGAATCTTGCCTTTGGAACAGGTAAGACAATATCATTATTTAGTGTAAGCTTGTAATTGCTTATTTTTTTTACATATTCCATGTTAACCAGAAAGCTTTGATGACCTCTTAAAAATGCGCCGCCAAAATCTTTCTCCAATTCATCCAGCTTTACATAGATATGATAATCACCTGAGTTGCAATGAATTGTGCATCTATGCCCTTTACTCTCAGCATATATAATCTCACTCTTGTTAAATATGTGCGCTCCATCAACACATTTTAAGTACACACAGTTGCTTGGCAACTCGGATAAATCTCCAAGCACTCCTTCTTTTAACACGAAGCTCCCCTCCCCCCGCATATTGAAATCAATATATAATCGGCTCATAAGAAAAGCGCAAACACTTAATGATCAATCCATTGAAATGCTGCGCCATCCATAGCCTAAATATTGTCTTCATGTTATATATCGGTCTGTTTCTATACTTTGTAACGGTCGTTTTTTGACATATAACCGTCTTTTTTTGATATCTAATTCTTTTCTATTATCGAGAACTCACATTTACCGTCTTTCCAATAGCTTCTTACGCCATTGTTAACACTAAGACCGAGTTCCACCGCTTTATCGACACCACTTATGTCTTCTATAGAGCTACATTCGCCTGTCCAGCTTATCCGGACAAGCCTGCAGGATTTTTTGCTTTCTATAAATCCATAAATCACATCCCCGTCTATGGTTCCGTAGTTAACAAATTCTCCGCCGTTTTCCTTAACATCATAGACTATCGCTGATTCGGTTTTATTCCATTCCCTTACATGGATATTGAAATCCTTATCCTTATAAACAATACCTCGGGAGCACATCATGATATCAGTCAGGCAATCATCTATTTCGCTTTCATTCATACCGTCATTTACATTAAAGATGCCTATTCTATCGCCGCTTTCATAATACACAAGTCTTCCATACTCGAAATAAGCGTTTATAAACCCAAACGGAAAGCCTATGATTTCACCTGTTTCACGACATCTTTCTATGTCCTGGAGCACTTTGTTCTCCGGGACATCCTGTCTTCTCACACCATTGTCATCAATGATGTACGCATCACATCCATCAGATCGTTCTATATACAGAACAGAATCATTAGCATATATGTTGGAGCAAAGCCACATATCATCTGTCCATTCAATGAGTTCTTCTTCACGACCCGAATCTATATCAAGCCGCAACACTCCAGCCGTTGCTCCCACTTCCGAGGGGACGCGTAAATAATACAGATAACCTCTGTCAACATTCCCGAGATGTGCATTTCCATCCGCAAGCACTTCTGAAGCCATCAGGCCCTTGTCCAGCCTCTTAACCGAATCCGTATCCGAATAATAATAGTAACCGTCATAATATTTCACAGTATTATAGTAATTAACGCTCGTATCGACTATTTCCGGCGTTTCAACAGTTGGAACTGCGTCATCTGACAGTTCTTTGGTCTCTTTTGACAGCTCTTCATCTGTGATCATATCTGTCTTAACCGGCGCTTCATCTTCAAAACTATCGTTTCTTGTAACAACAAATGAGAATCCGGTAACAAAAAGCATACATAACACTGAGGCTATAACAATTGCCATACGATTCACTGTCACGTTTGAAATGCTATCGATCCGTTCTCTCATTCTCCTCATACTTGATGACATGGATGTCGTTGAGGCAGCCGACAGCCTTCTCCCATTTAATCCGGCAATCTTTATAAGAGTGTGACCATAGTCCGTTCTTTCGGATTCCCCGAGGATCCGTAATGCATCCTCGTCACATGCGAGTTCACAATCTCTCTTCATATACTCGTTTGCGATCCACATAAAAGGGTTGTACCAATTTAATGCGAGGCAGATGTTTCTGACAACAACCCATATATGATCGTAGTGTTTATAATGTACATATTCATGAACGATCATATGTCGCAATGCTTTCTGATCTCCGGTCAGCGTAGAATTCAGATATATGCTTTTGCCAAACAGAAAAGGAGTTCCTATTCCTTCAAGAAGATACACCATTAATCCCGAAGTCTTGTCCACTTCATACGGAAGCCGGTTCTTCCTGCAGATTATGTACAAAACGATATTTGATATGAAAAAATAAGCTAAAATCAGTAGCTGAACGATTCTTTTAACATTGCCCCATACAGTCATAATACTTATCCGACGGGTTTCATTTGTTGAAGCATTATTTCCGGCAACATATGGTGACGGATCCGGTGTTTCGTTTTCTACTCTATTACTGTCCTCAGCATAAACCCCCTGTACTGCTTCAAACTTTGAGGAGTCAGCTATAACGCTTTTCGCCAAACCGTCCACGCTGTAAAGCCCAGGTATGGTTATTACCGGCCAGAAAAGCATATAAACAGCAACAAAGATCCACAGGTTGTACTGTGCTCTTCTTGATATATGATTTCTTGCAAGTTTTCTGATCAATATAACGATCAGGACAATAATCCCCGATTTTACTATCTCCATCAGTTGTCTTCCCTTTTCTTCTCCAGCAGCCTTATTAACTCATCAATATCCTCTTCGCTAAGATCATCCTGTTCGATCATAGTGCTTACCATAAGACCGACATTGCCTTTAAATACCTTATTAAGAAAATTATTCTTTTCTTCTATGACTGCATCCTGTCTCTCAACATCGTGATAATATAGTTTTGCCTTTTCTCCGTCTTCATAGTGGATCAGTCCCTTGCTCTCCATCCGTTTCAAAAGGGTTATAACGGTATGTTTGGTCCAACCGGTCTCCTCATACAATGCTTTTGTGATCTGCATTATTGTTCGGGGTTCTTCCTCCCAGATAAGACTCATAATCTTCCACTCTGCATCTGATATTCTGATCATATTATTCTCCAATCAAAAAGGTTGACATCTGACTACCTAAGTGTATCAGTTAGGTGTACAGTTGTCAACCTTTTGTTGGGCTAACGGACGTCCGACCTGTTGATATCTCAACAGTCTCGCTCTTTCGTATTCGAACTCACTCTAGTTTTCTATCCCCTGTATATTGCATAGCTATACGATCTTCGGGATGAACGTCTGTCAGATACAGGACAATAAGGAATACCCATTCCAACGGCTTCATAATGAAATAGACTATATCTGCGCTCTTCTTTGTCCTGATCAGCCTTGCAACCGGAAAACCGTATGTGTCATATAAAGACCTTACTACCCTGTGAAAACGGGGAGTTCGTTCTTCAAGTATCTGCTCAAATGCATTTGCTATGCATAACTGGCGGTTCACAACAACGGGATGCCCGTGCCTTATACCCATACGAAGCGGTTTTACTATCTTACGATCCCCGCCTGCCGCCACAGTACAAAGATAATGCTCGTCATAATACAACTGTTGTGGCGGTATCTTCTGTGACAGTCTGAAATCAGCAGTTTCGGTAAACGCCTTAATTGCTGCATCCGGCGCCTGCCCGAAAATCATAAGAATACATATCAGTATCCCGAGCAGCGGTATCGTCATGATAAGGGCGGTCAGCGGCCACCGCTTTGAGTTGTTCAAAATCCCGGAAAACGAAGAAAGTGCGGAAGATTCCTCAACCTTGCTCATTCTGTCCGGCGACGGATCATATTCTCGAATTATGCAAAAGATTACTCTAAGACTCATTAGAATGAATGCTATAGGCGGAAGCAACAGATATAGTTCAAACAGTCCCATCCTGCCAAAGTCAAATACATGTATGGTAAACACGATGCTTAGCAGAACTCCCAGATACAGCGCTGACATCGCAAGGACAGGGATAAGTGGAGGAGTACGGTTCACCCTGATAAGATTCAGAACGCAAAGTCCGGCAATACCAATGACCGCTATCGTTATGAATGTAGGAAGGCTGCCGGTATATATCGGTTGATGCTTCTGGGAGTTATAGAGCTGTGTCTGCCAATCGGCACTGATCATAATTTCACAAAGATCCAGATAGGCCATCTCCAAGGCAATTGCAGCAAATACAGTTATAAGATCGACTATAAGAAATACGGATTTCTTTTTATGTGTGATCGTTTCAGGTCTCTTAAGCGACACCAGAAGAAAGGCTGCTTCCGATATGATCGCAGCTCCCGGTGTGGCCAAAATTACGAAAACTATCAACAAATAAAACAGGCTTTGCATAAGCTGATCTACTTCACTTATCATCTGTATCATCTCCGTTCTTTCGGTATTCAAGTATATCCCCGGGCTGGCAGTCGAGTGCGTCACAGATAGCTATAAGAGTAGATACCTTTATGGCCTTAGCTTTTCCGGTCTTAAGTATGGACATGTTTGCCAGGGTGATCCCGACCTTTTCCGCAAGTTGCGTAACGCTCATCTTACGTTTGGCGAGCATCACATCTATGTTAAAAATAAGAGTTCCTCTTGTATCTTCCATATGCAGGCTCCTTTTCAGATAGTAAGGTCATTTTCTTCCTGAATGTCGGCAGCTTTATCAAAAAATCCTGCCATAGCCTTCATACATATGCCAAACGCTACACCCACAGCACATACGAAAGCAGCAGCGATCAGAATGGACGGGTGGTTGAAGTTCAGGAACAGATATATAATATTTGCTGCCATAAAAACGGCTGCATCTGCAAATGCAAGCTTTCCCACAATCCTGAACCTGTTAGCGTTTACCTTTCGGAACAGTTCATCACTGTCTATGCTTTTTATAACTCTCCATAACAAGACGAGTGCTGTATAACACGGTATAGCTGTGATCCAGAACAGTATCAGCCACGGATAATATGCACCGGCAAACTCCGGTGACACTTCTGCGATAAACTTTCCAACTGAAGGAAGCGCTCCGAAGTAAAATATTGCTCCCAATAATCCTGTTGTTATAACAGTAATCTTCAGTGATAATGAGGTTTTCTCCATAATGATCCTCCCATGTCATAATTGGGGCTTTCTGCCCTTTGACATGAGAGAGTATATCACATCGATTTTTGCAATTCAATAATTTTTTATCGTTTTACGATATGCGGCGTGTAAAGGAGCCCAACTGCGGCTGGGCTCCTTAGAAATCTTTATCCCTCTATTATTTGCTTAACCACCGGATTATCACCATAACTTGCGCTTGCTTTAAGTCCTTCCTCATCAAAATTCATGCTAAACACCAAATGTCCTCCACCGGGTATACCCAATTGTTCTAAATCAAATGTCATACTTTTCTCGTCAAACCAGAACCCCATTGGTTCTTTAGGGATAAAAGATTCACGGACATCAGGCCAACACTCGTGTTTTGTCGCCACATAATAGCGCATCGAAAACCCGAAGTGATCGCTCAGCTCATCATTTATCTTTTTTATCCTCTTCCTGAATGCCCTGTTTAGACGCAGTTTGACCGGTTTATCCAACCCAAACCTGCAAACCATTATATGATTTGTCAAAAATCCTTCTTCAAAACATGTATAAATTACACTTGGGAACTCATAACCGAATGCTCTTCTCGCAAAGCTTATACCCTCCGCATGAGCACGATAATAATCATCACTTTCATAATCGCGCTTTATACCAGGAATTCTCTGTACAATGTGGTCGACAAACATGCTTTCATTTTCCAAAAGAACAAGACCTGCTTCTCTTTCTATCTCCGTGTAATCTTCCGGTATTAAGGCTCCCATCTCATAATCTATCTCCGGAATGCTGTAGTACTGTTCATATCTAAGTTTTGACAGGGCAAACTCTTCCGATGCTTTTTCATAATGACATCCCAAGCTGGATACAAGGCCATTCATATTGATGAAATGCATGATCCACGTGTTGAGGTTACTTACATATCGATCCAATTTGCATCTTTCCATCTCCGAGTAACCGGAGCTCCGTTGGTAAACGCTTTCCTTCTTTGTAATGTTCTTCATTTTACTCATTTTTTCAATCCTCTCTTTCTGATAAACTGGTTTCTGTTACACACTTCAGCCGAAGGCTGCATATTTCACGCCCTGGCGTGAAGGGTACGGGCTTGCCTGTCGGGTGCAGGGTGGTAATCCTGCCAAGCGATAATCTGGGCCCACCCGGGACCGGATTATCTCTGCTTGCTATGACAGATTTATCTGTTCTAACTCTCTAATACAAAAAATCCATGCTTTTTAAGACATGGATCTCCGGTTTTTTCAATTTTTTTATGGATTAGTTGTTTTGAGGCGTAAAAGACACTATTCCAGGGAGCACTCAGGGACTATGGCCGGACATACAATAAGCATCTGGCAATACTACATAAAGAACAGTTTCGACATAAAGACACACAGTGGGCTTTTACGGTACTTCTAAGTGCCACTACTCCGGGGACTTGCCAAGTGTACCTCTGCATTAACCCGGGAAGAATAATGCGATATACCAAGAAATGTCTAATCTGAACCCTAAGTACTCCCGAGATCAGTAGAACTCGGAAATACTCAGGGAATATCCCCATAAAATGAAATGACGGCCGACACACTGATCGACCGCCTGATAATATGAATAGTACACCTTCACATGATTGATGGAATACTTATACCTTATAATCAATTGCGCGATAATTAATCGCATTCATCATGTTACTCATAAAACTCTTAAACCCGGATACATCCTGATCCAGCGCTCTGAAAAGCGCTCCGTTGGAGGAATTCCATCCAAGCGCCATATAAGCTGGTGTGACAAGCTCCTTGTATTTTTCCATGATCGGATCCCATGAACTCGGATCAGATATATCAATACCGGAAAACAATTCTTTTATCTTTCCGATGAGTTCTTTACTCCTGCCCGATGGCGAAATTAAAGCATCACCCTTATCTTCTGACCGGTTTAGACTTACGCTATCTGTATGAACCGTATCATATCTCCTTGTTCCAAACTCTTCTGCGATTTCTTCCTGTTTTCCTAATGCAATCTGTCTTTCTTTCTCCTTGATCGCATTCGTTCTTGCCAGCGTATCCTCTTCCAGTTTGGTCAACGCTTCGTTGTATTCCTGCATCGCTTTATTCACAACAGCCGCCTGTTTTTCATTCAGTTTTCCCGAAGCATATGTACTGACGCTGCTGGCTGCTATCTCCATTTCAGCATAGTGGACGTACGATATATCCGCATTCTTTCCTATACCGCATCCTATGCCTTCAGCTGCAGCCTTCATAACTGTTCGGCATTCCTCCAGTTCCTCTCTTGAGAATACTGCACCACCAACCATAAAGTTTCCGTCAACTCCACAATTAAGCGGCATGTCTTTCCTGAAAAAAGCATCCGATTGATAATTACAAAATCCGCCATTAGCACATTGAGCTGGTTTGTATTCGCTGCTGCTTTCGTAAATGGCTCCGCTTTCCCTGTAGTAACCGTTCTTTTTGGATTCCTCTATCAGATCTCCTTTGGCGGAGGCTTTAATTTCCTCCCAGTTATCCTTAATACTTGATTGATCTGCCCTGTAAGAATCTCCCAGCTTTTTCACCTTTTGATGTGGAATCTCCGGTGTGTCAAGTGTGAATAGATTAATTGCCATGTTTGCGCCCTCCTTTGCATAATCACGAAATCCGTTTCTTAAATCTATGAATACCAACTCGGAAACTATTTCTCGAGAAGTACACCCCAATACTTTTCGATATTGTCAAACAGATAGCCGGCTTCTTTGCTGACATATTGCCTGAAGCCTTCATCATCGCTGTCATCTGTGGCATATTCCTCATATTGAGCCTTCAGCATATCCATTATAGTCTTCAGATCGCTCTTTCCGGCATATTTTGCAAATATATCCGCGACCTTGCTCCGATATTCATTCTTATCGCTCTCGGTTTTGTCCACTTCACCAAGCATCCCCGTGTATCTGTAATCAGCTACAGGCTTCTTCGATATAAACGATGCACCTGCTTTTTGTATACCAGCAATAACTTTGTTGAAGCTCTCCATAGGGCTTTGGTACTCCGACAGTATTTCCTCGTTATGCTTTTTATACATATCAATGAGTCCGTTGAATTCTTCTTTCAAATCATCCGGGATAAGCTTATCTGACATATATTTGAGAGCTTCTGTTGATGCTTCAAGCGCGGTAGCTGCTTCCGCTGAGCTCATGAAGTATTTTCCGCCCGCATTATATGAGCCAAAATCAATCCCTGTGTTGTATTGGCTCTTACTGAGGTTATCCATACCCGAAGTGACCTTCTCCAAGAGTCCCTCAAATTCCCGAACCTGTTCGTCACTCATATTGTCATAGAAACCTGTGTCGTCGAGTGCCTTGCTGAATGTCAACCACTGGTCGCCCGTGTTATTCCAAAACTTATCTGATGGATCTTTTCCTTCAGCCATCTTTTGCTGTTGCCTTATATTTGCTGCATATAAATCCTCGGCATCCTTCTTCATCCTTGCAAAGCCATCTTCGCTACAAAGAAAATCCATATCCTCTTTTGATATCGAAACATTTACATTTCCGTTGGATGCTGCGATCGAGCCAAATGCGTTCTCAATGCTCTTATCAAGATTATCTGTCTGCTCGGAGGATAATCTAATGTCCGTTTCATGTGCCTGCTCCTGCCTTCTTGCATATGCGCCGGTATATATCTCGTTTCCGTTAATCTTCATATTAGTTTCCCTCCATGTAGAACCAGCTCTTTTATGTGTTTATACTTTGCTTTTGAAACTGGAATTTCCGTATTACAATCTAAAGTCAATACATAATTATTGATCTTTTGCACATGATCGATATTGACTATATAACTACGATGAACTCTTATCAGTCCATTTTCTTTTAATCGCATCTCCAGTCTATCGATGCTTTCATAAATATGATATTGTTGGCTTCTTGTGTGAATGACGTTCTTATGATCATATGCTTCGATATAAATTATTTCTGACGATCGAATCGTAACTGTACCCTCAACACATTCAAACAAGACTCTGTTTGTGTTCATATCATTCATAATTCACACTTCGGGAGAATAATTGATAATGATTTGTGCCTGAAAAAAAAATAATCGACATGCTTTGGCCCTCCTTTGCCTTAAATCAAAATCCATTTATCCATTACGATGTCCTCGTATAATTTGTATCGAATACATAATACTGAAGAATAACCCTGATTACGTGAATAGACGCTAATACGACGTGAATAGACTGTTTAGCCCTCTTTTGTCCTCCTTTATGTCTCTTTGTTCCCCCTTTTTTCATGCTTAAGTTAGCAGGAAAATACCTCATATTATTTATCGGTATAAATCATGACTTTTTGCACTTCCCCGGAATCTTAAATGTCTTAAAAAAATTGAATTGTTTGTATTAGGAAAATGTAACAAACAACCAGCCCTACCGTTCGCGAAAGAGGTGATGAAAATGGCAAAGAACGATCGAAGCACAACCGGAGTAGTGTATCTGTCCCGAAGCAAGCAGATGACACCGGAAGACGAGCGGTACTACTCCTTATTACAAAACAATTACGGGTTAAGCTTAAAACTCGTAACAATCCTTCAGGCGATCAGGAAGATCTTTTATGAAGATATCCCCGATGATGTGATCACACTTGATTTGCTGTATGCGGCCTGCGTACACCTGATCAATGATCCAAACGCAAAAGTATATGTAGAGTTCGGTAATCATCCGACAGGCCAAGGGATGATCCCCGTCATGTCCTATCCCGGACCGGTTATGGGTGCTACATATATGCAGCCGTGGCAAAATAAGGCTCCCGATTCTCCGGAAGAGATTGAACCGAGCGTATGCAAAGCTGACTACAGCTCACTCAGTAAAGAAGAAATGAACCAGTTTTTTGAATTATCTTAGCAAAAGGAGGATAAAACTATGGCAACAATCACAATGGCCGTTGATTGCGGCAAAGATGAAACAAAAGTCAGTATTCTTGGATCAAACGGAAAAATCATCCATGACAGGTTCAAGACTCGTATGGAGAAGGTTACGGCTCTCAACGCCAATTCCATGCAGATTGAAGGAGTTCACAAGGTCACTTATGATAATCAAACTTACCTTATCGGAGCAGAAAGCGATGATGTATCTTTTTCGAACAGCAAAGAGGAACTCATACACAAGATCGTAACGATGACGGCAATCGGCTTACACGTCGACAATGATGATACCGTGAACGTCGCGATCGGATGCCCGATAAGTGAGTACCGTAATGACGAGAAGCGAAAATCATACCTGGACTACATTCTCTCGTCCGGCGGAAATCGTGTTGAGATCTTCATTGACGGTAAAAAGAAGTTCTTCAATATCGGCAGGCGTGCGGTATTTGTTGAATGTGCCGGAGCATTGTATATGTACCCGGACAAATACCGTGAAGGTCTTACCGGTATAATCGACATCGGTGGGCTTAACGTTAACGGAGCATTCTTTACACACGGACATCTTGACGGGGAACGCTGCTTTACCATCAAATGCGGCAAAAACATCGTGATCAACGCTCTTATGCAGAAGTTTGAAGAGACTTTCGACGGTGTATTTACCCGCAGAGATACCGAAGTCTTCCTTGATATCGGTAATGTTCAGGGCTATGAGAAAGAAAGTTCAAAGATCATCGATAAAACTCTTAACGATCAGCTCACCACTATCAGAAACGCCTGTATCACAAACAATTGGAACCTTAACACCTGCAATCTCATCTTTATCGGCGGCACGACCAACCTGTTAAAGGATCGTATAAAGGACGTCTTCGGTGATAAGGTCTATATTGCAAAGGATGCTGGTTTTGCAAATGCAGACGGATACCTTACATTTTTTACCGATTCACTTCCCGAAAAGTGATAACAAAATGGCGGCCTACCAATCTGGTGGGTCGCCATTTGTATCATATCACAATTGACATAAATAGGCTCGGTTCATTCTGCTTTGCAGAGTTTAACTTCCCCTTAAGGCTTTTTGTATTAACTTGCTCTGGTTTATTCAAATACTCTCTATATAATTCTATAATCTCCTTTTTCTTACAATTCCTTGTATAAGCGTTGCCGTTTCTGAATCCAAATCCCGTAATAATCTTGTAATCATTTGTTTTATAATAGCGATCTTTTTTCCTTTCCGCATGCATATGGTAATTATGTAGAATGACCGATATCTCATCCCTCATAGCGTAGGGAATCTGTTGTTTAGAAGAAAACGCCATATCATCAACGTACAGCGAAAACATACAACCATACGATTTTGATAAATGCTGTATCTCATCGAACATATCGCGATATGACCAAAAAGCTATAAGTTGGCTAGATGGTGCTCCTGTAGGAAGAGTATTCCCATCCATAACAAGATTTGTCATTATCGTAGCTATATCATCTGCCATTAAGAAGGTTTCTCGGAATAGAGTATAAACTCGATTTCTTTCCACTGAATCGTAAAAATGAAAAATATCCATGGTACGTACATAATTCGCATCAATATGATATCTTCCATTGTTTATATAACTCTCGCCACATTTACCAGACTTAACCCATTCAGGCAACTCAATTCTTTGTAATAAGACATGTATTCTTCTTTGGATATGTTTTAAATCACCCAAAGGATTGGCAAAATGCCTTACTCCTCCGTTGGGCTTAGTTTTATCAAAATGACTGTACTGATAATTGTGTTCTCGTCTAAAATAGGAACCGTCGAGCCCAAAAAGTTCCGCCAGTTTTCTTCTATTCCGTAATCCATATAACGGACTCCTCTGTATTGGATACGTTTTATTCATTTTCCAATTCTCCAACCTTCTCAAGGATTCTAAGAAGCTTCATTCCTACATATGCCATTCTTTGTTTTGTTCCTTTTTGTCTTAGATTTGTATCACGATCCAGCGATTCAGAAAAAAGCATAATAGTCGAAGGTTTGATATCAAAGAAATCTGCATACTTATCAATTACCTGAAGAGTAGGTTGCTTTCTATTAGTCTCGATTTCCGAGATATAACTCTGAGACAACCCGAGTCCCTCTGAAAGCTGGACCATCGTATAATCATTAAACACACGCAAGTATTTTAATGTTTCACCAATCATTTGTTGAACCTTTGAAAGAAAAGTAGATTAGTTGGCACTATAACAAATCCCGAAGGAACACCTCAATAATCGTCTTTATCAAAAACAAAACTAATTTACCTACACATTTGCAGATGGCCTTTTTGTTTTCTCTTACAAACGATCGGATTCGTCTAATGCCGGATTTGAGAGTTGCAACAACTCGACAGATAGATGTCCTCATTGGCTCTACCTCCTTTCTCGCCCAAACTTATATGGACGCCATCTGAGAAAGGTTGGTCTCGAGGTTACTCAAAAATCTCGACTAATCTACAGCTTTAGCGCGCTTCCATCTGGCGCGCTCGTCCGGTGCAACCATATCAACACGATACTCATGTACCATATCTACATAACTCATGCCCGGGTTTGTTCTAGGGCTTTTCGCCCTACCAAGCTTACGCTTACATATTTTGATGGCTTCACTCTTTAGTTGTTGCAATATAATAATATCAAACCCGGCCTTCAGTGTCAAGATATTATATCGCTTATAGCGATATTTGATCTATCCGGACAATATCTCTGGTATTATCACAATTCATTATATACTTCATACGAGTAATTCCATAAGAACCATAAATGCGATTGAACAGTTCTGAACAAGGTCTATCCCACAAAAAGATGGCGGCTTACCGGTTTGGTAGGTCGCCATCTGTATCTGATGATTGTTTTCGTTCATATTGCATCTGATAGTACATCTCGTTGGCTTCTTCTGTAGCCTTCTTATCCCGCCAGGTATCTATCTCGCTCTTGATCGCCAGCATTTCATCCACAACAAGTTCGACTCTTTTGGGTTTTACATGATACAGGTATGAATTCATCCTGTTCATAGCCTTAGGACTTCCAAGGTTCTTAGCAACCTCATTCCCCAGTTCCTCCGGAAACCCCAATTGTTTTATTGAATATACGAGTTCATCTCTTGCTCGCGCCCATTCACGCTGATTTGCTGTCATGATAACTCCTTGCTTTGACCCGCGCGGTCAATTCGTGGATAATTAGTATATCCAAATCTTGTCTTCAGAAAGTGATTCCAACATCTGCAAGACCGTCACTCCATCACGCTCGACTTTGATAAGTTCTTCCGGGGTTTGTACATCTGATGTATACTGATAAAACTCACAAAAAGAAATATATGGTTTTCCCATGAAGGACTGTATGTTATTGAATACTTTTTTCCATTATATTCAAATTCTATCTCGTGACCTTCAGAAATATTCTTAAACAACTGTTCTTTCGTCATGTGTATAATCCCTTTCTAACTGTATTATGCTTTTAGTTCCACAATAGCAGCTCTACAAGGCATATTTTGTTCCTGTTGCCTGCGGTAAGAACCCGTTCAAATATGCAAATATATCATATCCTTCGTCGGTCTTTTCCTTTTTTCTCTGATGTGTGCTCTTTGCGCATGGTCTGAACTCATGTATCACATTCCCCTGTTGCACTGTTATGACTGTATTCTCCTCCGGAAGAAGCCGCATCTCGTCTGTTGTCCGGTTATACCAATGATGCGTGGCATTATAGTACTGAGGCTGTTCATACCGAATGATTTTGTAAAAATCCTTGTCAGGTGCATCCGGCGGAGGATCTATATCGTCCCAACAGCTGTCAACCTCATACCATTCACCATCAAGCTTAACGATATTCCAGGCATGTGATCCCTGCTCCGAAAGCGTTCCGGATTCGCTGTCAGCATAGCCTGTTACATATGCCGCTTCGATACCCGCCTGCTGCAACAGATACTGAAAAGCTTGCGCATATCCGCCACAAACGGCTCTATTCTTTAATCCCATGCTGTCCTCCACAAGAGCTCCGTAAGCCGTATATCCGAGATCCCCGGTATCATGATCGCGTGCAAGCAGCTCGTAATCATAGGTTACAAGATTTATAAGTTTGTCATGTATCTGCATTTCTATCTCAGGATCCGTCGCATTAAGGTCAATGTCGCTCATGAAATCCTGCGTCGCTCTTTCAAACCTTGCGATCCTTTCGTTTTCATCAGGTTCACCCTCTCCGAGTGAAAACGTTACCGTACATATGCTTCCCATCGTAACTGTTCGGATGCCGAACTTTCTTCCGTTTGACTGGAGATAAAACAGTTCGGGATGATCGCTGAGCATGGCATGAATGATAGGAAAAAAGCTATTCTCGCGTTCGCCGTATTCAAAACTGTCCATCGAAAGTGTCCTGTCATACCCGCTCTCATCCTTATGCATGACAAGATCGTAAGCTATCTGATATACTTCCTTGTCCCTGTCATCTAAAGAATCATAATATAAGCAGTTCTTAAACTCATATACGTCTTTCTGATCGTTCTTAGTCGAGGATGCGTCCAGATCCGGATTTGTGATCGAGGTATCAGGTTGGACATTGGAGATCGAGCCCGTATTCTTTGCGTTATACTGAGATCGAAGTGCGAACAATACGCATACGATCATCACTATCACAAGCACTGCTCCCGGCTTGATAGCAGGCTTGGTATGGGGGCGGTTTCTCTTCATGAAAGTCTTATAGCTGTAACCTTTCTGGTTATCTCTTCCGGGGTTTTTGCTTTCAACAGCCACCGTCTTTTTGACCGGTTCGACTTTCTTGATCTTTTTTCCGACGCTATAATCTTTGGTAGTATTGATTGTCGGCTTGTCTGTTATATCACTACACTCTTCACATGAATCTTTGGCATCAGGTTCAGCATTTGAGAAATCATTTTCATCATATAAGGGCACATCAGGTTCCAACGCCTTGACAATCTCATTGATCCGAGACTCCTTCTGGCCTTCATCCATCATGTTCCAATCGGACGAAGCGATGCCTAGGGAAATCATCCGGCTACCGCAACGGGGGCATGATTTTTCCGATGATTCCTCCAGAAGATCCGTATATTTACATTTTTCACAAGCAAATATAACCATACAGTCATATTCTACCACAAGAAAACTGTTCGGATTGATAATCTTCCGGTCTCAATCATGTCTTAAAATCTCCGTTTTTTCTGTATTAGGAAAGCAGGAGGTGTGGGCTCATGAATAAGGCACTCTACTACAATCCCTTCAGAGACGAGCTTTCTGCTTTGATCCGAGATTATAACAACATTCTGCGAAGCTATGTCGATAATCGTGGTATAATTGAAGACACCGATATGCTGAACAGATTGGAGGAAATGACAAAGAGAAAACAGTTAGAGCTTATGAAGAGAGCGGTTTCCACCATCAATCACAGGAAGGTGTCCGTCAACAAGAGGGGCTACTATCAGATCCTGGTTGATGAGTCAAGCAACCGCATCACCGCCAAAACTGAATATGATCTATATCTTAAACTATATGAACGGTATTTCGGCACATTCAGGGAGATAGACCCGGCCGTAGAAGATGTCTTTGAAGAATATCAGGAATGGAGACTTAACTATGACACATGCTGCAAGGCAACCGTTGATCAGGATCTTCAGACATGGAACAAATATCTGAAGGCCACGGCGCTTGCAAAAACGAGGATCTCCATCGTAAAGCCCAAAGATATCATGAACGAGTACCGTCTCATCATGAAGAATAATTATCTGACACGCAAGGCGTTCAACAAGATCTCATGCGTGATCAACGGAGTGTTCAGATATGCATGTATGGAAATGGACAATCCGCCCATCGAGATCAACGTTGCCAGATCCGTCGACGTTTCGAAGATGAAGTTCAAACCCGAGAATGACAATTCAAACGATGTCTACACGGAAGACGAGAAGATCGCGATCTGCAATGCGTTGAAGAACGACCCGAGCGTATACGCATATGCCGTCAGATTTGCATTTGAGTTCTGTATGCGTATATCAGAGCTTCGGGCTCTCAAATGGTTAGATTACGACGAAACAAGGGGCACCATATACATACATCACATGATGAGAAGAGAAAACGGCTGTATAAGTGTTGATACACCTCACACCAAGGGCAGCAGGAACGAAGGCATGCGCTATTATCCTGTTTCCATGGAAGCAAAAGCCATTCTTGACGAGTTGAAGGAACTTACCGGCAATAGCGAGTACATTTTCGCCAACGGGAACGGTATCAACCCGATCTCTACCAACAAGTTCAATGCCAAACTCGAGAAGGTCTGCCGCAAGGTCGGAGTCAGATACCTGTCTTCTCACAAGATCAGGTTCTACATGATTACCCGGTTGTATCAGGGAAATGTGCCCGAAATGGATATACAGTATCTTGCCGGACACACCGATGCCACAATGACAAGACACTACAGACGTATCCATACAAATGCCGAAACAATAAGGAATGACCTTGCAAAGATCATTCCTTTCGATGAGGTATCAGTCAGGTATCAGTCTGACAAGCCTCGCAAAGTATTGTAAATACTGAAAAGTATGCCTCGGGGTGACAGGATTCGAACCGGACCCACCGAAACGCTGAAAATACTGTAAGAAAGGAGATCCGCAGGTCCTCGATCAGCGTTAGGGTAACCAAAAAGGTAACCAATCATTCTAGATTTAAACTACCGCAGCCTCTTTGGAAACGATAAATCTGCTTTTTTCTTCATCAGATAAATCGCAAGGCTCAACTCCCCTTGTCTTGGCGTAGGCTATAAGGCCTTTATAGTCTATGGCAATAGGATTCAAGACTTCCTCAGGTTCCGGAGTATTCTTTAACGATTCATAATATCTTTTATAATTCATCATCTGTCCATTCATACGTGTAAATCTCCTTTATCCTCTTCCCGGCTTCTTCAGGTATCAGAATCTGATAGGGATGTAACATATGTATTCTGATTGCATCAAAGTTTTCTACATAATGTTTTTCCAATGTCTCGTTAGCCGCAAATCCGGTCATCTCACAGTTATATCCATATTCTTCGGATTTTGCGGCTGCTATTGCAAATAGATGGCCACCCACACCTAAATACTTCTTCTGCTCCACTATTTGTAAGTTGTTATGAGGAGCCGCAACCATCCATGAAACAAACGCCGCCTGCATATCCGTATCATTCCGTATAGCAAGTAGTCCTTGAATATCTACTGTAAGCGATAAATAATTCGGCGGATAGAATCCGCACTGTAACAAGTTCATAATGGATTTGACCAACAGACCACGTTTTGGTGTGACATTTCGAACTAATGCACTACATTTTGGTGTCACACAGAAA
>Ga0310695_10004192_pt1 | contig 27013 bp, 39 predicted proteins | sample RumenRJG_04DNA_FD_203882 | JGI IMG/M metagenome (GOLD analysis project Ga0310695, IMG submission 203882) | Bovine rumen microbial communities from Lethbridge, Alberta, Canada - RJG_04 (v2) (version 2) | ecosystem: Host-associated > Mammals > Digestive system > Stomach > Rumen | place: Canada... | reverse complement strand
CGCGCTCCGCGTACGAAATTAAAGAGGACGTACTCGCCGAACCGGACGAAAGACGATTCTTTAACCCCTTCCTAGAACTCATGAAGAACGACGAATTTAATAGGGACTGGTACATGAAGCCGGACGTAGAGGTCGTGGATTATCTCATGGAGAGGTTGTATGAAGTCTATAACCGTACAGCTCCCTCATTCAGTGAATAGGAAAGGGAATTTCGTCATTGCAGAACGACTTAGCGGCGAAGCGCGCGTCGATCTGACGTTCTATAAGAAGGTTCGCTCCGGCGATCTCGATAATCGGATTAAACCGGTTGTGAACGCGCTTGAAGCGGCTGGCTTAAAAGTCGTAAGTATTACGGCGAGGTTTCGACAGAGTAAAAACGAAAGAACGGTGATTAAATGGGCTACGATATAGAAGAATTTTGCGGACATACGCTCAAAGACTACGACGACGGAGGCGCTCACGCGCTCATATACGCCGAGATACCTGACCCATGGGTAGATTACGGCGACCGATACCTAGAGAAGACTCGCCGATACGAGACGCTCGACCTGCTACTTCGACTCGCGAGTTCGTACCTGGCGGGCAAGGACAATTCCGACAAGATTCAGGCGCATCATGTGCGTCGCGCGTTCGACGTGATCTCTCGATTATGGCTAGACATTTAAAACTAAAATACCCGTGTCCGTTCCAGCCAGACCTTCCGAAGGCGTTCTATCTCAAGCGCGCGATAATCGGCGAGGAACCGTACATGCGCTGGATTCGCGACCTACTCGCCTTCTTCTACAACTCGCGTAAGAGTTTCGAGTCTTTGCAGAGCTGGTCGAAAGAAATTGTTGAAGCTGGGGAGCCGGAAGAGAAAGAATATAAGACGGGCGAGTGGGCGGATAAGGTTTCGCGGCAAGAGGTTCTCTATCCTATTGCAAAGAACGCCGAGACGGCGATTGAGCGGCTGAAATACGCAGAACATCTACTCTGGAGATGTTACTCTAGCGCGCTGATTCATTGTGAAATTAAGCATGAGCGCAAGCAGAAGAACGCGCTGGAACTAATACCGGTACTACTTGAAATACTCGGGGGAGGACATGAAAGTAGTTGTGAACAAAGTAGCGCCGAGCTCGGCGAAAGCAAAGAACAGTAGCGGCGGCTGGTGGTATGTGAATCCCGCCGCCGTCGCGTTCATCGACGCTGTGAAAGAAGCGATTGTCGAGCGCGTTCCTGACGAATGGAAGTACTACGACGTTTCGATTGTCATCGATCGTAAGCAGGATCGCGGGAAGTTGGCGTGTCGACTTAAAGTTACGCTCGACGCGCTCACTCATAGCGGATTCTGGAAGGACGATAGATATGTTGCAAAACTCTCTTTGAAATACGGCAAACTAGGGCGCGATCGGACAACGATCGTTGTGAGGGAGGCGAAGAAGAAGTGGAAGTGATTTTTAATAAGCTGTGGACGATCGCAATGAGATTAGACAGTCTCGAAGACGAAGTTCCCGATAGTCTATTCGACGAGATTCACGATATAGGCGACGACGTTAAAGAAGTATTAGCAGACTTAGCGGAGGTTATTGGTGGGGAAGATAATTAGAGACGACGCAGGCGCGCTTCGCGCTCAAGCGCGGCGATTAGCTGGCGACTACGGGAAATTCTACACGCCGGAATGCCTCGCGAAACTCCTCGTGCGACTCGGTGGAAAGAAAGGTGAAGTGCTCGACCCCGCCTGCGGCGCGGGCTCGCTTCTCGTCTACGCGCACGAGATACTTGGCGACGACAGTTACTACTACGGTCAAGAGATTAGCGGCGAGTCGTGCGCGCTCGCGCGAAAGAATCTGGAAGCGAACGGCGTTAGTAAATTCTGGATAGAATGGTGTAATACTCTCGAAGACGACGTCGATTTAGACGAAGGATTCGACTGCGTGCTCGCGAACCCGCCCTTCTCGACGAAGTGGAATCCAGCCGCCGTGCCGGACGACGAGCGATTTAGCGGGGGGTACGCGCCGAAATCGAAGGCAGACCTCGCGTTCGTTCAGCATGGATTATACTGGCTTAAAAACGGAGGGACAGCGGCGTATATCCTATTCCCCGGCGCGCTCTATCGTAGTGGCGCCGAGGCGAAGATTCGCGAGTCGTTCCTGAAATACGTTCGCGCAGTAATCGCGCTTCCGGCGAAGCTATTCGAGGAGACGGCGATAGCGACCGCGCTCGTCGTCTTCGAGAAAGTAGCGTCCAGCGACCCGATCTACTTCTACGACGCGTCCGAGATGTTCGTTGAGAAAGGGAAGAAACAGAACGTTATTACCGACGATCAGATAGAAGATATTGTTAGCGCGGTGAAGAATCGCGAAATGATCGAGGGGAAGGACGCCGAAGTCGAGCAGAAAGAAATACGAGACAACGGCTGTAATCTATCGCCGAACGCGTACATTGAGAAGAAGGTCGAGTCGGCGAATCCATACGACGGGCGCAGTATATTAGAAGTCATTGAAGACGGCGAAGCGTGGGCGGAATACAGCTATCGTTCTTCACGCCAGGCGTACGCTCAAATTAGAAAGAGCTTGGGATATGAATACAACGAAGAAGACGTCGAGTTCGACGTTGAGTCCATTAAGCCTTCAACGCACGATACGTTCCTTCAAAGAAAGTCTCCTACGACACGGCTACTCGGCGAATAGCGTTGACACATACGTCTACTCCGTAGAGCTATTTCAAAAGCTGTGCGGTTCGCTCTCCAAAGACGCGATACAGAGATTCAAAGAGCGGCTCATGGAGACCGGGAAGCCGGCTACGATCAATGTGAGAATTGCGGGAATTAACAAATTCCTGCAATTCATCGGAAAGTCGGAGTGGAAGACGACGCCGGTACGCATTCAGAATCGCACGTTCATTGAAAACGTGATTAGCGAAGCCGACTACGAATCGCTCAAAGCGTGCCTGCTTCGTGACGGGAATCTTCGTGGCTACTATATCGTCTGGACGCTCGCGGCGACAGGCGCGCGCATAAGCGAGTTTTTGCAAATGAAGGCTGAGCACGTCTATCGCGGCTACTTCGACATGTACGGGAAGGGCGGGAAGATGCGGCGAATCTACTTTCCAACGCGACTTCGCGAATCGTTCGCCGACTGGCTACGAGAGCAGAATATCGTCGGTCCAATATGGACTTCCACGAAGAAAGACGGCGTGCTCACGCCGAACGGAGTCGGGACGATACTCCGTTCGTTCGGGCGAAGGTATTCGATCGACGTTAAGGTCTGTCATCCGCATTCATTCCGACATTTTTACGCAAAGCAATTTCTCAAACGTTCGCACGACCTCACGCTACTCGCCGACCTCATGGGGCACGAGTCGCTTGACACGACGCGAATCTATCTTCGTCGTACGGCTGATGAACAGCGCGAGGAAGTGAATAGAATAGTGGTGTGGTAGAATGCCTGTATGTAGACACAGAGTGAATGGGAAGGAAGTTTGGCGCGTCCGACTTTCCAAGCGTCCAGAACGCCATATGTACTTCAATATCTCGCTTCCGAAAGAGACTGTCGACAAGTACAGCCAACTCGCACGCCGCTATATTAAAGGGGACGTGAGCGCCGACGAAATACGCAAATATCCTGACCTTTATATAAAAATGTGCAAGTACGGCTATATTGGCGGCTCAGAGCTACTCACGATCGCGGAAGCGGCTAATCTACTTCAGATAAGCTACGAATATCTCGCGTGTCTATCGCTCGGCGCACAGTACCCCGTCGACGTCGTTATGGCGAATGGACGGCGATACTTCGACAGGTCGAAACTGATCGCGTGGGCAATGAACTTTAAAGAGAAGGCGTCGAGAAACAAGGAAGCATGGGCGATTATACCACTTCTTTTTTCGCAGGAGTTCCAGAGCGAGTAATCGTCGAACTTCTCAAAGACAAAACGACTGGGCGTAATATCCTGTGGAGCGCCGACGGCGGCGATGAAATTACGCTAAACGACGTCGAGACAATGCGCCCGCGAGTGTATAAACGTCTGGAAGAACAGAAAGCGCGAACGAAGAGGCGCGCCGAGGTCTTTACTCCGGTCAAGGTCGTTAAGCAGATGAACGACTATCTGTGCGACGAAGCGAAAGACGAACTCCTCTACTCCACAACGTGTGAAATCACTTGCGGCGAGGCTCCCTTCATTACCTCTCGCTACGACACGACGACAGGTGAAGAAATACCAGTCGAAAATCGAGTAGGGCTACTCGATCGCAAGCTCAGACTCGCTCGCCGAGATGAAATTGAGCGCGTCGTGAAGACGGTCTACGGTTTCGAGTTCCAGGGCGATAATCTACTCATTGCGAGAGTGAACGTGTGGCGAACGATAGCGGAATACACTGAGCCGCTAGTGGACGTGATATGTTGGAATTTCTGGCAGATGGACGCCTTCACCGGGAAGTCCGGCGGCGTTGAATGCGTTATTATGGACTGGAACGAGATGAAGCCGGTGAAGTTCAACGACATGCTCCCGGAGGACACTAGGAAAGAGCTATGTTTAAAAGCGAAATCGAAAAAATGATAGCAAATCTTAGAATTATTTTGAATGAGCTTGAAATGAAACAACTGTCGGCGAAGACTCCGGAAGAAAGGATTAAATGGACTGTCGCATACCAAGACGTGTGCCGTGCGTATTCGGTGATTAGAGAATGGAACTCTTTAACCTAGAGGCTGAGCGTGGCGCGCTCGGCACGATTCTAATCGATCCGCGATTCTGCGACGAACTCGCGACTGTCGTACGCCCGGACGACTTCTACGAAGAAAAGCATCGCAAGATATACCGCTGTCTACTCGCGATGAACGCAGAGTCGACTGGCATCGATCTCGCGCTACTAACAGACCGACTTCGGAAACAGCACGAACTCGAAGACGTTGGCGGCGAGGCGTACCTTGCGGAGCTCATGACGAGCGTGCCGGTAACGATCCACGCCCGCTATTACGCGAGAATCGTTGCGGAATATGCGACTCGGCGCGCGCTAATCGATTCGTGCGAAAGTATCGCCGAGCGCGCTACTGCGCTTGAACCGTTACAAGAGCTCGTGTCGGCGGCGGAAGAACGCATCATAAATATCGGCGATCGGCGGCTAACGTCGAAACTGCTCACGCCGAAAGACTACGCGCCGCGCGTCGCTAAACTCGTCGACTCGCTCATGACATGCGAGAACGACGGACTCACGACCGGGCTGGACGAATTGGACAAGCTCATTAGTCTGCGCAATTCCGAGCTCATTATTCTCGCCGCGCGTCCTAGCATGGGAAAGACCGCGCTCGCAACGAATATCGCGTCCCACGTCGCATTCGACCTCAAACTCCCGGTCGCGTTCTTCACATTTGAAATGTCGCTTGAAGAAATTGCGCTGAGAATCGTTTGCTCTCGCGCGAGTCTGAACGCGAAGAAGGTTGTGTTCTGGTCGAAGAAAGAGACACAGCGATTCAACGAAGTCTTTAATGAGCTGCAGGAAAGCTCGCTAGTAATCGCCGACACTTCGGGCGGGACAGTCGGTGAAATCGGTTCGCTCTCACGGCGCATGAAGCGCACGTCCGGACTGTCGCTCATTGTCATCGACTACCTCGGGCTCATTGAGCCTGACAACGCCAGCGATCCGCGCCAGGAGCAGGTTGCTAAAATGTCGCGGCGTCTCAAACGTCTCGCGCGTGAGCTCGACGTGCCGGTACTATGTCTCGCTCAGCTCAATCGACAGGCGGAAGCGACGAAAGACAATCGCCCTCGTCTAAGTCATCTTCGCGAATCGGGCGCGATCGAGCAGGACGCCGACATTGTTATGTTCGTACACCGAGAGGAATATTACCACAAGAAAGAGGACGCCGAGGCGCAAGGTCTATCTGGACTCGCCGAAATTATCGTAGCGAAACAACGTAACGGTCCGGTCGGCGAAGCGAAAGTCAGCTGGATTAGCCGCTATACGCTCTTCGGCAATATAGAGACGCCGGAATCGGAGTATTACGACGATTTTTCAAAATTTGGGGGAACAAATGGACAAGATTAATGAACTCACTTATCATCAGAAAATCTACTACACGTCGCTAACTTATCTCGCGAAAACTGCTCATCGTGTCGCAAATTACGTCAATACCGATCAGATCGACGCGGCGAAGAAAGAGATCGCGTACTTACTGGAAACGATAGAGAGCGCGCAATTCGAGCTACTTGGGATTCCACACCATAAAAGCTAAAGTTGACAGCGCGCAATTCTGTGGTAAAGTAGATAAAACCCGCAAAAACAAGGGGCAATACTATGGAAATACAAGCAACATTCGACATACAGTGCGAGCTAGAATCTGACGGCGAACTGCCTAAGATTAAAATGATCGCCAACTCCGGCTCCGTGATGACGTTCGGAAAACAGAAATACGCTATCGACGTCGACGGCGTGTTCGGACACAACGAGTCTGTGCCGATTGTCTACGGTCATGAAGTCAGCGCCGGAATAGGTCATACAACGTCGATTAAGGCGGTCGACGGTCAGCTTCTCATCGAAGGCGTCGTGTCGCGTGAGACTCCCTTTGCGCAAGATTTCGTATCGAGCGCGAGAAAAGGATTCCCGTGGCAGGCGTCCGTCGGCGGAATGATTGTCGATAAGTTATCGTTGAAGAAGGGCGAGTCGGTCGAGCTTCATGGAAGTACGATCGAAGGAGCCTGCGATATAGTAACTAAATTCGAGCTGTTTGAGGTCTCGGTCGTCGAGTTCGGAGCCGACCCTGCAACAGCGTCTATGGTTGCGTCGTACGACGCTGAGAGGGAAGAAATGGAAAACGAAATCAAAGAAAATGAACTCCAGGATTCGATTCAGGCGATGAGAGACGAGCAAGCTAACGAACTGGAACGTATCGCCGAAATTCGCAAACGCTCGAACGGCGCGGACGAAGAAATTATGGCGACCGCGATTCGCGAAGGCTGGACGCCGGACAAGTTTGAGCTTGAATCGTTGCGCGCCGCGCGCCCGAAGGCGCCGAGTATCCACGTGCCGGAGAACGACGTGAACGAGGAAGCCCTCGAATGCGTCGCGCTTCGCGCCGCTGGCTTCACGCCCTCGGAGAAGAAATACTCCGATAAAACGCTGAGCGCCGCCGATCGTATTGGCGCGGTCGGTCTTCGCGACTTCCTAGAAACCGCTTCCGGCGGTCGACTCGACGCGCGTCGTCTTAACTCCCCCGAGGCGATTCGCGCCGAGTTTTCTACGCACAACTTGAATTATGTGCTGACGCGCTCCGTGAACGCAATTCTATTGGAAGCGTTCAACTACGTCGACTCATCGTGGAAGAAGGTCTTCAAAATCGGACGCGTGAACGACTTCAAAAAGGCTGAACGCTACCGACTCGATAGCGACTTCACGTACGAAGTCCTCGCGGACGGCGGGAAGATTAAGCATGGCGAGATTGCCGACTCGAAGTTTGAAGTTCAGGCGAAGACGCTTGCGACGATGTTCTCTATCACGCGTAAGGACATTGTAAACGACGACCTCGGCGCGCTCACCGATATTCCGCGTCAGTTCGGATTCGGCGCGGCTGAGACGATTAATAAATACTGCTGGTCGCTCTTCATGAATCCCGGCGACGGATTCTATACGACGGCTGCGGGCTCGCTCATCGAAAACAAGCCGCTGACGCTCGACAATCTGAGCGCCGCGCGCGCCGCGTTCATTACGCGCAAAAAGCAAAAGGCGACCTCGAAAGACGCTGAATCGCCGCTCGGCATTCCGCCAACTCTGCTCATTGTGCCGACCGCGCTCGAAGATAAGGCGCTCACGCTCACGAAAGCGACGCTCATTAATAACGGCGCGACTGCAGATAATCCCGCCGATTACAATCCGAATCACAATCGATTCCAAGTCGTCGGCGTTCCGTTCCTCGGGTACGCCAACTATACCGGCTATTCCGATACGACGTGGTATCTGGCGTGCGATCCGAATAGACTCGCCGCGTTCGAGATTAGCTTCCTGAATGGGAAGACCGCGCCGACCGTTGAACGTGCGGACGCGCCGTTCGACACGCTCGGAGTGCAGTATCGAGCGTATATCGATTTCGGAGTATCTGCGCAGGATAAGCGCGGAGTGGCGAAAGTAACGGCTAATTAGCCCCGAAGGCGACGCTCTCGCAAGGGAGCGTCGCGGAGAGTTTTAGACAATGTAGGACGGGCGCGACGACTTGGAGTACGCAGGAAGTCGAGGGATAGACGGAATTGAAGGCGCGGGGCGCGGGAGACTGCGCCCACGCTGAAGATCGTGTGTAATTTGTTTAGAAAAGGGGTACTCGCGCATCATGCCATATGTTACTTACGAAAATTACAGTTTTGTAATTAGAGAGAACACGGGTTCCACTCGCATTTTAGCGGCTCTTACTCTAGAGTCCGTGCGGGGCTATGACCAAAGGCTTCTGGATTTAGTTAATGTCGCGAATGAATACGCCAGCAATCATGCTAAGTATGAAGCGATAGACCCTTTATGGATTGGAGTTTATTCCTATAGCTCCGAACCGGACGGGGCGCCACCTGGCTATGCCTGTGTATGGGCGAAATATACCGAAGGAAACTCCGAAAGTCTATCCGGGGCTTTAAAAGCGTTAAGGAACAGTGCAATTGCGTATCAAAAAGCGGCATATGATGCTAGTTCCGAGGGCGGAATAGCGTACGCTAAAGATTATTTCACCAACTGCTTATCGCGAACACAACAGCTCGACACGCCCACCGATTTGACGGCGACAAATATTACGAATAATTCAGCGGATTTAGGGTGGAGCGCGATTGAAAACGCGAGTAATTACAGAGTAGACTACAGAATATACGGAGACACATTGTGGCAACAAACTACAAGCAATTAACGAGTTTAACCTCCGGAAGTCAGTACGAGTATCGCGTAACGGCGCTCGGCGACGGCACGACCTACACCGACTCAGACCCGTCTTCGATAGCGAACTTCTCCACGCTCACGCCGCTCGACGTACCGACGGGACTGACGCTCACGAAGACGACGTCTTCAATTAGCGCGACCTGGACGGCTGTTGCGCACGCGTCCGGGTACGTCGTGGCGTACGCAACAACGAACGGAAGCTGGACGGAATCCGAAGTCGCCGCCGCCGCCTTCACGCTCTCGTCGCTAGCGCAGGGCGTAAGCTACGACTTTAAAGTTAAGGCGATCGCACCGAATACCGCGTATGAAGCGAGCGCGTATTCAGCTGTTGTCTCGACGACTACGCTGATTAAGCTCGCGACGCCAGCGCCGTCGCTAACAACGACGACCAGTTCGATTACCGTTAGCTGGGCGGCGATCGCGAACGCAACGAGCTACGTCGTCGCATGGAAGACAGCTGGCGGTTCCTATGCCGAAGAATCGGTTACGGGCACGAGTTTCGTCAAAGACAATATCGGTGAAGGCGAGACCTATACCTTCAAGGTGCAAGCGATTACAACGAACGCCGCGTACGAGAATAGCGAGTACAGCGCCGAGATTAGCGACTCGTCTCAAATTACGCTCGCCACGCCCGCGCCCACGCTCACGAAGACAACGAACTCGATTACCGCTACTTGGACGGCGATTCCTAATGCGGGCGGCTACGTCGTTGCGTACAAGACCGGCTCCGGCGACTTCACAACCGTCGCGATTACCGATACGACGTATACGCTCAGCGGACTCGCGACCGGCGTAACGTACACGCTGAAAGTGAAGGCGACGAGCGATAACGACGCGTACGTCGACTCCGCTTACTCGGCTGAACGTTCGGCGACGACGCTAATTCCACTCTCAGCCCCGGCGAATCTCGCTGTCGATCAGATTACCAGTACGTCGGCGAGACTGTCCTGGGACGCCGTGGCGAACGCGATCGGATACAAAGTACAGTATCGTGTCTACGGCGAGACTGAATGGGAAGAAATCACTCTCAATTAGGAGAATTAAAAATGGGAAGACTAATACAAAACGGCGGATGCTTCGACTACACGAATACCGGTGAAACGACGATTCTGAGCGGCGACCCTGTGGTCGTCGGCGATATTGTTGGCGTCGCTGTGCGCGCAATTGAACCCGGCGAACTCGGCGCTATTTCGGTCGAAGGTATCTACGAACTAGCGAAAGATAACGCGGCGATCACGCTCGGCGCGGCTGTCTATGTAACGACAGCCGGTAAAGCGACCGCAACCGCAACGAACGCGAAGAAAGCTGGTTACGCTGTCGCGGCGGCGGCGGCGGGCGACGCGACGGTAAAAGTAATTCTTCGATGAGCGTAGATTTCTTTAAAAACGGAGTCTCCTACCTCCGTCGACAACTACTCGAGAACGCTTCCGATGAGATTACGGTCGAACGCAACGGCGATATCGTTGGAACGTTTCGAGCTGTCGTTGCGAAGTCAGAGTTCGAGGACGCCGATCGGGAAGGGAGGCGCGTGAACGTCTACGTCGTCGACTTCCTTATTCCCGGCGAGACGGAGTATTCGCCACAGAAGGGCGACGTCGTTCGCTATAATAATCAGCGATACGTCGTGCGCCCGCTTGGGAAAGAGGTCTGGCGGTGGGACGACCCGTACAAAGAGATGATGCGCGTTCACGCAATGCTATTTGAATGAAAGTCAACATAGACAACTTAAAAGCGAACGCTCGCTACGAGGTTCGCGTTCAAGCCCTCGGCGACTCGGCGCGCGGCGACGGCGATTCCGAATACACAACGATAGAGTTCTCGACGAAACTCGGCGGGAGTTTTATTGAGTTTTTCTGCGAAGAAGTCGCGTCGGTCATTACGAGTCTCACAGGATGCGCCGCCAGCGTCGCACTACTGGCGAACTACGATTCCACGAGTGAGAGCGACTTACAGATTACTATCTGTCCACGCTTCAATGAAGTGGAACGGTCGGGTAGGGGACTTTTAAAAGATAGAGTCGGCGTTAGCGTCGTCTTTCAAAAGAGAGTTCCCTATCAGACGATTACAGAATGCGCAGACGTGCTTTGCGTAATCCGCGAGTGCGTGCTAAAACTAGCAGACCAGGATGTAACAGTCGGACTCCCCTACTCCGTTGAATCGTTGGAAAGTCCAGAACTTTTCGATCAGAATCAACTGGAAGAAAACAACGTCTTCACATCAGTGATAGACGTTACGTACGTTGTAACGGCGACACATGGCTAAACGTTTTACCTTTTTTGACGACAAGAGCGTGCGACGCGCGCTCGACATGGGCACAAGGAAAGCTCTGTCGAAGTTCGGCGCGTACGTACGGCGGCGCGCAAAGTCGTCGATTCGTAAGAGAAAGAAAACGTCTGAGCCTGGACAGCCGCCTAGTTCGCACACGGGGAAGTTGCGAAAGTACATCTACTTCGGCTACGATCGAGCGCGTCGCTCAGTCGTAATCGGCGCGCTCCCGTTTTCGTCTTCACGCGCGCAAGAGGTGCTTGAGCATGGCGGACGCGCTCGGCGCGCCGTGAAGACATTCCGAGTAGGTGGTAGGGGACCGCTTAAAAGTCTCGACGTCCCCCACCCCGAACGATGGGGTAGACTCCATACGCCGTACCAAGCGGCGCGTGCTACGAGAATATACAATAGCGGGCTCACGGCGATCTATCGCCCACGCCCATATATGCGTCCGGCATTTCAAAAGGAAATGTCGGCGCTCTCTACGGAAATGAAAGACTTCTTGAATAAAGGATAGAAATATGGCTGATCCGACCTACTCGACCGTCGACCTTTCTAACAATATTGTCCTCGGCAAAGACTGCACGCTGAACGCAGGCGGCGGTAAACTGAACGGAGTAACGAGCGTCTCGATTACGTGTGAATCGGACGAAATCGACGTCTCGACTCGCGACGACAACGGCTTCGCGAAATCGCTTCCGGGTAAAAAGACCGTTACGGTTGACGTCGAGTTCAAGAGGATTAAAAACGACGCCGGACAGAGTAATCTCTATACGGCGTGGAAGAACTCCACCCCAATGGGCGTGAACCTCACAACTACAGGCGGCGCCGCGGTTATTAACACCGGCACGTTCGTTATTACGTCGTTGGAAGAATCACAAGACATGGACGACGCCGTTACGGTTTCGGCGTCGCTGAAGAATTATGGCGAGGTTACGCTGTCGTAGTAGCGAGGGGGGAAGATGCAAGAATTTCTCGATAGTAGCGGGCGTCGCTGGGCGCTTCGACTAACGCTCGGCGACGTCAAGCGCGTCATGGACGAGCTGGGAGTAAATCTTCTTAATCTCTCTCAGTTCGCCGATTCGTCGGAAGGCTCCGTTACGATGCGGCTCATTAACGACGACCTCTTCGTCGCTCAGATCATTGCGACGCTCCTTAAAAAGCAAGCGGAGAGTTACGCTGTTGAAAACGTGCTCGACCAGTTCGACGGCGCGACAATGAAGCGTGCGGCTGAGGCGTTCCTCGCTGAGTTCGCTTTTTTTTTCAAGGAACGACAGAGCGCGGCGGCGGAAGCGTTCGTCGAAGAAGTTCAAAAGGCGAGAGCCGCGATTGGAGCTGGCGCGACGTCTGCAGGTTAGCAGGACGCGCCGGAGTACCGAATTTCACCGATTACGCGCTCTACGAGCTCGTTGAATACTACAAAGGGCGCATGGCTGCTGAATGGGATCATACCTCGCTGCTGTGCGCCCTTATTGCTAACTGTCATTCGGCGAAGAAGAAATTTAAACCAAAACAATTTAATCCTTTCATGCGCGCGCCGAGACCGGAGTTGGACGGCAACGAAGCGCGTGAATGGCTGCGAAAGAAATTAAATGGCTAGCGCACAAACAATCCGTGCTGGTAAAGCGTTCGTTGAGCTGTCCGTTAAGGCGGACAACCTCACAGCGAAGATTCAGACGAGTCTAAATTCGCTCTCGACGAAGCTCGAAACGTTCTCGAAGTCGGCGTCACAGAAACTCGCGGACGCGTTTGTAGTCGCCGCGCCTGTCGGATTCGCAACGAAGATATTCGCCGACTTCGACGATCAAATGCGCGTCGTTCAGGCGGTCTCGGGCTCCACGGGTCAGGCGTTCGAGAAACTCACAGAGCAAGCGAAAGAGCTTGGACGAACTACTTCTTTTACCGCGTCCCAAGTCGCCGAAGGTATGGCGGGGCTCGGGCGCGCGGGCTTCAATTCCTCTGAAATTGAGAAGTCTATCGCCGCTGTTATGGCGCTGTCGAGAGCGACTTCGACCGATCTTGCGCTAGCGACAGATATAGCCGGGAATACGCTTCGCGCGTTCAACTTGGACGCCGCCGAGATGGGGCGTGTATGCGACGTACTCACAGCGACCGCGAACGGCTCCGCACAGACAGTTGAAGACCTCGGCGAGGCGTTGAAGTTCGTCGCTCCGATCGCCGCCCAAACTGGAATGTCGGTAGAAGATACCGCTAAAGTTCTAGGCACGCTCGCGAACTTCGGTATAAAGGGCTCAAACGCAGGCACAGCCTTCAAGAATATGCGCACGCGTATGGCGGATTCGTCCGTTCAGGCGGTCTACCAGAGTATCGGGGTAGAGACGGTCGACAAGGACACAGGCGCGCTTCGCGAACTGTCAGCCGTACTCAAAGACGTCGGACTCGCCGTGCAGAACATGCCGGACGCGCAACGACTCGACATATTCAAAGAACTATTCGGAATGTACGGTCTCGCTGGCGGCGCGGTCATGGCGACAGCGGAAGGTTTCGACGCTCTTTATACGGCGATCGATAACGCCGCCGGAGTCGCCGAGAAAACTCAGGCAACAATGGAGACCGGACTGGGCGGCGCTATTCGCTCTACCCTATCTGCGTGCGAAGGGCTCGCTATCGCGCTCGGCGACGCGATTACGCCCGCGCTTCTTGAGATAGGGGACGAGATTAAAGCGGCGACAGCGAAGTTCACGACGTGGATCGCGGCGAACAAGACGTTCTTCACATGGATCACGAAAACGTCCGCAAAGCTCCTAGCGTTCGGCGCGGCGACGGTCGTTGTCGCAACAGTAACGTCGAAATTAGTCGGAGCCGCGAAACTCGCCATCGCAGGATTCCGTGCGTTCGGCGCGGCGCTCGGCTGGCTGACAGGGGTAACAAAAGCTCTCGCGGCGGCTGAGGCGGCGAAGAATGCGGTCTCGGTCGCTACTAAGAGCGTGGAAGGCGCGAAGCTGGCAATGACGCAAGCGACGACGGCGGCTGAGATAGCGGCGGCGCAAGCGTCGTTGAACGCGGCGATGGCGGATCAGGCTCAAGCTCTCGCCGCTCAGAAAGCGACCGCCGCGCTCGCGATGCAGAAACTAGCGCTCGCCGGGGTGATCGGCGTCGCGGCTGGACTCGCGGCTGTTGCGGCTGGTATCGCCTATGTTACGGCGACCGCCGAGAAGGGTGCGACGAAGGCGAAAGAATACCGGACGGCGATTGAAGGTCAGGCGTCGGCGAACGAAGGACTCCGGCAGAAAGACGCTGAGTTATTCCAAGAGCTTCAAAATCTAGCTGAGCAGGGCGAACTCACGAATGAAGAGTTCGCGAGAGGGAAATCTATCATCGACCAGCTAACCTCTCGGTACGGCGATCTCGGAATTTCTATCGACGACGTTGCTAAAAAGTTTGGACTCGCGGCTGATTCGAAGGCGAAGTTCGACGCGGCGATTCGTGGCGCTCAGAAAAAAGACCTGGAAGCGCAGATTCAAGCCCTGCAGAATGAGAACGCGGAAATCGACAAAGCGATGAAGAAGTACACCGGGGACGGCTTCTCGTCGATGGCGGTGAATTACGGTCGTAAAGTCGGAAGCTGGTTCGGCGCCGACACTGCGGAAGAACGCGTCGAGTCGCTCGGCAACGACAAGCTCGCGAATATGAAACAGCTAGCTTCGCTTCGCCAGCAGTTGGACGCGCTCAATGAAGTCGACGAAGCGGCGAAGAAGGACGCTGAGGAGCAGGCGGAAGGCAAGGTCTCTGTTGTCGACACGCGCGTCGCGAACCAGACGTCGTCCGAGTTCGAGAAGAAACGAGCTGAAGAGGGGGTCGGCAAATACGAAGCTCAGCGCGCGCCGATTGAGAAAGAGTTCACCGAGTATCTCGACGCTCAAAAGAAGATCCTTGAAGCCGCGCTTCAAAAGGCGACTACCGACGAGGAACGACAGAAAGCACAGGAGACCTACGATACAAACGTTGCGTCGGCGACTGAATGGCGCGATTCTAAAATCGGCGCTATTAACGCGCAGGAACAGCGCGACGTAACGGCGAGTCAGCGCACGTCCGATCTCGCGCTCGCACAATCGCGGCTCTACACCGCTCAGACCGCGCACCGACTTAATCCGACCGACGAGTCGAAGAAAGAGCTCGACGACGCGGCGGCTTCGTTAAAGGAAGTCGAGAAAGCTAACGCTGAATCGCACGCGGAAGAAGCCTTCGCGAGATTGGACGCGGCGGCACAAGCTCTCAAAGACGCTCAGACCGCCGGGAACGCACCGCAAATTGAGGCGGCTCAGATCGAACTTGCGAACGCACAGCAAGAGGCGTCCAGCGCGTCGCAAGCTCTCGACGATTTAGTAAAGGAGTCCGTACCGGAGACGTCTAGCACGGGAACCTTCGACGCGTTTGAGGCGTTCGACATGACGAACGACTGGGAAAAAGAAGCGATGGAGCAGCAGACCGAGTGTCTAGAAACTATCTCTGAGACGCTATTAGCGGTACGAAAGAATCTCGAAGACGGTACGAAAGACGAAAATGGAGTTGTGGTGATCTAATGGCGACGCCCTTATTGAATGGAATTGTAGTCGGCGAACGCGACCGACAGGATCGCGAAGAAGGCGAGAATCCTCGCGCGACTAGATACTTCGTGATCACAGGAACAGACAACGGAGGCGAGGCGTACTCCGCGCTCGTGTCTTACCTCTACGTGAATTTCGACGACGGTTACGGAGGAATAGCGACATACGATATTCCGCTCAAGTCGATTAAAATGACGAAACTGGAAGGCGCCGACGCGTTCGACGCCGAATGTTCGTTTGAATTTCCAGCCGCGTCATCCGCCGATCAGGGCGTGAACGACCAGTCCTATACCCCGCCGGACGTTCAAGAGTGCGATTACCAATTCACAGCGACGGGTGGTACCTCACACGTTACGCACAGCGGAGCGACTTTGTATGCAGTGCCAGCCGTCGGCGAGACTGTGCGAGACTTCGGCGGCGGGATCGGGCTCAATAGCGAGGGGACGTACGACGGAGTAGACATTCTTACTCCCCGCTGTAACTTCACTATTTCGCAGTCGTTCCCACAGAACTGGTTTAATACCTACTATCGAAAGACCATCGCGTCATGCATCGGCTGTACTAATCTCTACGCGTTCGACGGCTTCCCGGCGGGGTGCGTGCAGTTGAAAAGCGTCGACGCTAAGCCGGTCTGGTTCAGCTACCCTGACCAATACGGAAATATGATGAAGGACTGGTACTGGCGCGCGTCGTTTCGATTCGACGTCATGCCGCAGATGAGCTTGCAGTTTGGCGGTCAGACCATTGTGAAAAGAGGTTTCGATTACCTCTGGAAACTCACTGAGAAGACCGAAGACGCGAACGGGAACGCCACGTCCAGAATCGTTCAAGTGAACGTCGAACAGGTCTACGGCTCATTCGACTTTGAGGAACTCAGTTTACCTTTGCCAGCATGAAAAACGAATTACCAGCACAGACTCTATCTGACGTCGCTCAAGCATGGAAAGCGGGGAATCTCGCGAACTCCGGGAACACATACAAACGTTCGTCGACGTATGTAGTCGGGAAGAATACCGGACCGTCGGTTAGTAAAAACACACCCTGCACTATTACAGGATTCTCTCTCGACCTTCCGTTCGCGAAAGCGTACAAGAAGATGCTCGACGACTCGCTTCGTGTGAAGTTTCGCTATACGAACCAGCCGTCCGAGGAGCCTGTCTTCGCGATTGAGCCGATCAAAAGAAACTGTTACGGCCGACTTGAAGGCGACGTTGTATTCGGCGTCGTTACATTTCTCGATACAACGCACACGTACGCGACTACTCAATTCGGCTCAGCTGAGTCTGGACCGTATCACATTGTCGCTCGGTCGGGATTCTACAATAACAAAGCTGTCTGTGCGCTCATGAAGGTCGGCGGCGAGAGCAAAGACGTTAAGCTGGACGTCGAGAGACAGCAGTTCGTCAAGAGTATCAATTACTCCTACGAAAAAGCGAATTTAGCGACAAGCACAACAACTCCAACAACACTTTCTCGCGCAACGCCTTCAACAACACTGGATATAATCACATCTGTCGACGCAACGACAGGCTCGCTCACTCTCACGCCGGAGACAGGAACAGCCGTTACGTCCGTGACGCCGGCGAACGGAAGCGCAGTTGAGAGCGTGTCGCCGTCTTCAACTCAGGTAGTGGCGTCGATAGAGACGACGCCGGGGAAATTCATCACGGAAGTCTCTACGGAGGACGCACAGTTCGTCAACGACGTTACGACAGAAGACGCTAGCTTTCTCACAAAGATAACACCTCAGAAAGAGAACTTCGTAACGGAAGTTTCGACCGAAGACGACCAATTTGTGAAGTCGATTGAAACTTCCGACGTCGACGTGATCACCGAGGTGAAAACCGAAGATGAACAGTTCGTGAAGTCGATTGACACGGACGATGAGGTCGTCTGTAAAACGATTAAAACGACTCCTACTCAGGTAGTAGGGAGTTTAACTCCGGAAGACGGCGACGCTGTTACGTCTGTAACTGGGAAGGAAGTCCAGGTCATTACGAAGCTGTCGCCTCGTTCAGGGAAGGTACTCAAGGGCGTAACTCCACTCCCAGCGAAGGCTGTTACCGACGTTACGCCGCTCGTAACGGCGACCTTCATTCAGACATTGAACACTCCGACAGGCACTTTCGCAAAAGACCTCGCGACTACTCAGAAGACGGTCGTTACAAGCGCGTCGCTGGTCGTGGACGGCACAGCCGCCGGCGGCGGAATACAGGTCGTTACCTCCGTGGAGTGTGTGAATAATCAGATAGTAGTTGGTACTGCGTATATCAGATTAGCCGTTCAAACAGAGGTCGTGAACGTCGTACAGACCTTCACTCCTTCACCAGCTGTAACGTCCGTAACGCCTGCGAAGACCGACACGGCGATTAAATCTTTGAACGTGCCGAAAGAGAATTTCGTTAAAAGCATCACGCCGGAGCCGGAGTTCGCGGTGCTCGAAATTAAGCCGGAGACTGAAGCTGCTCTTGTGAACATCCAGGCGCCGACAGCGAAGTTTCTCACGAAGGTTACGCCCGTCGACAAGGCCGTGCTTGAATCCGCTGAAGTTGACGACCAGGCGACAGTGATTAAGTCCGTAACGCCGACGCCCGCCGCCGCGCTCACGAAAGCAACGGGGACCCCGGGAAAAGCTATTGGAACTGTTACGCCGACTCCCGCCGCCGCGCTCACGAAAGCGACGGGCACGCCGGGACAGGCTGTAACAGACGTTACGCCGACTGACGCGAAGGCGATTACCAAGGTTACGCCTTCTACGAGCGCGGCGCTCACAAGCGCGACGGGGACAGAGGGCGACGCTATCACAGCCGTTACGCCGACTCCAACTCAGGTCGTCGAGTCGATCGAGGCTCCGACAACGACCGTTGTAACCTCTGTCGAAGCGCCGACGAGCTCATTCCTCACATCCGCTTCGCTGGAAGGAGAGGTCGTTACCGCAATTGAGCCCACAGCGGAAACGATGCAGCTTCATACCTTTGAGGACGTCGAAGTTCCAGTGGTAACGTTTGGCGAATACACATTCCTGCGTAATTTAGAAACCACAAAAGGCGACGCCGTAACAGATGTCTCGGTGAAATAAATGGGAACATACAATATAGGCAGTTGTGGCTGTTGTGGCGGGTTAAGGTTTAACGGCAGGGGTTTTTATATTCTCAAGGTCGTTTACGATTTTACGCTCCAAGGCGACGTAGACGAGGGATTTACTCCTGCCCTGAGCGGAATCACACCTACATATGCCGCCACCGCGCCGTTCCCTGCCTGGTGGCGTTCCTGGCTTGGGATAGGCGACCAGTTTAAAAACGGACTTCAGGTGGAGGATGGGGAAGACAATCCGGAGCTATGGGTCGCGTTTAGCACATTAGCCGATATGCAGGCGGCGCCTGTTCCACGTTCCGTCCCCGCGCTTGGCACGCCCTTATGGCGACTCAACCTACAGCGGAGTTGTTTTGGAATTTCACTTACTGCGCCTTTTGAGTTACCTTTTACCGACCGGGGCGGTCAATACCTCCTGACCATTCCGGCAGGTACGGAATTCTATAACGGCGACTTTCAGTGGGCTAGGCAGTCGGCGTCGACTTTTGACGAGGACGACTATCTAACCTCGGCTACGTATTATTACGGCTATGAATTGTCAATTGAGAGCGCATGGGTGGCGCGAACGCAATGAAACAATGTAAGTATGCAACCGACACCGGGCGAATCTGGTGCAATTGCCCAGGCGTTAAATGCACGGAGATTGAATGTCGGAATCCAACGAGACTCGCCGCTATTCTTCCGGGCGGCGAAGGTCGACATGACGGCGCGAATTGGCATACAAAATATCCAGAAGGGGTAGAACGCAAGGACGCCGAGTACGTTCTTGTGCGCTCAATATTCTGTACAGCCGACGAGTGCTACGACTGGTCTTGACGCCGATAGAAATTCTCCCTAATATCTGTATCGGTTTTGTATCGGTTTTTCGGCTGATTTTACAAGTTTTGAACACACGCCGACCTCGTATTTTCGCGAGTGAAACGCGTTTTGAATCGTTTCATAAGCCGTAGGTCACAGGTTCAAGTCCAGTTTCAGCCACTCGGGAATTTTCCGACTCAGATGAGTTTCGCCCAATGTAAGGGCGTCCAAAAAAACCGATACATGTATCGGTTTTTTTATTGGGGGAATTATGAAGATACCTAAATTGGCACATTTCAAGGCGAGGAATCTCGCCTATGTCAACGTTGGAAAGAGGAAAGTTTATCTCGGTAAATGGGGTGATCCAGAGACCGCGAGAAAGTACGCTGAGTTCATCGATAGACTAATAAACGGCGAAGTCGTCGGCGAAGAGAATAGCGTCGTGACGCTCGCCGATCTCGCGGCGACGTTCATGGAAGAAAGGAAGGACTATTACGTCGGTACTCAGCTGGGACGCTTTAAACTCGCGCTAGAGACGCCGCTTCGACTTTACGCCGACCTACCTGTCGACGAGTTTGGACCTACTAAGCTCCAAACGTGTCGACAGCAGATGATTGATTCTAACCGATTCGCGAGGACATATCTTAATACTCTAGTGAACTGTCTTCGCCATGTCTTTAAGTTCGGCGTCGAAAGAGAACTGGTTAAGCCGGAGACGCTATTAGCTCTACAATCGGTCTCGGCGATTAAACGTGGGCGCACTACTCTACGTGAAGCTCAGCCCGTGAAGCCGGTCTCGGCGCACGACGTCGACGCGACGCTCGCGATACTGACGCCTACTCTCGCCGCGATGGTTACGGTACAGCGATACACCGGAATGCGTCCGGCGGAAGTCTGTATTATGCGCGGGGTAGACCTCGATAGAACAGTCCAGCCGTGGATATACACTCTTTCTCACGACAAAACAGACTACCGGCGAAACGTTGGAGACAAACGAACGATTCCAATAGGGGAGCGCGCACAGAAAGCAATTGAGCCATTCCTAACGAATGGTTATTTGTTCACCCCGCTGAACGCTCAGGAAGAACGGGCGGCGATACTTCGAGAATACCGAACGACTCCGGAGACGAAGCAGATGAGAGAGCGCGACGCGCGAACTCGGCGTCCGTACGGCGAACGATACACGACTCAGTCGTATGGACGCGCGATCGCGAGAGCTTGCGAACAAGCTGGCGTGCCGCGCTGGTCGCCGAATCAGCTTCGACATCTCTTTGCGACCGAGGTACGGGCTCAGTTCGGGCTGGAAGCGGCGCAGGTCATGCTCGGACACGCGCACGCCGACGTTACTCAGATATACGCCGAGAGGAATTTCGAGAAGGCGCGCGAGATTGCGGCTAAGATAGGATAAAAAAAAGAGCCCTCGAAAGAGGGCTCCGTTGTTACATCGTCGAGACAATCTGTGAGAGAGTCGCAACGGTCTCTTTGAGAGTTTTGAATCCCGGCGATTCAAGGCGCGTCTTCAACGCCTTCACGATGAATCCGGAGAAGCTCTCGCCGCGTTCGTCGCAAACTTCCTTTACTCGCTCTAAGAGTTGCGGGTCAATTGTGAAGGTCGCCTTCACACACTTTTCGTTTGGATTCTTCTGTTTCCTGCCCATCACTCCACCTCGATCGAATACCGTTTACCGGCGCGCTTGCCTCCGACGATTTTGAACAGACCGAGAACGTGCGTCGTGGACTGGTCTCCTACTTTAATCGTATATTGTAGCGCGCGGGGCTCCACCTCGAACACGACGCGCCCATTCTGAGTCTCGCTCTCGGCGTGGCGAAGCGCCTCTTCGATATTCTTCTTCAGCGCCGCGACCTGATCGCCATACTTGTGATTGCGGATGAGTTGAAATTCGTCGAAGTCGATTGACGAAATGAATTGGTCGATTGCGGTCTGTGTCATATTTCTTCCTTTCAAAAAGAGACGTAAAGTTCGTGAGCGACGCTCTCGCAGTAGCGCTTTTCGTCGTCGGTGAGAAGTCCGGTGTGAGCGTAACGATTGCGAATTTCGTTCACGTTCCAAACGCGAGTGAGTAGGTCCTGATCGAAGTCGGCGAACTCCTCTTCGTCTCGGTAGAGCGCGGCTCGAATCATCATTCCGCCGTAAGAGCAGCTCATTCTACCCCAGCACTCAGTGATCATTTTGCGCATTTTCACTTCGATGCGGTCGAAACCTTTGAAATAGGAGGCGTCGTCGACGATCGTTGTCTCAGGTTCAATCATCTTGAACGCGGCGGCGACTTCTTCCGGTAGTTCGACGAACTCGCCGTCGTGTTCAAGGCGTCCTTCGTAGAATAGATTGTGAGCGATGCAGTCGCGGAGTTCGACGGCGCCTTCGAGGAAGTACTGGAAATGACGGTCTTCGCGAGTCGCTTTCGCGAACTCATCCTCGTAGATTTCAGCGGCGTCGAAATAGCGACCGTCGCGAAGGCGATTAGCGGTCTGCGGTACGTCTGACTTAAAATCCCCGTAACGGCGGACTTCGTCGAGATCGCGATTCGCAAACGTCCAATCTTCTTCACATACCTTCGCGAGGTGCTCGTCGATCACATTCACAAAATATACTACGTTGACTTTCATGATTCATCCCTTTCGATTGTTGTGAGCGCCAATTCGCTCGATCTGGTAATAAGTATACCAACAAATTTAAAAAAGGGAATATCAAAAAACGAAAAAAGGCGTATTTTTTCAAATTTCCATACCGAGAGCGCGTAAGTACGCGACGCTTCGCGCGTGAGTCTTACTTTTAGCGACTTTTACGGTGTTCTCTTTTGCGGTCGACGCGCGTAGGAACGCCTCGGCGTCGCCGATCGTAACGTAGTACACGCCGTCGAGTCTCGTCGCACGGAGGAATATCTTCTCCTGCGTGCCGCGCGTGATCCAGTCGATTATCTGGCGTTCGCTTGGGCGACTGCCCTGAGCGAAGTATCTCTTGCGAAATTCGCGAACGGTAATTCTATCTGATAGTTCCATGGCGCACCTCAAAAGCGTGATTTAACCTGATTCGCGAACTCGACGATCTTCTGGTAGATACTCGGCGTGATATAGCCGCTCTCTAACCATTCGTGCGCGCTATTGAGATTCGAGTCGACGATCTCGATCGAAGACGCCGCCTTGATCGATTCGCACATCTGACGCCCCCAGTTTTTCTGTTCGTCCGTGCCGTCCACGACGACGGGCTCCTGGCTTACTTCCTCTACCTCGGCGTCTTGAATCTCCCAGTTCTCAATGAGCTCGCCGTACTCTTGCGACTTGAGCTTGCCGGTAGTGGTCGCGATCTCAATTTCGTTACGGAGCGCCTCGGTCGCGCCCTCCTCTGCTATTCGTCTTTTGAACTGGTCGACGAGGGAAGGGAACGTCTTACTTTTGTACTCTGCCCTGAGTTCGCGAAGTTCGTTCGGCGAGACGTTCGTCTGTGCGATTATCTTACCGACGTCCGCGAGCTCCTCCGGAGTCTTTGCGTTCGCGATGGCGTCGTGAAGCCAGCGCCCGTCGTCGTACTCGACAGGCTCCTCGCGCGCGTCCTGTAAGTCGTCAGCCCACTCCATGCCCATGACGATCTCCGGACAGGTCGATTTAATGAGAATGGACGCCGATCGATAGCGACACATGATTTGCGGCATCGTCTGCCACTTTGAACCATTCTTCTGTACCCAGCCGTTTTTCTCGGCGAACTTAATATCAACTCGCGGAGACGTGAAGGTCTCGCCGCTCGACAGCTCCGTGAAGGACGCGATAGAGTAGTAGTTCGGCACCTTCTCCTTCCACGTCTTACGCTGTCCGCGCTGGTCGCCCCAGCCGGAGAAGGTAACTTCGGTCTCGCCGTCGACTCCTTCGTCGAACTTAATACGGCTAAAACGACCGGAGCGATTCACGAGCGCGATCAGGAACTTCGACGAGAAGGACGCGCGATTGTCAATGACGTATATATCCGGAAAGACCGCTAGCGGGTTAAGGTCTAATCTCGCCGCCATATCGAGAGCGACGAGGCAGTCTTCCGCCTTACCTCGGAAGGCGTCTGGGACAAACTGAGTACGACTGAGCGCGTCCGCGATTTTAATCTTACTGTTGTACTTTTCAGGATTCTCAAAGACGCTGACGTAGCGTTCTGATTTAGTTATTTCGTTCATTTAAAAACCTCTTCATCTCGTCGGACACGTCGTCGAAGGAGATGTATTTGTTATCGCGGCGGGAAATCTCAATGAAGACCGCGCCGCGCGGGAATAACTTTCTATTCGGCTGGATGAGCGCACATTTAACAGACGACACGATTGAGTCGTCCTGCCAGACGCCGGCGCGCGTTATTGCGTCGAGCGTCGGTTTAATTCGATTGTCGACGTCAATGTTCTTGCGCTGTGGTACGATATATATAACGACGTCCACTGCGTTCCAGTCGATTCGTTGAGTCCACCGCTGCGCCGCGTAAGAGTAGAACTCCTTCGCGGCGCGCGAGAGGAAGTTCATCCCTCTCGCGTGGCGGTACATACTGTTAGCGCTGGGCGGACATAAGTCCAGCCAGATGAATTTAGTCATAGCAGTAATCAAGTAGCGATAGTCGTTTAGCCGGTTTCGGAGTACGTTTGGGAGCGACGAGTTTCGGCTGTTTGTATTCGTAGCGGTAGATACTCCACAGGTGAATAGCGATCGCGCGCGCGACGGCGTCTGGGTCGCATCCGACTTTCGGAATAATTCGCGCCAGTTCGGCGCCGACTGACGAGACTGGGACGAAGTAATCGTCGACCGGTGTGTAGTCGACCAGCCGCGTAACGACTTGCGGTTCCTTCTCGGCGAATAGCGTAATGACGCACTTCTTCTTCGTCTCGGCTCCGACGTACAGCCAGCATTCGTCGACGACAGCCTTAGCGAGGCGCGCCATCGCGAATCTCTTATACTTGTCGTCCCAGGTCGATTTAATAAGGGTGTTCAAGGTCTTGTACATAGCATCTCCTACATATCTTTTAGTGGGTCATATTGATCAATGATTAGAAGATCATCGTATTTAGATTTGTATGTGCCAGTCTCGGCGAGCTTCCACTGGTATAGCCAGCAGTCGACTACGGAGTTCGCCTTCTCGATCACGTCGTCGGTAATAGAATACACGGCGACGCGATTCGGCGGATTCTTCTCAAATGCGAGAATATAGCAGTGGTCGTTTGTGCCGAGTATTCGACGATAGAACGCTAATTGAACGATGTATTTGTAGTCGTATATCTGGTAGCGGAATTTATCACGCCCGGTCGAGTCGTCGAAGCTAGACGTCGTCTTCACGTCGACGAGACCAGCTGAGGTATAGGCGTCGATTTTGCCTTTGACCTCGACGTCGCCGAGCGTCGTAGTAATAACCGAACGTATCGGCTGCTCGACGGCGTGCACCGTCTTCATGAGACGCGGCGCTTCCGGGTGCAAATAGTACTCTTGCATCATGCGCTCAATCGTCGCCGACTCGGCACCGCTGATTACCAGCTTGTTAGTGATCGCTGAGCGCGCGTCCTGATACGCTTTCGAGGTTGCGCCGAACGGTTCGCCGGTCTTTGGATTAATCGGCGGAGTGAAGATTGCGACGTCCTGAGCGTACCGATCGGGCGTGAGTAGACGTGAGTGGAATGCGCTTCCGAACCTCATAGCGTCGGTCTCGACGTCCTCAATTCCGGACTCCTTAAATACTCGCGGATCACGATGAAACTTCGCGAGAGTGTGGAAGTTCAGCGCCGGATCAGCCCGATATTCTTCTTCTGTTACGTTCCAGTCGAATTTCATCGTACTTTCATCCTTTCGTCGAAGTAGTAACCACGATCGTATTTGCGTTCGTGAAGAACGAGCTTGTGAGTCTTTGCGATAATTACGAGTAAGTGTCGCACGATCTCCGGAGTGGACATTGTAACGAGACGCCTATCTTCGTCTGTTAGTATCGAGTCGTGCAGATAGTCGTTGATTGGGACGTAGTACTTCATAAGGAAGTTCTCGGTTTCAATGAATCGTCGCCATTTTAACAGACGGCGATTCGCTAGCGCGGCGGCGGCGCGCTTATCGAAGTTAGTTTTATCTTGTGCGTAAGCGAGTCTCGCTTCCATGGCGGTCTGCCACGCTCTTACGAGATTCGTGAGCGTCTTGCGGAAATGTTTGAATCCGTCTTTCATTTTACTATTTTCGAGATTAGAGTTACGTTACACCAGATTAAGCCTGCGCCGAATCCGTACCAAGCGACGTCCGACCACGGCGACAGGGCTAAACAGATTCCGGCGAAGATGAACGGGAGTTTAGGTAGGTCTGACATACTGTTGGAAATAGAACGCTGGTTATCTTTCTCATCGACTCGACGACTTCGCGAGTCTCAGCTTGTGTGAACTGTGTTAGTCGTTCGTCGAAGATGTGCAGTAGGTTTCTAAGGTCTATGCGCATAAAGAACGACGTCTCGGTCGAGAGCGGGAGCACCGCTCGCGCCTGCTCCTTCTTCACGCCCTGTTGGACGAGTTCGTCGTAGACGGTGCGCGAATAATCCTCGTGCGCGACGATTGTGGAATACGCCGTGGCGGCGGCGTCCGGGTCTTCGATCTCCTTCATCCATTCTCGCGTAGTCGGTTCACAGTAACGGAGACTGCGTTCGAGATAGCTTGCCGTTCGATAGCGCATGAGCTGACGCGCGACGAAGATTGGACATTGAATCTTAAAGACGATCTGAGCGAACTCGAGAACGCTCAGATGTCGTGCGTTCACGCAGAATCGCAACGTCTTTAGCGCGTTCTCTTCGTCGGACTTGCCGCGCGAGTTCTGAGCAATGAGCCCGAGCTTCGCTTCGTCGTCCGGCATGTAGTCTATTAACGTGACGTCGGAGTAGAACATTGAATCCTCCTTTTAAGTTTACGTTTAAAATCTGCCATGATTTGATTCACGCGACTTTCGCTGACGCCGTGCTTAGCGCCGACTTCGCGTTGAAGACCACCGGCGAGACAATCGCGAACGACTTGAACGTAGTCGCGCGGCGTGCCGTGAAGGCAATCTTCGAGATATTCTTCGTACTCGTCAGGAGTGAAGCAGTAGGTCGTGTCGCCGTCGTGAACGCGATAGAACGGTGAACCGCTATCTGCGAGACAGTCGAAGAACTCCTGCGAGAATGGATACGTTTTGTTTTGGCGACTCTTTTTCCACGCGATGCGGTACTCGTCGAATAGGTCGCAGTAGACCTCATGCGCGTTCTTGCCGCCAAGCTTTAACGCGACGAAGTACGCGCTCTGCAAGACGTCGGCGAACGAGTCGACTGGGTATTTCCGCCAGAAATGAATGGCGGCTGATTCACATTTTTTCATAATCTCCCCCTAGGAGCCGGGAATTACCCCGGCTCCGCTTCGTTTAGTTTACCTGAAGC